>JAABUT010002111.1_pt1 | contig 20202 bp, 25 predicted proteins | sample 5559281 | NCBI WGS metagenome assembly JAABUT01 (sample SAMN10711880, study PRJNA513359) | rock metagenome | isolation source: Antarctica rocks | place: Antarctica: Victoria Land, Ricker Hills nord | collected 2016-01-04
CATCGGTCACCTTTTACTTCACCAGAGGATCTCAAGGTATGTACCGTAGATGACCCCTACATTTTCACACGTATGCTTCCCATTGAAGTATCAGAATGTAACATAGAGATGGCCATCCCACGTTCTTCCGTATTTCCAAGTCAGCATCTGAGGCTATAAGGAAGGCCTTGATGGCTCCAACTGCTCATCATGGAGGCTCAGAGGCAACTAATAATAGAGGGGTGCAGGTAATATCTGTGGTAGAGCATATGATGAATGAAACGAGACATTGTTTGAAGTTTTGCTGCCGAGACATCATAGCCCGCACAGCATGCCACGTTTCGTGATAAGGGTTAGTGTGTGCTTTAAGGTTCGGGTGCACCCGCGTCTAGTCTCAAAACAGCTGCTGCTGGCTCACGCGTTGGCCGTTTCTTTCAACGAACAAATTGCTGTCTCTTGTGGCCAGAATTAACAAGCTGTATACCTAAATGAAAAGACTTTAGACTATAGCACATTACCCACCATGGCTTCCAATATCCCTACCTTCGTCTTCCCTCGAACCCCAAGCCCCGATCCTGACGATACACAAGACAATACCGGCTTAGGTCTCCATGGATTTCAAAACTCCCCTACCAAATCAACCTTCGACCCCTCTGCCCTTTCTCCAATGGACGAGAGCTTTCCTATGGGACGTCGTGGCCCGGCACAGTCACTCGTGGGAACGCCGTCGAATCCCCTAAGCCCAACAGATACGAATTCGCAGTACAGTCCCATGTCACTTGGCACACTCGATAGCTCTGGCAGCTACAACAGTGCCGCGTCAGAGGTAGACAAAGGTGTTTTCAACTTCCAACCAGCGTCGTTGGCTAAGTCTCCGGTCTCGAAATCTGTGAGTAGGCCCTTTCAACGATCTACAGGTGGAGATGCTGATTTCTATGCTGCGTAGAGTGTTGGTCAAAGAAGAGGCCATAAATATAAACACAGTAGCGTTTCCCACCAGTTCTTTCTCGAACCCGCTCCTCGCGCTCCTCTCGCTCTCCCAAATTCCCTTCCAGTACCCACGCTCAAGGAATGCCGAAGAAGTATGTCGAGAGAACAAAACACCCGCTTCTGGTGGAGCATCTGTCATATGGCCGTTGCAGCCTATACTCTGTCAAGCGCCGAAGGATCTCTAGCCCTCACCGCACTCTCTCATCTTATCCTCTTCGACTCCCTTGGCGCCATGCTGTGCGTGGTCGTCGATATCCTTGGCAACTTCGAGGTCTGGAAGCGCTCTAGCGTGCGGCATCCCTTTGGTCTCGAGCGCGCAGAAGTGCTGGCTGGTTTCGCCATGTCTGTGCTTTTGCTGTTCATGGGCATGGATCTGATATCGCACAACCTGCAGCATGTGCTTGAAGGTATGGGCCATGAACCACATCAGGTCCATGACCACGAGCGAGTCTCGCCCGGAGAAATCGACGCTGCTGCCCTGCTCGCCATTGTCTCTACCGTCATCTCCGCGCTCGGCCTCCGCAATCATGCCAGGATCGGCAAGGTCATGCGATTCGCCTATATCGAATCTCTCCCCTCAATCCTCGGCAACCCATCCCACTTCCTCACAATCTCCTGCTCCCTCCTCCTGCTCCTCCTCCCCCTCCTCTCAATAAAAGTCTACCTCTGGCTCGATCGCGCCCTCTCCTGCACCATCGCCATCTCCATGTGCGTCCTCGGCTTCCGCCTCGTCAAAACTCTCGGCTTCATGCTACTGATGTCGTACTCGGGCAACGGCGTCGCAGAAGTGATGCGCGATATCGAGTCCGATCCTTCAGTCACGGCGATTGAGGAGGCCCGATTTTGGCAGGTGCATTATGGGCTGTGCATGGCGAATCTGCAACTGCGGGTAAGGGGCACGGAGGATGGGTTGCACCAGTTGAGGGAGCGGGTTACGAGTTTGATTAAGAACCGGTTGGGGGGTGGATATGGGAGTGGGGGCCAGCGGTGGGAGGTCAGTACGCAGTTGAATTTGGATCGCTTTTGAGATTGCTCGGATTGGAAAGTTGGCAGAAGAAGCGAGGATATGACATGATGAGAGCGTTTCAGTGTATATGTTGGAGAGATGTCGATATCGATGTTGCGGTTCGTGATTGCATCATCTTGTGAATGGAACCCTGAAGGATTTCCAACTGCGCGTTTGCTTCCCCTTCACATCTTCTCACTCACTCTTTTCTTGTCATGCCACAGACGTGTCGATGCATCCCTATCGAAACTCCTCTAACCGCCGTGTAGAAGAAACAACCATTTGAAAACCCTATAGGACCAGAAAAACTACAGCAGGTCGAGTCATCCTAATGAAAATCGATCCGGGAGGTTTTGTTTGACAACAAAAACGTGCCTCTCGCCTAACGACAGCCTAAGGGCTCCATCCGACGAACGGAGAAATAGGATTCGATGGAAGTGTTCTCGGCTTAGTCTAAGGGAGCGGATTGGCTCCTCGGGCAGCAAGACAAGTAAATAAATCACGCGGAGTTGCTCAGATGGCTTTCAGAAGATTTAAAAACAGCTATCCCCTTCGAGAAAAGTCTGCTGCCAAACCCCCACAATGGTACTTCAAAACCCACCTGACAATCCCAGCGTCCGACATGACCGTTTCGCAAACCGGAATATTCGACTGATAAACTCTCGAAGAAGGAAGTTGCAAAATGCCGAGCAAATCGCCAAAAACACACAACATCAAAAACCTCCTCAACCCCCCCCTTCTTCCGCCTCCACCACCCCCGTACGCACCACCACCCCCACAAAAACCAGAACGCGCAGCCTACCCACCCAAAAGCCAACCGCCTCAGAACCCGACGCCACACCTTATAGGCCCCGTGCCTGCTCCCTCCAAAACAGCCTCTTCGCGGCATCTCGAAAGCGATCTAGAGCGTTACCTGGCGAGCGATCGTCCGAATCTGTACTATCATATTCCGAGATCTGGTCTTCGACCAGCCTGATGGAATCCTGCAGGTCGTCGTGGGTGGGTTCTGACGGATTCGGAGTGTGCACCGTTTTCCTCGTTAGTTTTGAGCTTGGGGGCTTGCGGATTTTGGGGGTTTGATATATGTAGATGGGGGCGGGATGGTTTCGGTTGTGCTGGGCTGCGGTGGTATCGAGGTGGGAGGTGGTGGCGTGGTCGGGGTCAAGTGCGTTGAGCTTGGTGTTGGGTGGTGTTAGGTTGGGGTTTTGGGGGAGGGGGATAGGGGTTATAGGGGATATATGCGGGGGTTAGGGAGATAGGGAGGACCGCTAGAGCAAGTACTCCCATTTGCTCGGTTACATTCTCTGAACATATCATGAGCGATTCTAGGGCTTGGGCCATGTCCTCTTGTAGATTAATAAAGTTCCTCCAAACGGTTGAGCGCTTTGGGGAACATTATTTGTACCATAGCTCAAGTCTGAGCTTTTTGGGATATGGGTGATGCCATGGTGATGGTCAGGGGTAGTCGGTGAAGGAAAGGATCGTTGAGTGATGGTTTGTGTGGCGTGATTCACACCATAGTGATATAAAGTGGCTAGGGCGAGCGACTGTGCTCCATCCTCGATGGTCCGTGAAGAGATGGCTGCGTAATGGAATTCATGAATGCGTGATGCAAGATAAGCCTTACGGATTGTTCGTCGTGTGGGATATGAACCCCAAAGATTCAGCTCTTTTACAACGTTCTGTGTTACAACAATAGACTTGCCGATTAGTGGCACTCAGGGGTTAGCTTTTCATATGTTGAAGACTACTTTGCCTTATCCCTTTCTCTTATATATATATTTTTGTTGGTTGGCACTTCTTGGTTCGAGCTTCAGACCAACAGTGGACCAAGCCAAGGCTTTCTGGATTTGAAGGATCTCAATCGAAATCTAACTGGCTATGTTGGATTAATCAAAAATCCCTATGTCTGATATCAGACTTTGTTGTTCACCTCAGACCTATCGTTGATTCTGGGTATATATACTTCTCTCAGTTGGAAACATTTGGCATGGATACTCACACCTTCTACATGCTTCCTTGCATATTTGTTCAAGGCTGCTGATATGGAAGGTCAATACCATCCTAAGCGGAGCACGAACAGGACAAGGAGATTTTAACTTCAGATGAGCTTCGGATTAAGGTGAGTTTTTAATGTGATATTCTATTGACCTGGCCACTTCCAGCATAATTTAAGGGGAAAAAAGAACGCATTGTCCTATTCTTTGCATCTTGTAACATCTCTATTCTTGGAAAGTGTCTGTTATCTCACATACCTTTAGGCCCACGAGCGCTGTACAATCTTGGCTAGACATTTTACATGTCCACCATTCTGCAAGCAATGGCGCACAACCCTTTGATACGAAACCACTTTCTCGCCGACGGTCATGATGCCGAAGAGTGCGAAGCGGAGACTGCATGTCATGCATCAATTCAGCAGGCAACGAACAGGCAACCAAGGAGCGCCGGATTCTGAGGTTTTTGGTCGTTACTGTTCACTGAGTGAGTCTTCGTGAGCCAGCTTTGCTTCAGAATAAGATGTTTACCTCCCTGGTGTCGGTAGTCCCACTCATACACAATAAGCCCATTTTTACTCATGAGTCTGTGAGCTTTCTATCGTCCATACAAGACTACATATAGCCGGTCGCCGTTACACCTGATGTCGGATGTGTCCGACTTACCATTGATCTACCTCGATATCTATCGTTTTCCACTGATCTATTGTTGTGGTCGATGTGACCACATTTACCTCAATCAATGATGTTATTTATTCTCGAAGTGATCCCTTGAGGCAGCTCACCGAACATCTTATCTCAAGGCAATATATTCTGGTCCATCACAAAGTCATTGAAAGGGGATTGATGCTTCGTCAAGATGTATTAAGCACGGCTGCGGAAACAGAAGCGCAACTAAGGTAACCATCTTCCTTAGAGACAGTATGCATACCGTACTTTCTTCGCCATTTAATTATACCCTGCTGGTCATGAGCCGCGCGATACTCGCTTCGCTAGGTAGCATCATCTTCACCTTTATCATCCTCATAAACTTTCGACTGTACTTATTATAAAAAGCCAGAAAACCTCTCGCTGAGGAAATCAACCAGCCTAACAAAATTTATAGTCCAAAGCAGTTATTGAAATAAGTGCACGAAAGAAAATTGAACGCTTTAGACCAACCGTTCTCATCACTCATTCATGATGTTATCAAATTAGTATTGTATTTTATAATCGAAAAGAATTTCCCCTCGATCTTCTCCCTGATAGCTACGCGATGGTTCTCAAGCAAAGCGAAAGTTTTACCACTCTTTTAAAATTGATTTTTATCATCGGAGCTTAACCGTTATGTACGTATCAGCATGATTCTCTGTTGTCAGGATTATGATATCTCAATCCGCACGTTGATAGCTGCGGCTAGGGTGCGAATTGTTTAAAACATGTTTTTTGACTAACTCCTTTAGGCTAGTTCAAAGCATGTTTTAAACACGCTTCTTGAAGGAGGTTTTAAACACAGGGGTGGTTTATATTTATAGTAGCAAATTAATAGAGGGTCAATAGCCTAATAGGCCTGCAGGTTGACCCCTTCACCATGTAAAGGAAGCTCCAAAAGCATCTGGCCGTCGATAATGCTATTCAAATACTCGTTGAGGGTATCCTCGCTCGAAGGATTGAGCCTCGCCATAGCAATATCCTCCTCCGCTATTCTCCATTTCACATAGTAGCTCCTCCTCATCGATTTCAACGCTCTGTGTATAGCGAAGTCTCTTCTTCAGCTCACACACGGGTTCAGATGACTCTGCTGACGAGAAGCTCCTTTGACCATCTGCCGGTGACTGTGTAGGCATTGCACGGTATTTCGTCTTCCTGGTACGATTACCTGCTGATAGTTGTCAGCAACAGTCTGATTGACTGCCCTACCACCTCGTTGCGGAGGCATTGAGCTATGGGGGATGTCAAAAGGCCTGTAGGCTGTAGGCTGTAGCTGAAGCAGCTGGAGGTGACAGCGGCGTGGCGACAGCAAGGTAATTCTCCAATCAATGGCCCTTGTATGCTTACATAATTAAAAGCGTTGTTTAAAACAATAAAAAGCCGCTAGGAGGTTTTAAACACGCTTTTTGTAGAAAAAGCGGTTTTTTTCGTTCCCTAGCTGCGGCCAGCCTCCATACTCAGGCTTGCAGCAGCACAGACAATCGAATAGCTCAGTTAGTTCATGAGATACCCTTTAAGATATATTCCACAGAGATTTTGAAATGTCCCGTATCATTTATCATGCCTTCTTACCTTCCAGAGGCTTAAGTTCACGCTTAAGGGCGTCAGAGTCCATTAGTAAATCGCTGAGGTCAGCGCCGAGCCCTAAGCGCACACTAGCTTCTCTTTGTTGCCTACCGTAACCATAGATCCCCCGATCTTTCTGACCCCATGAGCCACCACCGAAGAGCTCACCAGCATCTAAAGCGTCACGTGAAGACATGTTGTGTTCGAGCACACCATCGTTGACCGGTCTGCGTGCCTTCGCTCACCTCGGGGAACAAGAAGTACCGGGCAATCTTGCCCAACCCGAACCAAATAAATCCTGGGGTCTTTTTCTGCTGGTGGCCTGTAAAAGTATGCCTCAATCACTAGGAAATGGAGAAGAAATACCGGGCAATGTTGCCCAACCCGGATTAGGGTCCTCCTAGTGCTCGTCTCTGCTGGGCAGCCAGCAACGACAGGCCTCCCTCACCTCAAGATGACGAGCAAATACCGGGCAATCTTGCCCAAACAGAGTCAGGTCCCCTGGGTGTCTGGCTTTATTGAAGACTATTAACGAGAAACTTACTTACCTCGTTAGCCAACCCAGCTGCCGGCCCTTTATCACAGGTCTTTGATTCCAATCGAGTGCTTGAAGTCTCTTTACACTGGTTAGACCTTCACAGGCAAAGCTTCGCTGGTAACTATGGCCACTTAGCGCTAACACGTAGCAGGGCTTTCTCAAACACAGTAGGCTAGATACTCAAAGTCACCGACCAGTATCGTCAACCAACAGTTTCAAGCAGCTGTACTGCGTTCAGCCTGTGGACGTTGTTGGCTCCTTGATATTCAAGATCAACCTACCCAACAATACTGTGAATACCAACGTACGTTCTTCATCTCTTGTTCACCGCCATTGCATATCATGGTAAGCAATTCACCCCTTCTCGAAATCCTACTTTCCATACAAGAAGTCTAATAAATTAACAAGAGACCTTTTCTTTCGTGCACAATATACTTGGCGTCCTCGGATCTTGTGTCTTCTTCATTGCACATAAAGCTTAGCGAACCCGCAGATCGGCTTGCGAAGAAGCAGGGGTCTGTCTCAGACGACCATGCAGTTAGCCACCTTTGGGCCTCTTGGGCATAGCTTGATAACTCCAATACCGGTACTTCGTGCAATCGAGTCCGCTCCCAAACATTGAGCGAGCAGTGAGCTACAGAGTACCAGAGATCACGCATAGTCCGCGCAAGAACTACATCATGTTAGGACCGTCAAGAGCACTCTCTCAGCCTTCAAAGGGGTATTCCAACTTTACCATGCTATGAGAAACGCGTAGGTGGTAGATCATGTAGCCTTTAGCTCCTTCCACGTGTTCCGGAAAGGTCATGACTTGGGAGACGTGACTGCTTTTCGACTGGCTTTCGAAATATGGACTGGAGAGAAAGATGCCTGGATAGTCATAAAAAGGTTGCGAACGCAGAGGAAGATGAGCGGCGATCAAGTGCCGCCTTGCCCACCTAGACCCCTTTGAAGTTCGATCACTCATAACAGCACTTTCGGAAAGGCCAAAGAACTATTACAAGCGACACGCTATTCCGGAAGGTCAATCGATGAATGGTTTGGCCATGTCATATAAGCGACCCTTCTGAACCTATTGGAGAATCCACCATCCGCAACTTCAAAGACGACCTTTCTGGAAGGCAGATTTCTGTCTTCTTAACGCCTGGCACGACACAATACCAGTCTTAGATGCACAATCACTTACGTGCCATGACTTCGTAGCCGTAGCCTCCATCGCCAAAACATTGGGCGACCGAAAGTCCAGGTTCTCGCAAGATTCGCCCTCATACGGTCGTCCCATCTGGGAACACCCCCATGGCCGATTCCAATTTTTTGATGGTATTACAATTGATGACTATAAGATCTGGCGCCTGGATGACAGCGAGAATAATAGGAATTAGAGTACAGCGGACAAGTCGACAAAGCTCCGCCACCGTTCTCCAATAGTATTTCTAGTTGGTTCAATAAAGCCTTAAACTGTCCCTCTGGCTACTATGAGATCTTTCCTATCTTTAAGATGCGTTATTACCGAACGCTGACAAAATCTCTTAAATTGGGACCTGATTTCAGCTCGCGCCGTGATACAATTCGGGAAACTTACCGCAAGCCCCTGGAGAGACGGCCGCCTTCCAAACCCATGTGCACGAAAGATAGCCTACAACGCAGACTTTGCCAGAAGAGCTATCAGACATGGCCTGGTCTCAATTGAAAAACTGGCAGTAGCCCTAGTTACCGAGGGTGATCGGAAGGTTTGAAGGTACCTTGTTGTATGGGGGAACTACGAGTTGCATGGTGACGATGGTGCTCGCCTGAACTGGTCCTCTTTTCTAAACCGGAAAAGTTTGGCTACATCCAAATTTACGCTGTGAAGATTAGGGGTGCAAGAACACGGAAATGCCATCCCAACCGAGGACAATTTACTCGAATTGGCGGTGACCCACCAGAAAAAAGGGCCTGAAGCATACGAGATACGAGTGGCCGTTAGGTTGCAAAAGAATATCTTGAAACAGGGCATTTGAAAGAGATACGTGGATCCTATGTGGATCGATTTGAATATCGAGCCGGGAAAGCGGACCAATGATTGATCAGGATGGACAACGACTAAACTTATACTAGAAGTGCGTCTAGTGTTCGAAAGATGCCTGACGCTGTGTCCAAGACCAAGACGTATTTCTTGTATTCCTCCCCAGGAAGGGAGGGATGTATAGGGATCCTCATCTGATTCTGGGGTAGGAAAAGGCCGATTTGAGGATAAAGGCTCGTGGTAAGGTCGTCTTTACTTCTCATAGTGGGAAGCGGACCAGTGGACGATCGAAAGGGAAAACGACCGAGCTTAGACCAGAAGTGCATCCTTGTTTACAAGATTATAATTGCGTTTCCTGAAGTCCAAGACACTAGCGAGCCCTCATGTACAGTTTGCATCGACGTTTTCCTCGTATTCCCACGGAAAAGGGATAGATTTCAAAAGTGAATCGTCACGCGGTGGTTTCGGAAAGGCCCCGTTGGAGGGATCTAGGGAGAGGCAATCATAAAACACATGGAGTTTGCCTCCTCTTCTATTTGGCTCCTCAAGAAACGGCAGGGACTTAGGGGTGTCCATGCTGTCTGCAAGATTGCAGAACGAAGTGAGCGTGATCTCGGCACGCGCAGAAAAACATCTGGCAAGCTCTCATGCAACGGCAAGGTGAGATAAAAGCATGGTCAATACTTACCAACCAATCCCAGCGCGCTGTGGAGGAACCACGCGAGGGAGTGGAAGGAACCAGCATTCTAAGTGCAGTGACTGGTAGCTTTCTATTGTTTGAACAGTCCCCTATTATCCATTTGGTTTTGGAGATAACGTTGCCGAGTCTTCAAGCAGCATACCTAAGAGCATCCAGAGCCAGGGCGCCTTCGTTGTGCCTTCGCATGACCAAGTAAGGAAAGATCGACTCGGATAAGATCTAAGCACTCAGACTAGTATGCTTAGAGGCCATGCTTCGAGTACCCACTAATTCCATGGACTTCGAAGGTAAGCAGGCAGAACAAGACCGACTGTCGAAACCGAATTGAAATGCTCTGGACCATTTACAGCCTGTCTAATCATCCTCGAAGCACAGCAAGAGAAGCCTCAGCACATGCTCAAAGCCGTATGGCGCTTTGGCCTGGCCGATAATGGTACTCCAAAGGCAACATTCCGGAAGTGAGCAGGAAAGGACCATAATTCCTCGCTTCCGGCTTAGGTTTGGCAGGTTCAACAGGCGCTGGCATTTGTGTTGGGGGTAAAACAGTGGCCGAAAGCTTCATGCAATACCGAGCTAGTCATGGCTTACCTCAAGCTCACCGTGGTCGAGAAAGGAGCATGGAATGGAAGTGCGCTCGCCGGAGCTGACATGAGATCAGACTGAGGGTAGTAAGGTTCTTCTATTGGAGGGACTGAGCGGATGCATTGGCCGTTCTGCAGGCGAAGGCGGATGTGGAGCAGCTGATTGTAACGTGCATTGAGCACGGCAGTATCATCAACATTAGCCATTGCAGACCAGTCCTCCATCGCCACCAGCTAGTTGCGGGAATTAGGAGTAGATGCTGTTACAAACTCGGATTAGAGTGTGGCATATTGCGACGAAAGAAACCTGCTGATGGTCTTGTCACAAGTGTTCACGGTGAGCGCATCATGCCATACCTCTTCAATTCCGAATATTGATCGGCTGAAACCCAAAACGGCTGAACGAGAGTGCGGCAAGAGGCTTCGGAATACTGGGCTCTCCATCTCCACTAGGAATTTTTCATGTCAGCATCATTCCTGTAGATGGATGAGGAACGCGTACTAATTATTTTGATCTTATCCATACGCCATAGGGTCTAATAGGAACACAAAGCGATGTACTAGGTAGTACAAGCTACCACTTAGCAAAATTTCGCTTGGAAACGCAGCAAGAGAATACAAGGATCGTTCGATGACCAAGGCTTTAGGCGGATAGGATAGATGATCACGGTGAATGAAGGATGGCCCAATTCTCTTGAGCTACCGTAGAAAGTGGCCCCGTTCGACAACAGAACGAAAATGCAGGCAATCCCAGAGACGTTCTTGTTTATCCGTACTGGTGGCCCTCACAAACCTAATAAATTCAACCTTCAGATACTGCTTCGCACCTCACACCGCTCCAAGACATCCAGGGCTTCAGTAGAGGGTATCGAGAAAGCGAAGCGCAGCGGGCTGTAGATAGCGAAAGCTCTCGGCATATTGAGTCTCTTTCGAAGATGAGGTAAGAGCTTATAAGGATTCTTCGGTTTCTAGCTTTCCGGGACATCCAAATTGACCCAGAGCCACTCGTGAGCGAAGAACCCGGGCCTGCAGCAGACGCGGTTCCTTCCGAGAAACCCGAAAACATAGGCAGCAGCACACGTTCCTGCGCCTTCTTTATGGCCAATGCAAACTCTATATTCCAAGGACCGTATCAATCCTGAGCTTGACAGCCGTGGCCTAGAGCCAGCTACTGGATGGCAAGGAGTTCAGGCACCTCTCACTCCAGCACCCGGGTGGGAAGCGGGCCTCCTCGATTGATTTTCTTCGTGTCCTCGGTCCTGACATTGCTTTGGCGGATGTAATAGCATATTGCCTCTGACAGGAAGGGCAACAACTGCAACGGATGAGCCGATCGAGATCGTGCGGGTCCATTTGTTCGTAGCAGACAGCACCGGTCGCAAATGAGCGGTTCAAGGCATGATATTTCGGAGTTCAAGAAGGAATTGGGTCCAGTGATAAATCCTATATAGCCAGCATTTAGTGAATAGAAAGCCTGTGATCACCATTCGTTCCTCTTTCATGAGACTCGATAATATGCATCCGTGATCTTCGTCTTTGCGCACCCATGGCACCAGCCTTAGTTGGCCCATTGGCGTACAGAGCAAAATGCGAGGATCGACATCGCAATTCGTAAACTCACATTCATATGGTCATTCACGATTGCTCTCCGCACTCTTCATAGACCGCGTCGTCTCTGACTGCCTATTAATAGAAAACCATAGTCTTACCACTTTTCCCCCAGTAAACACAGAAACTACATCAACATATCCGGATCGACAGCTAGTCACGTGGACCTATGAAGAGACGATTGTTTACATGGGGTTTTATTGTAGGAGAGATGTGTGCTATGGAGAACCGGAAAAGACACATTTGGTGCTGAATTTTACAGATTCTCGCCTCGCCTAAATCCCCCTAAAACACCAATATCTTCCAACCGTGATTCCATAACCGATTGTTCATCTATTCCTACAAACTGTACAACAATAGAATGCCCAGAGCCAGGCCTTTCCGATGGTGTAGGATGTAATCATTTTCGACGGTGGCGCATTAAGGTATCGAGACCGCAAGGTGCGGGCTGGGTTGCGCATCTCGGTTATAAGGGGTTTGGTAATGTGAGGAAACTGTCGGAAGGCAATAGGTATCTCCCAGGTGCAGCAAGATGTTACTCGCATTGGTGACGTTAGAAAGATTGTATGATTAGTTCTCTGGTATATCAACAGCTGTTCCAGAGCGCACATAAGTTTCTGCCTTCCACACCTTTAGACTCGGTCAGGAAACTTTCCGTTGTCTTTGTAACTTCAGCCCCCTTCTATACTCCCTCCTCTTCGTAGACGCAATGGCTCTGATTCGTGATCCTCGTGGTCAGAGAAAGCCGTCAATCAAGGGCCCGTGCCAACAAGAAGACCCTCATTGGAGCCACCGGTACAGGCCCAGCCCATCGCTGGGGATGATGTCCACCTTGACTGATGTTATCTCTCCCTCGCTGTGTTGCAGTCCCAAGAAAGACCTTCAATGGTTGGTCGGGGGATGTCCGGTACCGATTCGACAATTTCTCTTGCTCGTGAATCCACAAAGGTAGATTTTCGAGAAATAGATCTCGCGAGCGTTGTCTTTCAAACAACTGAGGCTCCAGCCTTCAACTCTCTAGTTGACAAACAGCCGGATGCAGCCGTAGAGAGCAGATGGTTATGATTGTCTTCATAGTGAGGACAACCTTATAGTTGAAGCTGAAGGTCAGGTTGACGGGTAACCATGCATTGCTAAAACTCCAGCAGTTTGCAGATCAGTGTAAGTCGATAATAAGCTCGAAGTAGGAAGCGAGGGGCGAAATAGGGGCGTCCGTGAAACTGCCACCATTCGGGATATGCTTAGATAGCTAGACTTGCGTTGATGCTCATGTCCGTTGCTCTCAAAAGTACTGATTAGGAACGAGGTTAACATTGGAGCAAGGAGAACTTCGGACTCGCAATAGGCTGGCCACATGGCACGAGGCAAAATATTCCTATGAGATTGTGCAGCCAATGAGATGAGTCCCGAGAGAGTTGATTGCACTGAAAATGGTCCTGGCCAGGGTAGAGATTAAGAGCACATTATTCCAGGGGATCATCTGCTGTTGTACAACAACAACAACAACAACAACAATAACATAGGTAGAATCTCGGTAGCAGCCGGTTTCTTTGTCCTGAAATCTGTTCCTGATCGAATAGCTTCTTGTAAGTTATCGCGGCTGCGGCTAGGAGAGGCAGAGGTTTATTGGGAGGCGTGCGGACTCATTTCATTGTGGTTGGCAGAGAGCAAGCATTAGAAAACTTGCCCAGCCGTTCTTGCCCTCTAACCCGTTCAACCTCGATGCTTTATAGCCAAATAGACTCAGTTGAGGGAGGAAGCTCCTGACGCCGGAGATGCAATTTCTTAGCTGATTGAGCCTGATTGGCCTTGCTACCACGAAAGAGCTGCAGGAATTGCATGCTTGCCGAGCTAGTCGGCGGTTTTCGCTTGCAGGAAGCGTCCTAACTTCCTCACATGGCATTTCTACGTTCACGACACTGTAGCAACAGCCGAATGCACCTGTAGGTGTCACTCTGCTATCCAAGGCACTAGCAGTAGATCCTGTAAGTGGCTACAACCCTCCTTCACTCCTTTCTCCTCCCATATGTTCAACACGTAAAACTCATGACAGGACGCCACAGACTCTCGTGAATAGTACCAGCCATCGGGCATCATCCCCGAAGATCAGAGCTCGTCTAGACGATTAGCCCCTGAGTAGAGTCTTATTCACCATTATCAGACTTGGTTCATCTGGCTTTCAATGAAGAAAAGATTCCAGAAGTAGGAGCCCCACGTATAGACTTTGAGAGAAGCTGCAAGGGATGAAATTGGAGCCCCTTGCTTACGAGCCTTTAGACTCGCCATGAAAGTGGTACGGAGTCTTCTCATAGGTATTTTGGGTCCAATGAAAGGCACCTATCCGCAGCGTACTTTTTGCTTGTTTAGATGTAGTAGTGCCTTCCGTTACGCGTACAGGTGAACCTATAGTGTCACCGTTGAGCGATTTAATTGTACACATGAGTGAACGAATAGCTTGCATGACTGTTTCAACACTGGTGCTTTCCTTTCGAAGGTTAAATACCTCGCTTTCCTGGACTCAAACATCATACCTCGCACATCATTAAGTATATATACTTTGATGGCAACCATACATCTTTAGATCCTCTGGTCTTTCATGGGTATTATCCCGGTAGCCCTGGCCTTGTAGGAGTTGGGTAAGCTGGCAACGCAGACCAGCCACCTCCTTCTCTTACCCTGCTACCACAATAACAACGACTTTGACCACAAAGTCGTACAACTTCTTCTGTATAGTTGTCTCAGCACTCTCTTGTATATCTTCGAGCACTCCTGTCTTGTGATCACCACCTTGCTCAAAGGCAGCTTCGTCCGCGATGAAAGCCTTTTGGAGAAGATCAACCTCTCCTCCATTACCACGACCAGAACCGTAGGTTCATCGCCATCATCAACATAGCTTGAACTGGATCAAGCTTGATGAAGTCACACTTTTCTTTGTCTTCCTTGGTCATGACCGTGCCACAAGACGACAGTGTTTAGTCTGGTTCATGACCAACTTACTCCTCCTCACCTAGAACCACAACATCATCACCTGTCACCACGTTCATCACGACATTTGTTCTCCCCATATACACATCATCTTGAGGGCTTCTTGGTCAGCTTCAAGCACTCCGGGCTCACTTGCTTATGGTCTTATCTCATAACAGCACTACCAACAACGGCGAGCTAGAGCCATGTCCGTATATTCAGACCGCATGACCTCGGTGGACCTTCTTCTTATTCTATATCAGATCAACACTTCCTTCATGGCACTATTGTCTTCTGTTTAGCACTCTGATATCCTTCGATCATCGATCTGGTACGGAGTAACAGCGCGAGTATCGAGAAGTTTCCCCAAGGCAGAGGGCAATATGACGCAGGATGCGACATTGTTTTCGATAACTCGGACACTAGAATTGCTCATCAGGACGCTTCGCCAAGGGCCAAGTATGTTATATGGACGCTCTCGATGGAAGTGCTGGCACCGATAATCCTACCTATACCCTCGGAATTTCATATCAAGCTTCTATCTCTGCGTGCGCTCTGGGATCAATACGCGCTTGGAGCACTCTGTCTCGAGCCTTGTCTAGCCTTGCGCTTTACCAGACTGTACACTCCCACCTTCCAGACTGCAGAAAGAAAGCAGCTTGCTGTAATTACCTAGTAAGCATTCTTGCCAGCATATGCTCTATAGCACAACTGCCAACATAATACGGAGATTAGGCAAGGCCCTTCCGCGTTTCCCCAAACCAACGCATGTCGAATATCCGTTACGCACCGGCCCGAAGCCTTGGATTTCAATCAACCAAGCGATTAATAGGATACCAAAGAACCGGGACGACCACAACACCAGTGGCACGCGGCTTCGCACCTCGATACCGAATACGGGCGATGGGAATAGAGAAAGCCGTGGCTACTATGGCCACATGCAGGACTATATTCTTTGCAAAAACGTGGGAATGCCTCGAGTATAAAGCTTGGGAACCCTTGAGGACTCTTTGAGAGCTGGGAACAACCACCAGTTCCGCTCGGCAGAACGGCAGGGTATTCTGTAAGATACTGGATGTTCCTGCTCGATTGTTCCAGTGAGCTGGTACGACAGCTTTGAGATGGGTCAGAGGCTTCGTACAAACACGGATCCCTCAAGTATGTCGCGATGTTGACCCAGAGCTGTGAGACCGTTGCCCGTATTGGAGAAGACTTGGAGCCAACGAAAAGGGGATCAACTTTCTATCCTGAAACCTGGACAGAAGCTTTCCCACTCCGACATCGTTACCTACAGAAGACCTCAATATTTATATTGAAAGTCCAAGGTCCTAGAGGACAAGGGTCAAGAGTCCATAATCGGGGACCAAACAGTCGGATACCCATGGGACATCCGTGCAGATGACATCGTACTTTACCGTGAATGGCATAATGGTGTTCTGGATCCACATCTCCTGCGAAGCATTGACACGAAAAAGGGCAAGAACGCAAAGGAGAATAACTTCATATCTCGAGACATGAAAGAATCTTTCCCACTCCAACACCGTTACCTACAGAATACCTCAATATGTGTATCAAGGTCCTATATGGCAAAAAATCCTGCAACTACACCAGGGATGAAAACCTCGTCAACGGCCAATGGTGGCCATTACGACGGCGTTTCTTGGTCCTCACCTCCTCCGACGAACGATACGAAGCAAGACGAAATCAGGAAATGGACAGGACCACTATGCGAGCGGACTAAGACAGCGAGCTCGTTTTCAGCCACCTCAAAGCCAGGAATGAGGACTTTCCTGAATAACTTTAGGAAAGTACCATAATGGTAGAGGGATTTTGGTGGTCTCTGGTGTGGGCTTGGAAAGTGAATTCGTTCTCAGCTACTTCAGCGATGGCGGTCGACACAACATCTTGACACATCGGAAGGGGATTCCGCTAGTCCTAAGGCAGTCTATTTACTCCTCGTCTGGTGGTTGATAGTAATGGACGGGCCGCTTTGTGATCTCTGATATGGGCTTGGACAGCGAATTCGTTCTCAGCCACCTCAGCGTGTTGGTTTCTGGCACGAACTCATGGTAGCTATCTCCTTTCTTTGTTGATTAGGTTGAGCTAAATTCCTGAACCAGGTCAAAAGAGATTCTTCGAACAGTTCGATACATCCTTAATGCTAGCGGCCAAGAATTGTCCATAATCGATTGATAGAAAGAGCTAGGAATCGGGTCACTGTCACCCTATACATACAAAGTCGAACTGCATCCCAGTGCTTTGTATTTTCGTATCCGAAAGTCAAGATATAGAGCATAGTGACGTTTTGTGACGATCGGTGACAGAATAGGTATATAGTAATAACAGAACAGATCTCCCAAGCCACTAGCAGTCCTTAGACTTGTTTTTTTCTCTTTTCTTACCAAGTGCTATGGTCCTGAGCAAGACCTTAAACTGCTTAACGAGTATCGGCGGTATTTGGTCATGAAAGGACCTCGCTGCCTCCCTTATAATACTCGCGGAATCGAACCAAGAACTGGAGCCAGATTGAGCATGGATTCTTCGGTCTCTAGCTTTCCGGAACATCATATGCGGGACTGAATCCCGAGAAGGTGTCTTTTTTCAAAAATTCAGGAACATTGGGTTTGCGCTGGGATCCGATAGGTATGCAATTGGACCTCCCTAGACTAGAAGAGAGAAAACATGGAGAACAGTGGCTAAAATCCTTGCTGAAGTGCAGATCTCGAATCAGCACCGTGGTTTGGATCACTAATTCCAGAAAATGCTTCCAGCTACCTTTCCTCATGCAGGCTTATCGATGTAGCCGACCTCGCTGTCAGCGACGAAGATGACTCAATTCCAGATACGCACGGACGCAGCCAAGAAGGAGGCAGGTTCGTCGCCGCTGAGATGCCGATAGTCTTACGGCTTGAAGACGCTGTGGCTAGGCGTCAGAATCGCGCACCAGAGGAGATCTATCAGCGATTGCAATCTGATGATAAGGACGACGAGTTGTGTTGGATCGTACAACTATATGAGGATGATCCAAGAGGCTACAACATCCGGGGCATGGAAACGAGAGCACTTCAAGACGTCCGTCGTCACAGACACATTATGCCGATAAATCGATCATACGGTGACTGAGTTTGGCGAGAAGACCTCGCAAGACAGAGCACTGAGATAGCAATGCCCCTACAGCTGTTCCTCGAGGCTTGCGACTAAGATATAAAGTCGTAATGCACATGGGGTCTTGCGAGAGCTGGCCCCTCAAATCAAGAAAGGAAATTCCCTTGCAGCTGGGCAGCTTCTCTGCCACTCAACAGAACGGCCGTGATCTTGTATTGATGACCCCGATTCGACCGAGAGCGCACTTACAACACACACCACGGCCACCACATTCAAGGGTACATTGGCCCTCTTTGCTTTCGCGATTCATCGAATACATCGACTTTACAGGAATTACCTGTAATTCTAGCGAGGGTGCATCACTTCTCCTAACGTCCATGGTCCTGAAGACCTCTCCTGGATCCAATGCAGTCCTAGGAAGCCGCTTGGCTTTCTTCGAGGATGCACAGGATAAAGTCCGATTGATGGTGGCAATTTTTGCTCCTCAGGCAACACTGATACCTTATTCAGCCCTATCCATAAGATCATCGAAGACATGTTATCTAGTCGTCTTACACTACCCTCAGGAGCTTACAATTCTTGGTGGAGAATAGTTGAGTTTGGTGATTGAGGGGCTAAGCCTCTCGGCCATTGCAAACCTTCGAGACGACCAGAATCGGTCTTTGCAGCGGATGGTTGTCCAGAAAAATGACAACGCCCTGCCCTTCCGCGAACAAGGAGAATAGTTGAGTTTGGTGATTGAGAGGCTAAGCCTCTCGGCCATTGCAAACCTTCGAGACGACCAGAATCGGTCTTTGCAGCGGATGGTTGTCCAGAAAGATGACAACGCCCTGCCCTTCCGCGCACAAGATATTGAAGAAGCAGCATTACCGATGCGCTAAGCTTATGAAAGGAAATTTTACCCAGACATTAGCAGCTAAGGCTCTCCGCCAAAGGACGATTGACTGAGAAGATGATAATGCTCCACCGTGTCGTGAGCCGGAGATTAAAGAAGCAACTTTACTGGTACTTGGCAAGCTTGCCGGAGCTTCTTGTGGATAGCAGCACCTTTGGCCTTGTGCGAAAAGGGGCTTGATGACAAGCGACGCCACACGTAGCGACCTTTTTCGACTTCGAGCCCCACGAGCCCGGATTTTCACTCGCCCTTCAGATCACGTTCTGGGGGCTGAAAGGGTTATGGAATTGGCTGGACTTCCGGTTCCACGTGCGCAACTTCGAAGCAGGCTTCTCCACCCGTCTATCTCGTCATCAGGCTACCTCAGGTAGCCCATTCAACCGGGTCTCTCGCTTCTGGGCGTGTATGGACGCCGCGAAGAAGGATGCATTGAGCGTTGGACGAGTGATGCCACAACGAAGCCTGAGCCAGCTGTAACGAATAAAAATCCGTATGCTGGACTGACAGCAGGTAAAAAGAGAAAGCATCCCCACAATGCAACTTTATCCGCAAAGCAAGTCGAAGAGGAGCTATTCCTCTCTCAAGACGAAGACGACGAGGATGACTCCAATGACTCCGCTCCTCGCATGTTTTAGCCATTAACAGACAACAACGCAGAGCCAGGCACGTTCGTTTGCACCGGCAAAGAAGCCTGATTCTAGTATTTAAGAATTAAACAACGAAGTGAGTAACGAAACTCATAAAATTGTTTTATACTTCTAGAAAATTTCCGTTGAAACTCGTATCACCAATAACACTGAGAATTGGTACGACACCATTGATACGGGGTAGGGAACGCCATGTCCGCAACAGTCGGAGGTGGTCTCTTCTGAGCGGCATTAAATGCTGGATACGCCCGGTGTAGCGTGTGCAAGTCATGTTTAGTAGCCCGGATTTCCGACGCATGTCGAGAGTCTTCGGATGGATTTTAGCGTCCTCTTGGTTTTAAGACGGGATCGAGAGTTTAGAACGGCGGGATAGTAAGATAAGAGAGCAAACTTCTGGCATCTAAATCCGTTGCAGTTACGAAGGTGGTTCTGCAGGACAAGATGTTCTGCTGGACAAGATCACCCCCATCAGTGTCTACACGATTGAGCTGAAAGACGCGGAGCTGGAGATCAATCCCCTCAAAGTCTACACCCGGATGATAAAATTGAGGATGCTGTCCGGAAGGCTCACATCTGCTGATGCTTTGCTCTTGGTACTCTCCTAAAGGGAGATCTTGAACAAACCGACCTCAATCCATCCGAGGGCTTAATTAGCGGGACGCACATTGCTAACACACTATCGCGGAGTACCCTGGCCTGTAGGGTATGGTATGTTAAGCCCTGAGATTCTGGTTCAGAGTCTTAATGCAGACGATATTCTGTCGCCCTGAGATACTGGCTTTTCATGTGTCGACTTTTCGAACCTAAACGATATTCTGTCGCCCTGAGATACTGGCTTTTCATGTGTCGACTTTTCGAACCTAAACGATATTCTGTCGCCCTGAGATACTAGCTTTTCATGTGTGGATTTCTCAAATCTCAACAGCTGGGCGAA
>JAABUT010002112.1_pt1 | contig 20197 bp, 22 predicted proteins | sample 5559281 | NCBI WGS metagenome assembly JAABUT01 (sample SAMN10711880, study PRJNA513359) | rock metagenome | isolation source: Antarctica rocks | place: Antarctica: Victoria Land, Ricker Hills nord | collected 2016-01-04
TAAGCGACTCCGAGCGTTAACTTCGGTCAGGCGCGACGAAAAAACTTCGAGAAAACGCTTGTGCCGGAGCTGAGTTTTCCCTATCTCTTTTCTTGCCCAATTTCGCACGTGCCTGTGGTCGTGTGTCGGTTGGCGGGGTTCGGACAAGAGGCCGATAAACCGTCAGTACCAACCGGCAGCCGGAGGCGAACCGGCGAACCCCGCCAAACGGGGGACGCGACTTAAAGCAACGACGGACCGGGCTTTTTCGTCTCTGTCGACCCTCCAAAGGTCGGCTTACCGAAGAGGCTTGTCTATCTTGCCGGGTGTGCGGAAGGGGAGTCCCTTTCCAATCGATGGCTATGCGTGGCTCGACCCTGGTCGAACTGCGTCTAGCCAACGGCGCAGCATCTGATCGGCACGGCGCCGGTCCACGTCATCCGTGGATCGTCGATCGAGCCGATCGCGGTTGGCCATGTTCGTCAACGCTCGCGTTTCCACCGCGCGAGCGACCGACGGCCTGTCCCCGCACCCTTTCTGTCGTCTTCGGCGCCTCGCGGCGCCAAAAGGGATGCCGCCATGACCGACCGTATCGTCGATTTCCTCCGCCGCCGTCAGGAAGACGGCCCCTGCATGGTGCTCGACCTCGATGTCGTGCGGGACAACTACACCTCATTCGCCGAGGCCCTGCCGGACACGCGCGTATTTTACGCCGTGAAGGCCAACCCGGCCCCGGAGGTCCTCGACCTGCTGGCCACGCTTGGGTCCTGCTTCGACGCGGCCTCGGTGGTCGAGATCGAGCAGGTCCTGGCGGCCGGCGCCGCGCCCGACCGCATCTCGTTCGGCAATACGATCAAGAAGGAGCGCGACATCGCCCGGGCGCATGCCTACGGCGTAAGCCTGTTCGCGGTCGATTGCGAAGCCGAGGTCGAGAAGATCGCGCGCGCAGCACCCGGTGCCAGAGTGTTCTGCCGCATCTTGTGCGACGGCTCGGGCGCAGAATGGCCGTTGTCGCGCAAGTTCGGCTGTGCGCCCGACATGGCGGCCCGCGTGCTCGAACACGCGCACCGGCTCGGCCTCGTGGCCTTCGGCCTGTCGTTCCATGTGGGGTCGCAGCAGCGCAACCCGCGCATGTGGGATGGCGCGCTCGCGGCCAGCGCGGCCATTTTCAAGGACCTCGCCGAGCGCGGCATCACGCTGCAGATGGTCAACCTCGGTGGCGGGTTTCCGACCAGGTACCTGAAGAACGTTCCGGCCGTGAAGCAATACGGCAAGGCCATCTTCGAGGCGCTGCGCAAGCATTTCGGCAACCGCATCCCGGAAACCATCATCGAGCCGGGCCGCGGCATGGTGGGGAACGCAGGTGTGATCGAGGCCGAGGTGGTGCTGGTGTCGAAGAAGTCCGACGAGGACCGGATGCGCTGGGTCTACCTCGACATCGGCAAGTTCAACGGGCTCGCCGAGACCATGGACGAGATGATCCGTTACCCGATCCGCACGGCGTTTGACGGTGACACCACCGAACCCTGCATCGTCGCGGGACCGACCTGCGACAGCGTCGACGTGCTCTACGAAAAGGAGCCTTACGACCTGCCGGTCAGCCTGGCGATCGGCTCCAAGGTGCTGATCGAGGGGACCGGCGCCTACACCACGACCTATTCGGCCGTGGGCTTCAACGGCTTCCCGCCGCTGAAATCCTACGTGATCTGATCCCTGCCCCCGGCGCCATCGCCGGGTGCGCCCTGTCGTAACATTCCGTGTCGTCCGTCGTTCGCGACGGCGGCCCTGCGCTCCCCGCATCGGCGAAGGATCGGACGAGATGGTGGCTCACGTTTTTCCCGCCCTGGCGGCCCTTGCATCGGCGGCCGGCTTCGGACCGGTGCTGCGACCCGTGGGACCCAGCTTCCGCATCCGCGACGAGCGCCCACGTGACGTCGAGGCGCGCGAGGCGTTGCTCGACCGAGGCTTCGGCCCGGCGCGGTTCACCAAGACGAGCGAGCGGCTGCGCGAAGGTCGGCTGCCGGCCGAGGGCCTGAGCTTCGTCGCGGTCCGCGGCGGCGCTATCGTGGGCACGCTCCGCTTCTGGCCGGTCGAGGCCGGTCGGCATGCGTCGCTGATGCTCGGGCCGCTCGCGGTCGAGGGTGCCTGTCGTTCGGCCGGCATCGGTCGGGCGCTCGTCGAGCACGGGCTCAAGCGCGCCAGGAAGCTCGGCCACGGGAGCGTAATGCTGGTGGGCGACGCGCCCTATTATGCGCGATTCGGCTTCGCGGCCGCACCCGTGGCGAAGCTGAACTTGCCGGGCCCGGTGGACCCCGCGCGGTTCCTCGGGCTGGAGCTGGTCGTGGGCGCGCTTGGGGATGCCTCCGGCCGGGTAGTCGGCACGGGGCAACTGCTCGAGCGCCGTCGAAACGAGCCTCTCCGCCTGGCGGCGTGATCAGGCACTTTCCCCTCGTCGGTCGGCGAATGCCGGCAAAGGTCAGCATCGACAATCAACGCCGATGACAGTCCCGTGGTAGATTCTCAACCTGAGTGGTGCAGAGCGACGACATTCGGGATCGTCGACACTGGAGAGGAGTATCGCGGATGCGTTGGACCATGATGGCGACCGTCGCACTCGTGGCCGTTCTCGTCGGTTCCACTGCCAGGGCGGACGACGCGAGCCGGCTGAAGCTCGCTCGCGAACTCGTTGTCGTTACCCATACGGTCGACAATGTGCGCAAGATCGTGCCGACATTGATGACACAGGTTCGGACGATGCTCGTGCAGCAAAATCCGGCCGAGACGAAGACGATCGATACATTACTGCAGCGCTCGACACAGCGTCTCGATCAGCAACTGGATAGCTTTGCGGAGCTCGCGGCGCAGGTTTATGCGCGGGAGTTTTCCGAGGACGACCTTGGAGCCCTGCTCGCCTTCGATCGATCGCCGACCGGCCAGCATTTCATCGCCAAGCAGCCGGAAATCACCCAGGCCATGATGGGGGTCGGCCAACGTTGGGGTCAATCGATCGCCCAGGAGGTCGTGGAGGAGTTCAAGAAGGAGAAGGCCGCACCGGTACCGCCCAAGCTGTGAGGGGCGCCTGATCGGCTTGGCGACGCTTGACCGTGACGGACGGCTTGGGTCTAACCCGGCGCGATGTCGCACCGCACAAGGATCCCGCCCATGACCGATGGACCGGTCCACGCCCGTTTCGACGGCACTATCGTGATGATCGGCTTCGGCTCGATCGGTAAGGGCACGCTGCCCCTGCTGGAACGTCATATCGGCTTCGACAAGGCGCGGATGACCGTGATCGCGCCCGACGACGGCGACCGCCGTCTGCTCGACGAGCGCGGCATCCGCTTCGAGCACCTCGCCCTGACGCGCGACAACTTCAAGGACGTGCTGACGCCGCTGCTGACCGACGGCGGCCGGCAGGGCTTGATCGTCAATCTGTCGGTCGATACGTCCTCCGTCGCCCTCATCGAGTTCTGCAAGGACATCGGGGCGCTCTACATCGACACGGTGGTCGAGCCTTGGCCGGGTTTCTACACCGACACGCGGCTCAGCGTGTCGCAGCGGTCCAACTACGCCCTGCGCGAGACCCTGATGGACCTGCGACGTCGGCGACCGGGCGGGCCGACCGCGGTCAGCACCTGCGGGGCCAATCCCGGCATGGTGTCTTGGTTCTGCAAGCGGGCCCTGCTCGACGTCGCAGAGGCCGTGGGTCATAGGGGTGCCGAACCCGCGAACCGCGAGGACTGGGGCCGGCTCGCCATGAAGCTCGGCGTCAAGGGCATCCACATCGCCGAGCGGGATACGCAACGCGCTCGATGGCCGAAGCCGATGGGCACCTTCGTCAACACCTGGAGTGTCGAGGGCTTCGTGTCGGAGGGGCTGCAGCCGGCGGAACTCGGCTGGGGCACGCACGAGAAGCGACTGCCGCCGGAGGGCCGCCACCACGATTTCGGCCCCGACTGCGCCATCTACCTGCTGCGCCCGGGCGCCGGCACGCGGGTCCGTTCCTGGACGCCGACCGCCGGGCCGCAGCACGGCTTCCTGGTCACGCATAACGAGTCGATATCGATCGCCGATTATCTCACCGTTCAGGAAGGCGGGCGGGCCGTCTACCGCCCGACCTGCCATTACGCCTACCGCCCGGCCGACGATGCGGTGCTGTCGCTCGACGAGATGGCGGGCAACGCCTGGGAGCGGCAGGCGCAGTGGCGCATCCTCGGCGAGGACGAGGTCCTCGACGGCATCGACGAACTCGGCGTGCTGCTCTACGGCCACGACAAGAACGCCTATTGGTACGGGTCGCAGCTCTCGATCGAAGATACCCGGGCGCTCGCCCCCTACCAGAACGCCACGGGCCTGCAGGTCACCTCGGCGGTGCTGGCCGGCGTGGTCTGGGCCATCGAGAACCCGGAGGCCGGCATCGTGGAAGCCGACGAGATGGATTTTCGCCGCTGCCTCGCCGTGCAGACGCCCTATCTCGGCCCGGTGATCGGCGCCTACACGGATTGGACGCCGATCGAGAACCGGGGCATCCTGTTTCCCGAAGAGCTCGACCGCGACGACCCGTGGCAGTTCAGCAACGTCATCGTGCGCTGAAGCCGGGAGGCGCCGGCAAGGCAGAGGCTCGGAGGAACACGGATGGCCGACGTCACCTTCTACCACTCACCGCAGTCGCGCTCGTCGGGCGTCAAGGTCTTGCTCGAGGAACTCGGTGCCCCCTACGATCTCGAGGTCCTGAACACCAAGGCCGGCGAGCAGCGCGGGGCCGCCTACTTGGCCGTGAACCCTGCCGGCAAAGTGCCGGCCATCCTCGACCGCGGCGAACTCGTGACCGAGCAGGCGGCGATCTTCATCCACCTCGCCGACCGCTTCCCGGAGAAGGGCTTGGCGCCCGCGATCGGAGGCCCTTTGCGCGGGTCCTACCTGCGTTGGATGGTCTATTACGGGTCGTGCTTCGAGCCGGCAGTCGTCGACCGCGCCATGAAGCGCGAGCCCGGCACCCGCGCCATGAGCCCCTACGGCGACTACGACCTCGTGATGCGGACGGTCGTCGAGCAATTACGGGCCGGGCCTTATCTTCTCGGCACCCGCTTCTCGGCCGCCGACATCCTCTGGGGCATGGCTCTGACCTGGACGACGTCGTTCGGGCTCGTCCCGAAAGAGCCCGAGATCGCCCGCTACATCGAAGCCTTCGGCCGGCGCCCGAGCGTCGCCAAGGTGACGGCCGAGGACGCGGAACTCGCGGCCGGGCACCAAGTGGCCGTCGATGCGGCCGCCGGTTGATCGGCTCCAAGAGGATCCGTACCGACCGGGCGCTTTGCCGAAACGCCGCAGGCGGCTAAGCTCCCACGAGCCGGACGAGAATCAGGGGAGCGGGCGCGATGGCCATGGTGATGAAGGGCGAGGTCACCCTGCCGGCCGACCGCGCGACCGTCTGGGCCAAGCTCAACGATCCCGACGTGCTGAAAAATTGCATCAACGGCGTGCAGACGCTGGAGCGCACGAGCGACACCACGTTCTCGGCGGCCGTGAAGATGAAGATCGGCCCGGTGAGCGCCACCTTCAAAGGCAGGGTGGAGTTGACCAACATCGATCCGCCGAACGGCTACCGGATCAGCGGCGAGGGCGAGGGCGGTATCGCGGGCTTCGCCAAAGGCGGCGCCGACGTGGCCCTGACCGAGGTGCCGGACGGCACGCTGCTCAGCTACGACGTCCAGGCCAATGTGGGCGGCAAGATCGCCCAGATGGGGTCCCGCCTCATCGACGGCGTCGCCAAGAAGACGGCGGACCAGTTCTTCGCCAGCTTCGCGGCGGAATGCGTAAAGTGAGCGGAGGGCGGGATCAGTGGGTCGTCTTCGCGTCAAGGGAGAGCGCCTGCGCGGCCGCTCGGAGGCGCTTGTCACGCGTCCAAAGCGACGCCCCCGGCGTCAGTTTCGTCGAGGCCAGCAGGTTGGCATCGACATAGCCGATTCCCAAACCGAACAACCTGTGGCGTTCGACGAGATGAAGGACTTCGTGGGGTGTCGCCACCGCCATCTGCGGTAAGCGATGCAGGTCTCGCATGATGCGCTGACGATCCGGGAGGTGGCCGATCGCGAGTTCCCCGATGATGAAGGGGTGCATCGACACGCGTCCGCCGTCCAGGAGTTCGGTCAGGACCTCGTCGGATGTTCGAATGTGATCGATCCAGATCGACGTGTCGATCAGTACCAGTCAGACCTCCTCCTCGTCCCGCCGTCGTCGCGGAACATACAGCAGATCCGGCTGAGTTCCGCCGAGGCGAGCCAATCGGCGTGACGCCTCGCGGGCCACCAGGGCCTTCAAAGCCTCCCGGATCACTGCCGACTTCTCGGTGAGCCCGGTCACCCTCTGAGCATCAGCCATCAATTCATCGTCCAAAGTGACCGTGGTACGCATTGCCCTTCTCCAGCAAGGTACGACTTCTAGCATCATTTGATGACGAGTCCGATGCTCGTCGTGCCGCTGAAGGCTTGTCTGGCGCGGCCGCGACGGAACATCCGCTTGACCCGAATTGGGGGTCGTTCCAAAGTCGACGGCAATCGAGCCGTAGCGTCGAGGCATATGCCTCGGCTCGGCTCCGCTGCGACCGGGAGGGTTCATGCAGACCGTATCCATGACGGTGAACGGCAAGGCCGTGAAGCGGGAGATCGATCCGCGAACGCTGCTCGTCCAGTTCTTGCGTGACGACCTGCGGCTGACTGGCACCCATGTCGGCTGCGACACCAGCCAGTGCGGCGCCTGCGTGGTCCACGTGGACGGCAAGGCCGTCAAAGCCTGCACGTCGCTGGCCCTGTCGAGCGAGGGTGCCACGGTGACGACCATCGAGGGGCTCGCGCAAGGCGGCCATCTTCACCCGATGCAGGAAGCCTTTCGCGAGCACCACGGCCTGCAATGCGGCTTCTGCACGCCTGGCATGATCATGACGGCGGTGGACCTCGTGGCCCGCAAGGGCAACGACCTCGGCGAGCACACGATCCGCGAGGAACTCGAAGGCAACCTCTGCCGCTGCACCGGCTATCACAACATCGTCAAGGCGGTCGCGGCCGGCGCCAAGGCCATGGGAGCGCCCGTGGCGGCCCCGTTGATCGCCGCGGAATAATTCGTCCACCGACCATCCAGATATCGAGCCGGAGCGGCGAGCGCGGCCCTATGGGCCGACGCTCCGCACAACAACCAGCGCCCGGTGCCACGTTTCGGAGGAAACAATGAGTGCAACCGGCATCGGCGCGCCAGTGCGTCGCCTCGAAGACCACCGCTACCTCACGGGCAAGGGCAATTACGTCGACGACGTGAACCGTCACGGCCAAGCCTACGCCTATTTCTTACGTTCGCCTCATGCCCACGCGCGCATCGTTTCGGTCGACAGTGCGGCCGCGGAGGCTGAGCCCGGCGTGCTCGCCGTCTATACGGGCCAGGACCTCGCGGCCGACAAGGTCGGCGGGCTGATCTGCGGCTGGATGATCCATTCCAAGGACGGCTCGCCCATGAAGGCCGGGCCTCACCCGGCCCTGGCCCAGGGCAAGGTGCGCTACGTCGGCGACCATGTCGCCGTGGTGATCGCCGAGACCTACGCGGAAGCCAAGGACGCGGCCGAGAAGATCGTCGTCGATTACGACGTCGTGGCCGCGGTGGCCGAGACCGGCGCAGCCCGCACGGCGGGTGGCGAGCCGGTGCACGAGGTCGCGCCCGACAACACCGTGTTCGAGTTCCATCTCGGCAACAAGGACGCCACCGAGGCGGCGTTCGCCAGGGCGGCTCACGTGACCAAGATCGACCTCGTCAACAATCGGCTGATCCCCAACGCCATGGAGCCGCGGGCCGCGGTCGGCGACTACGACAGCGGCACCGGCGGCTTCACGCTCTACACCACGAGCCAGAACCCGCATGTGGCGCGCCTCGTGCTCTCGGCCTTCATCGGCATCGCGCCCGAGCATAAGCTCCGCGTCATCGCGCCGGATGTCGGCGGCGGCTTCGGCTCCAAGATCTTCATCTACGCCGAGGAGACGGTCTGCGTCTGGGCCGCCAAGAAGGTCGGCCGTCCGGTCAAATGGACCGCGGAACGCACCGAATCCTTCCTGTCCGATGCCCACGGCCGCGACCACGTCACCCATGCCGAACTCGCGACCGACGCCGACAACCGGATGATCGGCCTCCGGGTCCACACGGTCGCGAACCTCGGCGCCTATCTGTCGACCTTCTCGTCTTCGGTGCCGACCTACCTCTACGCGCCGCTGCTGTCGGGGCAGTACGACATCCCGGCCATCTACGTCGAAGTCGACGCAGTCTACACCAACACGGCGCCGGTCGACGCCTATCGCGGCGCCGGGCGCCCCGAGGCCACCTTCGTGGTCGAGCGCATCGTCGAGATCGCGTCGCGCGAGTTGAAGCTCGACCCCGCCGAGTTCCGCCGCAAGAACTTCATCACGAGCTTCCCGCACCAGACGCCCGTGATCATGTGCTACGACACCGGCGATTATGGTGCGTCCCTCGATAAGGCGCTGCTCGCCATCGACTACAAGGGCTTCCCGGCGCGCCGGGCCGAGAGCGAGCGCCGCGGGCGGCTTCGCGGCCTGGGCTTCTCGGCCTATATCGAGGCCTGCGGCATCGCGCCTTCGGCGGCGGTCGGCTCGCTCGGTGCCGGCGTTGGCCTCTGGGAATCGGCCGAGGTTCGCGTCAACCCCGTCGGGACCGTCGAGGTGCTGACCGGGTCTCACAGCCATGGCCAGGGGCACGAGACCACCTTCGCCCAGCTCGTCTCGGACCGGCTCGGCATCCCGATCGACAATGTCGCGATCGTGCACGGCGATACCGACAAGGTGCAGATGGGCATGGGGACCTACGGATCCCGGTCGGGCGCGGTCGGCATGTCGGCCATCGTCAAGGCGCTCGACAAGATCGAGGCCAAGGCCAAGAAAGTCGCAGGCCACGTGCTCGAAGCCAGCGATCAAGACATCGAGTTCAAGGACGGCAAGTTCACGGTCAAGGGAACCGACAAGTCGATCGACTTCGGCTCCGTGGCGCTGCAGGCCTATGTGGCGCACAAGTTCAACGGCCAGGAACTGGAGCCGGGCCTCAAGGAGGGTGCCTTCTACGACCCGACCAATTTCACATTCCCGTCGGGCGTCCATATCTGCGAGGTGGAGATCGACCCCGAGACGGGCGTGACCCGCATCGAGCGCTGGGTCGCGGTCGACGATTTCGGGGTCCTGATCAACCCCATGATCGTCGAGGGACAGGTGCATGGCGGCATCGCCCAGGGCGTCGGCCAGGCGCTGTTCGAGGGCACCGTCTACGACAAGTCCGGCCAGCTCGTGACCGCGAGCTACATGGACTACCAGATGCCGCGGGCCTATGATTTCCCGAATTTCGTTGTCGAGACCACGGAGACCCGCTGCCCGTCGAATCCGCTCGGCATCAAGGGCTGCGGCGAGGCAGGGGCCATCGCGTCGCCGCCGGCCGTGATCAACGCCATCACGGACGCGCTCGGCCACGAGGACGTGCCGATGCCGGCGACGCCCCAGGTGGTCTGGCGCGCCGCCCAGCGCCGGCCTATGAAGATGGCGGCGGAGTAGACGTCGCGACACTTCCGCCGTCATTGCGGGCGCAGCAAGCGATCCAGCCTCTACCGGCCCGTAGCTGGGACGCCCGGCGCAACGATGATACGATTTTCGACCGCCGAACGCTTCGGAGACATGCTCCATGTACGCCTTCAACTACCACCGCCCTGCCAGCCTCGACGAGGCCGTGGCTCTGCTGGCCGCCAACGGCGACGCCAAGCTCATGGCTGGCGGCCAGACCCTGCTGCCCGCCATGAAGCTGCGCTTCGCGAACCCGTCCGACGTGGTCGACCTCGGGGCGGTTCGCGCGGCCATGTCGGCGATCCGCCAGGAGGGCGACCGCATCGTGATCGGTGCCATGGCACGTCACGACGAGATCGCGACCTCGGGACTGCTGCAGCAGGCCATTCCCGCGCTGGCCGGCATGGCGGGCGTGGTCGGCGACCCCGCGGTGCGCTCGCGCGGCACCATGGGGGGGTCGCTGGCCAACAACGACCCGGCGGCCGACTACCCGGCCGCAGCGCTGGCGCTCGGCGCCACGGTCGTGACCAACAAGCGCGAAATCCCGGCCGACGACTATTTCAGGGGCCTGTTCGAGACGGCGCTGGCCGAGGGCGAGATCATCACGGCCGTCGCCTGGCCGATCCCCGAGAAGGCCGGCTACGAGAAGTTCCGCAACCCGGCGTCACGCTACGCCATGGTGGGGGTCTTCGTGGCCAAGCGGAAGGATGGCCAGGTTCGCGTCACCGTCACGGGGGCGGGCGCCAGCGGCGTCTTCCGTCTGACCGCCTTCGAGGAGGCGCTGCAGAAGAACTTCTCGGACAGTGCCATCGCGGGGCTGAAGGCCTCGCCCGAGGGGCTCAATTCGGACATCCATGCCGACGCGGCCTACAGGGCGCATCTCGTCGGCGTCATGGCGCGGCGCGCCTTGAAGTCCGCCGAGGGCTGACCTGCCGCTCTGTCGCGGAGGCGGATCCCGCTATATGGGTGCAATCGTGCTTCGGGGCTGGTATGCCGCGGCGCGTTCTGTCGCGCGGTGATGATTCCGCCCGTCCCCGTGTTGGTTTCGACTGCCCCATGATCTCTACGTCACTGCCCACCACGATCGACGAGACGCTGGCGCTCTTGAGTCGCGCCCATTACATCGGCGACCGCGCGCTGGCCACCGTGCTGTTTCTCAGCCTGCGGCTCGGCCGGCCCCTGCTGCTCGAGGGCGAGGCCGGCGTCGGCAAGACCGAGATCGCGAAGGTGCTGGCCTCGGCCCTCGGGCGGAAGCTGATCCGCCTGCAATGCTACGAAGGCCTCGATGTCGCGAGCGCCGTCTACGAATGGAACTACGCCGGCCAGATGATGGCGATCCGACTCGCCGAAGCGGGCCATGACACCGATCGCGCCCGCCTGCAGGAGGACGTCTTCTCGGCACGCCACCTCGTCAAGCGGCCGCTGCTCCAGGCTCTGGAGCCGCAAGAGGGCGGGGCGCCCGTGCTGCTGATCGACGAACTCGACCGCACCGACGAGGCCTTCGAGGCCTTCCTCCTGGAAATCCTGTCGGATTTCCAGGTGACGATTCCCGAACTCGGGACCCTTAAGGCGCCCGCGCCGCCGATCGTCATCATCACGTCGAACCGCACCCGCGAGATCCACGACGCGCTGAAGCGGCGCTGCCTCTATCACTGGATCGACTATCCGGACGCCGAGCGTGAGCGGCGCATCGTGGCCGAGAAGGCGCCGGGCGCCGCCAGCGCCCTGACCCGCGAACTCGTGAGCTTCGTGCAGCGGATCCGCCGCGAGGACCTGTTCAAGTCGCCCGGCGTGGCCGAAACGCTGGATTGGGCCACGGCGCTGACGGAACTCGACGCGGTGGCGCTCGACCCCGAACTCGTCAACGACACGCTCGGCGTGCTGCTCAAGTACCAGGACGACATCGCCAAGATGAGCGGCTCGCGGACCAAGGCCATCATCGACGAGGTGCGGGCCGAGATGAGCCTGCCGTGACGGCGCTCGGCGCAACCGCGTTCTCGCCCAATGCCTCGGCCCCGATGCCGCTCGCGCCGGGGCTTGTGCCGGGCCGGGATTGCGGCACCTGCACGATGTGCTGCAAGGGATTTGCCATCCCCGAACTCGGCAAGGAGGCCGGGGAGTGGTGCCGCCACGTGGTCCAGTCGCGCGGCTGCGGCATACACGTGACGCGGCCCGAGACCTGCCGGCTGTTCTTCTGCCATTGGATGCGCAACGGCCGGCTCGGCCCCGAATGGCGGCCGGACCGTGCCAAGTTCATCCTCTATACCGAGATGGAGGGCCGGCGGCTCGTGGTCGCACCCGATGCCGGGACGCCGACATCCTGGCGACGCGAGCCCTATTACGCGCAGATGAAGCGTTGGGCGGCGTTCGGCGCGGCCAGCAACAACCAGCTCCTCGTCTTCAACGGCAGTCGCGCGACCGCGGTGTTGCCCGACCGGGACCAGGACCTCGGCATCGTCGAGGTCGGCGACCGTGTGATCTACCGCGTGGCGCAGGGGCGGATCGAAGTCGATCACCAGCGGCAGGGGTGATCGTGGCGATGGCCGTCTCGGGATTGGACGATCAACAGCCCGCCGCCTCCGAACTCGCACCCGGCAAGCTTCCCGAGAACATGCTGTATTTCGCCCGTGCCCTGCGGGCCGCCGGCTTGCCGGTCGGTCCCGGCGCCGTGCTCGACGGGCTGGCCGCGGTCGCGGTCACGCCCATGACGACGCGCGAAGATTTCCGCGTGCTGCTCGAGGCCGTGTTCGTGAAGCGCCACGAGCAGAGCGTGGTCTACGACCAGGTGTTCCGCATCTTCTGGAAACGGCGCGGGTTCCTGGAGCAGCTGATCGCCGCCATGTCGCCGGTCGCGGCTCCGAAGACCAAGGACCGGCCCAGGGCCGAGGCCGGCGCGTCGCGCGTCGCCGACGCGCTGTTCAAGCGCGCTCCCGAGCCGTCGCGCGCCGAGCCCTCGCTCGATCTCGATGCCAGGCTCACGATCTCGGCCGAGGAGGTCCTGCGCTCCAAGGATTTCGCCCAGATGTCGGCCGCCGAGATGGCCGCCGCCGCGGCCGAGATCGCGAGGCTGCGATTGCCCCACGACGAGATCCGCCTGAGGCGCCTCGCGCCGGACCCGCGCGGCGCCCGCATCGATCCCCGGCGCTCGTTCCGGCGCACGCTCAGGGCAGGGGGCGCCACCATCGAACTCGCGCGGCGCAGCGCGAGCGTGAAGGCGCCGCCCGTGGTGGCGATCTGCGACATCTCCGGTTCGGTCGCGGATTACACGCGGGTGTTCCTGCATTTTCTTCACGCCTTGTCGGCGCGCCGCAAGGTGCACAGTTTCCTGTTCGGGACGCGGCTCACCAACATCTCACGCGCGCTCGCCCACAAGGACATCGACGCCGCCCTGGCGGCGGTCGGCACCGCGGTCCCGGACTGGTCGGGCGGTACGCGCATCGGGCAATCGCTGCACCTCTTCAACAAGCACTGGCTGCGCCGTGTCGCGGGGGGGTCCGCCACGGTCATCCTGTTCACCGACGGTCTCGAACGCAGCGCCGCAGGCACGGGCGCGGGCGAACTCGGGGCCGAGATGGGCCGGCTGCAGCGCTCGTGCCGGCGCCTCGTCTGGGTGAACCCGCTGCTGCGCTACGATCGCTTCGAGGCCAAGGCGCTCGGCATCAGGACCATGCTGCCCTTCGTTGACGAGTTCCGTCCCATCCACAATCTAAGAGCCGTGGCGGATCTCTGCGGAGTGCTCGGCAAGGCCCGTCCGGGCGAGGCCGACCCCAAGGTCTGGCTCGCCGCCGCAAGCCCGTGAGGACGAGACCATGATGGCCAACGACGACGACATCCTGCTGAGCGCCGAAGCCTGGCGGCGCGACGGCCGCGGCGTGGCCCTGGCCACCGTGGTCGAGACCTGGGGCTCGGCGCCCCGCCCGGTCGGCAGTCATCTCGTCGTGGATGCCGAGGGCAATTTCCTCGGATCGGTGTCGGGCGGCTGCGTCGAGGGCGAGGTCGTGACCGAGGCCATGGACGTCATCGGCGATGGCACCGCTCGCGTGCTCGAGTTCGGCGTCGCCGACGAGACGGCATGGCGGGTGGGTCTGAGCTGCGGCGGCAAGATCAAGGTCTATGTCGAGCGGGTCGACTGATGCGCCTCGACCTCCTGGCGACGTTGAACGAAGAGCGCGCCGCGCGGCGTGCCGCGGTCGTCGTCACGGATCTTTCGTCCGGCCTGCAGCGCCTTGTGCGGGCCGCCGAAGTCGAGGAGGACGGGCTGGCCGAGCCGATCTCGGCCGCACTGCGGACCGGCAAAAGCGGCACCGTCGCCCACGAGGGCAGATCCTTGTTCCTGGCCGTCCAGGTGCCGCCGGTGCGCCTCGTGGTGATCGGCGCCGTCCACGTCAGCCAGGCGCTGGCCCCCATGGCGAAGCTCGCCGGCTTCGATGTCGTGATCATCGATCCGCGGACCGCCTTCGCGACCCCGGAGCGCTTCCCCGAGGTCGCCTTGCTGCCCGAATGGCCCGATCGGGCGCTGGAGCGCATCGGCCTCGATCGCTTCACCGCGATCGCGGCCCTGACCCACGACCCCAAGATCGACGACCCGGCGCTCGATGCGGCCCTCAGGGCGGAATGCTTCTACATCGGTGCGCTCGGTTCGCGGAAGACCCACGCGGCCCGCATGGCGCGGCTCGGGGGCGCGGGCTTCGACGACGCCGCGACCGGCCGTATCCATGCTCCCATCGGCCTCGACATCGGGGCCGTCAGTCCGGCCGAGATCGCCGTCTCGGTCCTGGGTCAGGTCATCGAGGCGTTGCGCAGGAAGCCTCTGCGGTCCGAACGGAAGGTCGCGGTGCCGTGAGGTTCGGGACGGTCGCCATCGGCGAGAGCCTCGGCTGCGTCGCGGCACACGGCGTTCGAGCCGAGGGCGTCGCGCTCAGGAAGGGCGACACCATTACGGCGGCTCATGTCGCGGCCCTGGGCCGGGCCGGGGTCGACACCATCGTGGTGGCCGAACTGGAACCGGGAGATGTCGGCGAGAACGAGGCGGCGCATCGGCTGGCCGAGGCCGTCGCGGGGTCCGGATTGTGGATCGAGCGCGCCTTTACGGGTCGGGCCAACATCTTCGCCAAGCACAATGGCGTGCTGTCGGTCGATGTCGGCGCGGTCGAGCGCGTCAACGCCGTCGACGAAAGGCTGACGCTGGCCACCCTGCCGCCGCTGCGCGCCGTCGAGGACGGCGAGATGGTCGGCACCGTCAAGGTCATCCCCTTTGCGGTCGAGGCGAGCCTCGTCGGCGAGGCCATCGCGGCAGCCTGCGCTGTCCCGGGCGGGCCACTGCGCCTGCATGCCTACCGCGCGCGACGGGTCGGGGTCATCTCCACGATCCTGCCGGGCTTGAAGCCATCGGTGATCGCCAAGACCTTGCGGGTACTCGACGACCGCCTCGCGCCGAGCGCTTCCGTGATTGCGGCCGACGTGCAGGTGCCCCACGAGGCGGCGGCGCTGGCCCAAGCTCTGCGCGCCCTGGTGCAGTCGCACGACATGGTGATCGTCTACGGGGCTTCAGCCATCGCGGACCGCCGAGACGTCATCCCGGCGGCGCTGGCGGCGGCCGGCGGCACCGTCGACCATCTCGGCATGCCGGTCGACCCCGGCAACCTCCTGATGCTGGGCCGGCTCGGCGATGTGCCGGTGCTGGGCGCCCCCGGCTGCGCCCGCAGCCCCAAGGAAAACGGCTTCGACTGGGTCCTGCAGCGCCTGCTGGCCGACATCCCTGTCACGTCGGCCGACATTCGTCGGCTCGGTGCCGGCGGCCTGCTGATGGAGATCGTGTCGCGCCCGCAACCGCGTCTCGGCGGCAGTCCCATGCCGATCGTGCGACCGCCGGTCCGGCAGGCGGTGCCGTGAGCCGTGTCGCCGCCATCGTGCTGGCGGCCGGCACGGCGAGCCGATACCGAGCCGCCGACCCGTCGGTGCCTACGAAGCTCGTGGCATCGATCGATGGCGTACCCATGGTGCGGCGCGTCGTCGAGGCCGCCTTGGAAAGCCGTGCCCGTCCGGTCGTGGTGGTGACGGGCCACGCGGGGCCGGACGTGCGTGCGGCGCTCGAAGGGCTGTCGGCGGGTTTCGTGGCCAATCCCGATTACGCGACCGGCATGGCCTCCTCGCTGGCCGCCGGGCTTTCGGCCCTGCCAACCGAAGTCGACGGCGGGCTGGTGCTGCTCGGCGACATGCCGGGCGTAACGGCGCCGCTGCTCGACCGGCTGATCGCGGCATTTGAGGCCGATCCCGAGGGTGCTGATGCGGTGGTGCCGGTGCATGGCGGGCGCCGCGGCAACCCGGCTCTGCTCGGCCGCAGCTTGTTTGCACCCGCCATGGCGCTCAGCGGCGACGAGGGTGCGCGGCGGCTGCTCATCGGCGGGCGGGTCTTTGAAGTCCCGATCGTCGACGACGGCGTGCTTCTCGACATCGATGATCCGGCTGCGCTGTGCTTGACCGCACCGCCGATCGGGTGAACCCTTCTCTGATGCGATGATGGCGAGGCAGAAGACGATGCCGGGCGTGGGTGACAGGCCGAAGCTAAAGCGGCTCAAAATCGAGGGTTTCCGCTCCATCGCCTCGGAGGAGATCTCATTCTCCGACCTCGACGTGCTCATCGGCCCGAATGGGGCCGGCAAGTCGAACCTGATCGGCTTCCTGCGCATGATCGGCTTCATGCTGTCGTCGGAGAGCGGGCTTTCGCTCTACGTCGGCCGTGCGGGAGGCGCCTCGGCGCTCCTGCACGATGGCCCGAAGGTGACGCGGGAGATCGCCGCCGAGATCGTGATTGAGACGTCGGCCGGGGTTAATCAATATGCATTCCGTCTCGAAATGGCGACGGGGGATGCCCTGATATTTGCTGAGGAGAAGTTCAGGTTTTCGCGAGGCGATCACGATACGGAGCAGACTTGGCTCCATTTTGGCAGCGGCCACAATGTCCCCGGCCTGTTCCAGGTCAGCGACGACCAAACGAGGAAGACGCAGCGCACCGTTCTCAATCTGCTGCGAGGTCTAGCCGTGTTCCAGTTTCACGATACGTCGGCTGAATCGCCGCTGAAGCGGAAATCGCAAGTGGACGGCGGCCGCTACCTCCGTGGCGACGGTGGCAATCTCGCCCCATTCCTCCTGCACATGCGCGAAATATCTCCGGCCTACTATCTGCGCATCGTCAAGACGATCCGCCTCTTCGCGCCCTTCTTCGACGATTTCGTTATTGAGGAAGACCAGGGCTACGCCCTGCTTCGTTGGCGCGAGGTCGGGTCGGACGAAGTTTTCGGACCGGGGCAGATTTCCGACGGCACATTACGGGCGATGGCCTTAGTCACGCTCCTGCTACAGCCGATCGTCACCATGCCGCCCGTCATCATCGTCGACGAGCCCGAACTCGGCCTCCATCCCGCCGGGCTACAGATCATCATCGGCCTGTTCAAGGCAGCTGCGCACGCGCGCCAGTGCATCATCGCGACCCAGTCGCCGGCTTTCTTGCGGGCGCTCGACCCCGAGAACGTTATCGTCGTCGAGCGGGGCGGGCGTTCATCGTCATTTCGTCGACTCGATCTCGCGAAGCTCGCAGCTTGGCTCGACGACTACGACCTCGCGGACCTTTGGGACATGAACCTGCTCGGCGGCCGCCCAGGCTCACTCGCGGCTGAGTGATCGCATGCCCGTGCGCCGGCTCTACATCCTCTGCGAGGGCCAAACCGAAGAAGCCTTCGTCGACCGTGTCCTACGCGAGCACTTCCGCGACGCTTCGGGCACACAAGCAATCCCAATCCTGCCGTCGAACAAGACGGGTTCAAACAGCCGCCGATACAAGGGAGGTTGGACGAGCTACGCCAAAGCGCGTGTCACCCTTCACCGGCTGATGGAGCAGGATCACGGCGAGGACACATGGTTCACGACAATGCTGGACCTTTACGCGATCCCGGACGACTTCCCTGGCCTGCGATCGGCCCCTTCGGCAACGGCAGCCCAGCGCGTCGATGCACTTGAAGCCGCCTTCGCCGACGGCGTGAAGACGGACAGGCTTTGGCGTTTCACGCCCTACCTTCAGCTCCACGAATTTGAGGCGCTGCTGCTCGCCGATATCGACGCTATCGCTAGATCGTTCCCGGACGAGGCCGCGACAGCCGCGGCGGCGCTGAGCGCCGAGGTTGGCGGATGTCGACCCGAGGAGGTCGATGGTGGCCGCGAGACCGCGCCCTCGAAACTCATTATCCGGCATTTCCCGGCCTATGGCGGTGCGAAGGTGTCGGCTGGTCCTATAATCGCCGCCGAGATCGGACTCTCACAGCTGCGCTCGGCCTGCCCTCACTTCGATCGTTGGCTGGCAACACTGGAAGGTGAGTGCAGTGGCTGAGGACCACCCCCTCCATCGCTGTTCCTGGCCCGGTCGGGATCCGCTTTATTGCGCCTATCACGATACGGAGTGGGGCGTGCCGGAGCGCGACAGCCGCGCCTTGTGGGAGAAGCTGGTCCTCGACGGCTTCCAGGCGGGCCTGAGCTGGATCACCATCCTGCGCAAGCGCGAGGCCTTCCGCCTGGCCTTCGAGGGCTTCGATCCCGATCGTGTGGCGCGCTTCGGGGAAGCCGAGATCGCGGCGCTGCTGTCCGACCCCGGCATCGTCAGGTCGCGGGCCAAGATCGTGGCCACGGTGGGCAACGCGCGCGCCTTCGTGGCGATGCGCGACAAGGGCGAGGATTTTTCGGCATTCGTCTGGAGCTTCGTCGGCGGCGAACCGTCGCAGAACGCTCGGCGCGACAGGGCCGAAGTGCCGACCGAAACCGCTGCGTCGCGCGAATTGTCGAACGCGCTGAAAGCCCGCGGCTACAAATTCGTCGGCCCGGTCATCGTCTACGCGTGGATGCAGGCGGTCGGCCTCGTCAACGATCATGTGGTGCAGTGCTTCCGGTACGCGGAACTTCAATCGGGCGCGATGGACCCGTAAGCCGCCGGGTCGCGGCGGCCGACCGGGCCGAGATGCCTGAAACGTGACGCGATGTGGTGTGGCGGTGACAGCTTGCGGTGGAGGAAACGATTAACTTGCCATCTGTAATATGGCAAAAGCTGCGCGTTCGGTCGGTCCCCAGCGAGCAGGCTGTCGAGCTTGAGGGTCAGTATGGCGATTACGAATTTTCCCAACGGCGCTGTCTGCTACATCCTGGACGACATCCCGGGGGTGGGCGAGTTTCAGGGTTCCGGTGTCATCATCGGGCCCCACACCATCCTCACGGCGTCACATCTTTTGTGGAACGCCGACACGGGTCAAAGCGCCGACGAGGTCAGCGTCTATCCAGGCTACACGCCGAATGGCTCGGCCTACACTCCGACGGGTGCGCTCGGCGGCACCCAGGCGATCCATTTCATGAGGGTAGCCGACAACGGCGAAAAGCTCTACGCCAAAGCGACGCAGAGCGACTACGCCGTGATCGACACCTCGGTCGATCTCAGCCCCTATGGACAATTCGCTCTCGACCCGCATTTCAAGGGCGGCGACGTCATCGTCAACGGCTACCCGGCCAGCAGCAACGGAACGCAGCAGGGCGACGAGAAGGTGGTCTCGACGGATCCATATTATTCGGACCTCGACACCGGCAGCCTGAATACTTCGCCGGGCTATAGCGGCGGGCCGATCTGGGACAAGATCTCCAGCGGCGGAACCGCGGTCCCTGCGGTGGCCGGCCTGGTGTCGACGGGCGACTTCGCCGCGCGCATCACCGACCGGAAAGTCCAGACGATCGGTCACTGGGTCCTGTCGGACTCCGCCCTGTGGAGCGGTGTCGGGTCACCCCCGCAGGGTACGGTGCCGCAACTCGATGGCACCACCGCGAGCCCGAGCTTCGCTTACCAGGCCGCGGGCGCAGACCAACAGCAGGCGGCGCCTGCCGTCGACGCCGCAATGGGTGGGCCGTTCGCCACCCTGGTCGACATCCTGAACCGGACGCAGTCGGCCGGCTCCGACGCTTCGCTCGCGGCCTCGTCGGTCGACGTCTCGTCGACCCTGGCGGCACCGGCGACGGTTGCTTCGCTCCCGGGTGCGACCAATGCCTTCTTCAACATGCATCAGGATCTCAAGCTGAACGTGTGACCGGGCACGGGAGCGCGTCAACGATCCCGCAGCAGCACCGCGGCCGGCAGCACGGCAAAGAGGGCTTCGGCTTTTGCCGATCCTCCTTCGAAGCGCCGTGCCGTCAGCGCGTCGATCCAGCGTCCGGCCGGCAGAGGCACCGTCGTCCCAGGGTCGACGCCGCTGCCGTCGCGCCGTCCGGGGAAGCGGGCCACCGCCACCGCGACCTCGTCGTCGTGGTGCTGGCGCCGGAATGCACAGACCACGTCGGCACCAGGGCCGGATGCCGCGATAGGCTGGTAGCCGCCGCCGTCGAAAAGGGCCGCATGATCGCGCCGGACCGCCAGGAGCGTCGCCGTCACGGCGAGCTTCACGCGGCCGTCGCGCCAGGAGTCCACGTAGTGGGCAAGCGCGCCCGCGCGGTCGAGAGCGAGGTCGGCCAGCACGGCGTCGAGGGTTTCGGCACGGCCCTTGAAGTCGACGGGCCTACGATTGTCCGGGTCCACCATGCTGAGGTCCCAGAATTCGGTA
>JAABUT010002113.1_pt1 | contig 20165 bp, 19 predicted proteins | sample 5559281 | NCBI WGS metagenome assembly JAABUT01 (sample SAMN10711880, study PRJNA513359) | rock metagenome | isolation source: Antarctica rocks | place: Antarctica: Victoria Land, Ricker Hills nord | collected 2016-01-04
ACCGCCAACGATCGACGCCATGCCAAGCCAAATCACCACCACGGCCGCCTGACCAATGGCCACCTCCGTTCACACCAGAATTTCCACCACGTTGACGGACGCTACCAGACTGCATGCCCGGCGCGCGCGCATCTAATCAGCTGGTACAGCAAGCAGGCCTGGGTTCTGGCTGCATGTGGAGCGTGCCATGCCGGATTTCGCGCGACGGAAGACGTGGCTGGCCGAACACGGCATCGACGTCGAAGGTATTTGAAAGCGACGGCCGACCGCTTCACTGCTGATCACTTCAGGCTGCTGAACAAGTGAAAGGGGCAGAAGCGCGACGACTCTGTTGGAGGGGCACGCAAAGCGCGTGGTCAAAGCTCCGATGCGAAGCTGATCGCACCCGGCAAGACCCCGGTGACGCCGATTGTCAGACGCAAGATGTTGCGCCGATCCGAAACCGGCAGGAAATCAAACAGGGATCGGGTTCGGGGCCGCGAGGTGGCAAGCCGCCTGCTGGCCTGGCGCCACCTCGCGCAGCACGGGGCGTTCGTCGCGGCAGCGCGTGGCGGCGATCGGGCAGCGCGTGTGGAAGCTGCAGCCGGCCGGCAGGGCGGCCGGATCGGGAACGTCGCCTTCGAGCACGATGCGGCGTGCGGCGGCATCCGGATCGGGGCTGAGCACGGCCGACAGCAGCGCCTGGGTGTAGGGGTGCTGCGGCGCCGCATACAGCCGGCGCTTGGGCCCGATCTCGACGATGCGGCCCATGTACATCACCGCCACCCGGTCAGCGATATGGCGCACGACGGCGAGGTCGTGGGCGATGAACAAGTAGGCGAGCCCGTGCCGCTCCTGCAGGTCCTGCAGCAGGTTGACGATCTGCGCCTGCACCGACACGTCCAGCGCCGACACCGGCTCGTCCGCCACGATGAAGCGCGGGCCGACGGAGATCGCCCGCGCGATGACGATGCGCTGGTGCTGGCCGCCGGAGAACTGGCGCGGATGGCGGCCGGCGACCGCCGGCGACAGGCCGACCTGTTCCAGCAGCGCCGCGACCCGGTCGTCGCACTCGGCCCGCGTGCCGGCCAGGCCGTGCGCCCGCAGCGGCTCGGCCAGGATGTCGCGCACCGTCAGCCGCGGGCTGAGCGATCCGTACGGGTCCTGGAACACCATCTGCAGGTGCCGCCGGGTGCGCCGCATCTCGGCCGCCGGCAAGGTCAGCAGGTCGCGCCCGTCGTATGACACCTAGCCCGATGTTGCCGCCAGCAGCCGCAGCATCAGCCGGCCGGCCGGTGGTGGATTTGCCGCAGCCGGACTCGCCCACCAGGGCCAGCGTCTCGCCGGCGGCAACGGCGAACGACACGTCGTCCACGGCCCACACCCCGGCACCCTTGCCGGCGCCGAAGCGGCCGTGGGCGCCGAACACCTTGGACAGGTTGCGCACGTCGATCAACGGCGTCCCGGCCGCTGTCACGTGAGCGCCGGCGCCGTCACCCAGCAGGCGGCACGCTGGGCGTCGTTCAGCGCCACCATCGGCGGCATGCGTTCGGCGCAGATGCCGACGCGGTCCGGGCAGCGGGTCACGAACGGGCAGCCGGCCGGCAGCGTGCCGGGCGCCGGGACGGTGCCGGCGATCTGGAACAGCCGCCGCTGCCCGTCGTCCATCCGCGGCATCGATCTCAGCAGCGCCCGCGTGTAGGGATGCGCCGGGCGGCGCAGGATGCTGCGGATGTCGGCGCTTTCGACCACGCGGCCCGCGTACATCACGATGACCTGCTCGGCCACCTCGGCGATCACGCCGAAGTCGTGCGAGATGATGACGATGGCCATCCGCAGCGTGTCGCGCAGCCGCTTCATCAGCGTCAGCACCTGCGCCTGGATGGTGACATCCAGCGCCGTGGTCGGCTCGTCGGCGATCAGCAGCCGCGGCCGGCAGGCCAGCGCCATGGCGATCATCACGCGCTGGCGCTGGCCTCCGGAGAACTGGTGCGGGACGGCTTCCGCGCGCTGCTCCGGCGCCGGGATGCCGACCAGGGCGAGCATCTCGACCGCACGGGCGTGGCACGCCCTGCGGCCCAGCCGTTCGTGCAGCATGACCGCCTCGGCGATCTGGTCGCCGATGGTCATCACCGGGTTCAGCGAGCTCATCGGCTCCTGGAACACCATGGCGATATCGCGCCCGCGAATGTCGGGCATCGCGCCCATCGGCAGGCTTAGAAGATCCGTGCCGTCGAATTCGATGCGGCCGCTGCGGATCGGGTCGGGCCTGCCCGGCAGCAGCCGCAGCAGCGCCAGCGCGGTGACGCTCTTGCCGGACCCGGACTCGCCGACGATGCCCAAGGTGCCGCCGGCCGGAACGTCGAAGCTGACCCCGTCCACCACCGGCACGGCGGGGTCGAACGCCACCACCAGGTCCCGCACGCGCAGCAGCGGCCCGGTCACGTCCGCGTTCCCGGATCGAGCGAGTCGCGCACCGCGTCGCCGATCAGGTTGAAGGCCAGCACCGTCAGGGTGATGGCGAGGCCGGCCGAGACGATCGGCCACGGTGAGCCGAACAGGTTGGCCAGGCCGTCGCGGATGATGTTGCCCCAGCTCGGGTTGGGCGCCTGCGTGCCGAGGCCCAGGAAGCTCAACGTCGCCTCCAGCCGGATGGCGGTGGCGATCCACAGCGTCAGCACCACGACGACCGGCCCGGCGATGTTGGGCAGGACGTGGCGGGCGATGATGGTGGGATGGCGCACCCCGGCAGCGACGGCCGCCTCGATGTACGGCTCGGACCGCACCGACAGGGTGGAGGCGCGGGCGATGCGGGCGAAGCGCGGCGCGAAGGCCAGCACCAGGGCGCCGATCAGCTGCCAGAAGCCGGGCCCGAGCGCCGCCGAGACCAGGATGCCCAGCAGCAGCGCCGGGAATGCCAGCAGCAGGTTGATCGCCTGGTTGGCCAGCCGGTCGACCACGCCGCCGAAATACCCGGCGACGACGCCGATGGTGACGCCGATCGCCGCCGCCAGCACCGGCGAGATCACCCCCAGCAGCAGCGAGGCCCGGCTGCCCGCCAGCAGGCGCGAGAAGATGTCGCGGCCGAACTGGTCGCTGCCGAGCCAGTGCTCCGCCGACGGCTCCAGGTTCACCCGCAGCACGCTCTGCCGCAGCGGGTCGTGCGGCACCAGCGCCGGCGCGAAGACCGCGACCAGGGTCAGCGCCAGCAGGAATACGGCGCTTGCCAGGGTGACGGGATCGCGCGCCAGGCGGCGCCACACGGTGGCCGGCGGCACGGCGCGCGCGCCGATCCGGGGAAGTGCCGCGTCGGACATCAGGCGGCCCGGATGCGCGGGTCGATCACGGTGTTCAGCATGTCCACCGCCACGTTGACCGCCACCACGAACAGCGCGAACACCACGATGCCGGCCTGCACCACCGGATAATCCCGCGTTTCGATGCCGTTGATCAGCATCGAGCCGAGGCCGGGACGCCCGAAGATCAGTTCCACCGCGACCGAGCCGGACAGGGTGGACAGGATGCTGAGGCCGAGGCCGGTCACGATCGGCAGCAGGGCGTTGCGCAGGGCGTGGCGGTACACCACCCGGCCCTCGCGCGCGCCCTTCGCCCGCGCGGTGCGCACGAAATCGCGGCCTAGCACCTCCAGCAGCGCGGACCGGGTCAGCCGGCTGACGAAGGCCGCCTTGATGACCCCCAGCGTGAACGCGGGCAGGATCACGTGGTAGACCCGGTCGACGAAGCCCTCGCCGCCGCCGTTGATCGGGAACAGCCCGAGGTTCAGCGACAGGTAGATCAGCAGCAACGCCGCCAGATAGAAGTCCGGCACCGCGAAGCCGAACAGCGCGAACAGGCGGCTGGCATGGTCGGTCCTGCCACCCTGCCGCACCGCCGACGCGACGCCGACCGGCACGCCGAGGGCGACGCCGATCGCCGTTGCCCAGACGGTCAGCTCGATCGTGTAGGGCAGGTTCTGCGCCAGCATGTCCACGATCGGCGTGCGGGTGATGAACGAGGTGCCGAACCGCAGCCGCGCCACATCCAGCAGGAAGCGGCCGAACTGCACCGGCAGCGGGGCGTCGAAGCCCATCCGGGCGCGGAACTCGGTGATCTGCTCGGCCGTCGCGTTCTCGCCCAGCACCGTCAGCGCCGGGTCGCCGGGCAGCAGGCGCAGCACGATGAACACCAGCGTCAGCACCAGGAACACGGTGGGCACGGCGTCGCGCAGCCGCAGCAGGACATGGCGCCCCATCAGGCGACGATCCGCGCCTTGCGCAGCGTCCAGTAGGCATAGCCCGAGGCCACCTTGTAGCCGAGGTCGATGCGCGGGTTGCGGGCGATGACGTAGGACAGCGAGCCGAGCGGGAACAGCGGCATGTCCGCCAGAACCTGGCGCTCGATCGCCCGCGCCTGGACCACCAGCCGGTCGAAGTCGGGCTCGTCCTGCGCCGCCTCCAGCATGGCATCGATGCCGGGCATCGCCACGCCGTAATGGCTGTAGTTGGAACCGCCGGAGCCGTCCGGCCTGACGCAGGCGCTGGCGGAAAGCTATTCCAGCATCGCCTTCAGCGGGATCGGCGGGTAGCTGGACGACCGCATCGCCAGGGTCGCCAGGTCGCGCCGCGAGTCGTTATGCATGGCGGTGTGGTCGAGCAGCTTCAGCTCCATGTTGATGCCGACCTGGCGCAGCTGCTCCTGCACCATCAGCATCACCGAGCTGTAATCCTCGCGCATGCTGGAGAAGGTCTGGAAGCTGAAGCCGTTCGGCAGGCCCGCCTGGCCAGCAGCGCCTTCGCCTTCGCCGGGTCGTGGCGGTACTGCAGCTCGGGCGGCAGGTCCCTGTCGGTGACCGAGCCGCGATACTGCTGCGGGTTGATGCCCCACATGACGCCGCCCATCGGCGCCAGGCCCTTGGCGATCGTTTCGCGGTCGATCGCGTAGGCCACCGCGCGGCGCACCCGCACGTCGTCGAAGGGTTTGCGGGTGAGGTTGATGTGCAGGTGGTTGGAGCTGCCGGGCGCGGTGGCGTCGAAGACGATCGCGGGCTTGCGCTGCCTGATCGACTGCATCCAGCCGGGCGCGCGGACGCCCTCAATCATGTCGACGTTGCCGGACAGCAGCGCCAGGGTCCGGGCCGTGGTGTCCAGGATGTACTGCACGCGCAGGTTCGGCGTGGCGGGCGGGCCGAGGAAGTACCGCGGGTTCGCCGCCAGCGCCACGCCGCGGGTTTGGTCGACGCTCTCGAACTGGTACGGGCCGGTGCCGATCGGGTCGGTGTCGTGCTTTTCGCCGCGTTCGGCCAGAGCCTTGCGCGACAGGATGCAGGCGCCCAGCGTGTGCACGGCGCTGCCGCAGAACAGCGGGTCCGGGCGCTTCAGGCGAAAGCGCACGGTGAGCGGGTCTTCGACCGTGACGGTGTCGATGTTGGCATACAGGATGCGCTCGGAGGCGCCGGCGGCGGGGTCGCGGCTGCGATCGAAGGTGAACTTCACGTCGTCGGCGGCAACCTCGCCGTAGCCCTTGTGGAAGGCCACGCCGGGCCGCAGCCGGAACACCCAGTCCCGCGCGTCCGCCGACACCGTCCAGCTTTCCGCCAGCGCCGGCCGGTACTCCTTCGGGGTCAGCGCGAAGGTGCCGTCCTCGGGGCGGACCAGCGTGTCGTAAAGCTGCGCGACCACCCAGTTGTCGGCGCCCAGGGTCGTGTGCGCCGGGTCGAGCGTGCGGGAGCTGCGCGCCGCCAGCGCGATGCTCATGGTCTGGTCGGCGGCGCGCGCGGGGGCTGCCAGCACGGCGGCCGACAAGGCTGCTTCGCTCAGGAACGCGCGGCGTGTCTTCGTCATCGCAACATCTTTCCGGGCAATGTTCTTCTGGGATTCTTCAGGCGGCTCACGCTCTAACGAGCCTTTATCAGCCGCGCTCCTGCAGCTCCTTCCTCGCTCCGAGCGGGCGGCGCCTCGGCTGTCGCCGCGCCGGTCGTCAGCACATCGCCCAACCGGGAGCGATCCAGAACCGGCGCGTGCTGCAGCCGCAGGCAGGCCGCGGCACGGGTCGGGTCGACGCGGAACAGCGGCGGCACCGTGGTGGCGCAGGCGGCCATCGACACCGGGCAGCGCGGCACGAAGCTGCAGCCGCCGGCGGCCGGGATGCCGCGCCCGCCGGCATCCTCGCCGCCGTCGAGCCAGTCGCGGGTGGTGCTGACCTGCGGGATGGAGGCGATCAGCAGCTGGGTGTAGGGGTGCTGCGGCGCCTTCACCACCAGCTCCACATCTCCCGCCTCCGCCACGCCGGCGCGATACATGACGACGATGTTGTCGCTGACCTGGTAGGCGGTGGCGAGGTCGTGGGTGATGTAGATGATCGAGATGCCCAGCGTCTCGTGCAGCCGGCGGAGCGAGGTCAGGATCGTGGCCCGCAGAGAAGCGTCCACCATCGACACCGGCTCGTCGGCCACGATCAGCTTCGGGCGCACCAGCACCGCGCGCGCCACCATGATGCGCTGGCGCTGGCCGCCGCTGAGCTGGTGCGGGAAGCGGCCGAGGATCTCCTCCGGCCGCAGCCCGACAGCCCGCAGCGCGTCCTCGATCAGCCGCCGTCCCTCGGCGCGCGACCGCGCCAGGCCGAACTTGGCCACCGGCGTGGTGAGCACGTGGTCGACGCGGTAGAATGGATTGTAGACCTCGTAGGGGTCCTGGAAGATCGCCTGCACGTCGCGGCGGAAGTCCCGCTGCTGCCGTCCGGACAGGTGTCTCAGGTCCTGGCCCATGTACAGCACCTCGCCGCTGCTGGGCGTGGCCAGGCCGAGCAGGCTGCGGGCCAGCGTCGTCTTGCCGCTGCCGCTTTCACCCACCACCGCGGTGATCGCCGGCCGCTCGGCGAATATCGACAGCGAAAGGTCGCGCAGGGCCACGTTGTCGGCCCGGCCCATGCCGCCCTCGAACACCTTGCCGATGCCGCGGGCCTCGATCAATGGAGTCATGGGCAAAGGAGTCATGGGCAGCGGCGTCATCATTGGGGAAACCTATGCAAGATGGCACGCCACCTGGACCTCGGGCGCGATGTCGCGCACGGCCGGCTTCTCCGTCCGGCAGCGCGGTTCGGCGGACGGGCAGCGCGGGTGGAAGGCGCAGCCCGGCGGCAGGTCGCGCAACAAAGGCGCCAGGCCGGGAATGCCCTGCATGGCGCCCCGGCGTTCCAGCGACGGCAGGCTGGAGATCAGCATCCGCGTGTAAGGATGGCTCGGACGGGTGATGATCCGCTCGATCGGCGCCACCTCGACCAGCCGGCCGGCATACATCACGCCCAGCCGGTCGACGAACTGCGCCATCAGGCCCATGTCGTGGCCCACCAGGATCACCGCGGCGCCGAGCGCCTGCTGCACGCGCGCCAGCGTGGCCATCACCTGGCGCTGCACCACCACGTCCAACGCGCTGGTCGGCTCGTCGGCGATGATGACCCGCGGGCGCAGGCAGATGGCGATGGCGATGCAGGCACGCTGCTTCATGCCGCCGCTCAGCTCATGCGGATACAGCCGCGCCACGCCCGGGTCCAGCCCGACGGTTTCCAGCAGGGCGCCCAGCTGCCGGTCCAGGGCGGCGCCGCGCGGCAACGCGCCGTGGTCGCGCAAAGCGTCGACGATCTGATCGCGGATGCGCAGCACCGGATTCAGCGAGTTCATCGAACCCTGCGGCACCAGGGCGATGCCGGCCAGCCGCAGCCGGCGGATGGCGTCGTCGTCCAGCGCGGAGATCTCGGTGCCGTCCAGCCACACCCGTCCGCCGTCGATCCGCCCGGGCGGCTTGATCATGCGCAGGATGGCCAGCGCCATGGTCGACTTCCCCGATCCGGACTCGCCGGCGAGGCCCAGCCGCTCGCCGGCGCGCAACACGAGGCCCACGTCGTCGACCGCGCGCACCGCGCCGCGTTCATGGTCGAACGACACGTGCAGCCCTTCCACCCGCAGCACCGCCTCGGGGACAGGCAGGTTCATGCCGACCGCCGCAGCCGCGGGTTGGCGATCTCGTCCAGCCCGACGGTCAGGAAGAACAGCCCCAGGAACACCATCACGATGATCACCGTCGGCGCCGCCCACCACCACCACCAGCCGTTGATCATGGCGGCGTTGAAGTTCACCCAGTATAGCGTCATGCCGATGGTCGGCGCGTCGATCGGGCCGAGGCCCAAGACTTCCAACCCGATGGATGCCAGGATCGCCGAGGACACGGCGTTCACCAGGGTGGCCGCCAGGTAGGGCAGCAGGTTTGGCATCAGCTCGAAGAAGATGATCGCCGGGCCGCTCATGCCCGACATGCGCGCCAGCTCGACATAGCCGCGCTCGCGCAGGCTGAGCACCTGGGCGCGGATCGTGCGGGTGGGGTGCAGCCAGGCCAGCGAGGCCACCACCATCGCCATCTGGTTCACCGTCAGGCTGCCGCGGATGGACACGGCGATGATGATCAGCACCAGCAGGCCGGGCACGGTCAGGCCGATGTCGGCGATGCCGCGGATGACGGTGTCCACCATGCCCCGGTAATAAGCGGCCACGAAGGCGAGCGCCGTGCCGACCGCCACGCCGAATATGCCGGCGATGAAGCCGATGCGCAGCGTCATCGGCGTGCCGGCGACCATCACCGCCAGCAGATCACGCCCCTGCCGGTCGGTGCCGAAGGGATAGCGCGACGACGGCGGTTGCAGCGGGCGGACCGACAGCGGCCGCGCCAGGTCCACATCCACGACGAAGTGCCCAACGATGACGAACAACGCCAGCAGCAACAACAAGGCTGCCCCGAACACCAGCGACAGGTTGCGCCCAAGATAATGCCGGACCGCCTTCATCTCAGGTCCGCCGGTACGAGATGCGGGGGTCGAGCATCGGGTAGAAGATGTCGAGCACGAACGTCGCCAGCCCCAGCGCCACGATGACGGCGAACACGATGCCCTGGATCAGGAACTGGTCGTTCTCGCGGATCGCCTGGAACAGCAGGGCGCCGATGCCGGGGTAGCCGAAGATCACCTCGACCAGCACCGCGCCGGACAGGATCTGGCCGAGCGCCAGGGCAAGCGAGGTCACCTGCGGCAGGATCGCGTTGCGCAGGCAATAACGCGTGAAGATGGTGAAGTTCGACAGGCCCTTGGACTCCGCGAAAACCACGTAGTCCTCGCCCATGGTGGTGACCATCATGCCGCGCATGCCCAGCGCCCAGCCGCCGACCGAAACCAGGATGATGGACAGCGCGGGCAGTATCGCATGCTGCACGATGTCCCAGGCGAAGGCGAAGGTCATGGTCGGCGTGGCGCCGGGGGTATAGCCGCCGAAGATCGGCAGCAGCGGCAGCTGGAACGCCAGCAGGTACATCAGGATAAGCCCGAGCAGGAAGAACGGGATGGCATGCAGCGCCCACAGCGGCGGCATCAGCCACAGCATCCAGCGCGGCGCCTGCGGCCAGGCCAGCAGCGCGCCCAGCAACGTGCCGATGACGAACGACAGCACCGTGGTGACGCCGAGCAGCCCAATCGTCCACGGCAGCGCATCGCGGATCATCTCGCTCACCGTGCGCGGGTAGTTGGCGATCGAGTAGTTGAAATCCAGATGCGCCACGTCGCTCAGGTACGACAGGTATTGCTGCCACAACGGCTGGTCCAGGCCGAAGCGGGCCTGGTACAGCTTCACCATCTCGTCCATTCCGGACTGCACGTAGCCGCCGAGCGCCGCCTGCTGCAGCAGCTTGGTCAGCACCGGGTCCTGGCCGGACAGCTTCGGCAGGAAGAAGTTCAGCGTGGCCGCCAACCAGACGATCAGCAGGAACACGCCGAACCGCCGGGCGATGCTAGCGGCGTTCATTGCAGATGCATTGGTCTAAACCGGTTGCAGGTTCCACAGCACCATCGGGAACGTCAGGTGCCAGTGCGCCCCGTTCACGTAGGCGTTGTCCGCGGTCGGCCAGTTCTTCCAGTAGGTCGTGTCCATCGGGATGCGGTGGTAGTTCTGCACCAATTGGATGTCCGGCAGCTCCGGCAGCCAGATTTCCATCGCCTTCACGTAGATCTCGGTCAGCCTGGCGACATCATCGGGCGACACGACCACCATCTGATCCACCAGCTTGTCGTATTCCGCGTTGCGCCAGCGGGCGAAGTTCACCTGATGGCCGCCCGGCACCGCGATCGAGGCGCCCTGGTACAGCCGCAGCATCGCATAGGGATCGTTGATGCTGCCGCCATGGCCGTAGATGGCGCCGGTGTAGACGCCTTTCTGGAGGCGGTCGTCGAAATCGGGCGGCAGCGCCATCGTCGTGGCGACGCCCTGGCGCCGCAGCATCTCCGCCAGCACCGGCCCCATTCCGGCGCCGCTGGCACCGAAGCCGATGATGTCCAGCGTCAGCTTCTGCCCCTGCGCATCTGCCCAGATGCCGTCGCCGCCCTTCTTGAAGCCCCTTCCGGACAGCAGGGCGTCACCCTTCTTGGGATCGAAGGCGAGCGTGTCGTGTTTCCCGAGCAGGCCCTTCGTGGCGGTGAAATATGGCTTCAGCGCCGGATACTCGGGCATCGGCAGCGACGACGTGGTGGAGGCGCCAAGGAACGCCACGTCGATCAGCTGCTCGCGGTTGATGTAGTAGCTGAGCGCCCAGCGCACATCCTTGTCGTTGAACGGCGGCTTCTCGTTGTTGACGTACAGCGAGATCGGCCACCAGTCCATGTAGCCGTACGGCTCCTTCTGGCCGGAGTGGGTGATGATCTTGGGGTTCTGGCGGATCACCGTGGGAAACGTCGCCGGCTGCATGCCGGTGCCGGCGTCGAGCTGGTGCGTGATCAACGCCTGCGCGGTCTGCTGCTCGCCGGCATAGGGCAGCCACACGTTGCGCTCCACCGCCGGCAGGGGCGCGAGCCTGGCGTCCGCCGCCCACCACTTCGGCCGACGGTCGAACACCTTCTGCTGCGGCGAGGCGTTGGTGACCTGCCAGGGGCCGGTGGACACCGGATGGCCCTTGGCGATGTCGAAATGCTTGAACGTCGTCCAGTCCTGGTCCTGGAAGATGTGCTTCGGCACGATGTACACGCCGATGTCGTATTTGTAGGTCATGAAGCCGAAGAACCGCGGCGACGGGATCTTGAACCTGACGACGACGGTGTTGGCGTCCGTGGCGGTGGCGTCCGTCACCGCCTGCTGCACATCCACGCCCCAGCGGACCTTCGGCCCCAGGTCGCGCAACGAATTCAGCGTGTAGGCGACATCCTGCGCGCTGAACGGCACGCCGTCGCTCCAGGTGATGCCCGGCCGCGTCCTGATCACCAGCTCCTTGAAGTCTTCGCTGAACTTGTAGCTTTCGGCGAGCCACATGTAGGTCTTGTCGGCGAACGCGCTGTAGTAGGCGAGCGGCTCGTAGATCAGGTTGGGGCCGTTCTGGTGGTTGGCGCCGAGGGAGTACGGGTTCCACAGGTCGTAGTCGGCCCACCTGCCCTCCCGGCTGCCAGACCAGACGAGGATCATGGTGCGGTTTCGCGGGGGCGCAGCCTGGGCACCGGCCCCCTGCCACGGCAGGGCCGCCGCCGCGCCCGTCAGCAGAGTCGCCTTCAACAGATCGCGTCGCCTGGTGCTGCCTGCACCCGAGGTCTCGGACATGGCGCGGTTCCCTTGCATCGGTCCTTTCAGCCGAGGACCGTTATCCTTGCACCTCCAGTCTGGCGCTTCCGTTACGAAGGCTGTCAAGGCCAGAGTTGGCGGCCCGCCTCGCCTTCTCGAATCCTACCGATGCGAAAGCGCGTTACCCGACCGCAAAGCCGCGCATCGACCCCAGCCGGTCCAGCCCGGCCACCGACCCGGCCAGCTCCGCGGCCCGTGCCTCGCCGAGCAGCGGCACCGCCAGGCTGGCGAACTTGGCCCGCAGCCGCAGCCCCTGTGCCGTGACATCGCCAGCCGGGATGCCGGCGTCGTGGGTGGCGTGGAAGCTGGTCTGGTCGCGCAGCCGGATGTCCAGCTCGGCCCGGGTGCTGGACCAGCCGGGCTGGAAGTCGACGTTGATCCTATCGCGCAGGGCCGTCACCTCGGGGTCGGCGGCGCCGGCCGCGCTGTAGCTGTCCAGGCTGGCGGTGTCGTGGCCGGCGAGCGCCATCGCCGCGGTGTGGCGCAGGCTGAACTTGGCTTCCAGGCCGGTCGTCGGCGACCGGATGTTGCACACCTGCTCGGTGGTGCGATCCACCCGCAGAACCACGGCGGCGATGTCGTCGGCGCGCAGGGCGTGGCGCCGGCGCAGGGTGTGGGCGGCCTCGATGCCGGCATGGGTCAGGTAGCAGGCGGCATGGTACTTGAACAGGTTGGCGCGGATGTGAAAGCCGCCTTCGGGGTCGGCCAGCGCGGCGTCCGGGTGGAAGTCCGGGCCATGCGTGGCGGCGAAGCCCTGGGCGCATTCCAGGCTGTCCGGGCGCGACACGAAGCCGCGCGCCGCCAGCCTTGCCGCCAGCAGACCCGCTTGTGCGGCGCGCCCTGCGTGCAGGGGCTTGCACATCGTCCCGAACATGGACTTCAGCCCGGCCGCCTGGGTGGCGGCGATGCCCATGGCGTGCAGGGTTCTTTCCTCGTCCAGGCCCAGCAGGTGCGCGCAGCCGGCGGCGGCCCCGAAGGCGCCGATGGTGCCGGTGGCGTGGAAGCCCAGCCCGTCGTAGTGCCCCGGCGCCAGCAGCAGCCCGACGCGGCAGGCCGTCTCGTAGCCGGCCACAAAGGCGGCGATCAGCGCGGCGCCGCCCGCATCGCGTTCCTGCGCCAGGGCCAGCACCGCCGGCAGCACGGCGACGGACGGGTGGCCCGGCATCGCCAGGTTCACGTCGTCGTAGTCCAGCGCATGCGCCATGGTGCCGTTCAGCAACGCGGCCGACAGCGCCGGCAGGCGCCGCTGCGACCCGATCACGGCGGCGGCCGGGGTGCCGCCCTGTTCCTCCAGCTCGGCGCCCAGCATCAGCACCAGGGGATCGTCGGCCCCCGCCAGCGCCACCCCTAGCGTGTCCAGCACGCATTGCCGGGCAAGTTCGACAACATCCGGCGGCAGGTCGTCATGTCGCACCGCCAGGGCGCGTCGCACGATCGCGCGGGTAATTCCGGTCATGCTTCAGCGCCCCTTGAACACGGCCTTGCGTTTCTCGTTGAAGGCGGCGACGCCCTCGCGGCGGTCCTCGGTCGGCGGCAGGCGGTTGTAGGCCTCGATCTCAAACAGCAGCGCGCTGCCCAGGTCCATCTGCAGGCCGGTGTTGACGCTGTGCTTGATCTGGCGCGTCGACAACGGCGCGTTGGCGGCGATGCGGCCGGCGGTGGCCAGCGCGTCGGCGATCAGCTCGTCCGGCGCGCACACCCGGTTGACCATGCCCCATTCCAGCGCCTGCTGGGCGGTGAACGGCAGCCCGGTCAGCAGTATCTCCTTCGCCCGCCGCCCGCCCAGCGCCCGCGGCAGGTTCTGCGTGCCCCCCGCCCCCGGCATGATGCCCAGGGTGACCTCCGGCAGCGCGAACTTCGCGGTCGCGGCGGCATAGGCGAAGTCGCAGCACAGCGCCATCTCGCAGCCGCCGCCATAGGCCGCGCCGTTCACCGCGGCGATCACCGGCACCGGGCAGGCGATCATGGCGCGCACCTGGCGCTCGAACACCAGGTGCTGCGCCTGCCACTGCGCGTCGGTCATGCCCAGGCGCTGCTTCAGGTCGCCGCCGGCGCAGAACGCCTTGGCGCCGGCACCGGTCAGGATCACGCAGCGATACGCCGCCGGATCGGCGCCCAGCGCGTCGAACACCGCCAGCATGTCCAGACCCATCTGGGTGTTCATGGCGTTGGAGAACTCGGGCCGGTTCAGCGTCACCATCAGCACGTCCGGTTGCGGACGGGACAGCATCAGCGTGTCGTACGATCGTTCGTGCAGCATGGCGCGTTCCCCGGTCTTTGCGCGGCAACGCTAGCCAGCCTACAGCAGCGTGGCAACGCAGACGCCCCGGGGGGGCCACATGGTGAAACGCCGAGAGTTCACGCCGCAGGCGGCGGCCCCGCTGGACGGGCTGCGGGTGATCGACCTGTCGCGTCTGGTGGCCGGCAACATGGTCACCTTGCAGCTGGCCGACCACGGCGCCGAGGTCATCAAGATCGAGGACCCGACAAAGGGCGATCCGCTGCGCGCCTGGAAGGTAGGCGGGCACTCGCTGCACTGGAAGGTATACGCCCGCAACAAGAAAAGCGTGGCGCTGAACCTGCGCGCGCCCGAGGGCCTGGCCCTGCTGGCGGACCTCATCGCCGGTGCCGACGTGCTGGTGGAGAACTTCCGGCCCGGCACCCTGGAGGACATGGGCCTGGCACTCGCGGTGCTGCACGCCCGCAACCCCCGCCTGATCGTGGTGCGGGTGTCCGGCTTCGGCCAGGACGGCCCGTACCGCACCCGCCCCGGCTTCGGCACGTTGGTTGAGGGCATGAGCGGTTTCGCCGCCATGAACGGCTTCGCCGACCGCGAGCCGGTGCTGCCGCCGCTGGCGCTGGCCGACATGATCGCCGGCCTGTACGGCGCCTTCGCGGTGATGGTGGCGCGTCGGGTGGTCGAGCACGGCGGCGCTGGCCAGGTGATCGACCTTCCGTTGCTGGACCCGATGGTGTCCATCCTCGGCCCGCAGGCGGAAAGCTTTCGTCAATCGGGCACGCGTCCGGCGCGCACCGGCAGCCGGTCCGGCACCACCAGCCCGCGCAACGTGTTCGCCACCCGCGACGGCCGCTACGTGGCGATCTCCGCCTCGATCCAGGCGATGGCGGAGCGGCTGCTGCGCGTGGTCGGCCGCCCGGACATGATCGCCGATCCACGCTTCGCCACCAACACCACCCGCGTCGCCAATGCCGAAGCGTGCGAGCAGCCGATCGCCGATTTCATCGCGGCGCGCGACCTGGCCGATGTGATGGCCATCTTCGAACGCGAGGCGATCACCGCCGCGCCCGTGTATGACGTGGACCAGCTGATGGACGACCCGCACGTGATCGAGCGCGAGGTGCTGGTGGACATGCCGGATGCCGAGCTTGGACAGGTGATGATGCACAACGTGGTGCCGCGGCTGTCGGCGACGCCGGGAGCGCTGCGGACGGCGGCGCCGGAGCTGGGGGAGCATACGCGAGAGGTGCTGGCGGGATTGGGGTGCGACGAGGAGCGGCTGGCGGCGTTGGTTGATGCGAAAGTCATCCGGGTCGGGTGATGGTGGAAGGCAACGCCGCAGAGGCGCAGGACGGCGCCACGGTGCTGCTGACGGCAGCCGGCGCCCGGCGTCCGGTACAACCGGCATGACGCGATGACGCCGCTGCTGATGCTGGCACTCAGCGTGGTCATGGTGGGCACATCGTTCCTGTCCGGCGTCTTCGGCATGGCGGGCGGGCTTATCCTGGTGGGCGTGCTGCTGGCGCTGATGCCGCTGCCGGCCGCGATGGCGCTGCACGCGGTGACCCAGATCTCGTCGAACGCCTGGCGCGCCGCGCTGTGGTGGCGGCATGTCCGGTGGCAGGCCGCCTGGCCCTACATCGCCGGCTCGGCCGCTGCCATGATCGGCTGGTCGTTCACGCTGTATGTCCCCGCCAAGCCGGTGGCGCTGCTGATGCTCGGCCTGTCGCCCTTCGTCGTTCGGGCCTTGCCGGCCGGCTTGCGCGCCGACCCGACGCAGCTCAGGCAGGGCGTCCTGTACGGCTCGGCGTCGATGACCCTGCTGCTGCTGACCGGCGTGTCGGGACCGTTGACGGACACGTTCTTCCTCGGCGGGTCGATGGGCCGGCGAGAGATCGTGGCCACGAAGGCCGCGTGCCAGGTTTTCGGCCATGCCGCCAAGCTGGCCTATTTCGGCGCCCTGATCGACCAGCCGGCCGGCGTCGATCCGCTGATGGTCATCGTCGCGGTCGGGTCGTCGATGCTTGGCACCACCCTGGCCCGACGCCTGCTTGAGGCGTTGACGGAGGTGCAGTATCGGTTGTGGGCAAACCGGCTGATCACGACGGTCGCCGGCTACTACGTCATCCAGGGCACGGTCCTGCTGCTGGCACCCTTGGTCCGGCCGGGTTGAAGGGGCGCTCGGCTATGCCGCCCGCAGCGCCTGCCAAACCCGTTCCGGCGTGGCGGGCATGTCCAACGTCCGCACTCCCAGCCCGGCCAGCGCGTCCATCAGCGCATTCATCACCGCCGGCGCGCCGCCCGCCGCCCCCGCCTCCCCGCAGCCCTTCACCCCCAGCGGGTTGGTCGGCGCCGCCGTCACCAGCGTCTCCAGCGTCAACGCCGGTAGATCGTCGGCACGCGGGATCTGGTAATCCATGAACGACCCGGTCAGCACCTGGCCGGACTCCGCATCGTGCACCACGCGCTCGAACGCCGCCTGCCCCACGCCCTGCGCCACGCCGCCTTGCAGCTGGCCTTCCAGCAGCAGGGGGTTCAGCACCCTGCCGAAGTCGTGGATCATGGTGTAGCGCACCAGCTCCCAACGCCCGGTGTCCGGGTCCAGCTCCACCTCGGCCACGTGGCAGCCGTTCGGAAACGTCGGCCCGGTCGGCTTCCACCAGCCCGCACCGGACAGCAGCGCCGGCGCCGCCCCCTGCCCCAGCCGCCGCGCCACGTCGCGCAGCCCCACCACCCGGTCGGTGCCGACGATCCGAAAGCCGCCGCCTTCGAACACCACGTCCACCTCGGCGGCTTCCAGCGCCTCGGCCGCCAGCGGCAGCGCCTTGCGCACCAGGTCGGTGGAAGCCTCCACCATCGCCACCCCGGCAATCGGGATGCTGGCCGAACCGCCGGTGCCGTGGCCGGACGGGATGCGGTCGGTGTCGCCCTGCACCACGTCGACGTCGTCCGGCTCCAGGCCCAGCTGATCGGCGACCAGCTGCGCATACGCCGTCTCGTGGCCCTGGCCGTTGGACATGGTGCCGACCAGCACCGTCACCCGCCCGTCCGGCGCCAGCTCCAGCCAGGCGTGCTCGTCCCACGACCCGGCGACGCGCTCGCAGTAATGCGCGCAGCCGAAGCCGCGCACCCGGCCGGACGCGCGGGCGACGGCGGCGCGGCCGGCAAAGCCGGCGTGGTCGGCGCGTCCCAGCGCGTGGTCCAGCATGGCGGGAAAGTCGCCGCTGTCGTAGCGCAGGCCCAGGCCGGTGGCGAAGGGCAGCTCGGCCGGCGTCAGCAGGTTGCGCCGGCGCAGCTCGAACCGGTCCATGCCGATCTCGCGCGCGGCGTGGTCCACCAGGCGCTCCAGCAGATACACCGCCTCCGGCCGCCCGGCGCCGCGGTACACCTCCGTCGGCGCGGTGTGGCTGAACACGCCGGCGACGTGCACGGATATGCACGGGAAGCGGTATACGCCGGACAGCGCCGGCGTGTTGGCGGTCGGCGAAAGCTGTCCCTTGGGCGACAGATAGGCACCGATCGCCGCGGTCGAGGTCACCCGCAACGCCAGAAAGTTCGCCTCCGCATCAAGCGCCAGTTCGGCGGCATAAACGTTGTCGCGGGCCTGGTAGTCGGACACGAAGCCGTCCTCCCGGCTGCCCATCCACGCCACCGTGCGCCCGGTGCGCGCCGCCGCCCACAGCACCAGCGCTTGTTCCGGATACAGCGCGTTCTTGATGCCGAAGCTGCCGCCCACGTCGGCCACCAGCACGCGCACCAGCCCGGGCGCCACCTTCAGCACCCCGCCGGCCAGGTCCGCCTTCAGGCCGTGCGGCATCTGCGTGCCGGTGGTCAGCGTGTAGCGCCCGGTGCCCGGGTCGTGCTCGCCGATGGCCCCACGGGTTTCCATGGACGCCACGTGGATGCGGTTGTTGACCGCCTCCAGCCGCACCACGCGGTCGGCCGTGGCAAAGGCCGCATCCACCGCGGCCCCGTCGCCGGCCTGCCAGCGGAAGCACATGTTGCCGGGGGCGGCGTCCCACACCTGCACGGCGCCCGGCATGGCGGCCTGGGCGGTGCCGGTCACCGACGGCAGCACGTCGTATTCGACCACGACAAGTTCCAGGCCGTCGCGCGCCTGCGCCTCGGTTTCCGCCACCACCATCGCCACGCTGTCGCCCACGAACCGCACCCGGTCCAGCGCCAGGGCCGCATGCGGCGGGCGATAAACAAAGCCCTGGTCGGACGGCGTGCCGGGCAGCCGGATCAGATCGCCGCCCGGCGGGATGTCGCCCAACCCGGCATCGCGGCAGTCCCGCCCGGTCAGCACCGCCAGCACGCCGGGTGCCGCGCGCGCGGCACGGGTGTCGATGCCGACGATGGCGGCATGGGCGTGCGGGCTGCGCAGCATCGCCGCGCGGGCCATGTCCGGTCCGATCAGGTCGGCGGTGAACCGGCCCTGCCCCGTCAGCAGCCGCACGTCCTCCTTGCGCCGCATCGGCTGGCCAAACGCGTTCGTGCCCATGCCGCACCTCCCGAAACATCCGCGCCCACATTGCCGGGAACGCCGGCACCGCGCCACCCGGTGTCAAACCGCGCCGGGACACGCTATATGCCGGCCCATGCAGCTGCCCGTTTCCGCCCTGATCCCGCGCGTCGCCCTGGTGACAGGCGGCGCCCGGCGACTCGGCCGCGCCATCGCGCTCGCACTGGCCGCCGAGGGGTTCGCCGTCGCCGTCCACTGCCACCGCTCACAGGACGAGGCCGAGCGCACGGCCGGCGAAATCCGCGCGCTCGGCGTGGCCGCCGCCGTGCTGTCGGCCGACCTGGCGGACGAGGCGCAGGTCGGCGCGCTGTTGCCCGCCTGTGCCGCCGCCCTCGGCCCCGTCGGCGTGCTGGTGAACAACGCCAGCCTGTTCGAGCGCGACGAATGGGACAGCGCCACGCGGTCCAGCTGGGACGCCCATCTGGAGCCGAACCTGCGCGCGCCCTTCCTGTTGATGCAGCACTTCGCCGCTGCGTTGCCTGTGAACGCCGAGGGCATGGTGCTGAACATGCTGGACCAGCGCGTATGGTCGCTGACGCCGCATTTCACGTCGTACACCCTGTCCAAGGCCGGACTGTGGGCGTTGACGCAATCCCTGGCGCTGGCCCTGGCGCCGCGCATCCGGGTCAACGCCATCGGTCCCGGCCCGGCCCTGCCCAGCCCGCGCCAGACCCCGGCGCAGTTCGCCCGGCAATGTGCCGGCGTGCCCCTGCGCCGCGGCACCGATCCCGACGAAATCGCGCGCGCCGCGGTGGCGCTGCTGGCGCTGCCGTCCGTCACCGGACAGATGCTGGCGCTGGACGGCGGCCAGCACCTGCAGTGGAATCCGACGCGGCCGAACGACGAACCCGAGGAGTAGCAGGTGGACACGCCACGCATCGCCGACGCCGGCCTGGGGCTGCGCCACGTCTTCCTGCGCGACATGGTGCTGGGCGCCAGCATCGGCGTGCACGCGCACGAGCACGCCGGCCGCCAGCGCATCCGCATCAACCTGGACCTGTCGGTGCATGACGATGGCGCCCGCGCGACATCGCCTGCGGCGCCTGCCGTCGGCGTCGACCAGCTGTCGCGCGTGGTGGACTACGAGGTGCTTGCCAACGCGGTGCGCGCCATCGTGGACGCCGGGCATGTGCGCCTGGTCGAAACCTTGGCCGAACGGGTCGCGGAGGCCTGCCTGGTGGATCTTCGGGTGATATCCGCACGCGTGCGGGTGGAGAAGCTTGACATATTTCCCGATGCGTTCAGCGCAGGCGTCGAGATCGAGCGGCGACGCGGTTGAATTTCATCCACTTTCGGACACAAGGCCTTAAGTTACAGGCACATGACGGATTTTGTTTAGAAAGTGACGGCCCCAAAACGACAGAAACGAGCAAAAGCAACAGCTTGGAAAACATGCCCCGATTTTGGGCATTGCCGTCCAGGCTAGGGATTCCCTGGCCTGGAGCGCTCCGCCCAAGCGTTTTCCACCAACTTATCCACAGCTTCGGGGGATGTTTTTCCCGGCTGTTGCACAGCGCGGCGGCAGGCTAGATCAGGCACCATGAGCGACGACATGCAGCCCCCCCTGGAATCCCGAATCGTGCCGCGGGGCGTCGGCGTGATTGAAACCGCTCTCGAAACGATACCGTTGTCGCCGGGCGTCTACCGGATGCTCGATGCCAAGGGCGACGCCCTGTATGTCGGCAAGGCGCGCCAACTGAAGCGTCGCGTGGTGTCCTACACGCAGATCAGCCGTCTGCCCGAGCGCCTACGCCGCATGGTCTCCGAAACCGTCGCCATGGAGATCG
>JAABUT010002114.1_pt1 | contig 20148 bp, 24 predicted proteins | sample 5559281 | NCBI WGS metagenome assembly JAABUT01 (sample SAMN10711880, study PRJNA513359) | rock metagenome | isolation source: Antarctica rocks | place: Antarctica: Victoria Land, Ricker Hills nord | collected 2016-01-04
GCGAGTCTCCGGACAAGCCGGGATACAGCCTCAACAACACGCTGCGGGAATGGGCGAACTACCCCCGCCACGGAGTGTCCAAACGCGTGTTCAGCCTCCTCGACAATCACGCATGGTGGCGGTGCGCCCGGAACGGCGCAGGTCGGGTCGGGCGTCCTCAGCTCCCGAGCTCGGCAGCCCGTCGGGTGAGCTCGACGAGCTGGTGCAGGCAGTGCTCACGCAACGGTTCGGGGAAGTCGGCCGTGAGCCGGTTGAACACGACCCGGCCCTGTTTGCGGGTCTGGACGAGACCGGCGGTGCGCAGCAGCCGTAGCGCGTAGGACACCTGGTCCTCGTTGACATCCAGAGCCAGCGCGAGGTCGCCGACGCACAGCTCCTCGGAGACGTCGAGGGCGTAAAGGATCCGAAGCCGGACCGGGTCAGCCATGAGCGACAGCAGGCTGGTGAGCCTGGCCATGTCGTCGGCGGCCGGTACCCGGCTGCGGGCATGCTCGACACGTTCGGCATCCACCGGATGCAGATGGGTCTGCGCTGTCGCAAGTTCGGCGGACTCGTCCGCGGTCATGATGTGCTCCGGGTGCTGCTGTAGCGGTCGGGGTCGGCGACGAAGGCGTCCCGGCATCCGGCGGAGCAGAACCAGTAGCGGCGCCCGTCATGTTCGGCGTGCCCCGCCGCGTGCTCAGGGTCGACTGCCATGCCGCACACCGGGTCGGTCACCGGCGCGCCCGCGCTGCCGCCCACCGCTGGCTCGTGCATATGCCCGGCCTCACCGTCGGCGTTGCCGGTGGTGTAGACGTCGGGGTCTGCGACGAACTTGCCGTGGCAGCGGTCGGAGCAGAAGTACACGGTGCGACCGGCGTGGGCGGCCCGGGCGGGCGCGTCGACGGTGCGGACCTGCATCCCGCACACCGGGTCTTTCGCCAGCCCGGCGCCGCCGCCGAACTTCTCCGCGTTGCGGTAGAGCCAATACAGGTAGCCGAGGACGACCAGCGCGGCCACGTTCAGCACCGTCGTGTAGTTCCACCCGACACGTACGTCGGCGATCTGCCCGACGCGGCGAGCCGGGGTGATCGACAACGCCCGGAACAGCGCCTCGGTGACCAGGCCCGCGCCGCTCATCACGACCCAGAACACGCCGGCCAGCCGCAGCGTCAGGCGAGTGCCGTATAGCTTGCGATAGATCAGCACCAGCGGCAGCGCGAGCAGGTCGGCGAAGATGAACGCGATCACGCCGCCGAAACTGATCCCGCCAGACCACAGCGAGGCGGCGAGCGGGACGTTGCCGACGGAGCACACGAAGCTCAGAAACGCCAGGACGGGGGCGATGACGACGTTCTCGATACTGGACAGCCACCCGTGCCCGGTCAGGAACAGTGCCTGCCACCACCGCACCGGAACCGCCATGGAGGCGAACCCGGCGACGAGGAAGCCGATCAACAGCTCCTTGCGCAGCATCGTCACATCGCTGACCGTGTACCCGGCTGCATCCGACCAGCCGGCCCGCGACCGGATACGGCTCGCCGCAGAGCCATCGGCGCTGGAGTCGCCGCCCTCACCGTCGGCGCTCAGCCGCTGCCGAGCCCCCTCCACCTCACTGCGCGGCACGACCCGCGGAAGAATGACCGTCAGCAAGACGATCATGATGACGCCGCCGACGAACTCGGCCAGCGCGAACTGCCAGCCGATCAACAGCCACAACACCGCCCCGAGCTCCACCACCAGATTCGTGCTGGCGAACATGAACGCCATCGCCGCGGTGAAGTCCGCACCCCGGGCGAACAAGCTCTTGGCCAGCGCGCTGGCCGCGTACGAGCACGAGGAGCTGACCATGCCGAAGAATGATGCCTTGGCGACCGTGGCCGGCCGATGGTCACCGAGGGAACGCTGCATCGCCGCCTTCGACATGAACGCCTGCACCGCCCCCGACAGCGCAAAACCCAGCACGAGTGCCCACAGCGTGTCGAAGAACATCCACCAGCCCTCGGCCACGCTCCGCCCGATCGTGTCCAGCACGCTCATCACTCACCTCTCCACTCCGAACGAGCCGTCGTCTCCGAACCAGCCGTCGTCTCCGATTCAGCCGGTGTGCCCGGCGCGGCTGCCGACTCGGACGCCGGGGCACTGCGTCGGGCGCGCCGCGCCCGGGCCGCATCACGCAGCTCGCGCCCCAGCCCCCGCAGCTCCCTCGCGACGGACCGCGCCCGCTCAAGCGGACCGCTCGAGCAGCCCGGGACGTCCTCGGCCACCGGGCATGACCGCCGATCCCTACCGTAACCTGAAATCCGTACGTCCATACGGATGTAATCCGGTGGGGGTCGCGGAGTATTCCGGCCGGCCACGAGGAGGTGTGATGCGTGCCGTTGACAGGGCCGGCCTGCGTACGGTCATGGCCGGCCCGAATACCGACGGCTATGGGCGGCCCGCACGGTGTCGCAGTGGGGTGACGTCGCGCAGTTCACGACGCTGGCGCTGCTGGTGCTGCGCCTGACCGGCTCTGGTCTGGGGGTCTCCGGGGCGGTGCTGGCCGAGATCGTGCCGGTGCTGCTGCTCGCACCAGTCGCCGGGCCGTTGGTCGATCGGCTGCCCCGGGTTCGCGTGATGGTGGCCGCCGACCTTGCGCGGCTGGTGCTCGCGGCGACCCTGGCGTTGTGGCATTCCGACATTGGTGTCGTGTACGCGGTCGCGTTTGGGCTGTCGGCCGGGTCGGTGTTCTTCAATCCGGCGGCCGGGTCGCTGCTGCCGTCGTTGGTCGGTGAGGAGGAGCTGGTCGCGGCGAATTCCGGCATCTGGTCGGCGGCCGTGCTGAGCCAGGTCCTGCTGGCACCGGTGGCCGGGCTGCTGGCCTCTACCGCAGGGTTCGGGTGGGCGTTCGCCATGAACGCTGGAAGCTTCGGGGTGAGTGCGCTGCTGCTGCGGGGTCTGCGGGCCAGCGAGGCGGCCCGGCCGCTGGTGACAGCCAGTATCTGGGTGCAGGGCAGGGAGGCGCTCGGCTTGCTCGGGCGTGACCGGCTGCTGCGGGCGCTCGCGCTCGCGCAGGCTCTCGCCGCGCTGTCAGCGGGGGCCACCAGCGCCCTCCTCGTGCTGCTCGCGGCACGGCGGCTGCATGCCGGCGGCGGCGGGTACGGGCTGATGCTCGCCGGCATCGGTGTGGGCGCGTTCTGCGGGCCGCTGCTGCTGACCCGTCTGGGGACCCGGGCGCGGCAGTCGCGGCTGGTGTTCGCCGCGTTCGGTCTGCGCGGCGTGGTCGACGTGGTGCTGGCGAGCGCGACCACGCTGCCGGTCGCGCTGTCAGCGTTGGTGTGCTAAGGGATGGGCACATCGAGCGGCAACGTCACGTTCTCCTCCGTCATCCAGTCCCACGTGCCCGAGCAGCTGCGCGGCCGGGTGTTTTCGGCGTTCGACCTCATCTGGCAGGCGATGCGGCTGGCCAGCCTGCTGCTCGGGGGCGTGCTCGCGGACGCGTTCGGGATCCGAGCCGTGTACTACTGCGGCGGGCTTTTGCTGCTGGCTGCGGCGCTGGCCGGGCTCACCACGTCCGCCGACCTGCCGTCCGACGGGTCAAGTCCGGGCGCCACGCAGTAGCGGTTGTGCCGCCCTGCACGACCGGCAGCGCGGACCGGGCAGCCACGCGAGCCCTGGCCGGCAGCGTCGCACAGCTGCACGTCTTGCTCGACAGCATCGACATTCAGCGGAGACAACAGCCGCCGCCAGCGCACGGCAGCGTGGTGTCGACGAGGCGACTGTTGCGCTGGGCGGTAGGAGCTCCGACGCGTGGCTCCCAGGCCGCCCGCCAGTCGCCGATCACGGGCAGCGTATAGGCGGACAGGGGCGCCTCGAAGGCGTGCGTCCGGTGAGACTGGGCGCGAAGACAATGAGACTCCACGTCGCTGCCTCGGCATACCGCGGCACGAGTCACGACCAAGCGTCAGCGGGCGCGGCCAGGTCGCCGTCCGGTGCGATCGTGGCCGGGCTGATCGGGAGGAAGTGAACCGAGGTCGCACTGAGCTTGTCGGATCTCTCGCGGGCTGCGTCCGACCTCGGTCGACATCGCGCGGATCCGTTTCGCGGTGGCGTGAGCGTCGCGGTCGACGCCGTTGATGATCGAGGAGTTCAGCCGGGTCTGCCAGGGCAACCCCATCCAGTGCAACCCGGGCACCGGGCTGGCGCCGCGCCGATGCACCGGCTCGCCGCTCCTGTCGAGCGCGCCGGCGAGATCCATCCATCTCAGATCCGGCCGGTAGCCCGTACACCATAGGACGTTCGGCGCAGGGACGAGTGACCCGTCGGCAAGCACTAGGTCCTGGCCGCTGGCTCCGGTGACGCGTTGAGTGAGTAGGCGAACGCGGCCGGTCTGAACCTGACGTCGCAGGTCGGTCCCGATGATGGCATCGCCGCGGCGACGCACGTAGCGGGAAACCGGTGAGGACGTGCGGGCATTGAGCGTCCCGGTCAGGTATAGCCACCAGTACAGATCTGCGCCGAGCAGCGTGACCGGAAGGAACCATGGCGGGTGTGGGCTGACCATCGTGACCCGGTGCGTGGGCGACAGCTCGAGGGCCAGCTGCGCGGCGGAATTCCCGCCGCCGACGACGACAACCTCCCCATCGGGGACGTCGGCGGGGCGCCGGTAGTCGGCGGAGTGCAACTGAAAGACCACGCCATCCAGTTCCCGGCTGGCCGGAGGCAGATAGGGCTGGGCGAACGGCCCGCCGGCTACGACGACGTGACGTGCCCGGATGTCGGCGCGATTGGTTTCCGCGCAGAACACGCCGCCGGACTTCGTCAGTCGCCGCACCTGATGACCGGTTTCCACCGGCAGCCGGAACCGGTCGGCGTAGCAGCGCAGGTACTCGGCGACCTCGAGCCTGCTAGGGAAGTCCTCACCGGCGGGGAAGGGCATTCCCGGCAGGGCGCTGAACCGTCGCGGGGTGAACAGTCGCAGATTGTCCCAGCGCTCGAGCCAGCTGTTGCCCACCGCGGCCCGCTCGATGATCTGCACCTCGAGGCCGGTGATGCGCCGCAGCCAGTAGGCCACCCCGAGACCGGCCTGCCCCGCGCCGATGATCAACACATCCACTGATCGCGCCGGTCGATCCCCGGCAGATCGTACGGAACTCACCACGCCGACACTGGCGGCGTGGGCGACGTCCGGTCGACACCGAGCGTCGGCAACGGCGCCGCCCCACCGTCGGCTGTACCGACCACCATGCCTCCTGCCATCTCAACACGGACGACGCCAGGGCGTCGAGCCGATCTCGAAGCGTCAGCCGTTCGGACTGGCTGGCGTCCCGGGTGTCAATGTCGCTCATTCAGCTCGGCCGGGGATTCGAAGGCCGACCTCATCCGGGCATCGCAGCGCGGGTCGGCCACCGCGCAGCACGAGGTCAGCTTCACCCGGCCGGTGACCGCCCCGATCAGCAGTGCGGCCAGAGACACAGCGACGAGCACACCGAGGACGATGACCATGCTGGTCAGGGTAGGCCGGTAGGGGTGGTGTGGCGATGACTGCCAAGTCACTGCCCGACACGGGAAGGATCTGGCCCCGTGACCGGGTTCCCGTCCAGGTACCTCGTTGTCTAACCGAAGGATTCATCCATGTCCCGCATCCCCGTCCAGACCCTCGACACTGCGCCGGAGCAGACCCGCCCGACGCTGGAGCGACTGACCCGACGCACGGGCAAGCTGCTCAACATCCACGCCGAGATGGCCCACGCACCCGTCGTGCTCGCCGCCTACGCCGGCATCACCGAGGCACTGGCCGAGCAGTCCAGCTTCGATGCGCGCACCCGGGAAGCGATCGCGCTCGCGGTGGGTGCGCAGGACGGCTGTGACTACTGTCAGGCCGCGCACACCCCCTCGGCCATCAAGTCCGGCCTGAGCGAGGCCCAGACGATCGCGATCCGCCGCGGCGAGCTCGCGTTCGACCCGAAACTCGCGGCGCTGCTGGCCGTCGTGCGCGAAGCCGCCGCCAATGTCGGCGAGGTGTCCGATGCCACCTGGACGGCCGCGCAGCAGGCCGGCTGGAGCGACGTGCAGCTGTCGGAGGCGTTCGCGCACCTCGCGGTGAACCTGTTCACGAACTTCTTCAACCACTACGCCCGCACCGACCTCGACCTGCCCGCCGCCCCGGCGCTCACGCCGTGACCGTCAACCAGGGCGGTGTGCTGCTCGGCGGCCACCCGGGGTGGGCGACCTGGGCGCGGATCGCCGTCCACTACGCCACCCCGTTTCTCGTGGCCCGTCTCGGCTACCTCGGCGGCTGCCGCGCACCCGCGGCCCAGGACGCGCAGCAGGGCGACTGAAACTTCGCGCAATCGGGAAGGTTCCGCGGCGCCTACCGGGTTTCCTGCACAGAACCGGGCGGCATCCGCATGCCCGAGAGCACCGAACTACTGGAGTGAGCATGGTCGAGGCGGTATTCCAAGGCCAGGTCATCGCGCGCAGCGAGGACACGGTCGTGATCGAGGGCAACCACTACTTCCCGCCCGGCGCCGTCGACCATCAGTACCTGCGTCGCAGCAGGATGAAGTCGGTGTGCCCGTGGAAGGGCCTTGCGTCCTACTACACCGTCGAAGTGGACGACGCGGCCGGCCGTGATGCCGCCTGGACCTACCGGCACCCGTCACCGCTGGCGCGGTCCATCAAGAACCACATCGCGTTCTGGGGCGACGTCACCGTGCGCGACACCGATGCCGGATGAGGCTCACCCCGCGGCATCGTGACCTGCTGAGTGACCGCCTGCGTGACCTCGAACGACTGACCCGGCCCGTCGACGAGGAGACCGCGGCCGCCCTCGCGGACCGCTGGCACGGGCTGCCCGAGCATGTCCGTACCCCGTCCCAGACCCTCGGCCAGCACGCGGTGGGCTGCGAAGGTACGCACGGGGTGTTCCCGAAGTGCAACCTGGCCTGCACCCCCTGCTACCACTCCCGCGACGCCAACCGGGTCGCGGTCAGCGGCAGCCACACCCAGAGCGAGGTCCGCGCACAGATGAGTCTGCTGCGCCGGCGACGTGGCCCGCGGGCGCACGCGCAGCTGATCGGCGGTGAGGTGTCGCTGCTGCCACCGGACGATCACGCCGCGACGTTGCAGATCATGCGCGAGCACGGCCGGGAGCCGATGAGCATGAGTCACGGCGATTTCGACTATGACTACCTGACGGCGCTCGCCCTCGGGCCGGACGGGAAACGGCGGCTGGACCGGCTCTCGTTCGCCGGGCATTTCGATTCGTTGATGTTCGGCCGGCGTGGCATTGAGCGTCCCGCCGACGAGGCCGCGCTGAATCCGTACCGGCAGCGGTTCGCGGGGATGTTCGCCCGGCTGCGCCGAGAGCACGGCGTCCGGTTCTTCCTGGCGCACAACATGACCGTGACCCCCCGGAACGTCGAGCAGATCGCTTCGGTCATCAGGGACACGAACAGTTACGGTTTCGGGCTGTTCTCCTTCCAGCCGGCCGCGTTCATCGGCGACGATCGCCGCTGGCACGAGGGCTACCGCGACACGACCGCCGACACCGTCTGGGCCCAGGTCGAGGCGGGTGCCGGGTCCCGGTTGCCGTTCCGCGCGCTGCAGGTCGGCGACGAGCGGTGCAATCGCACGACCTACGGCTTCTACGTCGGTGCGGACTACTTCCCGATCCTCGATGACGAGGACCCGGCGGATCTGGCGGTACGGGATGCGTTCCTGAGGTACTTCGGCGGGATCAGCTTCTCGGGTACGCCGGTGCCGCTGCTGCTGGCCAAGGTGGCGCGCGTGGTGGCGCGGCATCCACGCTCGGTGGCTCCCTTCGCGGGGTGGCTGGCCCGCACCGCTCGCGCCGTCGGCCTGCGGCGGCTGCTGCGCCATCGCAGCATCCGGCCGGTGACGTTCGTGATGCACTCGTTCATGGACGCCGCCGACGTCGCCCCGGCGTGGCGGGCCATGCACCAAGGCCAGATCAGCGACGATCCGCGGATCGCTGAGACCCAGCAGCGACTGGCCGCGTGCTCCTATGCAATGGCGCACCCCGAGACCGGCGAGCTGGTGCCGGCGTGCGTGCAGCACAGCGTTCTGGGCCCGGCCGAGAACGTCGCGCTGCGGGCCCTGCTGCCACTCACCCCGGTCAGCCACCGGCGGGCGGAGGCAGGCGCGGATGCTTGACGCGCGAGCCCGCCGCGTCCTGTCGCCGGCGCTGGATGCTGTCGGTACCCGGCTTTCCGACGCCGGTGTCCCTGCGCTGGCCCTGACCGCCGCCGGGTGGGTCGCCGGCCTCGCCGCCTGCACGGCGGTCCTCGCGCATGCGTGGCTGTGGGCGCTGGCGCTGTGGCTGGCCAACCGGCTCCTCGACGGGCTGGACGGACCCGTCGCGCGCCGCAACGGCGCCAGCGACCTGGGCGGGTTCCTTGACATCGTCGCCGACTTCAGCATCTACGCCGGGTTCATCGTCGCGGTCGCGGTCGCGCAGCCCGGCGCCCGGCTGGCGTGCGTGGCGCTGCTGACGGCCTACTACCTCTCAGGCACCGCCTTCCTGGCACTGTCCTCCCTCCTGGAACGGCGCGGCACCAGCCTCGCCGCCGACGGCCGATCGCTGCGGTTCGTCGGGGGCCTGGCCGAAGGCACCGAAACCGTCGTCGTCTACGTGCTGCTGTGCCTGCTGCCCGACCGGGCCGCGCTGATCGCGTGGCTGTTCACCGCCGCCGTTACGATCACCGCCGTGCAGCGCATCGCCCTCGGCGTCCACGCCCTGCGCCGCCCCGCCGCACCCCGCCTCGTCCCCGCCGAACCGGCCGCGCCCGCCGCGGTCCTGCCCCAGGAGATCCGATGAGTCGCCCGACGCCCACCCCCGTGCGTGCCCGACGCGTCCACCGGCGCCGGGCCGTACTCGCCGCGCTCGCCGGCGCCGCGCTGCTCGGGCTGACCGCCTGCAGCGGTAACAGCGGCGCCGCCGCACCCACGGCTCTCGACCCCCGGCAACTGGCCCGCGGTGCTCGCCCAGGCCAAGGGCCAGACTGTGAACTTCTACGCCTACGGCGGCGACACCGTCCTGAACAGCTTCCTGTCCGGCTACGTCACCGACGCCCTCGCCATGCAGGGCGTGACGCTGAAGCAGGTCAAGATCACCGACACCGTCGACGCGGTCAACAAGGTCCTCGGCGAGAAGCAAGCCGGACGCAGCACCGGCGGGTCGGTCGACGCGATCTGGATCAACGGCGAGAACTTCGCCACCGGCGTGCAGGCCAAACTCTGGTACTGCGGCTGGGACAAGGCCCTGCCGAACTCCCGCTACGTCGACTTCGCCAACGCGGCCGTCGGCAGCGACTTCGGGGTGCCCGTCAACGGCTGCGAGGCGGTCTGGCAGCAGGCCGACTCCGCCCTCGTCTATGACAGCAGCAAGTTGTCGAGCACGGACGTGGCGTCGGTGTCTGCGTTGCTGGCCTGGGCCACAGCGCACCCGGGGCATTTCAGCTACCCGGCGTTGCCGGACTTCACCGGCTCGATGGCTGTGCGCACCATCCTCTACGACAGCCTCGGCGGCCCGGCTCCGCTGGCCGGGGCATTCGACGCCGCGAAGTACGCGCCCGCCGCGAGCGCGCTCTGGGCACGGCTGAACGCGCTCGAACCGGCCCTGTGGCGGGGCGGCAGCACTTACCCCCAAACCCAGGACGCGGTCGAGAGGCTCTACGGCGACGGCGAGATCAGCGCCTACTTCACCTACGGGCCCGGCGCGGTCGCTGACAAGGTCCGCGCCGGGCTGTACCCGAAGTCCACCCGTGAGGCCGTGCCGTCACCGGGCAACATCAGCAACAACAGCTTCCTAGCGATCCCGGGCAACGCCGCCCACAAGGCCGCGGCCCTGATGCTGGCCAACGTGCTGGAGGATCCGCAGACCCAGCTCGCGCTGTACAAGGCCGAAGGGATCTACCCCGGCATCGACGTCGCCAAGACCGACGCCGCCACCCGCGCGGCGTTCGCCGCGGTGCAGGTGAGCGCGTCGGTCCTACCGCTGTCCGAGCTGACCGCGCACGCCCAGCCGGAACTGGCCAGCGGCTACGTCACCCGATTGGAGAAGGACTGGAAGACGAAGGTCCTGCAACACTGACCGCAATGACGCGCACCCTCACCACCGGACGGGGACGTCCCTGCGACCCGGGTCCGATCCGTCGACGCCGTACGCGGCAGGCTCTGCCGCAGCGGGTCCGTATCGGCCTGCTGCTGGCTCCCGCCCTGCTCGTCATCGGTGTCTTCTTCCTCGGCGGCGTGGCACAGGCCCTGGCGCAGAGCTTCGGCTACCAGCCCTACCTCGCGGGCAGCCACCTCTCGGCTGATGCCTACCGGTCACTGTGGCGGGACCCGGCTGTCCGCGAGTCGCTGGTGCTGACCCTGCGCGTCGCGTTGCTGTCCACCGTGCTCGCCGCGGTGCTCGCGGTCGCGGTGGCGCTGTTGCTTGGTCGGCTGGGCCGCAGCCAGGCCTGGGTCGCCGGCGCGTTCCAGGCCACGCTCGCGGTACCGCACCTGGTCGGGGCGCTGTGCATGCTGCTGCTGCTGTCCCAAGGCGGTCTGCTGTCCCGGCTGAGCCACGCAGCCGGACTGACTGCGGCCCCGGCGACGTTTCCGGCGGTGACGAACGACCGGTTCGGGATCGCGATCGTCGCCGAATACGTGTGGAAGGAAACGCCGTTCCTGGCCGTGCTCGTGCTCGCCGCGCTGAGCCGCGGAGTCGCCGACCTCGAAGCGGCGGCGCGGATCCTCGGCGCGGGTCCCTGGCAGCGGCTGCGCCATGTCACCCTGCCGCTGCTCGCCCCGCCGCTCGCGGGTGGGTCGATTCTGGTGTTCGCGTTCGCGGCCGGCTCCTACGAGGTGCCTTACCTGCTCGGCAGGCCGTACCCGGCGACCCTGCCCGTGGTGGCCTTGCAGTACTACGACGCCACCGATCTGACGACGCGTCCGCAGGCGATGGCCGTCGCCGTGTTGATCGCCGCCCTGTCGGGACTGGCGGTGGGTGGCTACCTGCTGCTCGCGTCCCGGCTCGCGAGGCGGACGCTGTGAGCGGCATCGTTGCCCCCCGACCACGCTCGACTGGCTTCGCGACCGCTGCCGGCCGGCGACTCGGTGCGACTCTGCTGCTGGCCGGTGCACTGCTACCGCTGCTGCCGTTGGCCGTGTGGGCGTTCGCCGGCCAGTGGCGCTACCCGGCCCTGCGACCACAGCAGGCAAGCCTGCACGGACTACGGCTGCTGACCGACCCGCGATCGCAGATCCCGCAGGCCCTTCTCACCTCCACCCTGATCGGAACGTCGGTGGCCATCCTGGCGTGCGTGATCGGCTTGCCGGCCGGCCGCGCGCTCGGCCTCTACCGCTTCCGGGGACGGCGGCTGGCACAGTTCCTGCTGCTGGCGCCGGTCATCGTGCCGGGACTGGCCTCGGCGGTCGGGCTGCAGGTGTTCTTCATCCGCTTCGGCCTGGCCGATTCCGCGCCCGGTGTGGTGCTGGTGCAGTTGACGCCGACCGTCCCCTATGCCGCGACGGTACTTGCGGCCGCGTTCGCCAACCTCGACACCGACTACGAGCGTCAGGCGCGTGCGCTGGGCGCCGGCCCGCTCCGGGTGCTGCTGTTCGTGACTGTGCCGCTGTTGCGGCCGGCGCTCGTGCTCGCCGGGCTGTTCGCTTTCCTGATCTCCTGGAGCGAGTACGTCCTGACGCTGCTCATCGGCGGTGGGCAGGTCACCACCCTGCCGCTGCTGTTGTTCGCCGCGATCTCCTCCTCCGACACCACCGCCGCCGCTGCCCTGGCGCTGCTGGTGATCGGGCCTCCGCTGCTGCTCGTCCTGGCCTCGGCGCGCCTGTTGTCGGCCCGTTCCGGGGCGGTCGTCGGGATGGGACGGTTGTGACCGCGACCGCAATCACCCTGAGGGTGGTGGGAAAGTCATTCGGCGACACGGTTGCGGTGACACGCCTGTCGCTGGACATCGCGGCGGGCTCGCTCACCGCGCTACTGGGACCGTCCGGATGCGGAAAGAGCACCACGCTGTCGATGCTGGCCGGTCTGACCGAGCCGGACACCGGATACCTCCAGTTCGACGGTGACAGCATCCTCGGCGTGCCCGCGGAGCGCCGAGGAGTCGGCCTGGTGTTCCAGAAGCCGCTGCTGTTCCCGCACCTGTCGGTCGCCGACAACGTCGGCTTCGGCCTGCGGATGCGCGGCGTGAGCGCCCGATCACGAGCCTCGCGGGTCACCGAGATGCTCGACCGGGTGCAGCTGGCCGGGCTGGGTGACCGTCGCGTCGGCGAGTTGTCCGGTGGGCAGGAGCAGCGGGTCGCGCTCGCCCGCGCCCTAGTGCTCGAGCCGAAGGTGTTGCTGCTCGATGAGCCGTTCTCCCAGCTCGACACCGCGCTGCGGGCTCGGATGCGCACCCTGCTGCGGCAGCTGCACGACGACTCCGATGTCACCACCGTGTTCGTCACGCACGACCAGGCCGAAGCGGTCGAGGTCGCCGACACGGTCGCGCTGATGCTCGACGGCACCCTGGCCGGGCACGGCACCCCCGAGTCGTTCTACACCCGACCGGAGTCACTCGCGGCTGCCCGGTTCTTCGGCGTGACCAACGAGATCAGCGGCCACGTTCGCGGCGCCAGGTTCACCGCCGCCGACGGCACCCTCGGGATCCCCACCGACACGCCCGACGGCCCGGCGGTGCTGGTCATCCGCCCCGAGGCGGTCCGCGTCGGTGGCGTTTCGGATGCGCAGGCCCGCAAGGTCCGCGGCCGTGTCGTCGGGGCGCAGTTCGCCGGCAGCCACCTCGCCGTCGAGGTCGAGCTCGCCGATCAGCGGATCCGGGTGCACGCGCCTCTCGATGAGCCGGTCACCGTCGGCCAGGACGTCGACGTCCGGTTCCCGCTCGCGGCGTGCACGGTCTTCGCCGCGGACGTCCCCACGGACATCGCATGACCCGCCGGGCGGCCGTCCTCAGACTGGCAGCGCTAATGGTGCTGATCGCTGCCGCCGTGCTGCTCGTGGCCCATGTCATCGGCATTCCGAACCTGGCTCAGTTGCGCGCCCGGTTCGCCGGGCTGGGCTGGTGGGCGGGTGCCGGTTACGCGGCGCTGTATGCGGCAGCGACCCTGTCCCCGCTGCCGAAGTCGGTGTTCACCCTCGCGGCAGGCGCCGTGTTCGGCCTGGCCGAAGGCCTGATCGTGGTGGTCGCCGGCGCCTGCGGCGGAGCGGTCCTGGCGTTCTATCTCGCCCGTGCGCTCGGCCGTGACGGGCTGCACCGCCTGACCGGCGTCCGGGGCGACCGGCTGGATGCCCAGCTCGCCCGCCGGGGCTTCCTCACCGTCCTGGTCGCCCGGCTGATTCCGGTCGTGCCGTTCACGGTCGTGAACTACCTCGCTGGGGTCACCGCGCTGCGCCTGCGGGTGTTCCTGACCGCGACCGCGCTCGGCATCCTGCCCGCCACCACGGCCTACGTCGCGCTCGGCGCGTACGGCTCCCAACCCGGTTCGTGGCCGTTCTGGACCGCGCTCACCGCCCTGGCAGCGCTCACGGGTGCCGGTGCGGTGACCGGGCTGCGGCACCGCTGGCAACAGCGCAACGTGACCCTGACGGCCCGGACGGCAGATCCTCCGCGATGATGCGGTGGTGACCGAACCTGACCGGCATCAGCTGCGCTAAGCCGACGTGCGCCCGCTGCCGCTGACCAGCGACGTCCACTGGACCCCCGAAGGGTGGGAGGGCGAGATCGGGATCATCCCCGAGACCACCGGCGGCGGCTACTCCAGCAGCCTGCGGGAGGCCCTTGCCTGAGACAGCCAGTTACCTGGCGCGAAGCGTGGATCGAGCAGTCGTCGGTAGTCAGTTGGCTGCGAGGGCGCCCCGCTTCATGCCTTCCTACCGACGGTTTGTAGTTGTGCTCATCCGCGACGCAGTTATGTGGTCGGCGACAGGATGTGGCAGATTTCGGCGTCAGTGCAGTCAGCCGGATCCAGCCGACGGCTGCGGTCGCGGAGGTGCGTGAGTTCTGTCTCCAAGCCGGCGAGCTCACTCAGGCGTCTTCGTACGTCGGCGAGCTTGCCGTCGATCAGGTTTGTTACGTGCGTGCACGGGATGTGGCCGTCGTCGCGGAGGTCGATGATGCTGCGGATTTCGACGAGGGTGAGGCCCGCGGCTTGGGCGGCGCGGATGAATTTCACCCGGGTGACGGTCGGTTCGTCGTAGATGCGGTACCCGTTGGCGGCTCGTGATGGTGCGGGCAGCAGCCCTTCGCGTTCGTAGAATCGGATGGTCTGGCTGGGCAGCCGGACAGCGCTGGCGACCTCTCCGATCAACATTGGGCGAGTCTAACGCTTGACCTTGTAGTACAGATCAAGGATTAGTGTCGCTGGCGTGAACATCGACTTGTTATATTTCGCTGGCTGCCCGAACTGGAAACTCGCCGACGAGCGTCTCACCGAGATCGTCAAGGAGCGTCCCGACATCACGGTGACCCGGCACCGGGTGGACACGAGCGTGGAAGCCGAGCGGGTCGGCTTCCACGGGTCACCGAGCATTCTCATCGACGGTGTCGATGCCTTCGCCGACGGGGACGCCGGAATCGGGCTGGCGTGTCGGGTGTACGCGACCCCGGACGGGCCAGCGGGCGCACCGACGCTCGAACAGCTGCGCGCAGTGCTCACCGATGCGTGATCGCCTCTCGATTGCCGGGGCGGCAGGAGCCGTCGTGGGCGCGTTCGGCCTCTGCTGCGGACTTCCGGTCCTGCTCTCGCTCGGGTTCCTCGGCCTCTCCGCGGGCATCTCGCTGGGCAGCTGGGTGCTGATCGTCCTCGGCCTCGTAACCGTCGCATTTGCACTGAGGCGGCGATACGAACGACGTCACCGACCGCCCACGCACGGCGCAGCACGAGAAACGACATCGCGATGAATACGAAGACCTGGGTGCGCCCCAACGAGGGGATTCTGAGATGACCAAGCAGCACGACCTGATCGTGATCGGCGCTGGCATGGCCGGCGTGTCGGCAGCCGACAAGTGCGCCGCGCGGGGCTGGGACGTCGCGATCGTCGACGCTCTGCCCTACGGCGGCACGTGCGCGTTGCGCGGATGTGACCCGAAGAAGATCCTCCGGCGGGGTGCCGAGATCATCGACAGCGCCCGACTGATGCGCGGCAAGGGCATCGACGCGGGTGACCTGACGATCAATTGGGCCGACCTGATGAAGCACAAGCACGGCTTCACCGACGAGGTGCCGCAGAACATGGAGGATGGACTGACCGGCAACGGTGTCACCACCCTGCACGGAGAGGCGAGGTTCACCGACAAGAACCGCATCGAGATCAACGACACCACCTACGAAGCCGCGCACTTCCTGATCGCCACCGGCGCACGCCCACGACCGCTCGAGTTCCCCGGGCACGAGCACCTGATCGACAGCACCGACTTCCTGAACCTGCCCGCGCTCCCGCCGCGAATCCTGTTCGTCGGTGGCGGTTTCATCTCCTTCGAGTTCGCCCACATCGCCGCAAGGGCAGGCAGTTCCCCCGTCATCATCGACCGCGGATCACACCCCCTGAAAGCCTTCGACCCGGACCTCGTCGAACTCCTGATCACCCGCGGCACCGACGCCGGGATCGAGGTACGCCGCTCCACCACGATCACCGCGGTCGAGCCGACCCGCTCCGGCTATCGGGTCAGCCTCGAATCATCCGGCCGGACCGAGACGATGGAGGTCGACCTGGTCGTCCACGGCGCCGGCCGGATACCCGAGCTGTCCGGGCTGGACCTCGACGTCGCCAGCATCGCGTGGGGTGAGCAGGGTGTGCGCGTGGCCGGTCACCTGCAGAGCACCACCAACCCGGCGGTGTATGCCGCCGGTGATTCCGCCGACACCCCAGGCATGCCGCTGACCCCGATCGCCGTGTCCGAGGGCAAGGTCGCTGCCTCCAACATGCTCAAAGCAACCACGACCGTCCCCGACTACACCGGGGTCCCGACCGCGGTGTTCACGATCCCCGAGCTCACCCGCGTCGGACTGCTCGAACAAGACGCCAAGGATCAGGGCCTGGACGTCGACGTCCGCTCCAACGACACCAGCGGCTGGTACTCCAACTACCGGATCGGCGAGACCGCGGCCGCCGCCAAGATCCTCATCGACCGCGCCAGCGACCAGATCGTCGGCGCACATCTGTTGGGACCCGAGTACGGCGAACTGGTCAACATCCTCGGACTCGCCATCAAGCTCAACCTCACCACCCGCCAGCTGAAATCCATGACCGCCGCCTACCCGACCGCCGGGTCCGACCTCGGATCGATGCTCTGACACGAATCGGAGCAGCCGCCGACATCGCAAGCATCCACAGCTCTGCGAACGCTGCTCAACCGTGCCGTCAGCGGCCTCAGCCGACCCCCGGAGAAGCCCTGCAGCCGAGGAAACGTTGGCCTGACAACGATCCGCATCGGCCGCTAGCCTGGCCGCCTTCGCGATACGCCTGCAGGATGTCCTCGCCTGAAACCTTCGGTTACCTGGAGCGCAGCGTCAAACGTCGTACCGAGGTCATCGCTTGCGTCGCGCGGCGGGTGACGCCGCCCGTCAGCTGCGCCTGGACCTGGGCGATGGCGGCCTTCCACAGCCCGTCGGAGTAGGTCGGGTAGGCATGCGTCGAGGCGGCGAGGTCGCGGGTCCGCAGGCCGTGCCGTGCTGCCAGGACAGCTTCGGGAAGTGACTCACCGGCCCGCGGGCCGACGATCGTGGCGCCGACTACGCGGCCCTTGCCGTCCAGGACGAGCCGGGAGAATCCGGCCGTCTGCTGCTCGGTGATGGCCCGGTCGACCTCGACATGACCGAGGGTGCGCACCGTGAGGCCCAGCGCCCGGGCCCGCTCCGAGCTCACCCCGACCGCGGCCACCTCGGGCTGGGTGAACGTCACCCGGGGAAGGCTCGCGACGTCCACCCGGCGGCGTAGGCCGAGCACGGCGTTGCTGGCGGCGAGGCTGCCGTGCACCCCGGCGGTGTGGGTGAACTGCGGATGACCGGTGAGATCCCCGGCCGCCCAGATCCGCGGGTTCGTGGTCCGCAGCCGCGCGTCGACCCGGACGAAGCCCCGTTCATCCAGTTCGACGCCGGCGACGTCCAGGCCGAGGGACGACGTGCGCGGGCGCCGCCCGACCGCGACCAGCACCGCGTCGAAGCCGATCGCGGTGCCGTCGTCGAGCTCGGCCACCCAGGCCGAGCCATCCGGGCGGACCGCGGTCACCGCGACCCCGGTTCGCACCTCGACTCCGTCACCGGCCAGCGCTTGGGTGACCAGCGCCGCGGCGTCGGCGTCTTCCCGGACGAGCAATCGTTCGGCGGCCTCGACGATCCTGACCCGGGACCCGAGGCGGGCGAAGGCCTGGCCGAGCTCGCAGCCGATGCTGCCGCCGCCGAGCACCAGCAACCTGCCCGGCAGCTGCGTCAGGCCGAACACGGACTCGTTGGTCAGGGGAGCGGCGTCGGCCAGGCCGGGGATCGGGGGCATCACCGGCGAGGCGCCGGTGGCGACCAAGGCCTGCCGGAACTGGACCTGGTGACCGTCGACGATCGCAGCCTGCGGGCTGGTGAACCGGGCCGAAGCGTGCGCCGCCGAGACGCCGGTGGCGCGCATCGCCGCGGGCGAGTCGGTCGGTTCGATAGTGGCGATCGCGCGACGGACATGGGCCATCACCGCGGGGAAGTCGACCGTGACACCCTCGACGCGGATGCCGTAGCGAGTCGAGGTCCGCGCGTCGTGAGCGGCGTGCGCAGCGCTCAGCAGCGCCTTGCTCGGCACGCACCCGGTCCACAGACAGTCCCCACCGATACGGTCCCGTTCGATGAGCAGCACGCTAGCGCCGAAGCCGGCCGCGGTCTTGGCAGCGACAAGGCCTGCGGTTCCGCCCCCGATCACCAACAGGTCCCACGCGCTGCCGTCCGGCGGGATCAGGTCGTCCGACTCCCAGTGTGAGGGGTTCAGCGCGGGCTCGGGCAGCGTGGCGACATCGAAGGTCATCCCGCGTCCTCAGCCATCAACCGCTCAGCAGCCAGCCGCACCCGGGCCGTGATCGCCGGGGCGGGCATCCGCCGTTGGGACCAGCGGGTCAGTGCGCGGCGGACACCACGGTACTCCTCTGCTGCGGCCGCGCACTTCTCACACGTCGCCAGGTGTGCCTCCAGACGCTGCACCTCGTCCGGTTCGAGCAGGGCGGCAGGGTCGGCGTCGAGGTAGCGCTGGATGCGGCGCGCCGACCAGTGGCAGGTCAGCATCGTCGAAAGCGAGGACATCATCGGCTTCTCCGGAATTCGGGATTGGAACGAAGGTCGGTGCGGACCCGGTCGCGGGCCCGGGACAGCCGCGACATCACGGTGCCGACCGGGATGTCGAGCAGGTCGGCGACCTCGGCGTAGGTGAGCTGATCGACGTCGATCAGCAGCAGCACCATCCGGAACTTCGGATCCAGCGCTGCCAATGCGGTCTCGACGCTGTCATCCAGGACCTGGTCAGTCACGGTCTGCTCCGGGCTAGCGGCGATGGCAGCGCCGAACGCCGGCCGCTGGCCGTCCAGGTCGGTGATCTCCGGCGCCAGATCAGGACGCTGCCTGCGGTGGGAGTTGAGGTAGGTGTGACGCAGGATCGTCAGCAGCCACGCCCGCGGGTGCGCGCCGTCGAAGCCCTCGATGGCCCGGTAGGCCCGGATCAGGGTGTCCTGAACCAGGTCCTCCGAGTCCGCCCACGACCCGGTCAGGGTCTGTGCCACCCGCAACAGCACTTCGATTTCAGGTTCGACGTAAGTGCGGAACGCATGCTGACGCTGCGCGGGGCTGTCCGTCGGCGCGCTGATCACACCAGGGCAACCCGGTGGGCGCGGGCGAACCTTCCCGAACCACATCACCGGGCCACCCGTGCTGTCGTCGAAGGCTTGGTCCCGGCCGCAACATGGACGTGGCCGCCGGTCATCACCCGGTGCGTCGTGTGCTCGGTGTCGGTGAGAACCTGCTGCCAGACCTGCCGGGATGCGTCCACGCCGCCGCTGAACAACGCCAGCCTGGCCAGCGGAGACAACAGCGACCACGGACCGATCGGCAGGGACGTGTCGGCGACTGCGACCCGTCCGCCGGGACGCACCAGCGCCCACGCCTGCTGCCACGCCGCCCGCCAATCGGCGATCACGGACAGCGAGTAGGTGAACAAAACCGTATCGAAGTCACCATGCACGAGTGTGCCCACTTGGGCCGCGTCGCCCACGGACAGGGTCACGTTCAACCAGCTGTGTCGTGCGATCCGCTGCCGGGCCTGGCGCAGCATCGCCGCGCTGGCATCGACGCCTACGATCTCACCCGCCGGCCCCACCGCGTCCGCCAGCAGCGGGAGGTTCAGTCCTGTCCCGCACCCCACGTCCAGCACTCGCGCCCCGGCCCCCGGCGCAAGCGCCTCGATCGCGGCACGCCGGCCCGGCCGGTACACCAACTGCTCCATCGACACGACGTCATAGACCCACGCGCCCAGGCGGTAACGCGGCAACCGCGGCATCGTTGGCATGGCACCAGCATGCCGTGCTCGCTCGCCAGCTGCGGATGTCCTGGCTCCGGGAACATGCATCCCGCTGCTAGCAAGTTGCGGTCTTCACCGACGGTTCGGGGCCTACCGCTATCGCTCACTGCGTCGAGGTGGCGGGTACCACGGCGAAGCGGTTCACGATTTGAGCAGCGCGCCTTGATCCCGGCGAGCTCGGCGTGGAGCGCTGCGATCTGGCGCTGCAGCGCCTGCTCGCTGTCGGCCGCGCACCGCCTACCTCGACGACGCGCTCCCGACAGATCAGCGGCCGCGGCTGGAGAGGCATCTCGCAGGCTGCCCGCACTGCGCCGAGTATCTCGCCCAGATCCGTACCACCATCGACGTCGTCGGCAGGGCTGGCCCGGCGATCGGGACTCGACGAGCCGACACGACCTCCTGCAGCTCTACCGCAGAACCATCCGCTGAGCCAATGGCGGCACCCGCCGGACGACCTCACAGGCGTGTCGGGGGCCTGCCACCGCCAGGCCGAGTCCGCTCCCGGAGGTTGATGCCCTAGCTTCACGCCGTCCTGACGCGCTGACCACGCGGCAGGCGCCGTAGGCCGCGCCGCGTGAATACCGACCTGCGGAGCCGGCGGCCAGCATTGCGCG
>JAABUT010002115.1_pt1 | contig 20145 bp, 16 predicted proteins | sample 5559281 | NCBI WGS metagenome assembly JAABUT01 (sample SAMN10711880, study PRJNA513359) | rock metagenome | isolation source: Antarctica rocks | place: Antarctica: Victoria Land, Ricker Hills nord | collected 2016-01-04
AAGCTTGAATTTAGAATTCGCTGCAATATTATTTCTACTTTGCAATCAGTTTTGCAATCAATTCAAGAGTAATAAAAAATGAAACATGTATATAAATTTGTGCAAGTTGAAGAGTTCATTTGAATTTAAAATCGAGTTCAAAATCTCGTTAGTTGCAAAATCAAAAGTGCTGAATAGCATTTTATTATTGACATTAAGCTCATTGTTTCTGTATTGCAATCAATTTTGCAATCTTTTATAAACTTGTGAAGCTGATACATAACTTATTGAGCTGTTGCAATCATGATTGCAGTATATTGTTGTTTGAAGATGATTGTTACAAAGAAGAAAAAAAGTTAATGATTACATGATTGAATTAATATTGATGATCTAAATCTTAAAATCTTAAATCAAGATATTGAAGTTTAAAGTTTATATCTTATTATTGTAATTGAACTTCACTATTTTAACTTACAATCATCATTTAGATTACTAAAATATTACATTTACACTTTCACTACTACTTTATATCATCATTGCAATGACATCAACTAATAAATGCAAGATAAATGATAATTATTTTGATAATTCTCATTCAAAAAAGACTAGAAGTTGAGTCAAAAGAATGATAAATGATGAAAAAGAAATAGAAGATGTCAAGAACAGAGATAAAAACATTTATTTCTATTGAATCAAGCAATTCAAAAAATCAAATGTTTATCTACAAGCATCAAATGATGATCATGAGTTCTTGTTGATTACATATGTAAATAGCAAATGAAATCAACGATATTTTTTGCAATTCTTTTTGCAATCAAATATTAATAAATTCATAGAATTGCAAAAGAAAATACGATGAATCATGTAAGAGTGCATCTCGATGTCGCAAGTCTCAATCAAAATTCTTCAGTACTAAGCACTCATTTCAATACAAATGTGAAGAATTCTCAATGAGAGAAACTCTCTGACATCAATGATCTTCAGATGAAAGAATGATATCAGATGAATGACTTGCTTCTGAGAGAAAAGCTCAAGATAATGATGAAGAAAGAGATGATGAATGACTTGAATGTCATCAAAGAAGCATTGACAGTGAAGATTTTTTGACAGTTTCAGAATTTCTGAAAAGACGTAGCATGTCATTTTATTGTGTAAGTTTTTGATGATTCTTTTTGTAATCTTGTTTACAACATGATTATTATTTCTTTTACAATTTAAATTTTGCTTTTGATTTTGCTCTTGATGTTGCAATCAATTTTGCAATCAATTTTGCAATCAATTTTGCAATCAATTTCACAATCAATTTCGCGACTTGTATTTCAATATTTATACTAACATTGTAACATATAAAAAAGCAGAGAGCAATCAGTATCATCAAGTCTTTTTCAGAAATTATCATATTTCTCAAGATCATAAATTGACATCAAAGTGCTTTCAAGAATCATTCATCACATCTGAGAAAACTTTATGACGTGTAGTATGATTGAGAAGAAAGACAATTAAAAACAAGTCATGCAAGTGAATTATGTTATCAAATCAAACTGAGAATTGATTGACAAATTTTGACTACAACAAGTATGAATGAACATCAAATATTTCACACAAATTGACATGTGAAATCTGAAAAGTAATATTCAAAATTAAGAAGTCAAGTAATTTTTTTGATTCTCTTAATGCTCATATCTTAGAAATCAAGCGTTTCTAAATCAATAATCTAGCTAGTTTTGCAGTCATAAACTGATAAATAAAATCATTTATTTAGACTAATCATTGAGTTGAGTTTCAAGTTGACATTTTGAACTTGAATCAAGATCAAGTCAAGTTGCTTATATTTTCAACTTGACGTGACTCAACTCGACTGAAAATTGAGTCAACTCAACTTGATTCATCAAGAATTCAAGCTTGATGTCAACAGAGTTAAATATAGAAATTTTTTCAATTTTTGACTTTTGCATTATCTTTTTGCATTATCTTTTAATAGAGAGTCATGAAGAAAAACATGAAGATCATTTGATAGAGAGTCATGATGAGAAACATGAAGAGAAACATGAAGAGAAACATGAAGAAAGTCATGATGAGAAATATGAAGAAAGTCATGACAAGAAACATGAAGAGAAACATGAAGAGAAACATGAAGAGAAACATGAAGAAAAAACATGAAGATCATTTGACTTTGATAGAGAGTCATGACGAAGAAACATGATAGAAAGTCATGAAGAGAATCATGAAAACTATTCAATTAAGCTATTTACATTTATTTAATATCTTGTTGAATTGAGTTGAGTTTTCAAATTGAGTTATTGAGTCAAGCTTCTCAACTCAACTCAAGTGCTTGAGTTCAACTTCTCAACTCAACTCGACACTTTTTGAGTCGAGTACTCAACTCGAACTTAAGTACTCAACTTAACGCGATCAGTCTACATTTATTGCATGCAGCATCACATCATACTCTCATGTAATAATTAAATAACAGAAGTGAACAGAAGAATTAAACATTCTTTTTGCATAATTTTGTGCAATGATTATTTTGTACTTCAGTTCATTTCTGTATAATTATTTTCTTGTATTTGTAATAAGCTTCTTAATCAATCATGATGTTTAAAATCTATTAAAATGTGCTAGTTTTTAGAATAATTAACAGTTAATTTAAAAGATAAGAATCAATCAGTCATAAATCAACAGTGATGCACAATTTGCATTGATTTTCAAACTTTAAACTTAATGATGCTTGAAAAATCAAACTTATTTTTGAATCTTTTCGCAACTCTTTTAACAATTCTTTTTACAACTTTTTTTGCAGTCTCTTTTTCATTTAACTTACTTATCATGTCATCTTCTTGAAACAAAACATCAAAATTGCAAGCAAGTATAAACAGTTTATTCAGTTTTATAAATATATCTTCAAAGAATCTTGACAACAGTGAGCATGATAATGCTCAATCTTCTTCTTTTAATATTACTTCTGTCATGCTCATTGAATTGCAGTCATTACATGATGAATGATATGTGCTATACAATCATGAGCAAGAATATCAACATATATTTCTGAATTGATGAAAGCAAACTCAATATGCAATGCAAGTAGAACGAAAAGTATCAGACTATCATCATTCAAAGTGAATTTTACAAACATAAACAGATGAAATATAAAATAACTTCTATCAGACAGCTTTAGTTGAAAGTGAAAGATTCAAACTCATTTGTCATTTATGTTTGCATGTTTACAAGCATTCTAACAATAGAAGCATTAATAACAGCATCATGAAACGTCATCTGAATAGCAAAGATTGTGATAAATGCACAAACTTAGCAATTAAGATCATGAAAGTTCAAGACATTTGTAACTTTGTTAAAGTTAAAGCTTCAATAAGTTGCTTTTTAGTTGCAAATTGCAAAATAAATTGCAAAATAGATTGCAAAAGAGATTGCAAAAGATTAACAAATCATAACATCATGTTTTTCATCAAGAATATACTTCAGAAGTCTTTGCATTACAACTTCAAAAAACTTTCATTGCTTTAAACATTTCTTATGTCATTATTGATAATGTTCAATTTTAATGAGCATTTGAAATGACATGATTGAGCATTACTCTGTCACACAGAATCAAACTTACAATCTCTTTCAAGAATTGAGCGACTATTGTTCAAGTCAACATACTTAAGAATTTATCAACAAATTCTAAAATCTTCATTAGTTTAAATAAATGAAGTAGTTCTAATAAATTATTTTTTCTAATCATCATGAAATTTTACTACATTGAGTTCTGAAAGTATTGAAAAGTCTTGTTTGTTGCAATCATGCACTTTAAGTTAGTTTAACATAGATTATGTCAGACTATCATAAACTAGTATAAAGCTGATGTTGACACGCTAGCGATCTAGCGTGTCTTCGTAAGTAAAACTCACGACATGTTGCATCTTCTTTCTTCTTCAGCTTTGAACTTCTAGTTAGAATACACTCATATGATTCGCTTTATGCAGACTCATAATATTAGTTCAAAGTTCATTAATCTTGCTATCAACGTGTAAACAATATAAAAACAAGTTACATCACTCAAACTTGAATTAGAATTGAAATCAGAAAATTGAACTCAGAAAACTCATTAGAAATCAAGAAATTTCTAGAACAGAACAGAAGAATATGAATGTGTTGTTCTAGACTAACTCTTTATTGAGCTCGTCATCAAAACAGAAGAACAGAAGAACATGAATGCATTGTTCTAAAATTGAAATCAGAAATTTCAACTGAATTTCAATTAACAATTTTCTACTCACACAATGACTAGAAGCACAGAATTAGAATCAGAATAAGTGAGCACGACTCATTATAAAACTCAAGATGCTGAAAGAGAATCACTTTTATCACAGAATTGAACAGCATCAGAAGAAGAAGACATGAATGCATCATTGAATATCAAAGAAGAGAACATGAATGTATTGTTCTTCAATCACAAAATGATCAAGATCAGCATCAGCACTGAATTGAATGCTTGAATAAGCATTCATGAAGCAGATGATCTCGTTGCGTTTATCAAGTACATATGTCAACAGCATGACATCGAAATCAAGATTTACAATGACATGATTCAGATGTTGAATGACATCAACAAGATCAACATCAAATTGAAAGCTATCAATATTGAGTTGAAAGTTACGCAGACAACATTGAACGTTGTTTGAATGCATTTACAGAAAGAAATGAAGAAAAAGAACATGATTATACATCATTTAGAAGCAACATCAAGTCAACTAAGCACTTCAATTTTGAAAGATCAATTCTTGAAGTCAATCAAGTTATTTGACTCATCTTTGTTCAAAGATTCAAAACAGAATGTGAATAATTGATTGTTTTGAATGCAAAACAAGCTGAAAACAAACAAGAATCATTTTTCTATCAAAGAAATGAAGATTGCATATGTGAAAAGTTGAGTCAGTGAAACGATGATTAAACACATAGCACTCAGAATGAGAAACATGATCATGAACTCATTTCTTGAAGCAGAAGAGATACTGTCAATCATAAATAAGATGTATGATGATTTCAATCAACATCATACAACTCAACGACAGTTCTTGAAGCTGTATTAAAACAAGATCTTCTTTCATGAATTTTGAATGAAATTTCAGAAACTTAGTGCAAAACTAGAGTACAATAACGAAACTTTACTAGATGATCTTCAGCATAAAATTAGCTCAAATCTTCAGCAAGTTATGATCAATGAACAAACTATAAATTTGAATGAATTCGTTGATATTTGCATGTAAGTCAACGTTTAATTGACAAAATTGAATGCTTGATCAGCTTTCAAAACATCAACAACTCAAGTCACTCGCTCTATCATTAACATCTTGATGATGATCACTACTGCAATCTCAGCTTCAATCTTTGCATGAAAGAAATTCAGAATATCAAATGTTGATTCTGCTAGAAAGAAGTTGTTTAAAAAAGAACTTTGCTTCAAATGCAAGAAGTTAAAACATAAAGCATGTAACTGTCTTGAATCAGTTCAGATGCATGAAATTGCAGCAAATTTGAAAAACGACTTACTCTCATCAAAGTAGTGACTGAGAACGATATACTCATATTCTGCTTCATCAGCATATCTGATGATTCATTTAATTTCAAGTCGTTCACTGTTAATGTCATCTTGAGTAATTTAAAAAAGATATTCAGATTTTTCATTCTGATAAATATTGAAGTCATTGACATGACTTTCATTGATGAATCTTTGATGTCAGAACTATGTGAATGCTTTGATATTCAGTCAATATTGCTGTCAAAATCAAAGTTGATTTAATTGTATGATGAAATCTCTGATTGAAAGTTAATTACACACGCTCTATATACATCAATCATGATATAAGAACACAAGAATGAAATGATGTCTTTATTAATAACTCATCTAGATCAACACAAGATAATCATTGAAAATCTTTGATTGAAAAGAAATCAAATGTTAATAAATTCTGCAAACAATTGATTAATATCATCATTGAAGATTCAAACATCAAAATCTGTCATTTTAAAAGCAAGCAGTCTGTTAGAGATCAGCATAGAGCGAGTCAATATGAGTGTCATTTAACTAGAAGATAAATGCTAAGAAAGAAAGATAGCTACAGAAAAGAAGCTGACTACATATATGTGTTTCTCAGTCGATGCTAGACTCAATAGAAACTAGTCAAGATGACGAAGCGAGAATAAATCTGGCAAGGCTAGAAGACTGAGTCTGACAAGGCTAAAATCGTGACAAAATTGTTTGTGATTCATTAAACATCATATTGAACAATCAATCATCAACATGTTAATTCATTTACGACACTAGCGTGAATATTTTATTTGACAAGAACAATATTCTCAACTTCATATTATAATAATAATAATTTCATTGAAATTTAAACATCGAATTTGCAACAGAATTCATAGTTTAAAACAGTATCTTTTGCTCATTCTACTTGAATGTGTACTCTTCTAGAAAATCAATCAATCTACTCACTTTAATGTCACTGCATATTTATGTTGATTCAAAAAACTATTTAAATCATTGCAATCATGCTCTTGATTTATATTTTCATTCTGCAATGTGCTTAGTTAAGTTTTCTCATTTGAAGAATTGAAAGTAACATCATGTAAGTAAATGATATATTTCGATTATGATGAATCTTAAGAGTACATTTAAAAGAACTTCACATACAATGAGTCATGCTTCATTGCAAGCAATGCTCATTCAGATGTAGCTTGACTTTAGTCACTGATATTTAACACTTTCAATGATTGATGAGAACTTAACTCACTAATTGCATATAAAGCGCGATCACAAATATGACGCGTTAAACTTCATCTCATCTTGAACTTTTATCTTAATCTTGTTCATTAAATCTATCAGCTCAACTCTTCGCTCAAAATCAACTCAAATGAGCAACAATGATAAATATGAATAGTGAGTATTATACATTTAAGAGAAACATCACATTTAAACATGTCAATGATCAGCTAAATAAGAATCAACTCAAATTCAACAATATAACTCAGATGTGCAATGTTCTTTGAATTAACGCGAAACAAGTTGATCAGATATATGAACAAATCATAGTTTAACTGACTATAAATGAATCTTTCTTGACAGAAATCAAGTCAGATAGCGATAACAAAGCATTACAGTTGTGCATCAAGTTTTTCAACAATAAATGATCAGATCAATTTGAAGATCTAAAGACTGTTCATATTCATGCAACTTGTAAAAAGCTGATTCAACGAGTTTTCTTCAACATTCATCATAACGTTGTTAATGAAAGACGCAAGACTCAAAAATTATTATTATAAACAGCAACATCTTTCACATTTATGACTTCAATGAATTCAGTTTTGAAAGATGAGAACTTCATTGACGTAAGTAACATATGTTCATCACTCACAAGATCAGTATTATCAACATAACATATCTTGAATCATTGAGAGTTGAATATGAAAGTATTTTAGTTAGCAGCGACGTGAATTGATACTTCAGCAATTAGCTATTGCTCAATCTATCAGATGATGTCAAAGACAGACAGTTTGAATTTTAACTTCATAATGCAAATATTTTTAAATGAATGAAAGAAGTTGTTAAAGCTAAATCTGAAGCTTGAAAAGCATGCATTTATTATCAAATACACATTTGAGATGAAGAAAGTAATCAGTGACGACAAATAATTTCAGCAAACAATGTATGCTTCATGACAGAATGATTAAAGACACGTCGCGTTCAAAATAAAGTTGATCATGCTCACATTTGATATGTACTATCAAAGTTATAAAAATCATCAAGACATCATTCAATACTAACATTACATCAAATGCTATGCTCAGCTCTGATAATTGCTTAATGAAGCAAAAAGATGAAACATCATCTGAAGAATTAATCATGATGTTATTTATACAAGTTGAAGCTCAATCAAACTTGATCATCAATACACATCAGAGAGTTTCAATTATCAATTATTATATTACTCATATAAATGACATAGTTTTGACATTTATCGTGATTATGAATAAGCTAATGCATGAGTATCAGAGAATATAAATTTCAGCTAAAGATATTTTAAATATTATCACAGAGAATTCTACTCATCTTTTGAGTGTTAAATCAACAAAGAACTCACTCAAGAAATTGTCAAATGATATCAGTACAATCAATCATTTCAAAAACTTAAGCATATGAATTGAAAAGTGAATCATCATCGACAACAATAGTGATTACAAGAATGTCATTTTGATAAATAGTGATGATGAGAATATTTCAATACACAAGCAAGTCAAATTAAAGTCACAAAATGAAGAGAATATTATTAAAAGTTATTACTTTGATTCATTAATAATCAAAGATAAGATTTGTACAATTTCTTTAAATGCAGATAATACATCACAGAATTTAATTAGTAATAATTTGTCTGAGTCTCTTTCTGAAAATCTCATGAACATCATATCACAATTTAACGAAGAAGAATTATTGTTGAATGTGAAAATTTTTATTGATCTTGAAATGCAAACTAATGCTATGATTAATGTAAACAGTCATACAACTGTTGTTGAAAATACACTTGCAACAAAACAATCATGAAAATCTACTATCACTTTCTCTGAGAAAAAGATGAACTCAACGAATGTCAATGAAGATGATTCGATTTTCAAGCAAGAGAATTCAACAGTCAACATTAATGTAAACAAGTAAGTAAATCATCGACTCTTACAATGATTGCAAGAACTAATGAAGAAATAAAACTTTTGCAAAACATACTCATAAAAGATGTTAAGCATCTGAGCGACTCAAACAGATGAAAGAAAGCAATCAGATTATTTTCATATGATGAAAACAAGATTATCTTCATTGAACATATTAAAATCAAAGACTTAGTCACAAAGCTATATTTCTATCAAGTCTTTAACATATTCATAATGATTGAGATGAAAACTTGACAAAACAATGAGTATTTAGCAAATGAAATGAAACTTGAAAAGATATGTAATTCAAACATGTTATGAAAATTACTTTACTAACAAAGAATTAAGATCTTGATATTTCTTGATTTAGTTGCTTTAAATTGATTACTCATACTTGCACAGATCGAAGTGATTAAACTTCAACACAGAGAAAATTTCAGTTAACATTTGTGCAAAGACAGTAAAACTCAATCTCAACTAGCAAATGTCAAGTGTTTCTTTGATATCTCAAGTAAATGAGAAATTCAATGTTCATGCATTGATAACAGTTTATTTGCACTAATTGTTTCTATTAAGAGTTTTAATCTTATATACATGTTTTTGATCTTACTTTCTCAGTAAATATCTTAAATGCAGAAGCATTTAAATCTACATGATGATGAAATGAACTGAGAAATTCGCTTTGCATACAAAGAGATCTCACTTTGAAAGAAGATTCATGAGCTGAAGTTACAAAAGAATAACAGATCAGAATTTTATGAATACAATAATCAGAGAAAACACTTTATAAATGATAATAGACTGATCTGCATCATCATTATACAATCATTCTCAAAAGATCTTGATAAATTATGAACAGATTACAATATAATGTTTAATCTCAAAAGAGAAAAGTCTTTCATTAAGACATTCAAAGATTGAAAATCTCTGAACTCTTAAGATAGAGTGACTTGTGACGAAGCTCATAATGAAGTAAAATGAACTTCATTTACAATCAAGAAATTCACAAACTTGAATGCAAAAACTCATTGATGAATGATAATTGAAACTTCAATGAAGTGAAGTTTAACTCAAATAATTTATTAACTGAATAGTATTGAGAACTGAACACAGTTAAGCATAAACATTGAGTGAACAGCACAAGATAAACATTGCAAAAAGCTGAAAAATTACACGTTTTCATTAATCATAGCATTAAACAAGTTTCACAAGACAATCATCAATAAATCAATTAAGAATCATGAATAAATAAAGACTTATATTGACAAAATGATTGACTTCATAAGCACAGTCAGCTTAATGCAAATTTGCAAATACTCAACTTTTATTGATAACAAATCTTTAATCAATGTATCATCTACAATGCATATAAAGATAACTGTACAATTATCTTCATAATATGATACAGTCATCAACAAAAGCATGAATGCACATAAGAAAGCAATGAAGTGAATATATGAAAGTAAATTGACAGCATAAAAGTGAAACAACGAACTAGATGAGAAGTTAAAAGTGAAAATTCAAGAATATTTAGCAAGAGTTAAAATACTGCAAGTGCTCAGCTCTTTTTCTTGACTTTCACAATTAAAGACAACGAAGCATTTTCTTTTAATTGATAAATACAGCAAAGAGCAAAAATAAATCAAAATAAACTTAATGACTCTGTATAAAATGATTGATAATTTCGCAAACTCGTTTCAACATCACATAAGAAAGATCTGCAATCACAATTATTATTCTAAGATAATGATAATTAACAAGCTCATTGAGAAGTGAAATCTCAAGAAAAAGATGATGTTCTGTTTGATGAATTCAGTGCAAGCAGAAATACTCTATCATGTAAGTGATCATGTTGTATGCTGCGCTGCTTGCTTAGCAATGTGATGATGAATGCAAGAAGAATACTTTACATTATTGATGTTAACTTCAAGTGTAAAGTATTTTACAATCATGAAGAAAATTCTCTGCATCTTGATTACAAGCTTTCTAAGAAAGAATCAGCTGCATGAGATCATGAGATTGTTTCAAGAAGAATCTATAGTTACATTTAAGTTCATTGCATTGAGAATTGAGTCATTTTGATATATCATAGACATAATCTCAGTGATAAATTAAGAGCTAACTCTCACTAAGATTCATTATTTAATACAATTAAATTTGAAGTGAATAATGAGTACACAGAATCAAGCGAAGAAGAGAATATGATGTATCACATAAATGAAATTCATTATTACATATAGCATCATATGCACAAGTTTCAACATTGAAAAAGTGATCAATGACAGACAGTTTCATTAATGAAGTTTGTTTGATAAAATGCTTGAATCTCAAAAGCTAAATGTTCATGATCTTACTCAAGATGATCTCAATGTCAATAAAGAATTTACAACAAAAAATGATAATTTGAACTTCACTTTTAATTGAAACATATTCAATGAAAGAAGCATAAATCATCAGTTGTTTTGAACATATTCAAGATTCAATGAATGCTGACTTAAAATCTGATTTCATTACAATGATTTCAATTTTTCACAGCTATAATATGTTTGACACATCATGTTAATGCATTACAAGAACTGTCATCAAATGTCATAATGTGCAACTTCAAGTAATGTAAAAATCAGAGTTCATCAACGCAAATTCAAAACATATTAAATCAGTAAATAATATTAAGTTCATAAGCTTGTAATATCTGAAGTAATCAACATGCATTATATGCAATTGCAGTCACATCTTTATTCTCTTTATATTTTCAATCTTGTAAAACTGAAAACATATTCAATTTTATTAATTTTAGCTGACATTTAGCTGATTAGTCAGATGTTAGCTAATTATTAGCTGAATTGAGTTGACTTTTTCAGATTTTGTCATCGAGCAAAAAGTTAACTGTCAAACATTTTGTCGATGTACAATACAAGATCAAATGAATTGAAATAAATTGTGATGATGAATGATACTATGTTGATAAAGAGAAATTCAATGACTCAAAGAAAGTTCTGAATGAATTTCACAAGCTATATTTGAATAAGTTGCATTAAATTGAAAACACGATGAATTTTTTGCTTTTATTTCTTTTTTATTCATGTGAACATGAATGTTCGAAGAGAGAATAATGTTATGAACATGTCTGAATTGATCAGAGTTCAGATTTAACTTTAATCAATTTGATTAAAGCAAGTCATGATGCTATATTTAGTTTGAATCTAGCGCACTTTTATTGAATTCTTCGAGTCATTTTCAGCACTTCTTCTCGTTGTTCAGCACTTTCTTCATTCATTTCTTTCATCATTCTTTTAAACAAACACATCTGACATATTACATCACATCTGTATCGAGTCTAGCGCAGTCTCAAGTCATTATTTATAAAAGAGCTTGCACTCTTTCTCTTCTGTATTCTTAATGTCTTGTTATAGCTATCTCTAAAGAGTAATACATACATATCAGCTTCAAGTCTCTTTGATTGAATGATCTAGACACGATTTCAACACTTTGTATCATTGCTCTCAAGATTATTGTGCTCTTTCAACGAAAAAAAGCAAAACTCTGAAGATAGAGTATCAAGACTTTAAGAAGTGACATGAAAGAACAGTCAGACACACGTCGAAAATTCTCTTATTTAAAGTCTTCTTCACTATCGTTCTCAGAGCTCGATCGCAGTCTCAGTCTAAATGAAAAATTTGTGTAAAAAGTCTTTCAATTCAAAGATACATCTATCACTTCTTTCTCTCAGTCATCTTCACACTTTCATCTACTTATGTTTTTGTTCATTCATCGCTCAAATCTCTTTCTTGATATCAGATCAATGACTATAATCTCAGTCATATTCAAACTCTTGCAAACTCTCACTCTGTGCTGTGATGTTTACAGATTGAAGTCTAGTCACTGAGTCTCATGAAAACGATCTAGATGTTAGACTATGACAAAATAATGAAGTCAGACATCGATTTTGAAAAGCAAGAAAGTGCGATCTTGAGATAATTTGATGAGAAATAGAAAGTTGCAAGTGCGATCATGAAAATATGATGCACAGAAAGATGCGAAAATTGAGAGAAAGAGAAAAAGTTGAGACGTTTCATGTTGAATTCTGTGTTAAACAGTTTAGACACATAAAATAGAATCACTTAGAAGAGTAGAAAGTGAAAGTTGATGACATGTGAGAGTAGATATCTTCAACATCGCAGACAAGAAACTCGAATACTAATTTCTTTCTCTCTATAGTCTATTGTTTACTTCTCTTTCACATCTCTCTCTTACGTCATCTCACTCTTCTCAATCATCAAACTCATCAAACTCTCACTACTCAACTATCAAGTCATTATCAACAAAACTCTCTTCACTTCGTATTGTTCATTTCTTGTACATCACAACACATCTTACTTTTATGTGTTATGTCAAAGAATGATGTAGACGCGAAGTTCAAAAGTTGACAAAGAAGAGTTGAGAAAAATAAGTATGATGAAAGAAGAAAGAAAAAAGAGAGAAAGAAAAAGAAAAAGAAAAAGAAAAAGAAAAAGAAAAAGAAAAAGAAAAAGAAAAAGAAAAAGAAAAAGAAAAAGAAAAAGAAAAAGAAAAAGAAAAAGAGAAAGAGAAAGAAAAAGAGAAAGAAAAAGAAAAAGAGAAAGAGAAAGAAAATGAAAGTGAGTAAGAGACTAAGTCAATGATTTCTTTCAAAGAAAGAAAGAAGAAGTTTGCAATGTAGTTGAGCTCGACATTTTTTTCATGCTTGTCGTTGATTCAAAATGTAGCAAAAACAATATGATTCACTTTCTTGCTTTTGCATCAAAAAAAAGTGCAAGATCGATAATCATCTCAATGCATTAACGATTGAAATTGATAATTGAATCATTCATAAGTCACATCATTACTTCTATTCTTCAAAAAGTGCATTTAAGACTGTTTTCATCGCTGTAACAATGTACATTCGCAGACAGAAATCAGCGATGAAATTCATCTGTACACAATGCTGACTAGAAATCTTCTGTTTAGTTACAGAAGAGTTTAAAAATTATCAAACAGATAAATCAACATGTTGATTGAGATTGAGCATCATGAGACAATGCTCATAAACAACAAGTTCACATGACTAAATGATCATGTGATCAAACAGCGAAGAAAAGTTTACGTTGAAGTGATCAACTTTCACAATTTCGATTTGTCTATGTGACAACTTGATCATATAAACAGTTCATGATAACGCGAAGCTCATGATCTGTTACTTGCATGATCAGCTCACAGTCTCAAGCATAGCTCTTCATCACTCATTTTATCGATGAAATTGCACAATGTACAACTGATTTACAAAATATACTGTCTAGAATTTTGAGTCAACTGCTTGCAGCAGAATTTTCTTGAGCTCATTTGACTGAGTGTAGATTTTCAATCGTGACGATGAACTCAATATTTCACATGATCAATTATTTGTATTGAAGTCTATATCTGAAAATTTCAAGACTATCAAGTGATCATACTCATATCATCATTCAAGAACTGCAAGATAAAACTGAGTCTTGAAAGTTAATTCTTGACTTGCACGCTTCTTTAAACTTTACTGAGAAGATTTATAAGATTTACATTCTTTTCAGCTCATTTTCAAACTCTTTTCACTCATTTCTATCAAGATCTCGCTGTTTCTCGACAATTTCATTGATTGCTTCATGTTTTTCATTTTAGACTTAGTCATTCTTCTGCACTCATTTTTGCAAAAGATAAAATGACAAAGAGTTAATCTTGTGCTCAGCTGATTGCAGAATGCATATGCATCTGCAATTGAGCTTGAATAAGTTTTTTTTTTTTTTTTCTGACTGACTTTTAACAACGATGACGTGACATTTTTGATGTAATGACTCTTCATATCTTTGTCTTGCATCAGCATGCAAAATCACATTTTCAAATCAGAAAGTCTTGAAGAATTAACATGTGCAGAAAGCTATTTAATTCTTGACATTGCAATTGTCACGTCTTTTATCAAATTTACACTCAAGTTCAGACATCATAAGTATTTTTCATCTATTTTCATGTTATCTTTCTTCAATAAAATAAATAAAAATGAAGTTATTCAACTCTTTTGATCACTAATCTTTCATGCAGTTATGATTGATCAACTTGTCTTGATGCTTCGCTCAAAGATACTTCATCTTCTGTTATTACACTGATGATCTGATGTCATTGTTGAAGAAGTTCATTGTCATTTTATCACTGTTTATAGATTTCAGAAAAATCTCTTCATGTACGACTCTTCGTTCAGATCTCAATTTCAACTTAAAGACACTTCTTGAAAGATTTTTTTGATTGCTGAAGACTTTCTAATTACATATCTGAAGCAACAGTCATGAGCTATGCAGAAAGAGATAATGTGATTTCTATGAAAGAAGTGAGATATACATGTTCACAGATTCATAATATTCAGAATTCTGAAAAAGAGACACTGAAGCAATAAAAAGAAACAGCGTGTGAGCATCAGACAGAATGATGAACTACGATTAAGCTGAGTTGCAGATCTGCTTTGTCTGACTGTCGAGCAGCTTGTCTTCGTTGATGAGACTCTCTTCAATGAAACTACGAGATGACATCATCAAGTCTACGCATCAGTTGATGAATCAGCTCACTATCAAGTCTCTAGAACGAGAGAGCATTGCTGAAGTATTCTTTCAACTTACATGATAAATAACTATCTACTCTGTACAGATATTTGTGAAAACTGATTCAATGACAAGACTTTCTTTCAATGACTAGCAGATGAATTGCTATCTTTATGCAGTCTCTTTTCAACTTCGAAGAGTGTAATCATCATGAATAACACAAGTATTCATTGCAATTGTTGAATTGAAGAACTCATCATCTCACACAAATGTGAAATGTGTTATCTGTCTCTCTATTCGTCGAATTTCAATTCTATCGAGCTCAGTTTTAGTGTTTTGAAAATCTGAGTCAGATGACATTTCAAGAAGATATGATCTCATTTTGAAGACACTTTTAATGAATTTCTTCATTATGCTGTTGAAAGAAGCAGATGTGATAGATTTTCAAGACAGCATTTCAAGCATAGCGTCGTCGAAGATTATATCTTTGAAGCTGATATTAGAGTCTTGAAAAGAGATCTTGAAGCGAGTACTATAGATTTTGATTAGTAGTGTCTGAATAGCTTCATTTTCATCTATTTTGAAGATGTTTTGATGTGATAATAGATGTTGAGAGATTGAAATGTTGAAAGATCTATACAAATTTGAGAGAAAAACGTGACAATTGCGATGTCAAGAATTAGATAGCTTTCTGCACACGCTAAAAACATTACGAGCTGCACGTCAACAACGTTCTTTCGCAGAAACATACTCTTTCATCATCTATCTTTAATACTAATGCTACTGAATCTTTGCATTTCTTCTCTTCGTGAGACATCGATTTTAGTCAATCAGAAAACCGTCACGTTCTAAGCAATGACATTCAGAATACTACTAAACTTGAATTCTTGAATACTCTCTATGACGATCTTCTCACTATGAAACTTAGTGTCATTTTCATCGAATCAATGAACGATGCTAGCTATAATCTACTCATTCACTTCAACAATCGTCTTGCTGAACTCTCGAACGACATCAACTATGATCTGATTATCAATAACTACGATCTCAGCACAGTCAAAGTCACGCAGAACATCAACGACGACTTTGCAATTGATTCTGATCACTTGTCTAATCTCTGAACAGCTCATGACTTGACATCATTCGCTACGAACATCACATCAACTCACTCTATCAGTGCAGCTACGTTCTCAAACATCAATAATCAGACAAATCGATTTATCTGTCTCATCTGTTTCAAAATCTTTGATCGTTCTTCGAATCTTCAGCGTCATGCGAAGAAGCACGAGATTGATGAAAGAAGATATGACTGTTCGATGAAGAATTGTGTATTTGTGAGAAAAAGAGATTTCTATCGACGTGATAAATTATTGAGTCATTTGCGAAATCGACATGAGTTGATGAACTAGAAGAGACTCTGCAAGATGAGAAGAAAGTCATGAATGAAGCACAGAAGAAAGCTTTGAAGAGTGTGATTATTTTCATACAAGATCGTCTCAACATTCTATCTAGATACTCATCATAACTCATTGCTTATACTTAACATTTCTCTTGCTAACTGTTGAAATACGAGATCATATGAAAGCATATTGATATTTAGATTGTTGCTTAATAGAAGTCTACTTTGTATTTACTTTCGAGTTAGTAATCAGTGTTCAGACATACTGTAAGCGATCTCTCTAGAATTACTTCGAATGTAGAAAGAGTAGAAAGTAGAATGCACGAAGATAGATAGCTTACAGACGAATTCGAATTTCTGAGTCATTTGAAATTTGAATAGCTTCAATATTGATGATGACGATGCGAATGTACATATTCGTAATTCTCACTAAGCTCGTCTCTCGCTTACTCGTTCTTCAGAAAGTTAAATTCTAGCGTACAAGAGCAAAGCGCTGTATTCTTCACGTCGCTTCAATGATTTATTATGACAGCTCTGAAGTTAATTGCTTGCGAATAAGCGTGAAAGATGAATAAAGCTTCGTAAAATTTGAAGTAAGCTTCATCTTAAGCAAAGAATCATCTTGATCGATTGATTGATTAATTGTGATGTAAAAGCGTTGAGTAAGATACTGTCTTCAGAGCTGCGATAGTATCTAAATGATTAAAGCAGCGTGAAGAAACTAACGTATTGCTTTCGCACGCTATGTATTAACTCTCTGATAGATCAAGTACAGAGTGTTTGCACTGCAAGTTGAACATTGCATTAGTTTTACATCAACGATAATCGAAAACAGTATGTACGCAAGAATATCAATTTGCTTAGCGTACAAGAATATCATATAAAACTAGATCTAATCAGGCGAATTCAAAGCAATACAGAAAGCAGAGATATAAATGTGCATATGACTTCGAATGTAGCTTGATGCGTTCATTCTGCAGCCGACTCAGCCATCGCTCTACCTATTCGCCTATCTACATGTTCAGATATCAACTCGTCAATCGTCACTCTATCTACTTCTTTAGCTATCAACTCAGCTCTCTCAGACTCATTCGTCTACTTATCTATCTACTCGCTTCAATGCTACATGTTTCATAGCACATGCTGACTAGATCAATAGAAAGCACTCTTTATGATTCTTTATTGAACATTCTTCATGACTCTCTTTATGATTCTCGATCTTCGTGACTCTTTTTATGATTCTCTTCATGACTTTCTATCAAACATTCTTCATGATTCTCTATCAAACACTCTTCATGATTCTTTATTGAACACTCTTCATGATTCTCTATCAAATACTCTTCATGACTCTCTTTATGATTTTCTTCATGATTCTCTTCATGACTTTCTTCATGACTTTCTATCAAACACTCTTCATGATTCTCTATCAAACATCTTTCATGAGCAAACAACGAGCACGTGCAATGATTGTACTAGTAGAATGATACTGTAGATGCGTGTGCATCTCATCTATCTGTCGAAGAGAATCTATATGTAGTCAAGACTTCTCTCGACTTTCTCATCATCATCTGATCTCGATCTCTGTTCTTGATCAACTAATCTGCTTGAAGATGCGCATGCAATCTCACGACAATGTCGAGATAGTCATTTCAGATCGAGAGCTTCTTCAATCTTCATCGTTGCATTCGCAATTTGTAAAGAATGACAAAGACAGATTTTAGCGCTTTTAGCGATCAATATTAGCGTATGCAGAAAGCTCTGCATTTCTTGACATTCGTTTTTGCGCTGTTTCACGATGTTTCTTTGTATGAGAAATTCGAAATTCAACCTCATCGCTTTCTCAATTGCTCAAAATTGAAGCTATTCAGACCTCTTTGTTTGTTGACGTTTCTGATGTTCTTGTAACCGTTTTTATTCGAAATGTCTCAACGTCAAAGTCAAAATCTATCTTTAGATGACTCTCTCACCTTCTCTAGAGCATTCGAAAGGCATAGAAAATCGACGACTCGAGCTGAACAGTCGTCAAAGATCACTGATCGAGCTGACTTTCTCGATCGTCGTCGTAGAGAAGCTCTCATTTCATTGAATGTAGATGAATCTCGATTGTCTTCAACTTTTTCGCAATTCTCGTCTTCTGAATCTCAGTTGTCTTCACTTTCTTGACGATCTGAATCTTCTTCACTAAGACGTTCACGATCTGATTCATTCGCATCGTCGTTACGTTCTGAATATTGAGAAAATGAACTCGACATTTCTAAAGATAAAGCTGAAAGATCAGTGACTTTTTCAGCTGCAGAAGTTGCTGCGTGTGCAAAGCTTTGAAAAGAACAACAGAATTGAGCTGATGCTGCTCAAAGATTGAAAGACAATAAAGCTCGTGAAGAGACTTTATGACAGGCAGAAATAGATGAGCATGACGAACAAGAGACTATACATCGTCGTCGTCTGAATCGTCAGACTAGAAAGAATTTAGAGAAGTTGTTTATCTCTGAGCTTGAAGCTATGAACTTTGAAGATCGAGTTAATGATTTTATGCTGTCTATATCAGCCTGTCTTCATGTAAATCGAAGACTTGAGTGATCTAGTCACATTGCTCAGATGCTGACTTCGAAGTTTCAGATCTGAAGCTTCAAAGAGATCTTAAATGAGACTATTAAGATCAAAAATGATGATGTCAAGAGCTGATTTATCACTAATTGAATGATCATCATCAAAGCTAATAGATCAAAAGTCATTCAAAAGCAGCAGTCTATTGATGACTTTAGTGAGTTAGAATGAGAGAAGATCTTGCTCGCTTTGACTGAGAAGAAGACTACTGACTATACAATCAAGATAGAGATCAACGCGAAGATTGAAAAGTCTACTCATAAAAGATCTGCTGAGATTGTTTCTGAAGATTCTGACGCTGATGAAAGATCTCGTCAAAGACGCACTTGCATCGATCAGCTTTTGAATCGAGCTTGAATCAGAGCAGATACACTTGCTGACGTTGACAATTTTGATAAAGCATTGCTGAATCACTGACAGTGCAACGATGAACATTGTAGAAATCAGAATGACTTCTGTTTCGTGAATTTCGCAGACAAGCACTATAATATGAATCACACTCAGCAGTTCTTATGAGATAAGACGATATCTAACGTTGAAGCAAATATCAACATTGAACAATCTTCTACCTCTTTATATAACTTTTGAAGTGATAAACAGAGCTCTGTTACCTTGCTGTCTCGTTGATCAGATATGCATGAGAAAAGACTGAACGTTAAAGCAGAGCGAGTGAAAAAGAAAGATTTTATGACGAGGTTTACAAGATTCAATGAACAGCAAATGAAAATGCGAATGAGTGAAACAATGACTGATCATGTTGAGATCGTGTCTAGATCATTCAATCAAAGAGACTTGAGACTGATATGTATGTATTGCTCTTTAGAGATAGCTATAACAAGACATTAAGAATACAGAAGAGAAAGAGTGCAAGCTCTTCTATAA
>JAABUT010002116.1_pt1 | contig 20140 bp, 18 predicted proteins | sample 5559281 | NCBI WGS metagenome assembly JAABUT01 (sample SAMN10711880, study PRJNA513359) | rock metagenome | isolation source: Antarctica rocks | place: Antarctica: Victoria Land, Ricker Hills nord | collected 2016-01-04
GGCGGTGGTGTGCGCTTTCGAGGCCGTCGGCATTGTTGAGACTCGGACCGAGCTGTCGCAGGACTGGACCACCGCGGGCCAGCAGGCGCAGGTGCTGTGGCCGTGGCAGCCCCAGGACACCTCACCCACGCCGGAGCCGGAACGGCCCACGACCGGCTGGTTCGCCTCCCGCCAAAACCAGCGGGACGACGTCTGACGGTCGGGCACTTGCAGCAGTAGCGGTAGTGCCTTCGCCACTCGGGGTCGGCTCGAGGCCGCATGTCCACTCGGGAACTATCTTCGCGCAACTCAACTCGTTTGTAGACCGAGTGAACGCGCAGCCGGCACGACGGTTGGATGGCCCGCAGGCAGGGACTCGAGAGGAAGCGAGCAGGTGCGAAGGAAGAAGGAACGTCGGCCAACTCATACGCCTGCCGGAGACCCTGTGCTGTCAGTGGCCGTCGGTACTCATCCGCACCACCCGCGGACGGGGGTCGAGACGTTGCGTGACGAACAAGGAACAGGTTGAAGCAGGTTATCGCCTCGTTTCGAGAGTGGCCGGTTACACGCTTGGCCAGATCCGCCGGGCCCCCTCGCTGACGGCCATCTGCCCATAGGTGACGACCTTCTTCACCAGGCCCTTGCGCTGATAGGGCATGAGGATCACCAATGGTGGCCCACCATCGCGGTGGTCTGCTTCGACCCGAACTGCACGGGCGTCGCCCGGGAGGGCTGGACCGACGCGCAGCAGGCCCTCCTGCACCGCGACGGCCCCCGGACCCTCATCGAGTACTGCCTGGCGTGGGCCAGCCAGGACCTACCTCAAGAGCATGGGCCTGGTCACGAACAGCGCACGCCGTGTCAGGACCATCACGGAGAAGGGCCAGACCGTCGGGGAGCAGGAGACCCCCGCGCTGCACAGGACGTTCGGCACGGAAAACCGGCGCCGGATCGCGGCGCTGCGAGCCGCGAGGGCCGCCGAGGCCGCACCCCCGGGCCCGGCGCAGCAGGACGGGCCTGGTCCTCGCGGTCGCCAAGGCCGACCGGTCGCCGGCCGCGGCAGTCGGAAAGGGTGCCGGGCCGTTCCTACGCGTCCGCTTGCCGCTCCAGCTCCCGGTGTAGGGCAATGCATGGGCCGCACTTCTCCAGCGGGTCGGCGTCTTGCCGGGGAACGAACCAGACCCCGCACATGGACCGGACAGCCGTTCCCAGCACGGTGCTCTCCGTCAACAGGCCCCGCAGGGCGTAGTGCGCGGTCGCCCCGGGCTTCGTCACGCCGGGCGGGCCTGCCGGCCTCGCTGCGAGGTCCCTCAGGTCCGTCACCGCCAGCAGGCACGTGTAGACACGCCGGTCCGCGAGGTACGTCGGGTCCCACGCTTGCTCGTCCGGGTTGACGGCGGCGAGGATGACAAGCTCCGCCCGGGCCAGGACCGCGGGTCGGGACCGGTCGCCGTGCACCGTGACGACGATCTCCGCGACCGCCCCGTCGGGGTCGCCGTCGTCCTGCACCACCTCGACGTCGACCTCGGCCTCGCCCAGCACCACCTCGGGCTGGGCGCCAGTGGCCGGCGGGGGCGTCAGCTCAGGGAGCGTGAACTTCGCCGAGCCGGAGGCCACGGCGTCCTGGAGTCCGGCTCGGGTGAGCCGTTGGATCTCGACCTCCCAGTCGCCGAGGCGGGCGCCGGTCTGCTCGACGCGCAGCACCCCTCGGTCCTGCTCCGTCGGCAGGTAGAAGCCGGCCCCGCGACCCGCTACCTGGGCCATGAAGTCCTTGTAGAAGTCGTCGGGGTCGCCCTTGCGGCGCAGCCCGGTGGCACACAGCCATGCCTGGCCGTCGGGGTCCTCGTACACCGCCCCGCGGTACCGGTTGGTCTTGAACTTCCACCACACGGGGGCCGGGAGCCCGCTGATGCTCTCGCGCTTGACGTCGCCCGCCTTGCCGGCGACGCCGGTGAACACCTCCGCCGCGTGCCTCACGACGGGGTGTGCGAGTAGGTGGAACGGGGGCGGGGCGATCTTCCCTTCGGGCTGCGTGGCGGCGTGCCTGTGGCCCCTGTCCTCCCAGTCCTCCTCGAGCTCGTCGTTGAGGACCCGCAGGGTCGGACGTGCAGGCCACGGCATCGGACGAGTATCGGCCCTGACCCTGCGCGCCGTGGGTCAGGCGTCGCGGCCGGCGAGTTCATTCACGAGCGCGGCACGGTCGGCGTCGGCGTGCGCGAACCGCTCCGCGAGGGACTTGCGGGCCTGCTCGCGCTGCTCCCGGAACGCCAGCAGGTCGGCGAACGCGATCCTGCGGTCGCGCCCGACGCGGACGAAGGCCAGCCCGTCGCCGTCCATGACCTTGTACAGGTGAGTGCGGCTCATGCCGAGCATCGCGGCTGCGGCGGACGGAGTCACGTGGCCGTCCTCGGGCGCAACGACGACGCCCGTCCCGGCGCGGACCGCCCGGGAGATCTCGTCCAGGGTGTTGCCGAGCTGGGACCCGGCGGGCAGGGCCGCGACCATCTCGTCGAGACGGTCGAGGTGGTCCCGCGGGACCTGCTGCGCGTCGAGGGTCTGCATGGCTCTCCAGGGGAAGGGACACCCCGCTCAGGTGTCACAGATGTTCTACCGCATCTTTCGGCGTCACACCCGTCCGAAGGAGCATCCATCCGGGTGACAGCCCGCACAAGCAAGACGGCGTCACCGTCGTGCCGCTGGCGCCGCCGCGCATCTGTACACGAACCGGACCCCCGGGCAGAGTGCCCTCCGTGGCCGACCCTGAGATCCCCGCCGGGTCACGCCGTAGGAGGCCGTCGCCCTCATCGTGAACTACCAGGGCGAGCTCGCGTCACCGGAGCACCTCGAACTCGTCAAGGAACTCGTCCGGTCCGTCGTGACCGACAGGCGCAGGGTCGTCCAGCACACCCTTAGCACGCTGTCGGGCCTCGTCTACTGGTGCGAGCAGCAGTCCCTGCAGGTCACCGAACAGACCCTGCTCGACCCCGAGACCATCGGCAGGTACGTCGCGCAGGGCAGGCGGAACCTCGGGCCGGCCAGCCGGGAGAGCGCCTACTCGTCTCTCAGGCGGGTCGTGTGGGCCGCCGTGGCCGGTTGTTCAGCGACCACCGGCAGGACGAGCCGGGCGACCGACGCGACCCGGTGTCCCAGTACACGTCCGAGGAGGTCGACGGGCTCCTCGGCTGGGTCGCCGCCCGGCAGACCGATCTCCAACGCCATTCGGCCCTGGCGGTCTGCGCGCTCGCCTTCGGCGGCGGCCTCGCCGCCCGGGACCTCCTCCACGTGCAGGGCACCGACATCACGCGAGGACCCGACGGGCCGGTCACCGTCGGCATCGGCGGCGCCAACCCCCGCGAGACGGCCCTGCTCCGCCGCTACGAGGACCTCGCGCTGCGGCTCGCCGAGGCCACCGGACCCGGCTGGATCGTCAACCCACGGCTCGACCCGACCGGCCCGAAGGCGACCGGCCGCTCGAACGGCAGCTCCCCGACAAGAAAGTACGACCCGACGAGCGGCCCCGGCTCACCGTCACCCGAGCCCGGGTCACCTGGATAACACCTCGCTACGGGGACACCCCCTGATCGTCCTTCAACCGCGTCCCGCGTCACCAGCAAGCAACTGGCGGTCTACACCCGCTACCTGCCGCGCGTGACCCGCCCCACGGCGCACCGGCTGCTGCGCGGCGACTAGACCCCCGGGCACTTGTAACGACACCGACGCCAACGAGCACAGGACTTCGCGGCACGACCCGTCGCCGACCGGCCCCAGGCCCGCCAGACAGAGACGCACCCGCCCAGCCCGACCGGCCTCATCCCCACGGCCCCGCCCCGTGCCCCGCTCCAGGAGCACCCACCGGTGCGATGAGCTGATACCGCGCTCAGGCGGCGTTACTGACTCTTAGGACGACCTCCGCTCTAGGGTCAGATCGTGCCCACCCTCATCGTCCTCAACGGTCCGCCAGGGATCGGCAAGTCGACGCTTGCACGGCGCTATATCGAGGACCACCCGATGTCGCTGGCCCTTGAGCAGGATGTGGTGCGCGGCCTACTCGGCGGTTGGCGCACCCGGGAGAAGGAATCCGGCGAGGCGGCCCGCAGTCTCTGCATGGAGATGGCGCGAACTCACCTGCGGGCAGGGCACGACGTCATCGTGCCGCAGTTCATTGCGCTGCCGAGTTACCTCGATGAACTTGCTCAGGTGGGCGCTGACCTGGCCGCTCGGCACGTCGAGCTTGTGCTGCTGGGCGACGCCGCGGCATCGGAGCGGCGTTTTCACCAACGGCTCGATGACCCGCTCTGGGGTGAGCACCAGCGGGTAGCGGCGGAGTTCGTCGCGGCCACTGGCGGCTACGCCCACCAGTATCAGCGCCTCATCGATGGTCTTGCCGGACGAAATGCCGTCGAGATACCCAGCTTCGACGGTGACCTGGAGGGGACCTACAAACTGCTCCTCGCGCACGCCACCTGAAGCGCAGCAAGACCTCCAAGCGGGGCTGACCAGCCTTCGAGGCGTGCACCGCGTCGCCAGGGACACCGGGAGGGTCCTGCCGCTATTGAAGCGGCCGTTGCCGTCGGCGTGGGATCCTCTCTATACGATCGCTATACGCACAGACACCGCAACCACAGGGTCCACCTGCGCGCAGGCTTCTTGGTGGGTTGCAAGGAGGAATCGCAGGTGTTTCAAGCAATATCGACGAGGGCGCGTTCGTGGCTGGTCTGGGCCGCCTTCCATCATGGAAGGCGTTCACGGCGCCGTCACTCATGGAACTAGTCGCGGCGGGTCATGATTGATGAGTAAGTCACCAGAACGGCAAGCGTGGATCGGTCTGGGTTTACGCCGTCGCCGACAGGTGCTCCGTCTTGCTCGTAAAGGCCGTCAGCATCCAGATGCGGCAGTTGCAAAGATCGCACATCAGTGGGCGGTCTCGGTGTTGAGTTCCCAGCGCGACGGCAATTCATCCGCGTCTGCTGTCAAGGCCGCGATCACCGACTCTATTCTTGGCTTGGCGGGGGACGCGGTCACCGGGGTCGGTGCCGGTGCGGCTTTGGCAGACGCCACCTCGTCCTCCATGGAACGTCGCATCGCACGCCGCACTGTTGCAGCTCAATGAACAGAAGGAGCCCGTCGGGAGCCTTGCGCTCCCACGACCAGTAATACCTGTGCCACGGGCGCCCACGCCCGTACCACTGCCGCTGGTGGCATCATGCGGGGCGCTTGGGACGGAACCGCGTGAACTCGCCAGCCAGTTTCATTGCGTACGTGTCGGACGTGCCGCGAGCCGCGCCACCACCTGCTGCCCCGCCAAGCCGGTAGAAGCACCTGACCCGGTAGAACCGCCGCGCCCGTCGCCGGGTTCTTCACGCCGTTCTACCCGCACAAGGGCGACCCCGTGCCCGAGGGGTGTCGCGGCACGTCACGGTGAACTTCGCATTCGACGAGCACTACACCGAGGAGCACGCCGTCGTCGCGGTCCTGCTGATGGCGTCGGTGGTCCGCGGACTCCAGCAGGGCTGGGAGATGTGGGAGGACGACTAACGCCGAAGCGGTGCCCCGCCAAGGCGCACAGGCGTGGAACCGGGCCTACCCGCATGCCTCGGGGGCACTGGTGAGCGCGAGTCGCAGCCGCCCGGACGGGGCATTCCTCGCTGTAAGATCGAGCCCACAATGTGCACGCCGACAACCTTGGGAGTTGAGATGGGCACCGCTGCCCTCGCGCTTTTTCTGCTTGTCGGTGTTCTCGGAGTTGTCACACTCTCGCTCGGGGCCGTTGGCGGTCTGGCGGCCCGCCCGCAGTGCGTCCATCTGGCGGCAACGACGCGCAGGATCGGTGGACGCATGACGCTCGTCGGTCTGGTGGGGGTAGTCGCGGTCGCAGGCTTCTACTTCCTGATCGGCATCTTCTACTCCGTTTTTCTTGACTGATCGAGTGCGAGTCCAGCCGCGCACCACCGGCAAGCAGGCCGCTGGGTAACCGCGGTCAGGCGGCGTTCTGCGCGGTGTCTGGGAACTGGCCTAGCCTTTCGCGGTGCACTCCAGGAGGAATCGGATCGTCTACCGGTCCTGGTTCCGCCTGGCCTGGTCCGTCCCGTTCGGTCTCGCGTTGACCGTTGGAGGGACCTGGGCTGCTGCGGGTGGCGATCTCGGGGCCGTCGTCTTCGCGCCGGTTGGCCTGTTCGTCGTCGGGTATTCGCTGTGGCCGCGCCTGGTGCTCGATGGTCGCGGCTTGACCTGGCGCAATGGCAGCAGCGCGACGGTTGCATGGGCCGACGTGCAACGCCCGCGTGTCGAGGCACAACTTCCGCACCTGGGCGGCTTCGCGAAGGCGCTGAGCCGGGTCGGTGGGGCGTCGCGGGGAGGGCAGGGCATAGGCCCGGGCGGGTATCCCGGCCTGGTCTTGCGCACGCGCAGTACAGGCTCTTGTGCCGTGCTTGCAGTGCAGCGACATCCCCTCAACCACGGCGGGTTCCCAGACCGGGTCGCACATGAGATCGAGATCGCACGTCGGGCGGTCAGCAAACACCTTCACCCGGTCGAGGCGGTGCGAGCGAGTCGCCACCGGGGCAGAGCCGGCGTCGCCATCTAGGTCAAGCCTGATCACGCTGTTCTACATCGAGAAGCCGGTGCCCGTAGTCGACCGACAGGAGGTACCGCCCCCGAGCGTCAAGACGCGGCACTACTCGCGGTCCTCACGCGTAATGTCGAGACGTGTCCGTGCCGCAGAAGGATGCCGTCGAGGCTTGGAAGTCAACCGCCGTTGGCGAGCGCCGGGAGGTCATCGCGCTTGCGAGGAGGGGGCTTCGTCAACCAGTCCCGGAGACTGCGGCCGCGGCGTACGCCTGGAGCCACCGGGCCAGCCTCGATCAAGGGTGGAACAAGGCACCCGGGTGGCTCCTGCCTTGCCTTGGCCTTCTGCTGGCCGGGGTGGGCCTGGTCCTGAACCTGATGGTCTTCCTTGTCGGAGGGGTGCTTGTTGTCGTCTCCGGACTGGCGGGCTGGAACGCCTTATCGTGTTCAAGGTTGCTCCGGCGCGTCTATTCTTCGCCGCTGGCTTGCGTCGCAGGAGGCGTCGCCAGCGACAGTATCCAGCGTTCCTGAAAGAGGCAGCACTGTGGCCCTGCGCCCGACCGTCCGGGCCCTTCTCGTCTTGCTCGTGCTGGGCATGGAGGTGGGCCTAGCGGTCCGGGCAGAGCGCCACGGCAACGTCGCTGCGCAGGTGTTCTGGATTGGCATGGCGCTGCTACTGCTGGCGGGCTTCGTGACACGTCTTGCCGGGCTTCAAGGGGGCGCCTGGGTGAGTCGCATTTTTCCCCTTGCTGTCGCCGCCGTCGCCAGCTCAAGCGGGGTTGCTGAAGCTGTGAATGCGAAGGAGGCCGCTAATGTGGTTGTCGGTGTTGCCTTGGCTGCTCTCGGGGTCATCATCGGAATAGCAATCGTTCGACACGGCGGCCCGGCGCGGCCGCAGAACAAGCGATGAAGGTCTCCGCTGGCGATGTCGGCCTTGACGGTCAGTCGGTCGGTGAGTGGGTGGGTGGCGTAGTGGAAGAACGGCCGGTCCCCGATGCTCTGCGGCCTTCGACAGTGAGGTCAACTTTCCTACATCGAACTGTTCTACATTCGCCAGCGATGGACCTGACCGTCGCGGACTTGCTGGACGGTCTGTCACTGCCCGAGCCACGGACCCGTCTGCCGATCGTGCACGCCGATCGGTCGACCCGGCAGGCGGCCTGCTCGGTCGGGTTCTTGTGAAGGAAGCCCGGGGTGCAGGTTCGCTCTTCGGCGCCGCCACCGGCCAGTTCGTCGCTGCACTAATCGCGTTTGCTCTCGGTGGGAACCTTGCGGCTTCCCTGCTGCTGACAGCGGCAATCGTAACCGCCGTCGTAGCATGTGTGATCACACGCCGGTCTCCCCCGAAAGACTGACAGTAGCTGCTCCACAACAAGAGGCGCTCTTGGTTATGAAGCGAAGGTCGGTGTCATCCACACGGAACCTGAACCTGAAACCGAAGCAGGGCCTGGAGCGTCGGGCATTTCAGTAGAGCCCTTTGCCGAGGTCGGGTGATCTTGGGTGCGGCGATGCCGAGGTAGCGGCGATCGCCAGCGCTGGGTCCGGTGTCTCCGTGCTCTTGCGGCGGCGCGTTGTGGTGGATGTATATGCTGGGGTCAAGCCGGGAGCGGGCTCTGCAATAGGCGGATGAACGCTTGGGCGGGCGCGAGCGCCCAGCGCCAGTTCTGAGCCAGGTGCAAGAAGATTTGCGCTGGCCGCGGGTGTTGCGGGCGGTGGTGCAGGAGCCGATAGCGCAGCGTCTTGGGCTCGGCTCGGTGCAGGTCCGGCTCGGTGGTGAGCAGCATCGACTAGGTCAGGGCGAGCAGGTCCGCGGCGATCAGGGCGAGTTCGACCCAGACCTCGTTGATTTTCTGGTGCCGGGACAGCAGGCGACCAAGGCCCGTGTCTTTGCGGCTCTTGTACTGAGAGGGGTTCTCGACCGCTGGTGGTTCACGCGGCCGGGAGGGTCGCGCTGTGCAACAAGATGATCCGTTCGTAGTTGGCCTAGTTGGTGAAGCGGGCTCTCGACGGAAGTCTCTGACCTGATATGACGAAGACCTCGGGGAGAGCGTTTCCCGCTAAGGCAAGAGCGTTTCCCGACGGGTGTTCGTCAGGCGCTTGGAGCTCGACCGCGGTCGGGCTGACGCCCTGGCGGACCCATCCTTCTGGAGGGGTGGGGGGCTGTGAGCGGGCGTTCCAGGCGCCACGGTTCGGTGAGGAGCCTCAGCACCCAGAGAAGGGCTAGGTCCGCGAGTAAGGGAGACAACTGGGCGTCGTGGGCGGCGAAGACGGCGAACTTGTGCGGTTCGGCGTCGGGCTCCAACTCGTTGAGGAAGGAGTGGGCGCTGTTCCGGTCTATCCGCAGGTACTGGGGCGTCGCCTTGTCCCAGCCGAGGACCTGGTTCCCGGTGATGCCGGGAACCCCCACGAGGCCGTGCTCGCGCACCATCCCGGGGAGGAAGAACCCTTCGCGGACCTGCTCTAGGGCCACCACGGCTGCCTCGCAGCGCGGAAGGACGACCGTGGCGACGGCGGCAGGGAGCGTGCTTCGCAACTGGTCCACGGCTTTGCGTGCCTTGCTGGGCGTCGTCATGTCCGCGAAGCTCCCGGCGCGCATGCCGTCGATGCAGTCCAGTGCGTCGTAGGCCAGGCGCAGGCGTGCGGTCTCGTTCCGCCCGGCCTCCGTGAGGGTCTGATGAAGATCGGAGAAGAGCCGTTCCAGGCTGAGAAGGAAGGTGAAGTGACGCCTTGGCTGGTAGCGGGTGTCGGCGTCGACGAAGCGACCGACGTCCGTCGCCATCGCGAGGAGGACGTTGATCCGGCCAACCCACCAGCGCAGGAACTCCAGCGAGCCTTCGCGGGCGTAGCCAGGTCGGCCGTACGCCGACTGAAGACGTTGACGGGGCTGGAAGCGCGGCTGTGTCGATGCAGTCGCCTCAATGATTCCGTCGGAGGGGTGGACACGTCCGATGAGGGGGCGACCGAACAGCCAGAACAGGTTCCCGCCGGCTCTCCCGCTCATCACGCCGTTCACGAAGGGCGTCGCCGTCAACAGCGCAGGCGCTATGAAGGGGACCGCGCCGAATGTGAGGGCGTTGAGGACGGCGCGTCCCGAGTCGAATCCGCGGAAGTCGCCGGTGTCCGGCTGCTGGAGGGTGGCTGGCGCGAAGTCTGCGGCTAGCAGGGTGCGAGCCGCGGCGGCCCGCCAGTTGAGCTCGGGAGCGAGCCGGAGGACGTGCAACGAGGAGTCCGGGTCGACCTGGGAGACGACCTGTTCCTCAAGCGTGCGGACTTGGTCGCCTAGCCCGAAGGTGGGGCAGGTCGTGAACATCAACTGCAGGTACGCCACGGCCGTTGCACGTCGCGGGTCTTCGGCGTACTGCCTCAGTTGACTGGCGATTGGCTCTGCGAGTCCCGGACCGAGGAGTCCTTCTTGATTCGGAAACCGGTCCAGAGCAAGAAAGCCCTCTGGGCGTTCCATCCGAGGCTGACCAGGAAGAACAAGGGCGTGGAGGCTCAGCAGGCCGGCGTCACTGCGGCGCTCGTAGCCCTCACGGGTTCGTACGTAGCGCACGCCGTCAAAGTCGCGCACGGTCCAGCCGCAGAGCGCCGAGAACTCGTCCAGTCCGGTCCGGAATGCTGGAGGGTAGTCCAGGCGTGCCCATCCGGAGCCAGGCTCAGGACGCGACTTGTTCACGCTGGCTCCTTTCCCTGGAACGGGTCGACGGTCCGCCTCCTAGATGCCGGCGTACCGCTCGAAGAAGGCGAGGATCTTGTCGATGACGCGCTGCTTTTTCGCACCGTGGTCGCCGCCGGCTGCGAACCGCGACATGGGAGGCAGGATCTTGGTGATCGCCGTCCCGGCGGTCTGCACCGCTCCGTCGCGGAAGGCGTTGCTCAGGAGCTCGCGGGTCTCGGGACCCTTGAGGTTCTCCGTGTCGATGAGTTTGGTGAGCTCGGCTTCCCGGCGGGCGTTGACGAACGACGACCAGTCCTCGCCGTCTCCTGACGTGGAGATTTTGTCGACGAACGCCATGATGAGGTCGCTCTTGCTGCGCAAGCTGGGTGAGGCGTCGACTGCGTTCTGGATGTTGTTCAGGGCCTCCGTCTCCTTGTCCTGACCGTCCCCTCGGCTTTCGCGCCATTTCTGGACGAGCAGGAGGATGTAGTCGATGTTGACTTCGATCTGCTTGATGAGCTCGATCTCGAACACCACGTCGTCGAGGATCGACTCCTTCTCGGGGGCGTTCTTGCCGCGGTGCTTGTCGTGCAGGCCGAGGTAGATCGATTGGTAGTCCTGGAGTTGTCGGGGGCTGAGCAGTGTGTCGTCGCTGAATTCGTCGAATGACGTGAGGATGTTCCGGAGCCGGAGGATCTCGCCGAACATGGCGATGAACTGCTTCTCGGCTGACTCCCCGACTGGGTCCTGGCCGTCCGGGAACTGCGTGGTGAGCGACACCGCGATCTTTTCGTAGGCGTCGTGGTACTCGTTGTAGGGCTTGAGCAGCACGATCCCGCGGGCGTCCTTGTTGCCGAACAGCGAGAGGGCGTCGTTGACGTTCTCGTCGAGGTTGCGGAAGCAGACGATGTTGCCGTATGCCTTCACGGAGTTGAGGATGGCGCAGGCTCTTGTCGACCCACAGCGTGTTCAGGGTCGTGGCGTCGAACCCGGTCAGGAACATGTTGACCACGATCACCATGTCGACGTCTCGGTCCTTGATCCGCCGGGCGAGGTCCTTGTAGTAGTTCTCGAACTTGTCCGCTGACGTGTCGTAGCTGGTGCCGAACTGGGCGTTGTAGTCCTGGATGGCTCGTTCGAGGAAGTCGCGGGAGGACTGGTCGAGCGAGCCGGTCTCCATCTCCTCGTCGTCGAGGAGCCCCCCGGCTTCCTCGTTCGCCGCGTAGCTGAAGATCGTCGCGATCTTCAGCGGCTGGTAGGCGGTGTCGGCGGCCTTGCGGGCGGTCTGCTGCCGGGCGAACTCGCTGTAGTACAGGCGGAGCATGGGAATCGAGCCGACGGCGAACATCGAGTTGAAGCCGCGCACGCGCTTGGCGCCGAGGCTGTACCCGGCGGTGCGTTTGGTCTTGGTGTCGAACGTGTCGAGGATGTAGCCGGTGACGTCCTCGATCCGGTCGGGGTGCATGAGCACCTCGTCGGTGTCGATGGCCTCGACCTGCTTGTCGACCGCGCCCCCGCTGGCCCTGACCGTGTTGTGGTAGGAGACGCGGAAGGGCAGGACGTTCCCGTCGTTGATCGCGTCGACGATGGTGTAGGTGTGCAGGCGGTCCCCGAACACCTGCTCGGTGGTCCGGAGAAGCCCGCTGCCGCCGGCGTTCTCGGCGAAGATCGGGGTGCCGGTGAAGCCGAAGAGGTTGTAGTTCTTGAACGCCCTGCGGATCGCGGTGCTCATGTCGCCGAACTGGCTCCGGTGGCACTCGTCGAAGATGAGGACGAGGTGCCCGCTATAAACCTGATGGCCCTTGTTCTGGCCGACGAACCGTGCGAGCTTCTGGATCGTCGTGACGATAATCTTCGACTCGGGGTCTTCCAGACGCTCCTTGAGTTGGCTGGTGTTCCGGGTGCCGTTGACGGCTCCCTTCTCGAACCGCTGGTACTCAAGGATCGTCTGGTAGTCGAGGTCCTTTCGGTCGACGACGAAGAGCACCTTGTCGACGCCGGGTAGGCACGCCGCGAGCTGGGCCGTCTTGAAGCTCGTGAGGGTCTTGCCTGACCCGGTCGTGTGCCAGACGTACCCGCAAGCCGCCAGGGTGCCCAGTTGCTTGTGGTTCGTCGAGGTGACGATGCGCTGCAGGATCTGCTCCGCGGCGACGATCTGGTAGGGCCGCATCGCAAGCAGCGTCCGGGTCACGTCGAAGACGCAGTACCGCGTGAGGATGCTCAGGAGCGTGTGCTTGGCGAAGAACGTCTTGGTGAACGCGGTGAGGTCGCCGAGGCGACGGTTTCTCGCGTCGGTCCACCAGGACGTGAACTCAAACGAGTTCGACGTCCGGCTCTTGCCCCTCCGGCCGCCGTCGGCCTCCTTGATGCGCCGCTCGCGAGTCGTGTTCGCGTAGTACTTCGTATGCGTGCCGTTGGAGATGACGAAGAGCTGGACGTACTCGAACAGCCCGGAGTCCGCCCAGAACGACTCGCGCTGGTAGCGGTCGATCTGGTTGAACGCCTCCTTGAGCGGGACACCACGGCGCTTTAGCTCGACGTGCACCAGCGGCAGGCCGTTCACCAGGACCGTCACGTCGTACCTGTTGGCGCGCGCGGCACCCGCAGCCTTGCCCTGCGCCTCGTACTGGTTGATGACCTGCACGGTGTTGTTGTGGATGTTGCTCTTGTCGATCAGCGAGACGTTCTTTGCGCTGCCGTCGTCTCGTTCGAGCACCTGGATGTGGTCCTTGTGGATGCGGGCGGTCTTCTCGACGATGCCTTCGTTCCTGGCTGCGATCTTCTGCTCGAAGAAGCGGCCCCACTCGCTGTCCGTGAAGACGATGTCGTTGAGTTTCTCCAGCTGCGCCCGCAGGTTTGCTTCAAGGTCGTTGGCGCTGGTGATGTGCAGCCGACCGTAGGCCTGGGCCTGGAGTTGGGCTATGAACGCGGCTTCGAGTTCCGCCTCGGACTGGTATGAGTCTTCACCTCCACCGGCATGCTCGAAGACGGACACGACGGTCGAGTCGTCACCGACGGCCAGCGGCTCGAACTTCGGCGCCGTGCCTGGCACGCCGAGTTCCTCAAAATCGGTCACGAAGCGGACTCCTTGTCGGCTCGGCCCGGGAAGGCGAGCAGCTTGTCGCGGTAGTACTCGAACTGCTGGCGGCGCGCTGCCATCTCGGCTGGCAGTCCGAAGTCCGGGTCGTTGACGAGCACGTCGAACCTGTTGAGAAGCGCGACCACCTGGGACTGTTGCTCCCTCGTCGGTACGGGCAGTTGGATCGACTTCACGATGTCTGCGTTGAGGTTCTTGACCGTGCCGGCGCCTGCGCGCCGTGCGAACTCGTTCTGAATCGGCGCTGAGCGCAGCAGGTAGTACAGGTAGTCCGGGTCGAAGGATGCGCCGAAGTCACTGATCGCCAGCCAGCCGTCGTGGATGTAGCCGTCGATCTTCGAGATGTACGGCCGTCCGAAGCTCATGGAGTTGGACAGCACGAAGTCGCCGGGGCGCACTCGCCGTGACTTGGCGGCGCCAGCCGCTGTGACGTGCTGCGCCGTGCTGGTGACGTACTTTCCCGCCGCTGGCACGTCGCCGATCTTGATCCAGGGAACCCCATTTTGGGCTGAACAGATGAATGCCTGGATGGGACGAGGCGAAGCACCTCGGACGATGGTCGCAAGGTCACCCATGCGCGCGCGGGGGACTTCCTTGCCGCTTGCCAGGAGCAGGTTCGCGTAGTGGCTGTACTGGCGACGCCGAGCTTCCAGTTCACCTTCAAGCAGGACGTGGAGGCTGCGGAACTTGTCTAGCACCTTGACCACCGTGGCTTGAACCGCGACAGGGGGGAGCGGCACCGGGAAGGCCAGAATGGCTTCCTTGTCGCCCCGTGGCATCTTGCCGCCCTTCGCGTGCTTCGTGTTGTAGGCGAAGAACGAGTCTGACGACAGCACGTAGTACAAGTACTCTGGCAGCACCTTCCCCTGCGCACCTGCGTTGAGGCGAACAGCGAGCACATCGCCACTGCATCCGCCAGCCCGGTCCGAGAGCCAGACCTTTTTCAGGTAGGGCCTGATGTTGCCAAGCAGAAGGTCGCCTGGCCGGTACTCGGTGACGCGATCGGTGTTGGCGCCGTACGTGGCGGTAGTGCGGCCGCGCTTGTCGGCAAGCAGATTGTCGACTCCCGTGTAGGTGTCCGCAGTCAGTGAGGTGCCGTCCACGCGGGTGCCGGCGTATTCTGCAACCGATCCGAGGGGCACCAAGGGGACTTCGGCAGGGGAGAGCTCCGCGACTAGAGCTGCAAGCCCCCTCACGGTAAATCGTCGAGGTCGGCGATGAGCGCATCCAGTTCCCCGCGCACTGCTGACTGGCGCTCGACGATCTCCCAGATATCTGCGTTGAGCGCGGAGATGTCAATAGCCTCTCGCAGGTCTACGCCCTCGATCCACGGCGAGACCGAGAGCTTGGCGTCGTTTGCCAAGTTCGCAACGACCTTCACGTAGTGATCGACGTCGGTGCGCGTCGCCAAGGCGTCAAGGAGGCGAGCCTGGTGTTCGGGCGTCAGTTTGTTCTTGTTGCCCTGGCGGACGAACTCTGCGCTGCCGTCTTTGAACGCGATGTCGCTCGTCGCCTTCGACTTCTTCAGCACGATGATGCAGGTCGCGATCGGGGTGCCGAAGAACAGGTTCGGGGGCAGTTGGATGACCGCGTCGACGTAGTTGTTCGCGACGAGGTACTCGCGGATCTTCTGCTCTGCGCCGCCGCGGTAGAGCACGCCGGGGAACTCGACGATGGCGGCCGTGCCGTCGACCGCGAGCCAGTGCAGTATGTGCATGACGAAAGCAAGGTCGGCCTTGCTTCGGGGTGCGAGGACGCCTGCTGGTGCGAAGCGTTCGTCGTTGATCAGCGTGACGTCGGCGTCGCCGGCCCAGTCCAGCGAGTACGGAGGGTTGGAGACGATGGCCTCGAACGGCTCGTCGTCCCAGTGCGCCGGGTCGGTGAGCGTGTCGCCGTGGGCGATGTCGAACTTCTCGTACGGCACATCGTGGAGGAACATGTTGATGCGGGCGAGGTTGTACGTGCTCAGGTTTATCTCCTGGCCGAAGAACCCCGTGCGGACCTTGTCGGGGCCGAGGACCTTGGCGAACTTCAGGAGCAGCGCCCCGGACCCGCAGGCCGGGTCGTAGACCTTGTTGAGCTCGGCCTTGCCGGCGACCGCGATGCGGGCCAGGAGCTCAGAGACCTCCTGCGGCGTGTAGTACTCGCCGCCGGACTTCCCGGCGTTCGAGGCGTACATGCCCATCAGGTACTCGTACGCGTCACCGAACAGGTCGTTGGTGTTCTCGTCGAACGCGCCGCCCAGCGGCAGGCCGCCGATCGCATCGAGGAGCTTGACGAGCCTCTCGTTGCGCTTGGCGACGGTGGGACCGAGCTTGTTGCTGTTGACGTCCAGGTCGTCGAAGAGTCCCTTGAAGTCGCGCTCGGAGGGCGTTCCGATGGACGAGGCTTCGATGTTGGTGAAGACCCGGGCCAGGGTCTCGTTGAGGTTTGCATTTGACTTGCCACGGGCTCGCACGTTCTGGAACAGGTCGGCCGGGAGGATGAAGAAGCCCTTCTCCTCGACCACGTTCTTGCGCCCTAGTCCGGCGGCTTCGGATGTGAGCGTCGCGTAGTCGAAGTCGGCGTCTCCTGCTTCACGTTCGGTGGCGTTGAGGTAGGCCGTGAGGTTCTCCGAGATGAACCGGTAGAAGAGCATGCCGAGGACGTAGGACTTGAAGTCCCAGCCGTCGACGCTGCCTCGCAGGTCGTTGGCGATCTTCCAGATCGTCTTGTGGAGTTCCGACCGCTCGATCTCCTTGGTCATCTGGGTCACGCTGCGTTCACTCCCTGCGTTGTTCTGGACGGCTTCCGTGTGGATCGGATATCGGGGTGGTCGAAGCCTCAGCGAGCGGACGATGGCTGGGAGGGCGCGTTAGGTCGTCGGCAGCACCTTCTCGACGACTTCGGGGGCCTGTTTGGCAGCGCGCCGGACCGCTCCGAGTCGTCCGAGGAACTGGGGTCGGTCGAGCCCGCCGGTGCGTTGGCTGTCCGCTTGGGCGGCGGCGCTGCGCAGGACGCTGACGGCGGCGCGTAGCTCGAGGAGGGCCTGGCCGGTGAGGACGGCGCCGTTGGTGGTGGCGAGGAACCCGACGTGTTCGGGTGGCCGGCTCTTGCCGTCGAGGGCGTCGCGGAGGCCTTGGCGTTCGAGGGCGACGGCCCTGGATCGTTCGTTCGCGAGGTTGCGGCCGATGGTGGTGTGCGCGTCGCAGCAGTAGCGGCGTCCGCTGCCGGCGAGCCGGGGGCGTGGCAGTTCGGGAGGTCGCAGGTCCCGGCACCGGGGATGTCGCAGGTGCCGGTGCTCACGGGTCTCCCGTCGGCGGGGCTGCGATCTTCTCGACGCGTTCGGCTGGTCCCGGACGCGGCAGCGTGCCCGCAGGCCAATGTCTACAGCACGTTCACGGACGCCGTGGGCGGTTCCGCGGTGCGGACGCTCTCCCCCTGCAGGCCGAGGGCGTCCTCGTCCCGGCGGTCTCAGGGTCCGGTACGGCTGCTCAAGTCCCCTGCACTGGGCAACACGTCGTGGGCGGAGCCGCTCCCGGTGCCCGGGTAGGTCGAGGTCGGCCACGCCTGCGTGCTGAACCCTTCGCTGCGGTGCGACCCGCAGCCCATGCTTCTGTCCGCTTCGGTTTTCGATGCTGAGACGGCCGGCGTCCTGTGGACGCTGGGTGCCCGGAGCCTGCGGGAAGGCTTGCTCGCGCATCGCCGGGGCGCTGCACCTCGCCGCCGAGGCGGATCGACTGCGGGGTGCTGCAGTTGAGCTCGGTCCCGTGCGCGAGACGCTCCTGCGCGTAGTCACCCACAAGTTGGCCTCGCGGAGCCGATCCCTGACGCCCGCGGCTACGCCGCCTAACGGGCGCGCCGCATAGGCGTAGCGCCTTCGTTCCCCCCGGCGCCCTACCAGCGGAGGCCCGCGACTGCGGCTTCGTACTCTCCAACACGGTTCTGAACCCTGAACCCTGAACCCGAACCCGACTGGCGACGCCGAGTCGGCCGGTGGCTCGGCCCGCCGGCCGCGTATCCTCGCAGCGTGCCCCGGCACCACCTCGTGCCGAAGTTGGTCCTACGGCGATTCGCCGACGACGACGGTCGCATCGTGATGGTCGCCCGCGACTCCCCGCACGACGCGGTTCAGAACAACGTCAGCCGGGCTGGCGCTGAGACGGGGTTCTACCGGATCGAACAGGACGACGTCCAAGACGGGCACCGCGACGGGCACGACCCGGAGCTCGTCGAGAAGGCCCTTGCCGGGCTGGAGGACGCCGTCGCCCCATTCTCGCGGACCTGATCGAAGGACGCTTCCCGCCGCCCGAGGTCCGCCAACGGGTCGCGCTGTTCGTCGCGTTGCAGCTCACCCGCGGCTGGGCCATGCGCGAGCAGGTGAACCGCCTCGGGACACTCAGGATGCGGGCCAGCCTCCGCGACACGGTCACTCCCGAAAGGGTCCGGGAGCGCATAGGCCAAGACGCGACTGACGATGAGGTCGGCGAGTTCATCAAGCAGGTACTGGGCGAGGACGGCCCGACTCTGCGCCTGGACAAGGCGAACATGGTGCAGCAGACGCTTCGGCACGGCTTCGAGACGATCGCCCCGCTTCTTGGCTCGCGCGCTTGGCGCGTCGTCAGCTTTGACCGCCCGGTCCTGCTCACCAGCGACCAGCCCGTGGCCTCGTGGTCCCCACCACGGCAGGACCGCCTGCCGGTCGGAGTCGCGAACGCCCGCGAGACCTACATGCCGCTCGACCGACGGACAGCACTGGTGATCACCCTCAGGGCCGCCAACGAGGCGCGCGACCTCCACGTGCACGAACCTCGGCTTTCGAGAGCCGCGAGGATCAACACGGCCGTGGCGCACGGCGCGCTGCGGTGGTTGTTTCACCACCCCGACGACACGCCCCTGCGCCACCTGCGCCTCGGGCCCCGGGACCGCTGGGAGGAGGAGGTCGAGAGCGTCTCCGAGGAACCAGACGGCGCCCTGCGCGTTCGAGGCCTGTACGTCCCCAGACCCACCGTCACTAGACGTTGACAAGGGCACGGTGTGCTGCGCCCGGCGCCGGCCGCCCGACAGGCGGCATCATCCGAGGCGCCCTCTACGGCGACCTGTCACGCCCTCAACGCCGCCTCGACGTCCACCGCCGACACGTCCGCCCGGGCGCCCGTCTCCGGGTGAAGCCCTACGACGACGGCCACACCTCGGAGCATGTTCGTGTTCGCAAAGCCGGGGAGGTAGCCGTCCACGAACCGGGTCGCCCGGGGGTTCGCCGGCAGGCCCTTGCTGGGGCCGTACGCGTCGACGAACATCACCGGCCCGACCTCGCCCAGCATGACCGCCTCCGTCTGGCCGTCGACCAGCGTCTCGACCCCCTCCGCGGAGCCGTCGATGCCCTGCACGGCCACAGGCGCCGTCGGGTCGGTCGGAAAGACGACACCACGGACAAGGATCGGATCGTGGGTCACGCGTCCTCCAGAATCGTTGACAGGCGCGTCACCGTACGACCAGACCGAGACCCGCACCGCCCGGCCGTGTGGCACGTCGGTCACGGGCGCGTAACCGCCCGAACCTGCAACGAATTGGCGCTGGTCCTCGTAGGTTTCGCGGCATCTGCGAGCGTGGAGTTTGTGTATACGGGAGATGTCCGTTTCGCTCCGACCCCGCACGTAACGGGCTGACCTGCGGCGATGCTCTTCATGCCTGGGGGAAGCGCAGGGACCCACCCTGTCGGAAAAGCTGCCCGTCGATGAAGTGCCGGCGCCGGCCTGCAGGCAAGGTTCCACGAACGTTTCTGTCGGTTCCGTATACATGCTGTGCTGTGCGGTACCTTTCGCCTATGCAACCCGGGTGGAATCCGTGTCAGATGGCTTGGCCGGGTGCTCACAAACAAACCGGGTCATGCGAGCCAGTGACCCTCGCCGTCAGAAGCGGGCGACTTGCCTGCCGTGGGTGCGACAACAGGATCAAAGCCAAGCCCGGTGTACTTGAAAAGGTATGGAACGAGGTCAGCGCGCAGGGGAAGGATGTACCACCCGAATGGACCTGGGCGTACGAAGCTTCGCAGCACGGCGGGGAGCTGGACTGCTCGCCGTCGTTACCGAAGCCCTAGCCGACGGCGGCGACGCCGTACAGGGGCCGAGTCGTCATGGGCATCCGCCAGTACATTAGTCTGTAACGGAACCGCAAGGGACAAGCGATTTAGCCTTGATCCACCCTTTATGGGCCTGGACGCGTCTAACAATGGGCCGCAGGTCGGGCGGGGGTGACCCGGCCGGGCTGACCGGCTCTTCAGTTCAAGTCTCGGCTTTGGCCGCGCGGCGGGGTCGGGTTCAGGTGGTCGCGGGTGATCCGGTGGCGCGTGAACGTGAACAGTTCTCGTCCCGGCTGGTTCTCGGGGCAGGGCGCCGGCAGCACCTCCAACCTTTAGCCGTTCGTTACCCGCCGGGTGGCTCGGCGAGCCTGCCCGTTTCGTCGTCCAACGGCCGGCCTGGTGTCTGTCGTGGATGGCACCAGACCCGACCGGCAGGAAAGCCCCCGAGCGCGCGCTGAACGGTGGCAGCCGCGGCTAGCCGACCCTGCCGACGTTCAAGAGACCGTCCTCCTGCTCATCTCCCCGTCCGCCTTGTCTTGCGAGTCCCAGCGGGCCTACCGCGAGCGTAGAGTTTTCGTATACCGGCCATGTCCGTTTCGTGGCGGCACCACGCACAAGGGCTGACCTGCGGTTCAGCACTTCTCAACAGACCCCAGCAGCCCGACGTCCAGCGGGGCTTCCCCCAGGTGGACAGGTCGGGGGTCAGCCCTGATACCAGGGACAGTCTGCCAGCACCGCATGAGGTAGGTGGGCAGTCGACCCGCACTCGAGGCCGTGCCGC
>JAABUT010002117.1_pt1 | contig 20136 bp, 22 predicted proteins | sample 5559281 | NCBI WGS metagenome assembly JAABUT01 (sample SAMN10711880, study PRJNA513359) | rock metagenome | isolation source: Antarctica rocks | place: Antarctica: Victoria Land, Ricker Hills nord | collected 2016-01-04
TCGACTCGCACCGTGTCCAATGTCGTCAACGACTACCACTACGTGTCGGCCACCATGCGGGCGAAAGTGCAGGCGGCGCTGGACGAACTCGACTACAAACCCAACCTGATGGCCCGAGGACTCAAGCAGGGACGAACCGGCATCATCACCCTGCTGCTGCCCAAGATCGCCGTGCCCTACTTCGGCGAAATCGCCCACGAGGTCGTCGAACGCGCCAGCCACCTCGGCTGCACCGTGATGATCGACGAAACCGGCGGCCACGCCGACCGTGAACTCGCCTTGCTGGACGAGGCCGCCCGGTCGGGTTGGGTCGACGGGGTACTGCTGAGTGCCGAGGGTCTGAACGGCTCCGCGCTGGCCAACTTGCCCGTGGACATCCCGGTAGTGCTGCTGGGTGAGCGGACCGCCAAGACGACGCACGACCACGTCGGCATCGATAACGTCGGCGCATCAAGAAGTGCCACCCGGCACCTGATCGACATCGGCTGCCGCCGCATCGCCGCCCTCGGCGGCAACACCAGCAGGGGCGACATGACCTCCCGGCTGCGATTCAAAGGATACCGAGCTGCGTTACGCGACGCCGACCTTCCCGCCGATGACGCCCTGTACGCCCGAACGCCCCAGTACACACGAGGCGACGCAGCTCCGGCGATCCGACAACTGCTGCAGTTGGCCGAGCCCCCGGACGCGATCTTCTGTTTCAGCGACGAGTTGGCCGCTGGAGCCCTGCGGGAACTGCACGAACAGGGTGTCTCGGTCCCCGGACAGATGAAGATCGTCGGATTCGACGACATCGACGAAACCAGATTCTGCATACCGACGATCACCTCGATCCGCCCCCACAAGGCCGACATCGCCAACACCGCCCTCACGATGTTGCTCGACCGAGTGAACGGCTCCACCGTCCAACCCCATGACGTCAAAGTTGCATACGAACTGATTGCCCGCGAAAGCAGCGCAGCCTCAACCAGCCGCTGATCGACGGCCGTGGTGGGCCATTTCAAACCACGCGGCCGGACTTGGCGGTGTCGACGAAGGTCCAGCCTGCTGCCCACCCGACTGGCCGCCGACCATCCACGATCCGGCCGACCTGGACCCCTCGTGCTCGCGGCCATGGAATTCGCGGAACCGCAGTCAGGTGCGGCACCCACCACTGGCTCAGGCAGCGCCGCGGCCAGCCTGGAAGCGCTCATAGCTCTGACGCAGGAGCTGAGGGTCTGGGCCGAACTCTTCCGGCGCCCGTGAGGCCGAGAACCGGCAGACCTGGGTTCAACGGCGGCGGCGGCAGCGGCGCTCCCCGGGTCGGCGAGCGCTCGCTTGCCCTGGCTAGAAGCGCTGTGAGCACACCCGATCCGGGAGACAGCGCAGGCAGCACCCTTGTGCCACCCACCGGCAAGTGCTTTACTACAAACATCATAATGACCTAACGACCTGAGGAGGCACCATGAGGTTGTCGAGGAGCGCCACCGCCCAGGCGGGTCTGGCCCTTGGACTCGTCCTCCTGGTCGGCTGCGGCAGCGGCGGATCGACAGCGGGAAGCTCGGCGGGGGCAGCGGCTGGGGGCGTCGAGACACACGTCAGCCTCTGGAGCTGGCGCACCGACGACAAGGTGGCGATGGGGGAGATCTTCGGCCAGTTCGAGAAGGACAACCCCGGGATCAAGGTGGATCTCAACCTGATTCCGGACGCCGACTACCAGAACACCCTGGGAGTGGCATTGCGCGGCGGGAAGGGTCCGGACGTAGCACAGCTCAAGGCCTATGGAGAATTGCAGCCACTGGTCGACGCCGGGTACCTCACACGCCTCAACGATCTGGTCCCCGAACTCGGGGAACTCAGCTCCGACGCGCTCGAAGGCGCCAAGGCGAAGAAGGACGGAGGCTACTACGGCGTCCCGTACTCGGTCGTAAACATGGGTGTCTACTACAACACCGAAGTCTTCGAGAAGAACAAGGTCGCGATTCCGAAGACCTACGACGAGTTCGTGAAGGCATGCCAAACCTTGAAGGCGGCCGGAGTCGTCCCCATCGCGGCCGGCGGTGCCAACGGCACCGGCTGGGCCCTTGAGATCAACACCGGTGTGATCGGACCGAGCGTGTATGGCCCGGGATTCTACAAGGACATGATGAGCGGTTCGGCAAAGTTCACCGACCCGAAATGGGTTCAGGTGCTCCAGACCGTGAAGGATCTTGCGCCCTACTATGAAGATGGCTTCGCCGGAACGGACTACACCTCCGCGGTCCAGCAATTCGTCACGGGAAAGGCTGCGATGTTCTTCGGCGGATCCTACGAGAACGGCAGTTTCAAGGCTCAGAACAAGGGCCTGAAGTTCTCGATGTTTCCATTTCCGCCGAAGGCCGCCGGACAGCCCGCCTACACCTCCAGCTTCTCTGATGGTTCGTACGGCGTCGTGTCCACTACCAAGCAACAGGACGCGGCCGTCAAGCTGGTGCGGTTCATCGGGTCGAAGGAGTTCGCTCAGTTGTTCGCAGATAAACTTGGGTGGGCGCCGGCCAGGTCCGGAATTACACCGTCCGACCCGGTCCTGAAGGTCATGACCGACATGCAGAGGAACTCGGAGCCGTACATCACGCTGGTCGGATTCCGGTGGCAGCAACCAACCGCGTCGTCCATCCTGCAGACCGGTATCGTCGATATGATCGCCGGCAAGAAGTCACCTGGAGATCTTGCGAAAGAGATGGATACTGGGGTCAGCACCTGGTTCAAACCAACGGGGTGACGAGTGACAACGCCACAACCAGGAGCCGCGCCAGCGGCTCCGACCGGCCGTGCTCGCGCCGGCCGCCGGCACCTGATCGCCATAGCCTTCGTGCTCCCCGCCATGGTCGTTTACGGCGGCTTGGTGCTGTACCCGATGCTGTCCTCGCTGGTCGGATCGTTCTTCAGGTGGATCGGCATCCAGCGATTCGGATTTATCGGATTCGACAACTACAAGCGCCTGCTGACTGCGCCGCACCGGTCCGAGTTGCTGAATGCGTTCTGGCACAACACGGTCTGGTTCATCGGCGTACTCGTGTTGCAGACGCTGCTCGGTTTACTGATCGCCTGGGTGCTGTTCCTGCGCGGGCCGCGGTTCCGGATTTTCCGCTCGATCTTCTTCTTTCCCGCGCTACTCAGCCCGGTGTTGGTCGGGACCTTGTGGAAACTGGTGTTCATCCCGAACGGACCCGCCCAGTCGGTACTTCACGGGTTGGGGCTGAGCAACACCACCCTCACCTGGCTCGGCGATTCGGACAAGGCTCTGTGGATCCTCATCGCCGTCGATGCCTGGAACTGGATCGGCCTGCCGATTCTGGTGTTCACCGCCGGGCTCTACTCGATCCCGAGAGAGATCTTCGAGGCTGCCTCGCTCGACGGCGCATCCACCGGGCGGTTGCTGCGCAGCGTCGGCCTCCCGATGCTGATGCCAGCGCTGGCCTCCCTCACCACCCTGACGGTGATCAACGCCTACAATCAGTTCGACATCGTCTACGTGATGGAGGGTGTGGGGGGAGATCCCGGGCGATCGACCGACATGTTGGTGACCCAGTTCTACCGGTTGGCGTTTGGCTCCGTAGGAAGCGCCGGTATCACCGAGATCGGGCTGTCCTTGGCCCTTGGCGCACTGCTGTTCCTCTTCTTGGCCTTCATCTCCATCATCGTTCTGCGGTTCTTCGACCGTCGGCAGGTGACGGCGTGACCGCGTTGACCACCACGCCGGCAACGCGCGGGTGGTGGATGCTCCGGCGGCTACCGGGATGGCTGGCGCTCGTCGGCTGGACCCTGATCGTGGTTCTACCGTTGTATCTGTTGGTGATCTCCTGTTTCAAATCAACGGCGCAGATCTTCTCCGATCCATTGTCTCTACCGAGAACATGGACGACTATAAATTTCACCCACGCTTGGGAACAGGCTCGCTTCGCGCAATATATGATCAACAGTGCCATGGTCTCGCTGGCTTCGATCCTGCTCACCGTCGTCCTCTGCGTTCTCGCCGCTTACCCGCTGAGCCGTTTCACCCTGGGCTGGGGGCGGTGGGTACTCGGGGTATTCTTGTTGGGCATCATGTTGCCTGTGCGGCTCGCGTCCTCCGAAATGTTCACCCTGCTCAAGGGTCTGAACTTGTTGGACAGTCGAATAGGTCTGGCAGTGGTCTTCACCGCCATCCGGATACCATTCGCGATGTTGATCTTCACGAATTTCATGCGGGCAGTGCCGAAGGAGATCGATGAGGCGGCACGAGTGGACGGAGCGTCCGAGCTACGGATCCTGTTCTCGGTGATCCTGCCGCAACTCCGGCCGGCGGTGGGCGTGGTGGCGGTTTTCACCGGGATCGCGGTGTGGAACGACCTGTACTTTCCACTGATCTTCATTTTCGACAATGCCAAGAAGACCCTGCCAGTCGGCATTGCTGGCCTTGTCGGCCAGTACAACACCGACTGGGGCATGGTGCTCGCCGGCCTTGCCTTGTCGGCCATTCCGCTGTTCGGTCTGTACCTGGTAGCCGCAAAACAGGTCCAGCGCGCGATGAGCGAGGGGATGCTTCGGTGATCGTTCTGGATCGTGTCGATTCTTTACTGGTAGTCGGCGCACACGCCTTCGACGCCGAGGTCCTCGCCGGGCCGTTGGTGGCATCCGTGGTGGGGGCCGGAGGCTCGGCCTCCTTGGTGCACCTGAGCCTCGGCGAGCAAGGTCATCCGTCCCTGGCGCCGGATGAATACGGTGAGCAGAAGCGCCGCGAGGCCGCCGCGGCGGCCGGGCGGCTCGGCTGCCGGTGGATGACGCTTGAACTGCCGGACGGATTCCTTTCAGTCACCGATGATGTCGCCTTGCAGTTGTGCGATGTGATCCGCCGGGTGCGCCCGCAAGTGGTCGTCACCCACTGGTCGGGCAGCTGGCACAAGGACCACCGTGCCGCGCACCGGCTGACAGTCGATGGGGTGTACTACGCGGCGCTACCCACCCTGCTGCGCCAAGACGGCGCGCACACTCCGCGGCAGCTGCTGTTCGGAGAGAACTGGGAGGACGCCGAAGGTTTCGTCCCCGACTGTGTCGCTGACGTCTCGGCGGGGATGCATGCTTGGCGAGGAGCCATCGAAGAATATGCGCTGGCGACCGGGATCGGCCGGTTCCCCTATCTCGACTACTACCGGTCGCTGTATCGCCTCCGCGGGTGCGTGAGCGGGTTCCAGCACGCGCAAGTCTTCTCCGTGCAGCCTGCAGCCGCCATGTTGGGGATCGGCCAGTTCCTCAGCGACGGGAACGAATCGCCATGACGAACATCGGTGTCGATATCGGTGGTACTAACCTTCGAGTAGCAGCCGGGCGTCCGGACGAATCACCGCGGATCGCGCGAGCGTCCACACCGGGCAGTTACCGGGAGCTGATCTCCACCGTCGCCGACATGGCACAAGAGTTGTGCAGCGATCCCCCGTCTGCAGTCGGTGTGGGGCTACCCGGCGCGGTCTCCGATCAACGAGCCGTATTCATTCCGGCCTTGCCGTTCCTGGACGACCGGGCCATCGGGACGGCGCTGCAGTCTCGGTTCAACGTGACAGTGCGGTTGGCCAACGACGCGCAGTGCGCCCTGCTGGCTGAGCACCGGATCGGTGCCGCCGCGGGATGCTCGGCGGCGATGATGATCGTCATCGGGACCGGGGTGGGCGGTGCCATGCTGGTGAACGGCCGGCTGTACCGCGGCGCGCAGGGGACCGCCGGTGCTTTCGGCTGGTTGCCTGGTGCGTCGGCAGATGCCCGGCACGGCGCGTTCGAGCGGGACGCCAGCGGACAGGCACTGGACAGGTTAGCCGAAACCCTGGGTGTTTCGGCCGCCGATCTGTTGGGCGAGGCTGCAGCCGGGGGTCGACGCTTCGTCGATGCGACGGATTCATACGGATACACGCTGGGTCGTGGTCTGGCCGCGATCGTCAGCATCTGGGATCCCGAGCTGGTCGTCGTCGGCGGGGTGGTGGCGCCGCACCTGGAATTGTTCGCGTCCTCGATCCGGCAAGCAATCCGGGACTGGGCCTCGCCGCCCGTTCAAGGAGTGCCGATCGTGCCGGCACGGCTTGGCGTGGACGCCGGAGTGATCGGCGCCCTGTGCTTGGCCGAGGTCGAAATGGATTGCCCGGCATGACCACCAAGATGCAATCCGGACATGAGTTGCCCACACGTGGTGACGGCGCGGCACCCATGTACGCGCAGCTCGAGAGCCAGCTACGGCGCAGGATCGAATCGGGGGAGTGGGCGCTCGGATCGCAGATTCCGGCCGAACACACCTTGTGCGAACAGTACGGCGTCAGCAAGATCACCGTTCGACATGCGTTGCAGCGCTTGGCCAACAAGGGCCTCATCGTTCGTCAGCAGGGTCGCGGGTCTTTCGTTCGGACCACCGACCTGACGGCCGGAACCCGATCGGTGCGCTCGTTCACCGCCGAGGTTCGGGACCTCGGGATGAAGCCGACCAGTCGACTCTTGTCGATCGGCGAAATGGCAGCGCCCGAAGAGGTCTCCGGCGCGTTGGGTCTGGAACCGGGGGAATTGGTCGTCAAGGTCAACCGCGTTCGTCTTGGTGACGGACAACCCATCGGTGTTCAGACGTCGTACTTGATCTCAGCCAGGGTCCCCGGGCTCACGCAGCGCAACCTGGGCGGCGGCTCGTTGTACGCCCTCTTGCAGGAGCAGTACGGCCTCACCCCCGTTGAAGCCAGAGAGACTTTCACTGTTGGCCAGGTGAGTTCGGTCGACGCGAAGTTACTGAAGGTTCCGGTTGGTTCGCCGGCCTTCTTCGTCGAACGTACGACGTTCGACAGCCGAGGTTCGTTCGAGTACGTCTCGAGCGTCATGCGTGGCGATCGGTATCGCGTGACCGTCGCAATCAAGAACGACTGAACGAGGAAGAGGAAGCGTTATGCCCAGCACCACAACCCCCCGGTTCACCGAAGCGCTGATCGAGATCCTGCGGGATTTCGCCGACACCCAGAACGGCGTGCTCGATCAAGCCGCCACTGCGTGCGCAGAGTCCATCGCGGGGGGCAATCTGATACACCTGTTCGGTAGCGGCCATTCGGTCATCCCGACCCTGGACGCCTATCCCAGGTATGGAAGCTTCGTCGGCCTCAATCCGCTCACTGATCCGAGGGTCATGTGGCACAACGTTCTGGGCCCGGGCGGGGTTCGCGAACTGTTGTGGCTGGAGCGGACCGAGCATTACATCGACAAATTCCTCGAACACGAGCCGCTCGACGCCGGGGACACGCTGATCTGCTACAGCCACGGCGGGACGAACACGGCCGCCATCGAAGCGGCGATGTACGCAGGGAACCGTGGACTGACGACCGTTGCCGTGACGTCGTCGGACAGCGCGAAGCGTCCGGCGAAGCACTCTTCCGGTAAGAAATTGGGCGACGTATGCGACTTGATGATCGACACCGGGGTGCCCGTACAAGATGCGCTGATCGACATCGACGGCTGGGATCGCCCCACCGGCGGGTCGTCCACGATTGTCGCCACCGTTGCCAGCCAGGAACTGATCACCCGCACCGCGGCCATCTGTGCTCAACGCGGCCTCGTCCTGCCGACCTTCGTCTCGCCGACCGTGCCGGGCGCTGACCTGACCTCCAATGACGAGGTCTTCCAGGCACACGCTGTCTATCTCCACGCGGCGCGCGGGCGCCGCTTCGCGAACCAGAAGTGAGGGCAAGAGCAGCGAGCGGCATCGAGCCGAAGAACACTGCATAGGTCTGACTCCCATCGCGCTTCAAGATCGGTGAAAACGGCGAGATCATCCTCGGGCCCTCAACCATCGTCACACCGTCCAACGTCGACCAGTTCAAGTTCTGACCCGTGACCCACGGTGGGGGCTTCGTACAGGGCGAAGCCCCACCCTTCATGCAGTCCGACGAAAGGGCCGACCTATGCGCTCCAGCGCGACGAGCGGCAACGGATCGGCGGCGGTCACCGCACCGGCCGACCCGGAACTGCTGGCCCGGCGCATCCTGAACCAGCTGGCCAACAGAGACCGACACATCGTCGGAGTCACAGGTCCCCCCGGCACCGGGAAATCCACCCTGGTTGCAGCGGTCGCCGAGGCGCTGGCCCCCCGAACTTCTGTGCTGGTCGTGCCGATGGACGGTTTCCACCTGGGCCAAGCCGTCATTCGCGATACCCCACTGCAACACCGCAAGGGCGCAATCGACACCTTCGACGCCGCCGGCTACGCCCTGCTCATGCGACGCCTGCGGCACCGCACCGAACCCATCGTCTACGCACCCAGCTACGACCGCAGCATCGAAGAACCCATCGCCGCCTCCATTCCGACCCCGCGAGAAACCCAGGTCATCATCACCGAGGGCAACTACCTACTCGCGACCGACCGAGGATGGGCGCGGGCCCGGCGGACCATGAACGAGATCTGGTACCTCGACACACCTTTCGAGCTGCGCCTCGAGCGGCTCATCCGCCGGCACGTCGTCTTCGGCAAAGCGGCCGACGAGGCCGCCGCGTGGGCCCACGGATCCGACGAAGCCAACGCACGCGTCATCGCCCAAACCCGGCATCGGGCTACCGTGATCATCCAAGGCTGACCGGACGGCGACTGCACCCCGTCAAGGGAGAAGGGAGGTAACCACTTTGGTCACCATGCGCGATGTGGCCCGGAAAGCGGGCGTCTCCTCAGCCACGGTGTCCCACGTCCTCAACGGAACCCGGAAGGTCAACGCCGAAACCGCCGAAGCCGTCCGCAACGCCATGCAAGCCACCGGCTACGTCAGCGACAGCCTCGCCCGAGCCATGCGCACCGGCACCACCCGGACCATCGGCCTCGCCATGTCCGCCATCTCCAATCCCTACTTCGGCGAGGTCGTCCACGCGGTCGAAGAGCTGCTGACCCAACAGGACTTCTCGCTGCTGCTCACCGACACCCACGACGAGCCTGCCACCGAACGCCGCGCCGTCACCGATTTGCTGCAGTACCGACCGGCCGGCATCATCCTCGCCCCCTCCGGATCCCCACACGACGTCCTGGACATCGCCGCGTCCCGAGGCGTCCCGGTGGTCTGCGTCGATCGCGTCATCGACGGCGTCGACTCGGTGGGAGTCGAAAACGGCGACGCCACCGAACGTATGGTGAAACACCTCATCTCACTCGGCCACAAACGGATCGCACTGGTATGAGGCCGACCCGGCCTGACCACCACCAACGAACGCATCAACGGCTACCGGGCCGCCATGCACGCGGCCGACCTGACCACCCCGCACGACCTGATGCTGGTCGGCGACTCACGTGGCCCGGTAGCGCGGCGAGTCGTGGCCGCCGCCCTGGTCAAGCCCAATCGGCCCACCGCCATGATGATCGGCAACAACCAAATGACCATCGGCGCCATGCAGGCCCTCAACGACGCCGGACTCCACGTACCGCACGACATGGCCCTTGCCGCGTTCGATGACTTCGAGTGGGCCAACCTATTCCACCCCCGACTTACCGCCGTCGCCCAACCCGAACAAGAAATGGCGCGCGCCGCCGTCTCGCTGCTGTTCGACCGGATGGCCAACCCCGATGCTCCCCACCAGCGCATCCGGCTGCAACCCACCCTGCACCACCGGGAATCCTGCGGCTGTGACCACTCCGACATCCCGCTGTAGCAGCTGACCTGCCAACCACGATGGCGCCGCGCATCGGCGACACTGCCGGCCACTGGCCGGTCCAGCTCGTCGAGGACGCCGTCCTATGTCCCGACATATTGATGCTAGCTCACACTGCCTCTGTTCTTGGATGGATTGGATACGTGAGATATCGGATCCTATCCAGCTCCATCGACCGTCTGTCAACAGATCGGATACCTATTCCGGGTGACGTGAGACAGATCCGACCACATGGCAACGGAGGCAGCCGGCTGGCCCTCGGCCGCCAGCCCGGGCCTGCCGTATCGCACCGAGTCCGACCTCGTCACCGAGTACCTGCCCACCGAGTTGCAGGCGGGCCGGCCGAAGCCGGGACAGCGGCTGGTGGTCGCGCAGGTGGCTGCAGCGCTGGGGGTGAGCAAGGTCCCGGTCCGCGAGGCGGTGACCGACTGGTCGGTGAAGGGCTGCTGGTGCAGTACCCGAACGTCGGGCCGGTCTTCTCCTCCCACGAGATCGTCGAAACGGCCGTGATGCAGGTGGCCCTGGAGAGCGCGGCGCTGGAGACGGCGCTGCCGCGGCACACCGACCAGAGCGTCGTCGATCTCGCGCAGCTGCTGGAGGAGACGTCGGGGCCGGAGTCCGACTTCCCTGCACTCAACGTGCGCTTCCATCTCGGGATCGTCCGGCCGAGTCCCTACCAGGACCTGGCGCAGACCATCCACTCCCTGCTGGAACGGGCCGCCCGGTATGTGCCGGTGCGGCGGGTGCCCGGATACCGGGACGAGGCGCAGGTCGAGCATCACCAGATGGACGCGGTCCGTGACCGAGACCTGTTGCGGCTCAAGGAGTCGAACGAGCATCATGTGACCCGGGCTGCCCGACGGCTGGCCGATCGATTCGCCGAGCCGGGCGGCTGAGCCTGAACCCGAAAGGCGACCCCGGTAGAGGTAGGCCAGAGTCGTCGGACCTTGTTCGCTGCGCCGAGCGAACAGCGCTGCAATTGTTTACTACAGACGACGCAATGTGAAACGCTATGAACTACACCTAATGCGTAATGTAGATATGTGTAGGAGGGCCTTGTATGCAGCCGAGTCCGTACACACCTGGTGAGATTGCGTCCGAGGTGCCCGGGCGAGGTAAGCAACTCGCGGAGATCGACGAGCGGCTCATGTACATGACCGACCTGCAGTTACTGGTCGGCCGGATCCGGGTCGACCACGCTGCACGGGGTATTGGAAAGACGTCTCTGCTGAGGGAGGCCCAACGACTGGCCGAGACCCGGGGCGCGTTGACGGTCTGGGTGACCGCCGGCGGCGAGATGGGATTGATCGACGCCATCGGCTCGGAAATCCTTCGCCGCACAGCAACTGGGACACACCCGATCGCCGCCAGCTCCGCGGCCTGCTCGATTCGCTGACGGTCAAGGTCGCACTGGGTCTCCCTGGTGTTGCTCAACTGGAGGCAAGCCCGGCCACCGCGACAGTCGGCCTCCATGCCGGCGGGCACCAGGGAGTTCGAGGACGTCATCCGGACCACCATCGCGTTGGCGGACCGCCACGGCCTGCGGGGGCTGGTTCTGTTCGTCGACGAAGTCCAGGACGCCGACATCTCGGGCTTGAGAGTTCTCGCTCATCGATGGCAGCACCTGCAGTCCGAGGGCCGCGATGTCCCGGCGGCCGTCTCCACGGCAGGTCTGGCCGATAGCCCCGAGGTGATCAATCGGGCGGCAACATCCAGCGAACGATTCGCCTACCGACCGCTCGGTTTGCTCTCCCCCGATGCGTTTGCCGTTGCACTGGTGCGCCCGGCGAACCGGCTCGGCGTCCAGTAGCCGGCAGCGCTGGAAGCCGCAGTTGGCGCCGCCGAGGGCTATCCGTACACCCTGCAGCTATTGGGCGACGCTGTCTGGACGGCGGCCGGCCACCCGAACTCCGGTGCTGTCCTCACGGCCCAGCACATGGTCGAGGCCCGGGAAGCCATCGCCATCGACATGAACGCGTTGTTTCGGGCGCGGTGGGAGAAGGCGACGCCCACCGAGCAACGATTCATCGCCGCCATGGCGCAACTCGGCGATGCCGCCGTCGCCCGTAGTGCCGTAGCTCAGGCACTGGCCGTGGGCAGCAGCAGTGTTGGTCCCGTCCGGGCAAGTCTCATGCACAAGGGAATCATCGACGCCGACAGTCACGGCAAACTCACCTTCACTGCTCCGGGATTCGCCGCCTACATCCGCCGGATCCATACCGACACGGATTAGTCGCGACCGGTGTCCCACCAAGCCGACTCCAGCCGTGAGGCCTTCGAAGCAACACCGACGTCGGTGCGCCCACGCTGGGGCTTGTCCGGCCGAGTGAGCGGCAGACGACCGCCCCAGTCACCGACTCGACCGCTTAGACCGGTGCTGCCCGCCCCGACCGGGACCAGGACCGCCGCAGTTGCGGGATGGACAGCAGGATGTAGATCACCCCGCCGATCAGCGGCAGCGAGTGCCACAGCGTGTCGTCCAGCGCCACACCGAGATAGATGTTGATCGCCAGGGTCAGGGCGAAAGCGATGATGGCGCGCCAGTTCACCGCTGGCAGTCCCTTGAACCCTGTTCGATAGTGCATACGCTGCACGATGAAGTAGTCGGCGATGATGATCGCCGGGATGGCCGGCAGCGCATAGCCGACGTAACCGATGAACTTGAGGAAGCTCGGGATGATTCCCTGGCTGATGCCGTAGAAGCCGATACCGATACCGACTACGCCAACGATCAGATTGGTGATGGTGCGGCGCATGCCGATGGCGTTGCTGGTAGCCAGACTGGCGGCGTAGAGCTCGTTCATCTCGACCGTGATGCTCTGCACAACGAACGCGACGGTGGCCAACCAGGTCAGCCCGACCAGACCGAAAGCCGCGCCCAGATCCGACTTTCCGAGGCCAAGGCCGAGGATCAGGCCGAGCAGGTTGAAGCCGAGGTTGCCGACCAGGAACTCGGCCACCGTCGTGGTGATCACCGTGTTGGTGTTCTTTCCGAACCGCAGCAGGTCGGGCGTGATCGTCGCGCCGGCCAGCCACTTGGCCACTCCGAGGCCGATGACGGCGGCGACGGTCATCTGCCCGCCCTGCTTCGGCACCGCATTGACGATGGATCCGAAGCCGCCGACATCGACCACAGTGATCACCACCGCGACCACCACCAGGATGATCATTAACGGCACCGCCAGCCGGCCGACCCATTTCAACCCGCGGTCGAACCCCAGCCCGGAGATCACCAGGAAGAGAATGCCGAGCCCGATGCTGTAACCGATCTGGCCGGCGGTGCCGACCTTGGGGAACACATCCACGGTGATACCGAGGATGTAGCCGTAGAACGCGGCGATGATCACCGCCATCACCAGCGACGGCAGCCGGCTACCTTCCCGGCCGAAGGCGAACCGTGACGTCAACGCGTACGAGGTGCGCTCCCGCACACCGATGATGCCCATCAGCACGCTGACGATGGCAATGATCACCGAGTACGCCACCGCAATCAGGATCGCCTGCCCGAATGAGAAGAACAGTCCGATCGTGTAGCCGAACACCAGATCTGACGCGGACACGGTGACGCCCATCCGTACCAGCGCGATGTCCCAGGTGGACTTGATCTCCGACGCCGGGACGGTGCGCAGCGAGTAGTCGTCGTACTTGTCCTCCCCCGCCAGGGCTCTCGTCTCACCCACTTCGCCGGCGGACGTCCAGCGGCCCTGACTGTCTGTTGCGCTCATCGGAGATCACTGGTCCTCTCCGCTCCATGGAGCGGTGCTGGGAAGGCGTGGCGGTAGTCGTTGGCAAGGGCGAGAATGCCGTCGAGGTCGGCGGAGCCGGGGTCGCGCAGGATCGCGCAGTCCAGCCCGGCGGCCGCGTATCGGTCCAGTCCGGCGCGGCAGTCCGAGATGGTTCCGGCCAGGGCGAAGGTGTCGATCAGTTCGTCGTCGATCAGGTCCTCGGTCGGTGTGCCGGCCAACCAGCCGGCCCGAAATCGCTGGGCACGGTCCGCGTCCAACCCGGCCACCCGGACGATGTCGTGGTTGCCGTGCACCCCGAGGAAGGTGGCCAGCAGCCTGCGAATGGAGTGGCGGGCCGCATCGCGATCCTGCGAGCAGGCGACCAGCACGTATGCGGCGCAATCGATCTGAGTTCCGCATCGCTCGCGGGCCCAGGCGATGTACGCGGTCGACGACAGCAGCGACAGCAGCACCCCGTCACCGATCACGCCGGCCCGCTCCAGCGCCCGCGGACCCTTCGCCCCGATGTACACCGACGCGTCCGGGATCGGATCCATCTCCGACAACCGGGCGTCCACTCGGAAGTGCTGACCGCTGGTGTGTACCTGTCCGCCGCGCAATGCCGTGCGGATCACGGCCACCGCCTCGTCCACCGCCGTCAGCGGATTGGAAACGTCGATGCCGCAACGATCCTGCATCCATACCCGGTTGCCGGTGGACAACCCGAGCACCGCGCGGCCGGCGGACAACTCGTGCAGGGCGGCGAACTCCATGGCGGTCAGCATCGGGTGCCGGGTCCACGGGTTCACCACCCCGATGCCGATCCGGCAGCTGTGGGTCGCCAGAGCCACCGCGGCGGCGACGGTGAAGGCGCCCCGCTCGAAGTAGTCCTCGGCCACCCAGACGTCGGCGAAACCGGAATCCTCTGCGCGCCGGGCGATGTCGGTCGCCTCGCGGGCGGTCCGGCCACCGGCCACCAGCAGCCCGAGCCGCATCAGTTGCCCACTGCCGCGGATGAGTTCAAGTCCGCCAGCGCCCGGTCGAGACCGGTCAATGTCGGTTCGGCGACGGCCGGTATCGGTAACCGTTCGGCGGTAGCGTCGATGTCCTTGAGCCCGGTCGAGGTGCCGATCGTCACCACCACCTCGTCCGGACCCAGTCGGCCGTCCTGGGCGAGCCGGCGTACGGCCAGCAGCGGCAGCACGCTGGATGCCTCCAGGTAGACGCCGTCGCTGGCGGCGAGATCCAGTTGCATCGCCATGATCTCGTCGTCGTCGGGTGTCGCGACCGCGTACCCGCCGGACTCCCGGATCGCTGCCAGACCTTGGTATGTGCCGACCGGAGAGGCGATGGAGAACGCGACCGACTTGTCTGCCGGCACCGGCCCTGCGGTGTCCGTGCCGTCGGCCAACGCTCTGGTGTACGGCCCAAACACCTCGGCGCCCACCAGTCGAGGAACACCTTCGAGCAGGCCCAACTCCCGCAGATCCCGGAAGCCCCTGCCGATTCCGGCCATTCCGTCCGAGTAGCAGGCCGGCACCACCACCACGTCCGGTGCGCCGCCGAGCTGCTGGTAGATCTCGAAGGCGATGGTCTTGTACCCGTCGACGCCGAACGGGTTGGAACCGATCGGGGGGCTGACGAACCCGGACATCGGCGCCCAGCCGCGCTCGGCGACGGCCTGCGCCATCACCGTCCAGCGGTCCGTCGGCCGTTCGTAGGCCACCACCGCGGCGCCGTAGGCCTGCATCAGCGTGCGCATGGTCGCGGGCACCGAGCGCAGGGTGAGCGCGACGCAGTGCATCCCGGCCGCCGCCGCGTAGGCCGCGACGGCCGCGCCGTGGTTCCCGGTGGTAGCCACCACGACCGTGTCCGCCCCGGTGGCCCTGGCCTTGGTGACGGCGACGGCGGCAAGCCGGTCCTTGTACGACTGCGTCGGGTTGCGAGACTCGTCCTTGAGCCACAGGTTCGGGAACCCCAGCCGCGATCGCATCGCCGGCACCGGCAGCAGCGGGGTATCGCCCTCGCTGATCGACACAGGTACGTCGGTCTCGGCCAGCGGCAGCAGCGCCCGATATCGGAACAATCCGGGCTGCGTGTCGTCGCGCGGCAGCGATCCTGGAGTGATCCGGTACTCCGGCGCCAGGTTGACGGGCGCCCCATCGGCGGCGCAGCGCGGGCAACCGTCGAAGGCGTCGCGCTCCGGATAAGTTGTGCCGCAACGGATGCACACCAGAGAGCCGGCGTAGGCGGCGGTCACGGTCCCACCACCCGCAGCGAGCGGTCGATGCTCGTGAACAGCTCGAACTCGTCGCCGGTCACGACCCCGGTGTCCTCGACCATCATTCCGCCCCAACCGATCTCGTAGTAGGGCGTCTCCAGGCAGAACACCATCCCGGCGGCGAGCTCGGCCGGCTCGTCGGGCCGGACCACCGGATGTTCGTAGACCGACAACCCGATGGCATGCCCGACATGGTGCCGCCGGTACGGCGAGATGCCGTTGTCCACGACGGTGTCGACCGCCGCGGAGAAAAGTGCGCCGGCCGGGCGGCCCACCGTCGCCAGCTCGAACTCGGTCTGCACCCCGGCCAACAGGGCGTCGTACCGACGCTGCTGGCGCGCCGTCGGCTCACCGAGCACAGCGGTGCGGGCGATGTCGGACCAGTAGCCGTGCAGTTGGCATCCGACGTCCAGCCGCAGCAGATCGCGGGCGGCGCAGGCCTTGTCGGACGGAAAGGCGTCGGCCAGCGCGGTCCTGGCGCCGACGGTGGCGACGACGAACCGGGGATCGCCCCCGCCGGAAACCATCGCGCCGGCAACGGCAGCCGCCAGCTCTCGTTCGCTGACCCCGGGGGCCGCGATGGCCAGTGCCGCCTCGATACCGTCCTCGGCCAGCTCCGCCGCCCGCCGCAAGACGTCCTGCTCGATCGGCAGCTTGACCGCGCGCACGTCACGCAGGAAGACGTTCGCATCGATCGGACGGATGTCGTTCGTCGCCGGGACCGTCGGTGTCGGGCCGACGATGCCCACCCGGCGACCGCGGAGCGCCGACAGCGCCTGGCCCAGGGCGGCGTCGAAGTCGGCATGCCGATCGGACATGGAGACAGCGGCGCCGTCGCCCGCGAAGTAGAACCTGCCGAACGGGACGAGGTTCTCGGCTGGGAACCCACCGTCGATCGCCGGGGCACTGTCCGCGGCGGAGGCGATCAGCTGGGTCTGCTCCGGCGTCACCAGCGCGGCCAGCGGGTGATCGGCGTGGATCTGGCCGGGGACGCTGCGGAAACCGGTGGCATAGTCGACGGCTTCGGCGCCGGTGAGCAGCAGCGCGTCGAAGGACGCATCGCCCAGCCGGTCGGCCAACTTGGCACACCGATCAGCAACCAGCCGGCCGCGCAGCTGGTCACCAGCCAGGTGGTCGGCAACCAGTGGATCGGCCGACCGTGGATCAGCAGGCAGTGGATCGGCGGGCTGGCGCGGGATCCGCGACACGGGCGATCACCCCCCGACTGAAGGTGTCCATCGCGATCTCGGTCTCCGAGACCGTGTTCACCGCGAACAGCAGGCCGGCGAAGGTGGTGACGCCGGCGTCCCGGTACTGCTCGATCTGTTCGAGGATCTGCTCCGGCGTGCCGACCAGGTTGCGGTCGGCCAGCCCGCCGGTGGTCTGGTCCTTCAACGTCGACCGGGACAGCGACACCATGTGGGAATGCAGCTGCGACCGCTCGAACCGGGCCACCGCGTCCTGTCGGGTGCTGCCGACCGACACCCCCAGCTGCACGGCCACCTCGAAGTCCTCCGGCAGCTCCCGGCCGGCCCCTTCGGCGTGGGCGCGGATCAGGGCGACGCCGGCCCGAACCTCATCCGGCGTCAGGCAGGCCGGCAGCCAGCCGGTCGCCAGGGTCGCGGCCCGCAGCTTGCTGCCGGTCGAATTCCCGCCGGAGAGCACCGGTAACGGCCGCTGCACCGGCTTCGGGAACGACTCGACGTCGCAAAAGTTCACCCACTTCCCGTCGTAGGAGGCTCGACGCTCGCCGAACAGCAGGTTCAGCGCCTGCAGCGTCTCGCCGGCGTGTTCGCCGCGGTTCAGCGCCGACCCCGGCCACAGCGCGGTGAACTCCTCGCGGTAGGCGCCGATACCCACGCCCATGGTCAGCCGGCCGTGGGAGAGCCGGTCCAGCGTCGCGGCCTGCTTGGCCAGTACAGCCGGGTGCCGAAACGGCAGCACCGTGATACAGGTGGCCAGCCGCAGGGTGCTGGTCACTGCGGCCACGTACGACAGGTACAGCCAGGGATCGAAGAAGTTCGGCGGATCGTCGAACTCGGCACGCACATAGGCCTGGGTGCTCACGTGGTCGTTGCCCCACACCGAGTCGAATCCCAGCCGTTCCGCGGCAACGGCGAGCTCGACGGCCTGGTCGATGTCGGCGTACGGGACCGGGTACATCATGCCCTCGGTGCCGGTCGGTACACCCAATCCGAATCGCATACCAGCGTCACTTCCGTCGTCGGCGGTCTGTGCCTTCCACATACTCTCCGGTGCTGGTTCAATCAGCCATATGCCCAAACGGCAAGCGAAGGACGCCGCGATTGTGTCATTGGCACAGGTCGCCCGGTCGCTGGAAGCCTCGCTGCCGGTGCTCACCGAACGCGTCCTCGAGCAGGTCTGGGGCATCCCCGGCTACGACGAGCAGCACCTGGACCGCGCCGAGCTGGCCGGTTACACGACGCCGAACCTGCTCGCCGTCATCCGGTCGCTGGCTCACACCGGCGCACCGCCACCGGAGTCGGTGGCGACCGCCGAACGCATCGGCGAGGTCAGGGCGCTGCAGGGTGTGCCGATCGACGCGATGATCCGGTCGTGGTCCACCGCGGGACGGGTGCTGCTGGACCAGCTGCTGTCCGACGCCGGCCAGCTGCCGGCGACCGAGCTGCGGGCGGCGGTCGCTCGGCTCGGCGAGACGTTCGCCCACCTCACCCAGCATTCCGTGGACACCTACCACCGGATCCAGGACGAGGTGACCGCACACTACGACCGGCTCACCGCCGATCTGGTGGCACGGCTGGCCGGTGAGCAGCCCGCCGATCCGGACGAGGTCCGCAGCCGGGCCAGGACCATCGGCGTCGACCCGTCCATCGAATACGCCGCGCTGGCGCTGTCCGTCGGGTTGCCCGAACCGGGCTCGTCGGCGCCGGACGACGCAGCCCGGGATGACGGATCGCGGGCGAAGGCGTATCTGCGGGTGCAACGTCACCTGCTGGCCACCGTCGCACCCCGCACTCCCGGACGGGTGCTGGTCGGCAGCGTTGGCGAGTTCCCGCTGCTGCTGGTCCCAGCACCCGGTGGGATGGCACGGCTGGAGGAGCGCCTGCAGGCTGCCCTGGCCTCGGCGCAGGTGGCCGCGCCGGTCCTGGTGGGAATCGGGACAACCGTTGCGGCCCTTCCCTATTCGGGTGAATCCTGCCAGCAGGCCAAGGAGGCACTCGACGTCGGACGCCGGCTCGGCTGGTCCGATCGCATCGTCTCTTTCCGGGACGTCGCCGCCGAGATCCTGCTGATCCGCAGCCCCGATGTGGCGGCGGCACTGCGGGACAGGCTGGCACCGATCGTGCGCCGGCCCGAGCTGCTGCAGACCCTGACCGCCTACCTGGCCAACGGGCTGTCCGCCAGGGCGACCGCCCGCAGTCTGTTCGTCCACCCGAATACGGTGCCGTACCGGCTCAAGCAACTGCAGCGGCTGCTGGACAATTCGTTGGCGGATGTGACGGCGATGACGGACCTGATTCTCGCCCTGCGAGCGTCGGAACTGTTCGCCGACGGCGCCGATGCTGAAGAGCCGCGTGGTAGCGATTGGCCGGCGGCGGAAGTCGATGGCGACCGGTCCGCGCCGCTGGCCCGTCCCATCGCGCCCGCTCAGTAGGTCGCCCGGCTGCTCGCTGATGTAATAGACGGCGCCGATCGAGAAGCTGCACCACTCCGATGCCAGCCAGGAAATGAGCTCAGCGACCTCCTCGGCGCGGCCGAGGCGGCGCATCGGTATCAGGCTGGTCAGCCGCGCCAGCACCTCATCCGAGGTCAACGCATTCATCGGGGTCTCGATCACCGCGGGGCCACCGCGTTGACCAGCACCCCGGAAGTCGCGAGTTCCTTGCCGAGGGATTTGGTCAGCCCGATCACCCCCGCCTTGGCCGCGGAGTAGGCAGCGAGACCCGGATTCCCGTCCTTGCCGGCAATGCTCGCCATGTTGACGACCCGGCCCCAGCCACGGGCGACCATCGGCGGGATGAATTCCCGGTCCCGTCGAGGACACTAAGACAACATCCGGGAGGGGAGCAGCCATGACGACCGTCCACCAGCCGGCCACACCGAGCAAGACCAAGCGGGTGGTCAAGGTCGGTCCGGATCTCATCGCCGCCGCCCAGTTGCGTGAACTGCTGGACGAGCAACTCGGCCGCACCACCTCGCCGGTCATCGCGAAGGTGGCCCGCGCCCGTCGAGGCAGACCGCAGGCTTAACACGCGAGCATCTCGGCCGACCGACGCCGGCCGGCGCGGCCAAAGAGTCGACTCGGCACGGCCCGGAGTTGGGGTGACCGAACCGTCTCTCCTCGCCACCTCACGAGGCAGGGTTCATCAGGTGGGCTGGTCAGTGTCGGCGCAGCTGCTTACTCTCGCGGTCATGGCATCGACATCGGCAGCCCGGCTCGACGAGATGATCGAAGAAGCGACGGTGGACTGTTACAACGATTCCGAACAGGTCTGTGGCCTGTTC
>JAABUT010002119.1_pt1 | contig 20121 bp, 17 predicted proteins | sample 5559281 | NCBI WGS metagenome assembly JAABUT01 (sample SAMN10711880, study PRJNA513359) | rock metagenome | isolation source: Antarctica rocks | place: Antarctica: Victoria Land, Ricker Hills nord | collected 2016-01-04
CGCGGTCGCGCACGACGGGCAGTGTGCAGCTACATAGACCCGCAGCATTCCGATCCCCCGAATTCTCGCCGCCGCCCAACCACAACGACGACACCATCTTGCTGGCGCTCCCGCGCCGCCTGTGGCGACAGTAGCACGCGGGGAGCCGCGTGACGGTGAGCGAGATTACACAACGTATCGCGGCGTGACCGGCGGCACGGCCAGACCACCAATCCGCCGTGGTGGCTCAGCCGTGCCGTGCCCGCGCCGCGATGATCGGGGCCAGGTAGGCCGCATCCGCCCCTAGGCCCGGGAAGATGTGCGACTGCGCACTGTGTTGCCACTCCAATCCCAGGAAGTAGAGTCCACGGTACGACGCCACCCCGCGTCGCTGGATCGGATACCCCTGTGCGTCGCAGATCGGCAGCATGAGCCAGTCGAAGTCGGGGCGGTAGCCGGTGGCCCAGATAAGCGCGGTAAGCTCCGCCGCAGCGATGTCGAGCGTGCTCGCCGGGGCTGCTACCGGATACGCCTCTGTGTAGCGCGGGCGTCGTTCGGGCGGGGCCGGAATCTCGCATCTGCGCACATGCTCGTCCACCGCAGCGCAGAAATCCTGCGCTGCCGCATCGCCTGCCGTGATCTGCTCGCGGAGATCGGCGGCGAAGAGCAGGGTTTGCCCCCGAATGCCCTGCAAGCGACCGAGCAGAGTCACGCCATCGCGCGCGAGGGTGTGGAGGTTGAGATCGCGTCCACCATCTTGCCCGGTGAGTTGCGGACCCGGCGGGGCGGCGCTTGCTCGCCCACCAGGCAAGGCTCCAACGGTCTGGTCGAACGCGCCCAGTGTCATCAGCCAGGAGATGCTGTCCCGTCCGCGATAGCGGCGCGGCAGCCAGAATGACCGCCCCCCCGCGAGGAAGACCGTCCGCCCCGCACGGCGCAGTTCGTCGGCGATCTGGCAGCCCGACTCGCCGCTGCCGACAACCAGGACTGCACCGAGCGGCAGTTGCGCCGGACGCCGATAATCACCCGCATGAATTTGGTGGACTATCGGCGGCACCTCATTGTGCACGGCGGGTAGGCGCGGGGTCCGGTACGCGCCGGTCGCGAGCACGACCTGGCGCGCCGCTATAGGCTCGGCTGTCGTGGCGATCAGGAAGCCGTGCCCCGCGGGATGCGGCGAAATCCCGGTCACACGGCGGTTGCAACACACCGGCAGGGCGAAGGTGCGCGCATATTCTTCGAGGCGCGCGACGACCTCGTCGCGGCCCATGAAACCGTCGGGGTCGTCGCCGGAATATGGCAGACCGGGCAACCGAAAATGCCAGTTGGGCGCGACCAGCCGCAACGAATCCCAGCGCTTACTGCGCCAGTGCTCGGCGAGACGCCCCTGTTCGAGCACGATATGGTCGCAGTCAATAGCCTTGAGATGATAGCTCAGCGCCAGTCCCGCTGGCCCGCCCCCCACGATCGCCACCTCGGTACACGGGTCGCTCTCGTGCCCGCTCATACCCGTTCCGCCGCCGATGGAAGCGTTGCTACCGCGATTTCGCTCGGAAAGCCGCGCTGTATGATGATCTCTCGCCGCTCGACTATGAAACCCGCGCGTTCTACCAAAGGTCGTAGTTGCAAGGGGCGGCAGCCGCCCAGCGATTGCGGTGCCAGACGAAACCGAAGTTTCCAGGCCGCGACGAAGAGGCGGCTCGGGAGATCGACGCCTTCGGTCAACGAGATGAGCGCCAGGCGACCCGTTGGTCGGAGGACGCGCGCGAATTCGGCCAGCGCGCGCGGCAAATCGTCGGCGGGCAAGAGGTCGAGCAGATAGGCGCAGTACAGACGATCGAAGCTGCGCGCGGCGAAGGGCAGCGCGGTCGCGTCACCCGCGCACAGGGGCGCGGCGAAGGGCAGCGCGGTCGCGTCACCCGCGCACAGGGGCGCGGCGCAGCGTCCGCGCGTCAAGCGCAGCATCACACGCGAAAGGTCGAGCCCGAAGGCGTGCCCACCCGGCGCGACCGCCAGGTGCGCCGTACCGGTGCCGACGCCGATCTGAAGTGCCCGCTGGCCGGGCTGCAAGTCCAGGGTAGCCAATGCGTGTGCTCCCGCTCGCGCCTCGAAGCGCGCGGCGCGATCAAGCCCTGCACCGAGCGTGTCATAGGCTTGCCGAGCCTGGGCTCGCGAGATCGTCCTATCGAACAGCAACATCACTTTTCTCTCGCCGCGCGTCACACTCGTCGCCTGCACAGGTTCGTGCCTCGCTCATCGGGTGACGCGGCGGCTATCCTCATAGTGATCTATCGCGCCAGAATACTCGTAGCGTAGAGCACAACCTTGTTCGCCGTCTGTGAGAATTATCACAGATCGTGATCGGGTACTCTGTTAGACTCAATGGGTCTGGGCCTTATCCTCGTGAAGCAAGCTGCGCCGAATGAGGAGGCCACCACACCTCGGCTCGCGGCGGGCGGCACGCTTCTCGGCAGCACGGCGAACGGATTGAGCAGAAGGGTAATCCAGCAACGATGACGAAATACGACGTCGCCATCATCGGCTCGGGGATCGGCGGCTCGACGCTCGGGGCAATCCTGGCACGGCAGGGGTTGAACGTTGTCATCTTCGAGGCTGGCAGTCACCCGAAATTCGCGGTCGGGGAGTCGATGATCCTCGAAACTTCCGAGACGCTGCGCGCGATGGCCGAGCTGTACGACGTGCCGGAACTGGCCTATTTCAGTTCGGAGCACTACCTCGCGCAGATCGGCACGTCCCATGGCATCAAGCGTCACTTCAGCTATCTCCACCACAGCGAAGGCTATCCGCAGGATATCCAACGGTCGCTGCAAGCCGTCATCCCGAGCCAGCCACACGGGTACGAGTTGCACCTCCATCGCCAGGACAGCGATTATTTCCTCACCGCAGTCGCCGTCTCGTATGGGGCGACGGTCCTGCAGAACACCCCGGTACAGGATATCGCGATCGCGCCCGATGGCGTGGAGGTGATCACCACCAAGGGGGTGCGCTATCGCGCCGACTACGTGGTCGATGCGGGGGGCTACCGGTCGATCCTGGCGGAGCGTTTCGCCCTGCGCGACATGGAGCTCCAGGCCCACTCGCGGACCATTTTCACGCACATGGTCGATGTACCCTGCTACAACAACGTCGGGGCGTCGCGCGAGCAATATGGCCTGCCCTTCCGGCTGGCCGAGGGGACGTTGCATCATATCTTCAAGGGGGGGCTGGCTCTGGGTGATCCCGTTCGACAATCATCCCGGTTCGACCAACCCGCTCTGTAGCGTCGGGCTCCAGCTCGATCCACGCCTCTACCCGACCCGCCAGGATCTCACCCCCGAAGAAGAGTTCTACGATTTCATCGAACGGTTTCCGAGTATCCCGCCGCAGTTCCAGCGCGCCAGGGCGGCGCGCGGCTGGACGCGCACCGAGCGGCTGCAATTCTCCTCGACGCAGGTCGTCGGCGAGCGCTACTGCCTGCTCGGTCATGCCGCCGGGTTCATCGATCCGCTCTACTCGAAGGGTCTCTACACCACCCTGATGAGCGTGTCCCTCGTCGCGCATCTCCTGCTCGAAGCCCACAAGACCGGCGATTATACGGCGGAGCAATTCCGCCCGCTCGAAGCGCTGACGCTCGGCTATGTACGCGCGAACGATCGCCTCGTTGCCAACTCCTTTAAGTCGTGGGGACATTACGACCTGTGGTCGGTCTACGCAGTCCTCTGGCTGACCGGCGCTTACCTGGAACTGGTGAAGCTGATGAGCGCACGCGGACAGGCGCGGAACCGCGACGAATACTTCGCCCAACTCGCGGGTCTCCATCTGGTTGGCGGCGGCTTCGCGGGATTCGATACCCTCGCCGACCGGATCGATACCATCGTCGAGCGGACCGATACCGACGACGATGGCGCGGTGCGCCGGTCGGTGGCGGAGATCCGTGCGCTCTATGGGGCGATCCCCTGGATGCCGCAGGCGTTCCGGGCGGTGCTGGCCGGCAAGAATTCGCTGCCCGCGCGGAAACTGCGCGCGGGGCTCTTCAGCCGGGAGCAGGGCTTCCTGGGGACTGGGGTATTCCGCGAGCACTTCTTCGGCACGCGCTCGATGGCGGAGGTGACCGCATTCTTCGTGCGCGACACCGCGAAGTATTCGACACCGGCGATCCGCCTACAGAAGCGCCTGCACTACGCGCGGACGGCCCGCACATGAAGTCGGTAGGGTAAGGGTACGCATGGTTGATACCTATCACACGATCATTATCGGGTCCGGCTCGGGCGGCTTCACGGTTGCGATCGGCCTGACCGGCCTCGGCAAACGCGTCGCCGTGATCGAGCGCGCCTTCGTCGGGGGCGACTGCACGAATGTCGGCTGTATTCCCTCGAAGGCGCTGATCCACCAGGCGAATGAGCCCGGCGCGGCGGACGACACAGCGGCGGTGTTTCGCACCGTGCAAGGGAAGCGCGATCGGCTCCGCGATGAGGAGACCGCGCAATTGCAGCGGACCAAGAATCTCGACCTGATCTGCGGTCACGCGCGTTTCCTCGATGCACAACGCCTGGAGGTGACGCTCAGCGACGGGAGCCGACGTGAGGTCAGCGCGGCACATATCGTCATCGCCACCGGGTCGCGGCCCCGCACGCTCGCTATCCCCGGCTTGCCGGACGAGCACACCCTGACGAACGAGCGCCTGTTCGAGTTACCCGAGGCTCCGCAGCATCTGGCGATCGTCGGCTCGGGCTCGGTCGCCCTGGAGATGGCCTGCGCCTTCCGGAAGCTCGGGAGCGCCGTCACCATCATCTCGCGCGGCGAGCGCATCCTGGCGAAAGCCGCCGCCGAAGCCGCCGAAGTGCTCGAACGCGCGCTGGTAGCACAGGGGATCGCGATCCATCACCAGGCCAAACCGCAATCCTACGATGCGGCAACCCGAACACTCCACGCCGTCGCGGGGGGCTTCCCGATGGCCATCCCCGACGTTGACCGGGTACTCCTGGCGATCGGTCGCGAGCGGAATATCGATGCGCTGGACCTGGAACGAGCAGGAATCGCGGTTGACGCTAAGAACGGAATCACGGTTGATGGGCAGGGGCGTACCAGCGTGGCGCATATCTACGCCGTCGGCGATGTCACCCCAGATTCGCACTGGACCCACTCCGCCAATGCCCAGGGCCGTCGCGTCGTCCAGCAGATCGCGCTGCCCTATCTGCCGACAATCGGGGGCGACCCACTCTACCCGCAGGCGACGTTCAGCGACCCGGAGGTGGCCAGCGTCGGCCTGACGCCCGAAACGGTCGCGCGACGGTACCACCCCGGCGCGGTACGGCGGGTGCGGATCGAATTGAAGGAGCTCGACCGGGGGTACACCGACGGCGTCGAGCACGGCTTCGTGCTGGTGCAGGCGCTGCGCCTGACCGGGCGTATCCTCGGCGCGACGATCGTCGGGCCGCACGCGGGCGACATGATCACCATCTTCACGCTGGCGATCTCGCGCGGGCTGTCGTTGTACAGCCTCTATCGGCTGGTCTTCCCGTACCCGACCCTCGCGGAAGGTCTGAAAAAGGCGGCTGATGCCTACGTGCGCGAGACTCTGCCACGCCTTCCCGCCGAGGTGGGAGCCTATCTCCGCTATCGCTTTGCCAAGCCCCGCCGTGGCAAGCCCCGGCTCGAACCGCAGGCGTGACCGCCTCCCTCTGCGATCGGTCGCGCGAGAATGGGCAGGAGGGATGCCCCGATAAGTTCCCGCGTCTTGCACGAGTGGCGCAGGCGCGCAGCTGAGGAGTGCGCGCGAGGCGCGGGCCAGGTAGCGCCAGAGAGTGGGAGGTCGCGGTGATTGATCAGCTGCTCCGGCAACCGAAGGAACGCTTCTTAGCGCCGCTGGCACTCGGTCCGTTGCGCACTATTTCACCGACAGCGCTCACCGTCGCGGCCTTGGTCGTCGGGTTGGGCGCGGCGGTCGCCGCCTGGCGAGGGGCCTACCCGCTGGCGCTCGTCTTGTGGCTGGGGAATCGCGCGTTAGACGGGCTCGACGGCACCGTCGCGCGGTTGCACGGCAAGCAGAGCGATTTCGGCGGCTACCTCGACATCGTCCTGGACACGGTGATCTACGCGGCGGTGCCGCTCGGGATCGCGCTCAGCGTCGACACACGCCCCGGGTACCTGTGCCTGGCGCTCTTGATCAGCAGCTTTTACATCAATGGCGCGGCCTGGCTCTATCAGTCCGCCTTGCTGGAGAAACATCGCCACGGCGCGGCGGGACGCGGCGAGTTGACAACGGTGACGATCCCGAGCGGGCTGATGGAGGGGACGGAGACGATTGTTTTCTACTGTCTCTTCCTGATGCTGTCGGGCCTCTTCTCCTGGCTCTGCTGCGCGATGGCCGCGCTGGTGGCGGTGACCATCGTCCAGCGACTGTGGTGGGCTGCCACAGTCGCCAATTAGGGGGGAGCGATGGATGGCAAGACCGCAGAGTTGCCCGATGCAACACCCGCATCGTCCGCCAATGTGCATAAGGGGCAAAAGTGGGTCGCACTCGCCTTCTGGGTCACCGCCTTCGCATCCTACCAATGGTACGGCTGGCGGAACGATCTCTCGCCGCTCGACGTGGTGCAGCGTTTGATCGATTTCTTCAGCGCCAGTTTCTATGGTCCGCTGCTGTTCATCCTGATCTATACCGTGCGCCCGCTGCTCCTCTTCCCGGCCACACTCCTGACGATCGCGGCGGGCTTCGTCTTCGGGCCGATCCTCGGGGTGCTACTCATCGTCATCGGCAGCAACGCCTCGGCGCTGCTGGCCTACGTGGTCGGGCGTTTCTTCGGGCAGGGGCTGCTGAGCGAGGGGCGGGCGGGCGGGATCGTGCAGCGTTACACCACCCGACTGCGCGAGCATAGCTTCGAGACGGTCTTCCTGCTGCGCCTGCTCTTCGCACCGTACGATCTGGTGAATTATCTCGCCGGATTCCTGCGAATCCGCTGGATCCCTTTCATCGTCGCCACCGCGCTCGGGGCGCTGCCCGGCACGCTCGCCTTCACCCTGTTCGGCGCATCGATCGAGCGCTTCGATGGCGGGATACCCGCGCTGAATCCGTGGGTGCTGGCCGCGTCGGTCGCGCTCTTCCTAGTGAGCCTGGGACTCTCTCGCAATATCAAACGGCGGAGTGCGGCAGCACACGAGGACGACGATCGACGCGATGCCGCGTGAGTCGAGCTACGTCTCGACACGGCTCGTGGGGACGAGCGACCTCTTGACAACACGAAGCTGATGAGAACATGGGGAGAGAAATAATGGTACGCCCGAGGCAATCCTATCTCTGGCTATGCGGGTACCTGGCGGTGGCCCTCGCCCTGGCGAGTTGTGGCGGTGGCACCGCGACGCCCTCAAGAGCGCAGTCGGCGGCCAGCGGCGCACCCGATCCGGCCAATTGGGACGCGGTACTCAAAGAGGCGCGCGGTCAGACCGTCAATTGGTATATGTATGGCGGCGCGGAGAGCATCAATCGTTTCGTCGATACCTTCTACGGCAAGGCCTTGCCGGACCGCTATGGCATCACCCTCAAGCGTGTCCCCGTGGCCGACACCGTCGATGCGGTCAATCAGGTGCTCAGTGAGAAAGAGGCGGGGAAGGACCCCGGCGCAGTCGATCTGATCTGGATCAATGGCGCAAATTTCTTCACGCTGAAGCAAGCCGCGATGCTCCACGGCGGGTGGGCGGGCGCGCTGCCGAACAGCCGACTCGTCAACCGCGACAACCCGGCGGTCAACCTCGACTTCGGCCAGCCGATCGGCGATCTGGAAAGCCCCTGGTCCTCGGCGCAGTTCCAGTTCATCTACGACGCGGCACGCACGGATGCGGGCAGCCTGCCGCGCTCGTATGCGGGCCTCAAGGACTGGGCCTGCGCCCACCCCGGACGCTTCACCTACATCGCGCCTGGGGTGGGGGCGTTTCAGGGGACACGTTTCGTGAAGGGTGCGCTCTACGAGATCAGCGGGGGCGGAGAACAGTGGCTGAAATACGACCAGGCGCTCTGGGACCGCTGGTCGCCGCAACTCTGGGAGTATCTCACCACCCTGAAACCGTGCTTATGGCGCCAAGGCGCGACCTATCCGAAGGATGAGAACGAGTTGCACCAACTCTTCGCCAATCAGGAGGTCGATTTCAGCATCACGCAGGCGGTCGCGGGGGCTGGCACGCTGATTCAGGATGGCCTGGTGCCCTCATCAGCACGGGCCTTCGTCTTCGATCGCTACATGATCGGCGATTTTAACTACGTGGCAATCCCGAAGAATGCCCCGCACAAGGCGGCGGCACTGGTGCTCGCTAATTTGCTGCTCGAACCCGAATTGCAGGCCGCGCAGATTCTGCCAGAGAATGGCTTTGGCCTCGGGTACGGGATCGATGTCAGCCGCGTTACCGATCCAGCGGCGCAGCGGCGCTTACAAGAGGCCGCACAGCGCCTCGGTCCGGCGGCGACCCCGCCGGAGCGGTTGAGTCAGGCACTTGCCGGCGACACCGACGCCCGCTACCAGGAACTCGTGGAGCAGGAATGGCGCAAACGTATCCTATCGGTGGACAATGATCATACGGAGGAGCAGACGATGAGCCCTCGGCGATGGGATAGGATTGGCCCCTGGCTATCGCTAGTCCCGGCGCTGACGCTGACCGGCCTGCTCTTCGGGACGGCGGTCACCTATGGCGTGGCGCAGAGCCTCGGCTACCTGACGCTGATCGACCAGCGCACGCTGCGCCTGAACGCCTACCGCGACATCCTCGCGGGCGATGGTGCGCTCGCCCGCGAGTTCTGGGCGGCACTCGGCTTCTCGCTCTGGATCAGCGTCGCGGCGACCCTCCTATCGGCGGTGGGCGCACTGGCTCTGGTGCTGCTCTTCCCACAAAAACGTGCCGATCGGCTCGGCCTGACGGTGCTGCACCTGAATCTCGCCTTCCCGCACCTCGTCTGGGCGATCGCGCTGCTGCTGCTGCTCGGGCAGAGCGGTCTGCTGGCGCGACTCGTCGCAACCCTCGGGCTGATCGGCAGCCCCGCCGAGTTTCCCGTGCTGGTGCGGGACCGCTTCGGCCTGGGGATCATCATCCACTACGTCACCAAGGAGACCCCCTTCCTGACGCTGATCGTGCTGGGGATCCTGCGCGCCCAGCCGGAGGCCTACGATGCCGTCGCCGCGAACCTCGGCGCGGGCACCTGGCAGCGGCTGCGCCATGTCACGCTGCCCCTGGTCCTGCCCGGTCTGACCGCCGGGGCGCTCCTCGTCTTCGCCTTCACCTTCGGTGCCTATGAGGTCCCGGCAATCCTCGGCGTGCGCTATCCCCGGATGCTCGCCGTCGTCGCCCTGGACCTCTTCATGAACAGCGATCTGCGCCTGCGCGCTGCGGCGATGGCGGTCAGCGTCGTTATGGCCGCGACAACGATCGTCATCGCAGTGGCCGGGCGCGCGGTCGTACTGAGGCGGGCCATATGAGTGGCATGGGGCGGCAGCTGCTGGGCGACCGGAGCCGTGTCGCGCTGATCGGCGCGATCATCCGGGGTATCGTCTATCTCGTGTTGCTGGTGCCGCCGACGATCTTCCTGCTGCACGCCTTCGCCACGCGCTGGTTCTACCCGCAACTCTGGCCGCGCGAATGGTCGCTGGCCGCCTTGCGACGGCAGCTGGGCGATCCCCAGACGAGCGCGTCGCTCGCGACCAGCGTCGTCGTCGCGGCGATCGTGACCGCGCTGTCGCTGGTGATCGCCTACCCGGCGGCGCGAACGATCGGCCTGCGGCGGCTCCGGGGTGGGGGTATCTTCGAATTGCTCTTTCTCTTGCCAACGACAGTCCCGACGGTGGCGATCGGCATGGGGCTGAATATTTTTGCGCTGCGGATCGGCCTAGCGGGTACACTCCTCGGTGTCGTCATGGCCCAGCTTATCCCGGTCCTGCCGTATACATTCTTCGCCCTGGTCGGCGTCTTCGCGCGCTACGACCCGAACTACGAATATCAGGCGCTGGCGCTCGGCGCAGCGCGACCGCGCGTCTTCCTGCACGTAACCCTGCCGCTCGTGTTGTCTGGGGTCATGGTGGCAACGCTCCTCGCATTCCTCGTTTCCTGGAGCCAGTACTTGCTGACGCTGTTGATCGGTGGTGGGCGGATTCAGACGCTGCCATTGCTGCTCTTCGCGGCGGCGGCGGGCGGCAATACCACCTCGATCGCCGTCCTGGCGCTCTTCTTCATTCTGCCGCCATTGGTGATCATCGCCTTTGCGGCGCGTTATCTGACCAGCCGGAGCACGGTGATCGAAGGGCAATATTAATCAGCTATGACGAGATTACGCCTTGAGCTGTTGACCAAGACCTATGCGCGGCGAACCGCCGCCGCCGTCCATGACCTATCACTGACGGTTGCCTCCGGCGAACTGCTCGTGCTGCTCGGGCCATCGGGGAGCGGCAAGTCCACGATTCTGAAGCTGATCGCCGGGATCGAGCACGCCGACCGGGGCGACATTCATTTCGATGGAACGAGCGTGCTCGGTCTGCCGACGAACCGGCGCGGCGCGGTCCTGATGTTTCAGCAAGCCTATCTGTTCCCCTTCCTGAGCGTCGGTGAGAACGTCGCGTTCGGGTTGAAGATGGCTGGGGCCAGCGGCGCGACCAGACGCGCGGAGGTTGCGCGGATGCTCGACCTGGTCGAACTGCCGGGGATCGAGCGTCGCAAACCGCGCGAGCTTTCCGGTGGGGAGCAACAGCGGGTGGCGTTGGCACGGGCGCTCGTCACCCGCCCGCGCGTCCTCCTGCTCGACGAACCCCTGAGCAGCCTCGACACCACCGTGCGCGAGAACTTGCAGGGGGCGATCCGCCGGATCCAGCGCGACCTGGCGCTCACGACAATCCTCGTCACCCACGATCTCGGGGAGGCGATCACCCTCGCCGACCGCATCGGCGTCCTACGCCAGGGGCACCTGGTCGGTTGCGACGAACCGATGCGCCTGTTCGAGCGGCCCGCCACAGAGGCTACGGCGCGCTTCGTGGGCGTCTCGACCTTTCTCGCAGGCCCGCTTACGGGGGGCAATCTGGTGACGGAACTCGGCGTGTTCGCCGTGGCGGGCGCGGATGCGAATCGCCCCGTGGCCACCTACGGTATCCGCCCGGAACGTGTGCGCCTGCTCTCGGCACCGGCGCTTAATGCGGTCGAGGGTGTAATTCAGGCGCTGAGCTATAAGGGCGAGTTCACCGAAGTACGCGTCATGGCGATGGGGCGTGCCCTGCTCATCAGGCATTATGGCGGGCTCGGCAACTATCAATGTGGGGAGGCGGTCTGGGTCCAGTTCCCTCCCGCAGCACTCTTCCCGGTTCTGCCGGATTGAAAAAGACGGTGACGTGAAAATGACGATCGTGATCGTAGGCGCCGGTCCGGCGGGATTGGCGATGGCTCGCGAGCTACAACGGCGCGGCTTGCCGTATCGCGTGCTCGAGCGCCAGGCGGTAGGCAATAGCTGGCTGCACCACTATGAGCGGCTGCACTTGCATATCCCGAAGCAGGTTTCGAGTTTGCCGGATCAACCGATGCCCGCCACCTATCCGCAATATCCCTCGGCGCTCCAGTTCCGCCACTACCTCGCGCGCTATGCCGAAGAGCAGCGGTTGGCCATCGAAACCGGCGTGGGGGTGCGTCATGCGGCCTACGACGGCAATCGTTGGTGCTTGGCGACGAGCCAAGGGGCCGTTAAAGCGGATATCCTGGTCGTCGCGACAGGGATTTGGAGCACGCCCCATCGCGCGCACTTCCGCGGGCAAGAGACGTTCGGCGGGCCGATCCTCCACGCGAGCGAGTATTTCAACGCCGTCCCCTTCGCCGGGCAGCGGGTGCTGGTGATCGGCGCGGGCAACTCCGGCAGCGAGATCGCCATCGATCTCGCCGAGCACGAGGTGACAACCGCGATCGCCATCCGCGACGGGGTAGCGTTCGTGTCACGCCCCACGAACCCGTTGGTGATGCGCGCCGCCTCGTGGTTCCTGCGCACCGTGCCGCACCCATTCGCGGAGCGGCTGCTACATCGCCGCGATTTCAGCGCGATCGGCCTACCACTGCCCTCGGGCTCGCCACTGGACCATTTCCCGGTCGTCGGCTACGACTTGCCCGAAGCGGTCGCCGCCGGGCGCGTGCGGCGCTACGGCGGCATCGCGCGATTCGCCCCCGGTAAGGTCTGTTTCGCTGACGGTCGCGAGTACGCGTGCGATGCCATCATCCTCGCGACTGGCTACCGGCCAACGGTCGATTTCGTCGCCCACGAGTTGCTGCTCGATGCGGATGGTCAGCCCCAGGTTGACCGGGAGTGGCGCGCGATCGGCAATCCCCGCCTCTACTGCGTCGGCTTCTGGTATCCCACCACCGAGGGCTGGCTCCAATCGATCGGGCGCGTGGCTCGCACCGCCGCCCGGTCGATCGCGCGCCAACTGCGCTAGTCGCCGCCCACGCCGCAGCGCAGCTGTCGCGCACGATCCAGCTTGTCGAGCAGGGCTTTCCGCATCGCGGTTTCGGCGAGGCTCGGCGCGAGGCGGCCGAATAGGGCGAAGGCGCGGTTGCCCTTGCCGGGGATGAGCGTGTGTTGCCCGGCCTGCACCGCCGCTAACACCAGCGCCGCCAGTTGCTCTGGCGGCATCCGCCTGGCCTCATGACGATTGTCGGGGCTGTAGCGACGGGCGTGGGCGGTGCGTGTCGGACCGGGATACACCGTTAGGACCCGCACACCCGCCGCGGCAAGGCCGACTCGGATATTGCGCGCGTAGGCCGCCACGCCATCTTTGCTCGCCGCGTAGACGCTCGCGCCCGGATAGCCGGTGAAGCAGGAGAGCGAGGCGATGAAGACAACCGTGCTGTCGTGCGCCAGCCGCCGTCTCGCGAGCAATCCCGCGGTCAGGAGCAACGGCGCGAGCAGATTCAGATCGAGCACCCGTTCCTGCGCCGCGAGATCGCTGCCCGCGAAGCGCCCGACCGCGCTGATCCCAGCGCAATGGATCAGACAATCGAGCGGTCCCAGCCCGGCGAGTCGGTCGATGATACGGTCCATGTCCACGGGAGCGGTCAGGTCGGCGCGGAGGAAGGTGGCCGGGATGCCCCGCGCCGCTAACTCGGCACAGGTACGGGCACTCAGCGTTTCGTCGCTGTCGAGCCCGATGATCGCATAACCCGCCGCGCCAAAGGCGTGCGCGAGCGCGCGACCGATCCCGTCCGCCGCACCGGTGATGACGCAGTGCCGCGTTGCCACTCCACTTGCTCCGAAGGCGGGCAGGTGCGGCGGATCGTCGGCGTGGCGCGGACTACGTCGACGAGCGAGCGCATCGACAATCCCCGCACCATGCCGACTGGCGAAGCGGAGCGCACGGTTGGCCGGGCCGAGCGCCGTCGTCGCCGGGCCGTGCTCGATAGCGCGCACGACCTGCGCGGCCACGCGTTCGGGCGGAGGGTAGCGCCGCCAGCCAGCGGCCCCGATCGCCATGCCGCTCTTGGCGTGCATGGTGGTGCGAATCGCCCCCGGATGGATGACGCGCACCGCGACCTGCCCGGCCAGCTCAACCCGTAAGCTCCGCGCAAAGCCCGCCAGCGCGGCCTTCGTCGCGCCGTAGACCGCGTACTCCGGCACCGGCAGGGCTGCCGCGACCGAACCGATGAAAGCGATGGTGCCGCGTGCTCGCCAGAGCGCAGGGAGCAGCGCGTGGGTCAGCGCGATCGGCGCGCGCAGATTGACGGCCACCAACTCGCGCACGCTCGCGGCGGCTTGCCGCGCGACCGGCCCGTGGAAGCCGACCCCGGCATTCTGGATGAGCAGATCGACCGTCGCGATCCCGCGCTCGCGCAGGAAGCGCTCGACCGCGACGCCACAGCCCCGATCGGCGAGATCGACCTGGCAATAGGTCTCCTCCGTGAAGAGGCGTGTGTCGAGCATCGTGCGCGGTCGCCGACCGAGCAGCACCAGTCGGGTGCCACGCGCGGCATACAGGCGCGCGAGCGCAAGTCCGAGCCCATCCGTCGCCCCGCTGATGATGACAGTGCGTCGCTCGTTGCTCACGGTTGCCTCCGTAATGCTAGGTCCACGCGGTGCCGGGTGAGCTAGCGCCGGATCGACGGCCAGGCCAGATAGGCGACGAGGGCCGCATCCAGGCGGATCTCGAACACGACGAATTAGCTGCCGTAGTGGCGGCGATCCCAGTAGCTGATCGGGCGGTGGAGCCGGATCGTCCACGCGAAGAGGAAGAAGCTGACCGCACCGTCGTACTGTGTCGCCAGATCGATGAGGGAACGGACCGCACACCCGGCGAACAACCACAACGCCCAGCGCCACCACGATCCAGTGAGGTGGCGGTAACGCCAGAGGAACGCCAGCACGAGCGCGAGCAGTATCGGTGCATGGAAGACGTTGTGCGCGACGATCCAAAGCGGATCACGGAAATAGCGCTCGTCGAAGGCGGCGCGCATCACCATGCTGGTGTCCTGCCCCGCCTCCATCCTGGCCGTGATGTATGTGCTGAGTGAGAGTATCGCCAGGGGCACATCGGGGAGGACCGCACCGATCAGGAAGGATCTGCGCGGCGGTGCAGAGAGCGACCACGCCCCCCGTCGCAGGGCGGCGTTGATCAGAAAATGCGAGGGGGTATTCATCGTGTTCCCGACGCTACGGACGAGCGCGGAGTGACAACAACACCGCACCGGTTCCCCGCTCGCCCGCCCCGACGAACCACGCTCACCGCCAGTATAAGCCAACGATCACCCCGAACTGTAGGCGACGTCACAGAACGGCAAGCGGATCCGGCCTATGCTGGTAGCAACACGAGCTGCATAGGGGGGTATTGCGCCCCCTGGTGTGCGTGACGATGGCTAAGTGCAACCGGGTCGCGGTGAGTGGCCCGAAACGTGCGACAGCGCCAGGTGGTGGGTCAGCGGAAGCGAGGGAGCAGACCATGGCGCGCGTAATCGTCTTCGATGTCAACGAGACCCTGCTGGATCTAGCGGCGCTCGAACCGGCCTTCGCGCGGATTTTCGGCGACGCCATGGCGCGACGAGAGTGGTTTACGCAGGTGCTGCAATCGGCGCTGACGGCGACGGTGACCGACGCCTACAGCGACTTCGGAGCTATCGGCATGGCCGCGCTCGCGATGACGGCCGCGCGGCGCGGGATCGCGCTGACGGACGCCGACCGGCAAGCAATCCGGGAGGGGATGCAGCGACTCCCGGCCCATCCCGAGGTGCGCGAGAGCCTCGAGCGCCTCCGCGCCGGTGGTTTGCGGCTAGCGGCGCTCACCAACTCCACCGCTGCGGTCGGCGAGGCGCAGCTCGCGAACGCCGGGTTGCGCGAGTGCTTCGAGCGCGTGCTCTCCGCCGATACGGTGCGGCGCCTCAAGCCCGCGCCCGCGCCCTACCTGATGGCTGCGGAACGCCTCGGTGTGCCGGTCGGTGAGGTGCGCCTGGTCGCCGCCCACGCCTGGGATGTCGCCGGTGCCCAGCGCGCGGGCTGCGCGGCGGCCTTCGTCGCGCGACCAGGGCAGGTGCTCGATCCGCTCGCCCCAGTCCCCGATATCGTCGGCGTCGATCTGCGCGACGTTGCCGAGCGGATCCTTGCGGTGGAGCGGTGAGCGGGCAGACCCGTTCTGGCGCGGCCCCACCGCATCCCGCTATATGAGCACCGGTCTCGGTGCCGCATCGATCGCTACGTCGGAGGAACTATGGCGGCTGATCGCCCCGAACATGCCCTCGCGCTCGAAACAATCGCGCCAGATTTCGCGCTGACCGCGACCGATGCATAGATCGTCGCGCTCGCCGACTATCGGGAACGCCAGCCCGTCCGGCTCGTCTTTTAGGATACGTCAGAAGTCAGACGGTGCCTGGTGGGGACGGTCGGATCCTGGTAGCGTTGGGGCCTTGACCGCTGCGTGAAGGAGCGTCCGATGCCCTGTCCCCACTGCGCCGCGACCGCGACTACCGCCCAAGCCCGACGCACCGCACTCGGTTATCGTCCCTTCCGCTGCGGCCGGTGCCGCCGGATCTGCAACGAGCGCACGGGCTCCCCGTACAACCACCGCCAATACCCGACCGATCTCGTGCTGTTGGTCGTCCTCTGGCGGCGCCGCTACAAGCTGCGCCTCCGAGACCTAGCGGCGATGTTCTTGGACCGGGGGCTTCGTGTTCAGCCACGAGGCGGTCCGCGACTGAGAGGCGCGCCCTGCCCCGCTCCTGACCGATCGGTTGTGCGCCAGGCGGCGCGGCCAGGGTGGCACGAAGTGGCACGCAGACGAGATCGAGGGGCGCTGGTGCTACCTGTACCGCGCGATCGATCGGGACGGCAACCTTGTCGACGCGTTGTTGAGCGAGAAGCGGGACATGGCGGTGACCCAGCGCTTCTTCGCGCAGGCGCTGGACCTCGTCGGCCAGGCACCGGAGCAGGTGACGACGGACGGGCACGACGCCTCTCCCCGCGCCATCCATGAGACCCCGGGCGACGGGGTGATCCACCGCACCAGCCGCGACAAAAACAAGCGCATCGAACAGGACCACCGGGGCGTGAAGCAACGCTCCTACCCGTTGCGCGGCTTCGGTGCCTTCGCGTCCGCCGCCCGCTTCTGCTCCGCATTCGAGGAACAACGCCAGCACTTCCGGATCGCCACACGATCGCGCGCCTACGTCTCGCTAGGGGGGCGGCGGTGCCTGTTCCAGGATCGCTGGGCGACGGCCATGGCCGAACTGACTGCCGCCTGACGGCAGGGAAAGAGCACGGTCACGCCACCCGCAGCACCCCATGGCCACGATCGTCGCCCCAGTTCTGACGCATCCCGTCTCAAGGGCTGCTTTCGGGGTACTGTCACGTTAAGTTTTGACTGAACGAAATCTCCCCACGCCGGACCAATCCTGGCCTTCATCAGCGCTTGTACAAGCCGGATCCGGTCGCGTATGCGCCGATCATTCCCCACTTTCGGACCGCCGTCGCCGCCTAAAAGGCTTAACTTGACGCTCTGTGACAATAGGATAGAGCGCGGCGAGGTGGGCTGACCCTTAACTTGAGCGGCTACGTGCCCTTGCACTGACCTGTCGCCCCCTCGTTGGGCTCCTGGGGCGTGACCTAATAGGAGCCCGTCGCCGCAGGTGCGACCCGAGAGCGTCCTGTCCCCCCGGAGCCGCGTGGCGCGTGAACGGTGCTGAATGGAGGGCCCGATGATCACGATTGGGGTGGATGCACACAAGCGCGTCCATGCAGCGGTGGCGCTCGACGACGCGGGCGGGGAACTGGCGCAGTGGCGCGGACCGAACAGCGCGGAAGGCTGGCGGCAGGTGGCCGCCTGGGCGGCGGCGCTGGGTCCGGATTGCCGCTGGGGGATCGAAGGGGCGTGGAACTACGGGCGCGGCCTGGCGCAATTCCTGGTCGAGGCGGGGGTGGTGGTCTACGAGGTCAACCCGCGCTGGACGGCGCAACGCCGTCGCACCGCGCGTGCACGGGGCAAGAGCGACCGGCTCGATGCACGCGCGGTGGCGCTGCTGGTCCGCGGCGAGGCCAGCACGCTGCCCGCGGTCGCGGCGGACGACGCGACGGCCACGCTCGAGCTGCTCGTGACCGAGCGCGATGATGCTGTGGCCGAGGCGACGCGGCTGCGCAACCAGGTGCATCAGGTGCTATTCCACCTCGACCCGGAATACGCCGCGCATCTGCCGAAATTGCGGACCAAGGCCGGATTGCGCGCGCTGGAGCGCTACGAAACCGATGACCGGCGCCCCCTCCAGCAACAGCGCGCGGGCACGGTCCGGCGGCTGGCGCAACGCTTGCGGCTCGCGCAGGAGCACGCCCGGTTTCTCGCAGCCCAGATCCGGGAACTCGCCGCCCCACGCTTCGCCCCACTGGCGCAGATCTGCGGCATCGATCTCCTCACGGCGGGTACGCTCGCGGGGATCCTCGGGCCGGGCCGACGCTTCGCCACTGACGCACAGTTGGCCGCCTATGCGGGGGCGGCACCGCTGGAAGCCTCATCGGCCGAGCGGGTGCGCTATCGTCTCAATCGCGGCGGTAATCGGCGTCTCAACGCGATCCTCTATCGGATCGTGCTCACGCAGTCGCGGCACGCGCCGCAGGCGCAGGCGTATCTCGCGCGGCGCATGACCGAAGGCAAGACCCGACGAGAAGCGGTGCGCGCGCTCAAGCGCTTCGTCGTCCGGGCGATCTGGCAACGTTGGCAGGAGTGCCTCGCACTGCAAGCCGCCCCCGCGCCGCTCGCGGCGTAGCGACGGCATTGCTCCTCCACCTCGGGGAGCGCTATCAGCCTGATGTAGCCTGTGGAGCGAACCTCCACAGGCTACATCAGGTGTCCTCCAGCCTCGCACAGAGCACCGGATGATATGGGGCTTGACATAGGAGCGTCAGTGCCTGACAGAGAGTCAGGTAAAGTGGGGCTAGCAGCCTGTCGGAGAGAACGGGAGGGGCGTGAATTGTGCCGCTAATCCCGTCCGCCCGCGCCGCCACGGGCGGCCCGCCCCACCCGCGTGGCGAGGCGCGGGCCGCCCCCGGCCCGCGCCTCGCGGCATTACCATCCCGCGCTGGCCAGCAGGCACACGGCCCCCAGGGCCAGCAGGTGCAGCCGCTTCAGGTTGTAGGCCAGGCAGACCAGGCACCACTCGCCCGCCGCCGCCGCCTGCCCGCGCAGCGAGCACTGGCGGAAGCCCAGCACCTCCTTGATGATGCCGATGACCGGCTCGACCGTGCATTTACGCAGGCGGTAGATCGCCTTGCCCGCCGCCGTCTGGAGTTTATAGGCCATCCTGGCGGCCAGGGCGGCGGTGTCCGGCGGCGGCGCGGACGGCGGCGCGAAATAGGCCTGCCAGTCCCGGTGGTGCGCCTCGCGCCCGGCGGCGATGTAGGGCTCGATGCCCCGCGCCTCCAGGAAGTGGATGTTGGCCGCGCTGAAGTAGCCCGCGTCCAGCGCCGCCGCGCCCGGCGTGCCCAGCGCCGCCGGGATACTCGCCACCGTCGGGGCCACCTCGGCATAGTCGTTGGGATGGTTGGAGAGCGCGTGGCCCACCACCAGTCGGCTGGCCTGCTCGACCGCCACCTGCGCGTTGTACTGCTGCGCCACGCCCTGATCGGTGCAGTTCTTCATGATCCGGACTCGGGGTCGGTGAAATTGTACTGGTCGCCGTCGCGCGGCCCCGGCGTCGGCGGGGTAGGCGGCCGCCCGCGCGGTGGCCGCCCCGTGCGCCGTGCCTGCTCCTCCCGCGCGGCCAGCTTCGCCAGATACGCCGCCTGCTCCGCCGCCGTGCGCTCGGCCGCGCGCGCCTCCAGCACCGCCTTCGCCTCGGCCAGGCGCGCCAGCCGCTCTTCCCGCCGCGCCACCTCGTCGGCGACGACGAGCCCGTCGGGCAGCCGCCCCTGGTCGGTCCGCTCGGCCAGGGCGAACAACTCGGCGATCTCGGCGCGCAGCCGCGTCTCCAGTTCCGTCAGCCGCCGGTGGCTGACCGCCTTGCTCTTCGAGGCGTCGGCGTGGAGCTTGGTGCCGTCGAGGATGCGTCAGAAGTCAGACAACACCTGGTGGGAACGACCGGATTCTGGTAACGTAGCGTCCTTGTCCGCTGCGTGAAGGAGTTGCCCGTGCCCTGCCCCCACTGCGCCGCGACCTCAATCGTCGAGCAGCCGCGGCGCACCGCGCTGGGCTACCGCACCTTCCGCTGCCGGAGCTGTCGCCGGATTTTCAATGAGCGCACCGGCACCTCGTTCAATCACCTCCAATACCCGACCGATCTGGTTGTGCTCGTCGTGTTGTGGCGACTCCGCTACAAGCTGCGCCTCCGGGACCTCGCGGAGATGTTCCTGGCGCGCGGCTTCGTCTTCAGCCACGAGGCGGTGCGCGACTGGGAGGCGCGCTACGCGCCGCTCCTGGCCGCCCGGCTGCGCGCCAAGCGGCGCGGCACGATAGGCCCGAAGTGGCACGCGGACGAGACCTATGTCCGGGTCAATGGCACCTGGCGCTATCTCTACCGCGCGATCGACCGGGAGGGCAACCTCGTCGACGCGCTGCTGAGCGAGCAGCGCGACATGGCTGCCGCCCAGCGGTTCTTCGCCCAGGCCCTGGACCTCGCCGGCCAGGCACCGGAGCAGGTGACGACCGACGGGCACGACGCCTACCCCCGCGCCAT
>JAABUT010002121.1_pt1 | contig 20088 bp, 18 predicted proteins | sample 5559281 | NCBI WGS metagenome assembly JAABUT01 (sample SAMN10711880, study PRJNA513359) | rock metagenome | isolation source: Antarctica rocks | place: Antarctica: Victoria Land, Ricker Hills nord | collected 2016-01-04
ACCGCAGCCAGCCCTCGAGTACTTCACGGTCGCGGGGCGGAACCTCCACAGCACCAGTCAATGACATGGTTCATCATCCCAGAACCGCTGCCGGTATTCAAGCTACATCGTTACCGCGACACTAGCGCCCGGGCTTGGGTCTAGGTCAGCGTTGGCGTGCGCACCTCAGCAGGACACCTCAGCGCACGCCGGGACGGGTCGCGGACTCGGCTGGCGCTCTGCCTGTCGCTTTGGGCCGGAACGAGCGGGGCTGTCTTGGGACGACAGTCGAAAGAATGAGCCAGTGGCGGCCCGGTCGACCGCTTCTTCCGACGGGGTCGTTGACAAACTGACACTCTTGTCGAAGCATGGCGCACGTCACACCCCCCAACGGAGGAGCAGGCATGGCGTACGTCATCGGTGTCGACGTCGGTGGGACCTTCACCGATGCAGTGCTCGAAACCGGCACGGGCGAGATCATCGCGGCGAAGACGCCGTCGACCCCGCCCGACTACTCGGTCGGAGTGCTGACCAGCCTCGACCTGCTGGCGGCGCAGTTCGGTGTCAGCACCGAGGAGATGCTCGCTCAGACGCATCACATCGCGCACGGGACGACGTCGTCGCTGAATGCGCTGGTCACGGGCACCGTCCCTGAGGTCGGGTTTCTGACCACGCGCGGGCACCGTGACTCCATCTTCATCATGAACGTCGAGGGCCGATACCTCGGCCTGTCGTCGCACGAGCTGCAGAACCCGATCAGCCAGACGAAGGATCACCGCCTCCTGCCCAAGCGCCTGGCGGAGGAGGCCACCGAGCGGATCGACCGCGACGGCAACGTCGTCGTCGCCCTGGACGAGGAGGCAGCGCGGCAGGCGATCGGGCGACTGTTGGCGCAGGGTGTGCGGGCCATCGCCGTCTCGCTGCTGTGGTCGTTCCGCAACCCGGTCCATGAGCAGCGCCTCGCTGAGCTGATCCACGAGGCCGACCCGGACGTGTTCGTCGCCACGTCGTCGGAGGTCAGCCCGCGCATCCGCGAGTTCGCCCGCCACTCTACGACGATCATGAGCACGCAGATCGCCCCTGGCCTGCGCGACTACCTCGACTCCCCTCATGCCGCGCTGACGCAGCGTGGTCTGAAGGGCCCACTCCTGGTCATGCAAAGCAACGGCGGCGCCGTAACGGCGAAGGACGCGACGGCGCAGGCCATCAGCACAGTCGGCTCAGTGCTCTCCGGCGGTGTCGTCGCCTCCCTGTCGCTGGCCGAGCAGCTCGGACACAGCAACGTCATCGCGACCGACGTCGGCGGCACGACGTTCCTCGCCGGCTTGATCGTCGACGGCGAGCCGGTCCGCGAGGCGACGACGATCATCAACCGTCACCCGGTGAACGTGCCATGCCTGAAGGTCGACGCAATCGGATCCGGCGGCGGCGCGATCGCCTGGGTCGATGCCGGCAACAACCTGCGCATCGGCCCCAAGAGCGCCGGCGCCGTCCCTGGTCCCGCCTGCTACGACCTCGGCGGCGAGAACCCGACGAACACCGACGCGAACCTCGTGCTCGGCATCCTGCCCGAGCGCGGATTGCTCGGTGGCTCCAAGCCGCTGTCGCTCGAGCGCGCCCGCGAGGCGATCCGCGTGAAGGTCGCCGAGCCTCTTGGCCTGACCGTCGAGCAGGCTGCTGCGGCGATCTACGCCGCGCAGACCGCGCAGACCGGCGACCTGCTGCGCAAGACCGTCCTCGAGACGGGCCGCGACCCGCGCGACTTCGTCCTGTACGCGTTCGGCGGCTCCGGCCCGGCGTTCTGCGCCTCGTACTCCGCCGCGCTCGGCGTCGACCAGGTCATCGTCCCGCTCGGTGCCGTCGCCTCCGCGTTCTCCGCGTACGGGCTCGCGTCGTCCGACATCATCCTCAATGCCGAGCTCAGCGACCCCACGCAGGCACCGCTGGACCCGGCCCGCGCCAGCGCGAACTTCGACCGGCTCGAGGCCCAGGTCCGTGCCGGCCTGGAGCGCCAGGGCCTGCAGTTCGACAACGTCCGCATCGACCGTGAGATCGATATGCGGTACGCGATGCAGCTTGCCGAGGTCGCCGTGCCCGTCATCGCGGGAACGCTGGACGCTCAGGCTCTCGACACCGCTGCCGCGGACTTCGAACGACTCTACGCCGGCCTGTACGGCAAGGACTCAGGCTTCAGCGAGGCCGGCATCCAGGCCATCACCTACCGGGTCCGCAGCACCGGCATCCTGCCGTTCTCCCCGAAGCTGCCGACCCTGCAGGCCGCGGACACCCCGTCGCCGGAGGCTGCGGTCACACAGCGGCGCCCGGTCTTTCTCGACATCCGCGCCGGCTACGTCGACACGCCCGTGTACGACTACACGCTCCTGCGCGCCGGCCACGTCATCAACGGCCCGGCGATCATCGAGGTCCCCACCACGACAGCGGTCATCCCCCAGGGCTTCCTGGGCTCCATCGACAGTCTCGGCAACCTCGTCATCACCCGTGAAGGAGTCACAGCATGAGCATGGCGGTCGCAGGTTCAGAGCGTTTCGCGAGCCGCCTGGTCGACCTGGGTGAGCTCGAGGCAACAGCCAGCAAGCACGTCCCGCTGCACACGGTCAGCCAGGAGCAGATCGACGGCGTCGACCCGCTGACCTACGAGGTCGTCCGGCACCGCCTGTGGTCGGTCACCAACGAGATGGGCGAGGCGCTCATGCGCATGTCCGGCTCGCCGATCGTCACCGACGCCAACGACTTCGACTTCGCCCTGAGCGACGAGCTCGGCCAGGAAGTCCAGGTCGGCCTGTACAACACGATGCTCGTCGGCTCGGTCGACATGGCCATCTACTGGACGCTGCAGAACCGCGCCGCCAACCCCGGCATCAACGACGGCGACATGTTCCTGTGCAACGACCCGTGGGTCGGCGGCGGACTGCACCAAAACGACGCGATGATCTACCAGCCGGTGTTCTACGACGGTCGACTGTTCGGCTGGACGAGCGCTGTCGCGCACCAGGCCGACCTGGGCGGCGTCGGGCTGGGCTCGTTCTCGCCGTCGGCCGAGGACGTCTTCTCCGAGGCGCTGCCGACCCCACCGGTCAAGGCCGTGCGCGACTTCGTCCTGCAGGACGACATCGCCGACATGTGGGTCCGGCGCTCGCGCGTGCCGCTCATGGTCGGACTGGACCTGCGCGCCAAGGTCGGCGCCAACACCGTCGGGCGCAACCAGCTCCTCCAGATCATCGAGCACTACGGCCCGGACACGGTCAAGGCCGTCATGAAGCGCATGATGAACGACGCCGAGTCGCGGCTACGCGCCAAGCTCGTCGCCATCCCCGACGGCACCTGGAAGGCCACCGGCTACCAGGACCAGTCGCACGCCGGCAACCGCGGCGTCCACGGCATCACCGTCTCGGTAACGAAAAAGAACGACCACCTCACCTTCGACTTCACCGGCACCGACCCGCAGGCCGGCGTCATCAACTGCACCTACGCCGGCATGCGCGGCGGCATCATGCTCGCGCTCCTGCCGCACCTGGCCGGCGACATCCCCTGGTCGACCGGCGGGTTGCTGCGCTGCTTCGACATCGTCAGCGAAGAGGGCACGATCAACAACGCCACCTTTCCCGCAGCTGTCAGCCGCGCGCCGATCGGCCCGGCCTGGCTCACCGGCAACCTCGTCGCCGAGTGCCTGTCGCAGATGCTCGACCGGGCACCCGACGTCGCCCAGGGACACGTCCAGGCGACCTGCTGCGGCACCTGGGACACCGCGGTCATCGCCGGCCTGGACCAGCGCGGGGAGGTCCCCGTGCCGTTCCTGTCGATCATCATGGACCCGATGGCGGGCGGCCTGGGTGCCAAGCCCGAGGCCGACGGCCTCGACACCGGCGGGCTGCTTGGCATCCCGATGGGCCGGGTCCCCGACATCGAGATGACCGAGTTCATGTACCCGGTGCTTTCGCTGTGGCGCCGCGAGCAGGTCGACTCGGGCGGCCCCGGCCGTCAGCGCGGCGGCGTCAGCGCGTCGCTCGGCATCACGCCGCACGGCACGTCGTTCCCCATCGGCCTGGTGCTCGCCTCAGCCGGTAAGGCCATCAGCCAGAACAACGGCCTGTCCGGCGGCTACCCCGGCAACAGCGGCCGGGAAGTCATCGCCCGTGGCGTCAACGTCGGCGACATGCTCAACGCCGGACAGCTGCCGACCAGCCTGGACGAGGTCGGCGGACAGACCGAGCTGCAGCCCTGCTACGGCCAGACCTACATCGCTCCCGGCGAGGTCTTCACCATGCTCTGGCAGGGCGGCGGCGGCTACGGCGACCCCGTGCGTCGCGACCCCGACGCGGTCGCGATCGACGTCAAGGACCAGCGGGTCAGCCGTGAGGCAGCCCGCGACATCTACGGCGTCGCCGTCAACGATGACGACCAGGTCGACGCAGCCGCCACCGAGTCCCGCCGGGCGCAAATCCTGACCGACCGGGCGCAGCTGTTCGAGCAGTCCGCGTCCGGGGACCGAACCGCCGTCGAAATCGACGGCGCCGAGCGTGTCGACGACAACCTCGTGGCGGTCTCCACCGGAAGCGGAACTACCGTGGCGTGCGGCCACTGCGCGGCCCCGCTCGGTGACGTCGGCGGCGAGACCCTCGACCTGCTCGTCTCGGACGGCGACACGTCCCTGGCCGGGCCCGGCGTCGGCGCCGACGCGACGACGCTCGTCGACACCCCCATCGTGTTTCGGCAGCACTTCTGCCCCGGATGCCTGACCGCCGTGTCCAGCACGGTCGTCCCGTCAACGCACCCGGACCACCCGCGGGAGATCCTCGGCGGATGGGCCTCCAACAGCACGTGAACATGGCCCGAAGGACCGCCGGCGGAACGCGCGGGGTGGCAGCCGGCCGTCACCTCCCTCTGGGAGCATCCTTCGGTGACCGACTACCCGCGCTCCCGGTCCTGCCCTCACGCCGCTCATGGTGTGACGGCAGGCCGGGACGCCTGCACGTCCGGCACTGCGTCAGCTGCACAGGACCAGACCGTGGAAGCTGCGGCATGAGCGAGGAACGAGTGCCCGTGGCGGAGGAGCCCCTGTACGCCGATGACCTCACAGTCGGCCTCACCGTCGCGCTCGGTCAGCGCACGGTGACCACGCAGGAGATCATCGAGTTCGCCACCGCCTGGGACCCGCAGCCGTTCCACGTCGACGAAGAAGCCGGTCGGCGCAGCCGCTTTGGAACCATCATCGGCAGCGGCCTGCACACGATGGCAATCTTCCAGCGGATGGCAGTCGAGCACGCCTACAGCCGCTGGGCTGTCATCGCCGGGCGCGCGATCCGCGACGTGCAGCTGACCGCGCCGCTGCGCCCCGGCGCGACGGTGACCGGCTCGCTCAAGATCACCGCCATCGTCCCGGTCGACGACAGGCGCTCGCTAGTGACCAAGCGCGGCCTCATCCACGACGGCGACGTCCAGCTCATGAAGATGGAGCTCGACGCCTACATCGCCCGACGCTGACGTCCGCTGCCGTGGCGACGCTGTCGTGGTCGATCAGTCGATGGCGGGGAGCTCCCGCTCGACCAGGACTCGCAAACGAGCCAGCTGCTGCTCGATCGAGTCGATCACCGCTGCACCGTCCGCCGGCGGCTCAGCCGCGGCGCCGCCCCGTGCCGGGCACAGCGTGGCGAGGGCAGCGTCAGCGATCTGCGTCGCGATCGGCTCGACGGGGCGCTCAGGACCGGGCTCGAACCACCAGGCCACCCAGTTGCACATGCCGAGGATCGACAGGGCAGCAACGCGGCTGTTGGACGTAGCGAAGTAACCGCCCGCGACGCCGTCCTTGATCAGCGCGACCATCAGCGCCAGCGCCTGACGTCGGCCCTCCAGATGGGCGGTGGCGAGGTCCTCTGGCAGCGCCGACTCCGACCTGTCCAGCAGTCGGAACCGCGTCCGATTGAGCGCACGATCGCGCACCAGATGCCTCACCAGCTCCTGCAGCGCCGACCTCGGATCCGGCGCGGACTGCACGATCTCGCGCATCGCCGTCAGGATCGACGTTGTCGTCTCAGAGACGAGCGACGCAAGAATCTCGTCCTTGCTCTTGACGTAGTAGTAAAGGCTCTGACGGCTGATCCCGATGGCGTCAGCGATGTCCTGCGGCGACGTCCCGGCGTAGCCGCGCTCGGCGAACAGCCGCTCGGCCTGCTCGTAAATCTGCACCCGCACAAGATCGCTGCGGGTGGAGCTGGCGCGGGCGCCCTTCGCCGGGCCGGCAGGCGCATCCGCCTGCGCACTACCGCCGGTCGCGTCCTCGGCTCCCGTCACGATCGAAACCTTAGACCGCTGGTGTGACACAGAGCGGCAGATCTGTACAGCGTTGTCAGACCGCGTTTGCGACTCGTCTGACCGCTCGACGCAGGGCGAAGGGAGGCGACGACTGCGTCTCGGTCGAGATGGTCCTCGTGCCTCGGTGAACGATGTAGACAGTCATGCCGACTTCTTGACACAACTGTCGAGTATCCGTAACTTCGGTGTGGAGGCGAGAACGTAGAGCTTGTTACCGCGGAAGGCGTGCCATGTCCGAGCTGACCCACACCGTCAAGGGCGTCGACCACGCAGCGTTCCCCTGCTACGACGCCAAGGAGACGATCCGCTTCTACAGGGACGTCCTCGGCTTCCCCGTCGTCCACGCGACCTGCGCGCTCGGCTGGGGTCCGGAGCAGCACCCGGACTTCATCCACTTCTTCTTCGACATCGGCTCGGGCGACCGGCTGGCGTTCTTCTACTACTTCGGCGTGGAGCGCCCTGACGACTCGAGCATCCCCGAGCTGCTCAAGCGGGCCCGGCACCTGGCGATCCACGTCGAGACCGAGGACGAGCTCAAGGAGTACCGGCGCAGACTGGACGCCAGCTCGCACCCGTGCGAGCTGCAGGTGCGGCATGAGACGGTCGAGTCGATCTACGTCACCGACCCCAACGGCTACCTCATCGAGATCACCCGTCCGCTACGGGCCATCACGGTCGAGGACGACATCGACGCCAACCTCAGCGTCGAGGCGCTCGAGCTCGTCGTCGATGAGGAGACGCCGTCGTTCGAGCGGTTCTTCCAGATCAAGGCGGAGTTGATCGCGGCGCGGTACGGCGACGAGCCCGCCGAGGTGTCGTTCGTATGACCACCCTCTACGTCCTCGACGTCGAGGACTTCCGACCGCTTGTCCAAGTCGCCGCGACGCTGCCCGGCGTCCAGGTCCACAAGCGCGGCCCGTACTACGAGGTCACCGGCGACCGCTCGTTCGAGATCCCACGCGCCGGCACCGGTTGCCGCAACGCCGTCTGGTACAGCTCGATCGCGGCCATCCGCGACGGCCGGGTCAGCCGCTGGGACAAGAAGTCGATCTGCATCACGCCGTTCGCAGCAGACGCGCCGGCCGGGCCGCCCGCCCAGGTGTCCAAGGACGACTTCACCTCCAAGGACCGCGTCGACGACCTCGCCCGAGACGTCACGTGAGCGTCGGCCAGGGGCAGGCGGTCGACCGGCTCGGCGCCGGCCGCGACGTCGAGCGTCTCGAGCCGCCGTCGGGCGTGACGACGACGCTGCACGAGCTCGCGACCTTCGACGGCGCCCGCGCCATGGGTGCCCTGCACGCGCTCGCGGACTCGACGAGCGTGGTCTGCCTGGCGCACCCGCGCCAGCAGCTCGCACACCACCCGATGATCGCGTACCTGCTGCACGCAGGCGTGTCCGTCTGGACGCAGGACACCCGCTCGCCTAACAACGACCTCAACCTCGTCCACGAGCAGGCGATCCTTGACGTCGCAGCCGGTCAGGTCCGCCTGCACGAGCTCGGGTTCGAGCAGGTGCTCACGTTCGGCCACTCCGGCGGCGGCGCCCTCATGGCGTACTACATCGAGCAGGCTGGCATCCAGCCGGAGTTCCGCATCGACGCCACCCCCGCGGGTCGGCCGATCGCGCTGGCCGCCGCGCAGATGCCCCTTCCCGACGGCGCGATCTTCCTGGCGCCGCACCCCGGACAGGGCCAGGTGTTGCTGGCGTGCATCGACCCGTCCGTGGCCGACGACAACGACCCAATGTCGACCATCCGCGAGCTCGACATGTACGACTCGAGCAACGGCTACGTGCCTGCTCCTGCCCAGTCGTCGTACAGCGATGCGTTCCTGCAGGACTACCGCAAGGCGCAGCTGCGTCGCATCAAGCACATCGACGGCGTCGCCCGTGAGCTCGCCGCCGAGGCCGCCGAGCACCGGGTGCGCTTCGCCCGCACCGAGGACCCGGCGGACCGTCGGGCAGCGCTCGCGCCACGCATCATCACCACCTACCGCACCGACGCCGACCCTCGGTACGTCGACCTGTCGATCGACCGCAACGACAGGCCGTACGGGTCGCTGTTCGGCCGTCGGCCGGACCTGACGAACTACGGGCTCGTGGGGTTCGGGCGGCTCACGACGCCGGACGCGTGGCTGTCGACCTGGTCGCCGACGACGAGCAACGCAAGCTTCGAGAGGTGCGCGCCGGGCGTGCGCATGCCGACCGTGATCGTCGAGTTCACCGGTGACCAGGCCGCACTGCCGGACGCGAGCGAGCGCATGTTCACCGCCCTCGGCGCGACCGACAAGACACGTGCCCGTGTCCGCGGGGCTCATTTCGGCCAGCCCCTGAGCCCCGGCGAGCCGACCGGCTACGCCGCGGCGTCCGAGGTCATCGGGCCGTGGCTGCGCGAGCGGTTCGACACCGTCGGCTCCGCCTGAACCGGCCGGCAACACCGCCCGGCACGACGGGGCGTCCTCACCCCGTTGGTGCCGCGGACTGAACCCACCCGAGAGAAGTCACTCATGACACGTCGCTCCGATCTTCAGCGCATCGCCGTCGTCGGCGGCGGCCCCGGTGGCGCCTTCGCCGCCCGGCTCCTCAAGCTCGCTCAGCCGACTGCGGACGTCATCCTGTACGACCCGCTGCCGCCCGCGGACACGTTCGGTTTCGGCGTCGGCCTTAGCGTCAGCACGCAGAAGAGCCTGAGCCGCAGCGACCCGGAGACCTTCGCCCGCATCGCCGAAGCCTCCTATTCCGGCCATGGCTTCGCCATGCACGCCAGCAGCGGAGTGGAGCACATCGCCGGCAACGACCAGATGGCGATCGCCCGAGCGAGCCTGCTCAAGATCCTGTACGAGCAGGCGGAGCAGACAGGTGTGCGCATTGAGGCGGGCGCCCGCATCGACGCGTTCGCGGTCGACGCGAACATGGTCGTCGCGGCCGACGGCGTCGGCAGCGCCACTCGCACAGGGGCCGCTGCGGCGTTCGGTGCCCGCGAGTCCCTCGGACGTCAGAAGTACATCTGGTGCGGCGCCGACCGCGCCCTCGACGATGCGATGTTCGCGCCCGCGCACTCCGAGCACGGCATCTTCACCACGCACGCCTATCCATACCGGCAGGACCGCAGCACCTTCCTCGTCGAGACCGACGAGCAGGTCTGGCGGGCGGCGGGCTTCGACCGCGACATGTCGCACCTGCAGCCCGGTGAGAGCGACGAGGAAAGCCGTGCGTTCCTTGAGGCGCTGTTCTACGACCACCTCGGCGGCGCCGCACTGCTGGGCAACAACAGCCGCTGGACGCAGTTCCGCACCATCCACTGCGACCGCTGGCATCACGACAACGTCGTGCTGCTCGGTGACGCGGCGCACACCGCGCACTACTCCATCGGCTCGGGTACCAAGCTCGCCATGGAGGACGCCATCGCCCTCACCGAGGCGCTCGCCCGCAACTCCGACGACGGCAGCCTCGACACGGCCTTCACCGCCTACCGAGAAGCCCGCGAACCACGCGTCCGCCAGCTGCAGTACCTCGCTCACCGCAGCGAGCTGTGGTGGGAGTCCTACGTCGATCGGCTCGCGCTGTCACCCGCGCAGATGGTCGTCTCGTTCTTCACCCGAGCCGGCAACGTCTCCCTGAGCACCCTGCGCGAGCGCGAACCCGACCTGGTAACCCGTGCCCTTGCCGTCCACGGCCCCGAGCCAATCGACGCGGACCTTGACCAGTGGGCCATCGCGCAGCCGTTCGAGCACCAGGGTCGCGTGCTGCCCTCGCGCCACGCGGCCTCGGCCGGCGTCGAGCTGCTCGCCGTCGAGTGCGACCTCGACGACCCGCGCTCCCCGGAATCCGACGCGTTCGTCAAGGGCTGCGCCAATGCCGTCGCCGACGCCGGAGCAGGCGGTGTCGAGCTCACCGGACCGACCAGTCGGGAGGCGGTGCTGCGCAGGCTCGACCTCGCCGAGCAGGTCCGGCTGCGCACAGGCGTCCTGACCAGCGTGCAAGCTCCCGCCGAGATGGTCTCCGACCTCGCCGCAGCGCTCATCGCAGGCCGCACCGACCTCGTCAGCCGGAACTAGGAGAGCGATGTCCCGCCCCGGCCCGCACCTGCTCGCCCCTACTGAGCCCGCTGCGACGACGCTCGTCTCCTCGGCGTCCTCACTCGCACAGGGACTCGTGCCCTTCCCCGACGACGTCGTCTCCCGGTACCTCGAGAACGGGTCGTGGCTGCGCGACAGCCTCGCCGAGTCGTTCCGCCAGTCCGCGCGCACCTGGCCCGAGCGGATCGCCCTGATCTGCGACGACGTGCAGTGGACCTACGCCGAGCTCGACGCCCTCGCAGACCGCCGCGCCGCAGGCTTGAACGCGCTCGGCCTGAGGCCAGGCTCCGCCGTCCTGCTGCAGATCAACAACACCGCCGATGCGGTGCTGACCTGGTACGCGCTGCTCAAGGCCGGCCTCATCCCGGTGTGCACGCTCTCGATCCACCGTCAGCACGAGATTAGCGAGATCGCGCGGCAGACCGCCCCGGTCGCTCACATCGTCGACGCCGACAACCCCCGGTTCGACCTGGTGCAGTTCGCCCTCGAGATGAAGGTGGACGCCGGCAGCGACCGGCTGATCCTGATCGAGGGCAGCAGCGACGCCGACGGAGCGACCGCGCTCGTGCACGTCGACACGCTCGTACCGCTCGAGCAGGCCCGCACGATCGTCGACACGATCCAGCAGTCCCTGCGGCCCGAGGACGTCGCGGTCTTCCAGCTCTCCGGCGGCACCACGGGTGTCCCGAAGGTCATCCCCAGGCTCCACGCCGAGTACTGGTTCAACGCCAGCGAGTACGCGCGCCGACTCACATGGGACGAGACTGCCCGCGTCGCCTACATCGGTCCGTTCATCCACAACGCCGGCATCATCTGCGGCGTGCACGGGCCCCACTCGGTCGGGGCCACCGGGATACTGGGCCGGCCGGACCTTGAGCTCGTCTACGACCTGCTCAGTGCCACCGGAGCCACCGACATCGTCCTGGGCCCGTTCGCCTACGACGTCGCCGTCGACCCTCGACTTGAGTCGGCCACTGGGCTGCGCCGGGTCCTGTTCAGCGGCAAGAAGGTGCCCCCGGAGCACTTCGCGGCGCTGCGCCGCCGCGACGTCTGGTCCGGGCAGCTGTTCGGCATGGGCGAGGGCCTGTGCCTGGTCACACCCCTCGACGCGCCCGAGACGGCGCGCATGACGACCGTGGGGACCCCGTTGGCCGTCGAGGACGAGGTCCGCATCCTCGACCCGAGCAGCGAGCAGGAGCTCGAGACCGACGCCGTCGGCGAGCTGTGCGCACGCGGGCCTTACACGCTCCGCGGCTACTACAACGCCCCCGAGCACAACAGCCGCGCCTTCACCTCCGACGGCTTCTACCGCACCGGCGACCTTGCAGCGGCCCGTGTGATCGACGACGTCACCTATTACACGACGGAAGGCCGCATCAAGGACATGATCAATCGCGGCGGCGAGAAGATCAGCGCCGCAGAGGTCGAGCTGCTCCTCGTCGCACACCCCGCCGTTGCTGAAGCAGCGCTCGTTGCGATGCCTGACCCGCGGCTCGGTGAGCGCGCCTGCGCGTTCCTCGTCCCGTCTGGACAGGAGGTGTCGCTGAAGGACATCCGCGCTCACCTCGAAGCCCTCGGGGTCTCCAAGTACAAGTGGCCCGAGCGGCTCGTATGGATGGACTCCCTGCCCCGGCGCACCGCCGTCAGCAAGATCGACAAGGTGACGCTCCGCGAGCGCGCCCAGACGCTCACGCCTGAGCCCCGCTAGGAACAACACCGCGCGGCCGCCAGCGTCCGCCACCAGAGAACAACCCCACCCGCAGCGCGACAGCAGTCCGGCACGTGCGCCAGCACAGGGCCCAATGCGCGCTGCCGTCAGCACCACCCAGCAGCAGCAGCAGCAGCGTGCAGAACGTAGGAGTGGTCGGCGGCGGTTAGATGCCGTTCGCTGACGCAGATGACCTCGCCCAGGGCCACGGACAGGGCGATGGCGTGTTGGACGTGGTCGGCGCGTTCTGGGCCATAGGTGTCCAGGAGGCGCCCTGTCCTGCCAGGCCGCGCAGGACCAGGTCGAGTTTCCAGGTCAGGTTGGTGGGGTCCCGGATCCCTGAGCACAGGCCCTGTCCGGCGAACGGCGGCATGAGGTGGGCGCTGTCCCCGGCGAGCAGGACCCGCCGGGTCCGCCAGCGGTCGGCCCACCGCGCCCGGAAGGTGTAGACGGCGTGCCGCTCGAGGGTGCACGTGTCGGGCGTCATGCCGTACGGGGCAAGCAACCGCCAGGGGCGAGGTCGCCGACATCCTCCGCGAGCAGGTCCCGGCACAGGCCGAACGCGTGCCCCACAGGTCGCTGCCGAACACGGTCGTGCGCCTGTCGGCGCTGGCCGATCCGGTGCTGCGGAGCCGGCTGTACGAACTGGGCAAGCACCGGCCCGTCACCGCCGACAAGGCCCGCCGGGAACTCGGCTGGCGTCCCCGCCCCATCGCGGAGACGATCCTGGCCACGGCCGACAGCCTCGACGGCGGGTCCACCCCACGGACGGCCTGACGGGCGTACCTCGCGTGCCGTAGTTCATGGACACGCGCCGCGAGACAGCTGCTCCTGCTCGACGTGTGTGACCTCCAGCGCTAGATGGCGTAAGTCGATCCTGCTATGTGTCGCCGATGACGAGGGTGCTGCGGGCGGTCTCCACGACGTCGCTGGTGATGACCGTGAGCTCGGTGATCTTCAGGATGCGCTCGATCTCGACGACCAGGCGGTGGACGAGGCGGAAGTTGCCGCGGGTGATGCGGCCGACGGTAGCGACCGCTTGGGCGTCGGTGAAGTCGGTGAGGTCGAGGGTGAGCCCGAGCTTGCGTCAGTGCCGGCTCAGGACGAAGAGGAGCTCGTCGTCGCCAAGTGGCCGGTACTGGTGGGCGAAGCCAATTCGGCTGTACAGCTGGGGTACCTGGACGGCCGTTTGTCGATCCCAAGCATGCCGATGCAGCAGCCCAAGGGGCCGGCGGTCAAAGCGGTCGCGCCAGATCGCCGCGAGCGAGAAGGCCATCGGTGGCGAGCTTTTCGACCGCGGCCCCCGCGGCGTGCGCCCCACCTCGGCAGGTGAGGCCCTCGTGCGACGCGCGGGCAGGGTTCTGACGAGGTGGCGGCCGTGACCCAGGAACGGACCGGGATGCGTGATCGCCTGGCCGGCATCGTTGCGGTCGGCGCCTATCCCACCGCAATGGCCCACCTCGTGCCTCGTGCCCTGGCGCGGCTGTTCATCGCTCATCCGGCGCTGCGGGTGCGGTTGGTCGAGTCCTCGACGCCCGCACAGCTGACCGCTCTACGGTGTGGGCGTCTTGAGGTCGCGGTGCTCGCCACCGGACAGGGTCTGCCCGCCTACGACCTCGACGGCTTGTCCCTGACCGAGCTACAGAGCGCAGGAGGCATGGGCGTCGCGGTTGCAGCCGGCCACCCTTTCGCGGGCCGCCCGTCAGTCTCACCGGAGGAGCTGGCTGAACAGAAGTGGGTGGTGGGGAGCAGCACTGACAACTCGCCGGAGTTCCGAGTCTGGCCGGGTCTGCGCGACCCTCGGATAGCCTTTGCCGTCCGCAGCTGGCCCAGCCGCTTTGGCCTCGTCGCCGCCGGCTTGGGCATGGCGATGCTTCCGGCAGGCGCCGCTGCGGCCGCGCCGCGAGGTGTCTGCTGGGTGCCGGTGCGGGGAGACGATGCCGGGGTCCGGCGCACCGCCTGGGTCGCCACCGCCGCGAGTCCGCGATGGGAAGCGCAGGCGGTCGTTCAGGCCCTGACGCAGGAGGCGCGCTCGCGCGATGCGGAACCACCGACCAACCCGACCGAGCGCTAGGTGCCACCACCGGCGGCTCGTCCCGCTCACCGATCCCGTTTCGTTGAAAGTGCTTGTCGCGGCCTAACTGGTCCCGACGGCCTTGAAGAACCGCGCTCTTCTGGCCGGTCTTGTGCAGTCGACCAGCAGCGCCTTCCGTGCGGGGGTGAGCTTGGGCTTGCGTCCGCGGAGCTTGCCGGCGGCCGCGAGCGACAGCGAGCCCTTCACGCGTCCGGGCCTTGATCAGGTCGGACTCGAACTCAGCGACCATGGCCAGGACGTTGAACAACAGCCGGCCGACGGGGTCGGTGGGGTCGTGCACGGAGCCGCCCAGCCCGGCAGTTCCGCTACCCGGTCTACGTCAACGGCCACCCCGATGGAATGCTCATCGGGATCGCTGCCGGCCTGCTCGACGCCGACGACCCGATCATCGCGATCCGGCGGGAGGCGAGCGAGGAACTCGGCGTCACCCTCGGAGAGGTCCAGCACGTCTTCGACGCGTGGACGAGTCCAGGGTCGGTGACCGAACGCCTGCACTGCTCCGCCGCCCCGTACACCTTCGCTGACCGCACAGGGACCGGCGGCGGGCTGGCCGACGACGGCGAGGACATCGACGTCCTGGAACTTCCCTTCACTCAGGCCCTCGGCAAGATCCAGGCCGGCGAGATCGCGGACACCAAGACCATCATGCTGCTGCAGTGGGCCGCGCTGCGCGGGCCCTTCCAGCCCCAGCCTGCCGCGGCGTAGCCCGTTCTGGTAGCCGAAGGTCAAGCCGCCCAAGTCCAAGTAGCGGGGACCGCGAACGATCATTCGCGTTCTTGTGGTGTGCGTACCGAGACCATCGAGAAGGCAGGGTGCCTGCAGGGCAACAGTGATCCGTTCGTGAGGACGGTGTGCATGTCCGGGGAGGCTGCAGAACGCCCGGCTCTGGGACCAGAACTGCCGCCGCGCGCCACCTACTGGGCCCGCCACGTAAGTCAAAGCGCGGGTCAGGCTCGCGTGTCGAAGTAGTCGCCGTGCTCAAGGTCCTCAAGCAGGGTGCGGTGGTTCGGTGCCCACGCGAGCACCTGCCGGGTCTCGTCGCTGGAGACGGGTGCGTCGGTTCCGAACACCAGGGCCATGAACGGGTTGCCGAAGTGCGCCCCGGCCTCCTTGGCGTCGACCGACCGGGTGGGCAAGCCGAGCGCGTCCCCGATCGTCTCGGCGATGCGCTTGAACGCGATTGCGGGCTCCCCCACCCCGTGCACCACCCGGCCGGCGGAGGCCCCTTCAAGAGCGAGGCGGTAGAGGACGGCAGCGTCGAGGCGGTGGACCGCCGGCCAGCGATTCGAGCCGTCGCCGACGTAAGCCGAGACGCCGGTGGCGCGGGCGGTGGCGATCAGCATCGGGACGAACCCGTGGTCCCGAGGGCCGTGCACCGTCGGGGCGAGCCGGACGACGACAGCCCGCACACCACGGTCGGCGAAAGCGAGGCACGCCTGCTCACCCGGGATGCGCAGCGACCCGATGGAGCCGGGGTCGGGAGCGTCCTGCTCGGTGGTGAGCCGACCGGCGGGCATCACCAGCGTGCCCGAGGTGGTCAGCAGCGGCTTGCCGGTGCCGACAAGCGCCTCGCCGAGAGCCCGGATCGCCGCGACCTCCCGCCGGGTCATGCTCGCGGGGTCACTGAAGTCCCCTCCGTTGGCCATGTGGATGGCGGCGTCGGCCCGCGAGGCGGCGGCCCCCAATGTGTCGAGGTCGTCGGTCGACCCGCGCAGCGGCGTCGCGCCCAGCGACTCCAGCCGGGCCGCGGCAGCATCCGAGCGAGCAAGACCGATGACAGTGTGCCCGGAACCGATGAGCTCGATGACGATGGCCGGGCCGGTCTGGCCGGTCCCGCCGGTGACGAAAACGTGCATGCTGCCCTCCCTGCCGACGCATCCGTTGCGTCACTCGGTGACTCTACATCCGTAACAGCACTAAGTGACACAACCAGTAGGATCGACTGCATGCCTCGTAGCGGCGCCGAAGCGCGGGACCGCCTTGAGCGAGCCGCTCTCGAGCTCTTCACCGAGCGTGGCTACGACCGGACCACCGCTGCGGACATCGCCGCCCGAGCGGGCGTGACAGGCCGTACCTTTTTCCGGCACTTCGCCGACAAGCGCGAGGTGCTCTTCAACATCGGAGCCCGCCAACAGGAGGCCCTGGCCCGCGCGCTCGCCGACGTCCCGGACAGCGTGCCGCCGATGGCGGCGGTCCTGCAGGCGTTCCGCTCGATGGCCCCCGCCCTGGAGGACAACCGTCCGCTCGCGGAGGCACGTCACCGCGTCATCGCGGCGACCCCCGCGCTGCGCGAGCGAGAACTTGCGAAGGGGGCCGCACTCGGTGTCGTCGTCGCCGACGCGCTGCGAGCACGCGGGCTATCCGACTGGCGCGCGACCCTCCTGGCGCAAGTCACCACCGCCGCGCTAGGGCACGCGATCCACACCTGGGTGACCGACCCAGCCAGCGGCATCAACGCCTTGATCGTCCGGGCCTTCACCGACCTACGCGACTTCTCCGACGTCGACGCGGCTCCCGAACCGGCCACCCTGCGCTAACCCGCGGGGTACCGGTGCCGGGCGTGGCCCTCGTGCCTCGACCACGACCTTCGCTACACCCTCCTTGACGCCTGGGCGGCGCGCATACGAGTCCTTGGCACCGACGCCCCGCCCGACCAGCCGGTCGTACCTCGATCTTCCGTCGGACGCGATCGCGCTCGCGCTCGCGGCCACGTGTCGCTTCGAAGACCAGGCCGCACAGCGCTGCTGTTCACAGCACAGGGGGGCAGTCAGCGCGACGGAGGCGTGGCCCCGGTCGTCCACCCGTCCTGATCCCGCCGCCCCTTCCCTTGCGAAACTGGCCAGCCGCGGACCCGGTGGCCTGCCCCCGCGGACCGTGGGGTTGACCGGCCGTCCCGCCACAGCCGCGCGACCCGGAGGGCCGAGGACTTCGGTCGCAGCGCAAGTCCTCGACGCCCTGCACGTCAGGTGCCCGACACGTCCACGCCGATGTTGCCGACGACGCTCAGGAGCTCGAGCTTCTCGACGGTTGGGCTGCCGGGGACGGGCGTGAACCAAAGGAGACGTTGGGTTCCGTCCTCGCTCAGCAGGTTCAGGCAGTTGACCTCAAGCTCGCCGAGGGTCGGGTGGTTAAGCCTCTTGCGGTCCGCGCGCCTGACGGCGACTTCCTGTCGGGCCCAGAGGGCGGCGAACTCCACGCTCTCCTCCTGTAGTCGTCCGACGAGGTCGTTGACGAGTTGATCCTTGCCTCGCCGCGCGGTGACTGCCCGCAGGTCTGCCACGAAGACCTGCGACTGGTGCCGGTGCTCGTCCCGGTGATAGAGCGCCCGAGCCTCAGGGTCGGTGAACCACTGGTACAGGAAGCTGGACCGTAGTCCAGAAGTAGACCTGGGCCGGCCGAGTAGCGCCGCGGCCAGGGGGTTCTGGACGAGCGTGACGCTGAGGTCGCTGATGACCTGCGCAGGCGTCGAGGTGAGCCTGTCCAGCAGGTCGAGCATCCCCGGGTGCACGTGGGCGTTCGCGCTGCCCGTGGTCGGCAAGGCCCGCCCGGCGAGGTGGTACAGGTGGTTGCGCTCGTCCAACGTCAGCCGGAGGGCCCGGGCCAGGGCCGCGAGCATCTGTTCGGACGGCTGGGCTCCCCGGCCCTGCTCGAGCTGGCCGTAGTAGTCGACCGATGCCCCCGCCAGCGTCGCCACCTCGTCCCGCCTGAGCCCGGGCACGCGTCGTCGTGGACCTTCGTGCAACCCGAGGTCGCGGGGGTTGAGCCTGTCGCGCCTCGACTTCAAAAAGCCACCCATCCCGACCAGGTCCATGGCCCCAGTGTGGGCCTGCGCGCTGGGCAGCAGCCAGGCGACGCCGTCACCACGACCGGCGGTGGCCGACGCCTAGACCGCCCACTCTGCCGACCCGGGCCAGGCACGGCTCCGCCGCCGAGGCCTTCGCTGAGCAGGTGCTGCCGTCACCAGTGACGACACCGCCTAGTCCTACGCCAAGGCCCCTGGCACGGTCGACCTCGGCGGCCTCCGAGAAGGCCAGGGAGGCAGGGCGACGATCGTGATCATCTTTGGCGTCGACGGTGTCGCCGCATGACCGGGCCCGCACCCCGCGGCGGACCGCAGGTCGTCGTGGTCACCGGAGCCGGGTCGGGACTGGGCCAGGTGATCGCCGAGAGGCTGGCCCTGGCCGGCCACATCGTCTACGCCGGGATGCGCAGTGTCGCGTCCCGTTCGGCTGACCGCGCCGCAACCGCGCGCAGCTTCGCGACCACGCACGGCGTCGCGCTGCTGCCGCTGGAGCTCGACGTCCTGTCCGACGCCGGTTGCCGCGCCGCCGTCGACCAAGTGCTGTCCGAGCAGGGACGCCTCGACGTGATGGTCAACAACGCAGGCATGCTGATGTCCGGGGTCGCCGAGGCGTTCACGCCCGAGCAGTTCCTGACGATCCTGGACACCAACGCGGTCTCCTGGCTGCGCACGGCCCGCGCGGCACTCCCCGTCATGCGGCGCCAGGGAGCTGGGACGCTCGTCTACGTCAGCAGCACGACGGCGCACATCGTCGAGCCGTTCATGGCGACCTACATCGCCAGCAAGGCCGCGGGCGAGGCATTCGCCGAGTCGATGGGCTTCGAGGTCACCCAGTTCGGCATCGACACGGTCATCTTGGTGCCCGGCGCGTTCACCCAGGGCACCGAGCACTTCGCGCACACCACCGGTCCGGCGGAACCCGCGGTCACGGCCCAGTACGGCGACGTCGCGGCGTCGGTGGCCGACATCCCGCGGCGGCTGGCAGCGATCGACATCGCCGAGCAGGGCCACGCGACCGACGTCGGCTCGGTCGGTGACGCCCTGGCCGAGGTCCTGGGCCAGCCCCGCGGCTCGCGCCCGCACCGTGTGGTCGTGGACGCCCAGCGCAAGGGAGTCGAGGACATCGACGCGGTCAGGAACGAGCGGCAGCGGACGTTCTTCACCGCCCTAGACATCGACCACCTGCTCGACGTCCCGACCGGCCCTGAACAGCACGACCAGGCCACACCATCCAGCGACCCCGACCATGGAGACCCACGTGCCTGACCCACTGCACCAACTCGTCGACACGTTCTACCGAGCGTTCTCCGGAGACACCGACCTGCTAGACGAGGTCGTGACCCCCGACTGGGCGGACATCCCGCTCGGTCCCGGGCAAGGCCCCGGCCCCGACGGCGTCAAACCCATGATCGACGGGATCGGGCGCTCGTTCACCGGCTTCCACATCGTCGTGCACGACATCATCGACGCCCGGGGCCAGGACGGCAACGGCAGCATCGGCGTCCGCGCCGAGATGCGCGGCACCCACACCGGCGACATCTTCGGGATCCCCGGCACCGACCGGCCGGTACGTATCCCGATCCACGAGTTCCACGTCGTACAGGACGGCCGCCTGGCCCGGACCTGGCACCTCGAGGACTGGTTCGGCTTCTTCAACCAGGTCGGCCACGCCCCCTCGTCGGACCGGACAACAACCAGTGAAGGCCATCCAGATCGGCGAGTACGGCGGCGCCCCGACCATGCGGGACGTCGAGCAGCCCACCCCCGGACCCGGGAAGGTGCTCGTGCGCGTCGCGGGGGCCGCGACCAACCCCCTCGACCTGAAGATCGCCGCGGGGTACATGCACGACTTCTTCCCCGTCACGTTCCCGTACACGCTCGGGACCGACGTCTCCGGGACGGTCACCGAGGTCGGCCGGTCGGTCGAGGGCTGGGCCGTCGGCGACCAGGTCGTGGCGCGGCTGGACCCCTCGGCCGGCGGCGGGTACGCCGAGTTCGCGGTGGTCCCGGCGCAGCAGCTGGTGTCCGCGCCGACCTCCGTGCCGCTGTTCCTCGCATCGGGGACGGCGACCGCCGCAGCGACCGCCTGGCAGGCGG
>JAABUT010002122.1_pt1 | contig 20082 bp, 23 predicted proteins | sample 5559281 | NCBI WGS metagenome assembly JAABUT01 (sample SAMN10711880, study PRJNA513359) | rock metagenome | isolation source: Antarctica rocks | place: Antarctica: Victoria Land, Ricker Hills nord | collected 2016-01-04
CCGGTCGCTGCTCTCGACAGCCAGGAAGCAAGGTTGGGATATGCTCGAGACACTGACCACTCAGCCCGACCGCTTGATCGATGACCTACGCATGGCTTGACCCCGCTGAAAGACCTGGGCAGTTACGAAAAAGGATTTTAGGGATGAGCAGCACCGCCCTACCGCAACCGCGCCGCCGTGGCCTGCATCGGCATCCAGCGGGTGATGGGCTACACCGTGGTCACCTTCGTGGTCACCGGCGTCATCTACGCGCTGTCGCTGCTGCTGCTGATCTGAGGCCGGCCGGACCATGAGGGAAAAATCATGACCGAGCTTTTCGACCTTAAGGGGAGCCATGCGCTGGTGACTGGCGCATCGAGCGGCCTCGGCCAGCATTTCGCGCGCTTCCTCGCCGGGGCCGGGGCCAAGGTTACGCTCGCCGCCCGGCGCGAAGCGGCGCTCGCCCGGACCGTCGAGGAGATTCGGGCGGAGGACGGGCAGGCGCAAAACGTGGTGATGGACGTCACCGACGCTGGCAGCATCGGGCGTGCCTTCGACCGCGCCGAGGAGGGCTTCGGGCCTGTGGCCATCCTGGTCAACAATGCCGGCGTGACGGCGACGCGGGCGGCGCTGCAGCTCGACGAGGCCAGTTGGGACCAGGTGATCGACACCAACCTCAAGGGCGTGTGGCTGGCAGCCCAGGAGGCAGCGCGGCGCATGGTTCACCACGGCACCGGCGGGAGCATCGTCAACATCGCCTCCATCCTCGGCCTCAGGGTGGCCGGCGGCGTGGCGCCCTATGCCATCTCGAAGGCTGGCGTCGTGCAGATGACCAAGGCGCTCGCCCTCGAATGGGCGCGCCACAACATCCGGGTCAACGCCCTGGCGCCCGGATATATCGAGACGGAGCTCAACAGCGGCTTCTTCGCCAGCGACGCCGGGCAGGCGCTGGTGAAGCGCATTCCCCAGCGGCGGCTGGGCAAGGCGAGCGAGCTTGACGGGGCGCTGCTGCTGCTGGCGTCGTCCGCCGGGTCCTACACGACGGGTTGCGTGATTGCGGTCGATGGCGGCCACTTGGTCTCAAGCCTTTGATGGCTGCGAAGCTTTGGGCCGGTTTGCCACGAATAAAGCGGATTGGCATCTCTCGGGCGACGTGGCGGTGATGCATCCGGACGGATACGTCGAGATCAAGGACCGCTCGAAGGACATCATCAGGCCGCAGCCCAGTCACGAATCTGCGTTGCGCGCGCCAGCCGCTCGGGCGTCGCCATGACGCGTGACCAATCCCAGCCGGTCGGTCCCTCCGTGGGCACATCGACGGCCCGGTAGAATTGCCGGTTCAGCACCTCAGGCGCAATCCCCGCGGCGCGCAGGGCGGCGATGGAGGCAGAGCGCATTTCGTCCGGACTGTCCCGGTAGCATTGGGCGATCGCGGTCAATGGCTCGGTGGCGGCGTTGCTTGTCAGCATGAAAATGCTGCGGTTTGTGGACACTTGCCGCCCGTCCGACGCCTCGGTCACGTAGCCGTCGTTCCAGGCGGTCAAGAACTTTTTGTGGACGTCGCCATGGGCCCTCTCGAATTCGTCCAGCAGCACGACGGCATCGGGTGTTTCCCGCAATGCGCTGATCAGCCGGCCATAGCTGCGTCCAGGTTCACATCCGACCAAGGAATGCGAACGGTATTGAAGCCAGCAGCCACAATGCTGTCGCATATGGCACGATAGCTAACGGTCCATAAATCCTGTAGCGCGTAGCCGGCGGGACCATCAGTGCCATACCAGCCGATCGAGGCAATGCGTACCACGTTGCCTCTATTATCGACGATCTGGCTACCTCTTGTGTTCAGCCACCCCGGTGGCAACAAGCTCCCTCCTCGTCCCATGGCGGGGAAGCTGGCGACCTTCTCGGCCGCACGCCCGGCAAGGCCGCTGAACGTGATGCCGATCATGATCGTAAGACTCGGGAGAAGGCTCTTCATAATTTGCCCTGAGTGGGCTCAAGCCACCTCCAGCACCCTATTCCTGCTTGCTGCCTGTATCGCCAGGGGCAAGGTGCCGAACTCCTCGATCAGCGCTCGATATTCAGTTGCTACTGGGTTCGGGTGCCGCTCCATGTCGTAGAGTCCGCACCCGTTCACCACTCCCCGCAATTCGCTCAGGCCCACATCCCAGTCCACCTGGTCTACGAGGCTATACCAGGTGAAGCCCAGCACAGGCATCCCGTCCTGGCGCATGCGCAGAATGCTGATCCACTGCTTCCATAGCCAGCCCGGCGCTGCCTGCGGATCGAATACGTTGGTTTCCGTGTGCATCAGAGGTTTGCCATAGCGCTCCAGGTAGTCCCGGGCGATCAGGTACCAGCCCATCACGTCCTCGGTCGCGAAACGTTTTCCGCATGGCTTCACGATGTGCTCGTTCCGCCCGTAATAGTCCGCGCCCAAAATCTGGTGCCCCGCCGGCTCCCCCTGCAGGAACCAGGCGTACTCCGCCGGTGTCAGCCCATTTTCCGCGAGGTATGCCGTCATCCCGGCACAGGAACGTCGTGCAAAGAGCAGGTCCAGCGCAAGGAAACGCTGCTTGTTCGCCTGCACGATCTCGGCGGATGGCTGCATCCGTGCCTCCTGCACGATCTCCGCACTTTCGCTGTGCACGATCACGGCGTCCGGCCGCACTCGCGTGATGGCGGCACAGGCCAGCTTGCTCGCCGCCGTGAGATGCTTGAGCGCCGTGACGAAGGCGCGGTCCGTCCGTATCTGCTCGTTCCACAGCCCGTCCAGCGTGCTCATGCGCGCCGAAACGTAGATCTCGTTCACCGGGGTCCAGTAGCGCACCCAGGGATAGCGCGCCACGACGGCGGCCGCATACTCGGCGAAGTGCAGCGGCAGCGCCGGGTTCTGGAAATCACCGATCCAGTCCGGCACACCAAAATGCAGAAGGTCGAGGATCGGCTCGATCCCAAGACGCTGCATCTCCGCCATGGCCAGGTCAGCGAAGCTCCAATCATACCGGTCGGGTCCCAGATGCACCCGGTGATACGGCAGCCCATAGCGCAGAAAACGCAAGCCAAGCTCCTGCACGAGCGCAAGGTCCTGGCGCCAGTGCGTATAATGCCCGCACTCCGCAAGCAGGTCCCGGCGAATGCGCCCGCCGTTGATCGTCGGGTCCGAGCACTCAATGCCCGTAGCGAACATAAAGAGTTCCGGCAGTGCGGCGGGGATGGTCAGCACCGGCAGGTCAGCGTAGTCGCTGCCGACATGGTGCAAGATGTCGAGAAAACCTTCCGCTCGCATGGCGATGTTCCATCCTTGGGCCAGCATCAAGTCTTCCGGGGAAAAATCTGGCGTCATGCTTAGGGCAACCGGCCTGCAATGCTCGATGCTTTGCTCGACCGCTTGCGCCCATCTGCATGGTCCAGCGGCTCTCAAGCCAAGATGCTCACGATTTCGTGAAGAAAGAAAAGGATTTCGCGGGAGCGTGACTGATCCTCGGCGTATGTGGCCTCTTAGACACACCTACAGGTTGTTAAAAGAGGTCAAAATAAACTAAGACGGGTCAGTGCGCTCGAGCCGATTAAACGCCCATCCCACTCGCCAAAGCCAGCAGCCTCTGCTCCTCGGCAAGCTGGTCCAGCAGCTCCTCGTCCAGGGACCGCGGCCCAAGGTGTTCGGATGCATCCGGGCGTGGTCGCCGCCGGCCCAGGCCCAGAACGAGATCTCGTTGACCGGACAGGAGAACGGCACGCCGCCGCTTTCCTCGCGCACAATCCGGGCCACCGCGCCGCAGAACGCGGCGAAGCGGTCGAGGAACCGCGGCGACCAAATGTCGAGATCATGCGGCAGGCCGTAGTGGCACAGGTCCCATATCACCTGCACCCCGCTGTCCCGTGCCGCACGCAGCATCGGCAGAAAGCTCGACCAGTCGTAGCGGCCCGGCATGGCCTCGATCAGGTGCCAGCGCACGGCATCGCGAACGGTGTGCAGCCCCGCCGCCGCCATCGAGACCAAAAACCTGCATCACTGCAACCCGCCCCACGCTCGATCGGTTTGGCCCGGCATGACAACCTCCGGCCATGCCTTGTCCCGCGCCTTCTTCCGGCGGTCTGTTCCCAATGTCGCCCGTGACCTGATCGGAGCGATGCTGCTGGTCGATGGTGTCGGGGGTATCGTGGTCGAAACGGAAGCCTACGATCGGGACGATCCCGCCTCGCACAGTTTCCAGGGCCGGACCGTGCGCAACGCGTCGATGTTCGGACCGGCAGGCCATGCCTACGTTTATCGCTCATATGGCATCCACTGGTGCCTGAACGCCGTGTGCGGCGTGGAGGCCCCGGGCAGCGCCGTCCTTATCCGGGCCCTGGAGCCAGTAGCAGGCGCCGAACTCATGCGGGAGCGTCGGGGAGTGTCCGACCCGCGGCTGCTCTGCAGCGGCCCCGGCCGCCTGTGCCAAGCCTTGGGCGTGACGGGAGCACTGGACGGCCGGCCTCTGGACGCGCCGCCGTTCATCTTCGAGAGCCGGCCGAGGCCGGTGCAGATTCTGGAGGGGCGCCGCATCGGGATCACACGGGGGGTTGAGACACCCTGGCGCTTTGTCCTGTCCGGCTCCGCGTTCCTGAGCCGGCCGCTGCGCGGATAGCGATCCTACAGCGTCAGCAGCAATGCCGCATAGCCTGCCATGCCGCTGGCGAAGGCCCAGAACCGGCTCTGCCGCTCGCTCGGCACCTCCTCTTTCAGCACGTTCAGGATGACACCCCCGGCCAGGAACGCGGTCAGCACCGCGATGGCCGCATCGGAGAGCTGCGTCACTGCGCCGATCAGGAAACCGGCCGCGACCGCTGCGACGAGCACCCAGCGGCCGACCCGGCGATACGGCGCCTTGTGGTCCTCGTTCAGCCCGTAATCCGTGACGACGAAATGCAGCGCTATCGCGACCGTGAAGAAGGCGAGCGCGCCCAAGGTCATCACCTCGCGGTGCAGCAAAAGGTAGCCGATGAGCGCGTTGTAGATCGCGAACGATCCCATGTGAATCCAGAACACCGCCGGGCTGGTGCCGGCGGCGGCGGCCTCTGCGCCGCGTCCGCTTCGTACAGGCGCGCCTTGACGGTCGCTGCGGGACTGCTTGGCCAGCCGGTCCAGTCCGTAGAAGACCGCCAAACCCAGCAACGCGATGAGGTAGACGTGATGCTCGGCGAAAGTCTTGTCGCGTGCGGCACGGCCGATCTGCTCCTCGCCGGCCGCCAGTTCGGGCAGCAGGTGCACGAAGACGTACGCCACCGCGACGCCGCCGGCGAGGGAGAGCCACATGCTGCGGGGTGAGCCCTCAAGGAACCGCAGCGACGGCGTCACGACATGCACGAGCATCAGGACCGCCAAGGCCAGCAGCGCAGCCACCATGGGAGTGCTCATGCCCCTACTCGACCCGGACCCTGCATTGCGTGCGCTTGTTTTGATGAAGCATCGCTGGTGTCTTCTCGAAGCTGTTTGACCCTTTGCAAACAATAATCGCCGCAGGTCGTTTCCGCGGCTGTGGTTCACGGAACGAAGAGGAGCAGGCGCGGCACACGGAAAAGCCGATAGCGACGAGAACCGGACCACTACCGCACCCGGCCGTCCTCCATCAGCGGCGCCGGCGCGTGGAACGCCGCCGCCATCAGAGCGGCCGTATAGGGATCGCGCGGATTGGCGAACAGCGCGTCCGCCGGCCCTTCCTCGACCACGCGGCCGGCGCGCAGCACGATCACGCGATGCGCCAGCGCGCGCACTACGGCCAGGTCATGGCTGATGAACAGGTACGCCAGGCCGTGCCGCGCCTGCAGCGTCCGCAGCAGGTCCACGATCTGAGCCTGCACGGAACGGTCGAGCGCGCTGGTGGGCTCGTCCAACACCACCAGGCGCGGGGTCAGCACGATGGCGCGGGCGATCGCGACCCGCTGGCGCTGGCCGCCGCTGAACTCGTGCGGATAGCGCCCGGCCGCCTCGGTGGGCAGTCCGACCTCGTGCAGGGCCGCCTCGACGCGGGCGGTACGCTGAGTGGCACGCAGCCGCGGCTCGTGGACACGCAGGCCCTCGGCCACGATCTCGCCCATGCTCATGCGGGGCGACAGGCTGCCATAGGGGTCCTGGAACACGATCTGCATCGACCGGCGCAGCAGGCGCAGCCGGGCTTGCGACAGATGCGTGATGTCCTGCCCGGCGAACGTCACGTGGCCGGTCGCGGCCTGCATGCGCAACAGGGCCAGCCCGATCGTGCTCTTGCCGGACCCGCTCTCGCCGACCAGGCCCAGGGTCTCGCCCTCCCGGACCGCGAGGCTGACCCCATCCACCGCCCGCACCTCCCCCACCACCCGGCGCAGCAGGCCGCGGCGGACGGGGAACACCACACGCATGCCGCGGGCCTCGGTGATGACGGGCGCCGTGGCGGGCACCGGGCCGGGCTGGCCGCTGGGCTCGGCGGCGATCAGCATGCGGGTGTAGGGGTGCTGGGGCGCGCGGAACACGTCCTCCACCCGCCCGGTCTCGACGATCTGCCCATCCTTCATGACGCAGACGCGGTCGGCGACCCGGCGCACCACGTTCAGGTCATGGCTGATGAGCAGCATCGCCAGCCCGCGCGCCGCCTTTTCCCGCGCCAGCAGGTCCAGGATGCCGGCCTGGATCGTCACATCCAGCGCCGTGGTCGGCTCGTCGGCGATCAGCAGCTTCGGGTTGTTCGCCAGCGCCATGGCGATCATCACGCGCTGACGCTGCCCGCCGCTCAGCTGGTGGGGGAAAGCCTCCAGACGGTCCTCGGCGTCGAGAAAGCCCACACGCATCAGCAACCCGGCGATGGTGCCGCGGGCGGGCTTCCTGCCGTGCAGCGCCAGCGCCTCGGCGACCTGCCGGCCGATGGTATGCAGCGGGTTCAGGCTCGTCATCGGCTCCTGGAATATAATGCCCGCGGTGCGGCCTCGCGCGGCCTGCAGCATATCGGGCACGGCGCCGAGCATCGCCTTGCCGTTCAGCATGATCGCGCCCGTGCACGCGGCACCCGCCGGCAGCAGTTGCAGGATCGACAGCGCGGTCAACGACTTGCCGGACCCGCTTTCGCCGACCAGCGCGAGGGTCTCGCCTTGGTCGAGCGTGAAGCCGACATCGTCCACCACCCGTCGCGTGCCGAACGTCACCGAAAGCTTTTCTACAACAAGCATCAAGGCTGCTTGCGAGGATCGAACGCGTCGCGCACCGCTTCGCCGATGAAGATCAGCAAGGTGAGCACGCCGCCGAGCACGACGAATGCTGTCATGCCCAGCCATGGCGCCTGCAGGTTGTTCTTTCCTTGCGCCACCAGCTCACCCAGGGAGGGCGAGCCGGGCGGTAGGCCAAAACCCAGGAAATCCAGGCTCGCCAGCACGGTCACGGAGCCGGACAGGGTGAAAGGCAGGAAGCTGAGTGTCGCCACCAGCGCATTGGGCAGGATGTGGCGCGCCATGATGGCCGCGTTGGAGACGCCGAGCGCCTGCGCGGCGCGGACGTAGTCGAGGTTGCGCCCGCGCAGGAACTCCGCCCGCACCACGCCAGTCAGCGCCATCCAGGAGAAGGCGAGCAGGAAGACCAGCAGGGTCCAAAAGGTCGGGGTGACGATGCTGCCCAGGATGATCAGCAGATAGAGCTGCGGCATGCCGGCCCAGACCTCGATGAAGCGCTGGAACAGCAGGTCGGTCAGGCCACCGTAGAAGCCTTGGACCGCGCCGGCGGCGACGCCCACGACGGAGGAGATGATGGTCAGCGTGAAGCCGAACAGCACTGACAGGCGGAAACCGTAGATGACGCGGGCCAGCACGTCGCGCGCCTGGTCGTCGGTGCCCAGCAGGTTGCGGAGGCTGGGCGACGCCGGGGCGGGGGTGGGCAGGTCCTTGATGACGGTATCGTAGCGGAACGGGATGGCGGGCCAGAGCATCCAGCCATGGGCGTTGATGGCGGCGGCGAGCTGCGGGTCGGTGTAGTCGGCCTCGGTCGGCAGGAAGTCACTGCCAAACGTGTCCTCGCTATAGTCGCGCAGCACGGGGACGAAGTAATGATCGTCGAAGTGGATCAGCAGCGGACGGTCGTTGGCCAGAAGCTCGGCGAACAGGCACAGCAGGAACAGCGCGACGAAGATCGCAAGCGACCAGGCGCCACGGCGGTGCGCACGGAAGATCGCGAGGCGCCGCCGGGTAATCGGCGTCACTTGCGCGCCTCGAAGTCGATCCGTGGGTCGACGACGGTGTACAAAAGGTCGCCGACGACCTGCAGCACCAGGCCGAACAGCGTGAAGATATAGAGCGTACCGAACATGACGGGGTAGTCGCGGCGGATGGCGCTCTCGAACCCCAGCAGGCCCAGGCCATCCAGTGAAAAGACGATCTCGACCAGCAGCGCCGAGCTGAACAGGATACCGATGAAGGCGGCGGGGAAGCCGGCGACGATCAGCAGCATGGCGTTGCGGAACACGTGGCCATACAGCACGCGCTGCTCGCCGGCGCCCTTGGCCCGGGCGGTGACGACGTATTGCTTGCGAATCTCGTCGAGGAAGCAGTTTTTCGTCAGGATCGTGAGCCCGGCGAACCCGCCGGCAACCAGCGCCACCGTGGGCAGCACCATGTGCCAGGCATAGTCGGCGATGCGCACGGGCCAGGACCAGGTTCCCGACCCGGCGCTGGTCAGGCCGCGCAGGGGGAAGATTTGCAGGAAGCTGCCGCCCGCGAATAGCACGACAAGAAGAATAGCGAACAGGAAGCCCGGTATGGCATAGCCCACCAGTACCACCGCACTGCTCGCGACGTCGAACCGGCTACCGTCGCGCACGGCCTTTTTGATGCCGAGCGGAATGCTGACCAGGTAGACCAGCAGGGTGGACCACAGGCCGAGCGAGATGCTGACCGGCATTTTCTGCAGCACCAGCGCCAGCACCGTCTGGTCACGGAAGAAGCTGCGGCCAAAATCGAAGGTGAGATAGTCGCGCAGCATGGTCAGGAAGCGCTCGCTGGCCGGCTTGTCGAAGCCGAACTGGCGCTTCAGCTCCTCGATCTGCGCCGCGTCCAGGCCGCGGGCGCCGCGATAGGCGCCGCTGTCGCTGGTGGCGCCGGTGATGCGGGAGGTCGCCTCCGCGCCGCGGCCTCGCGTCTCGGCGATGGCCTGCTCGACCGGGCCGCCCGGCGCGAACTGCACGACGGCGAAGTTGATCGCGATGATGCCCAGCAGCGTGGGAATCAGCAGCAGCAGCCGGCGCAGCAAGTAGTTGGCCAAATCTAGTTGACCGGCTTCCGCGCCGTGTCGGCTTTGACGGCCAGGCCCGGGTCGATCCACCAGCTATCCAGCACGAAGCCGTCGCGGATCGGCTGGGTCGGGCGGCCGAAGCGGTTCCAGGTGGCGATGTTGAACCGCTGGCTGTGCCAGTTCGGCACCATGTACCAACTGCGCAGCAGCACGCGGTCGAGCGCGCGGCCGGCGGTGGCGAGGGTGCCGCGGTCCTGCGCCGCCACGGCCTGTTCGACCAATGCGTCGACCGCCGGGTCGCAGGCGCCGGCCAGGTTGCCGCCGCCCGGCGTCTTGGCGCCGATGCACGAGAAGTCGTCGCGCAGTTCGTTCCCCGGCAGGTCGGACCCGGGATAGATGATCGTCGTCATGTCGAAGTCGAACTCGTCGGTCAGCCGCTCATACTGGGCGCTGTCCACGGTGCGGATGCCGACCTCGATGCCCAGGCGCTGCAGCCATTGCTGGTATGGCAGCGCCACCCGCTCCAGTGTGGGGTCGTTCAGCAGGATGGTGAAGGCCATGGGCTTGCCGGCGCTGTCCACCAGCTTGCGGTCGCGGATGGTCCAGCCGGCCTCCTTCAGCAAGGCCAAGGCACGGCGCAGGCCGTCCCGGTTGTTGCCGGACCCATCGGTGACGGGCATTTGGAACGGCTCGGTGAACAGGTCCGGCGGCAGCTTGTCCCGGAATGGCGCCAGCAGCGCCTGCTCGGCGGCGTCGGGCAGGCCGGTCGCCTCCTGGGCGGTGTTGCCGAAGTAGCTGTGGCTGCGGACGTAGCTGCTGTAGAACAGGTTCTTGTTCATCCACTCGAAATCGAACACCTGGGCCATCGCCTCGCGCACCCGGGCATCGGCGAACACCGGGCGCCTGGTGTTCATGATGAAGCCCTGGATGCCGACCGGCAGGCGATGCTCGATCTCGTCGCGGCGCACCAGCCCGTCGCGCACGGCGGGGAAGTCGTAGCCGGTCGCCCACTCCTTCGAGATGTTCTCCTGCCGGTAGTCGATCTGCCCGGCCTTGAACGCCTGCATCGCGATGGTCGGGTCGCGGAAGTACTCGATCCGCACCCGGTCGAAGTTGTGGAAGCCACGCCCGGTCGGCCGGTCCCGCGCCCACCAGTTGGGATCGCGCACATAGGTCACGCTGCGGCCGAGGTCGAACTTCTCCACGCGGTAGGGTCCGCTGCCCAACGGCGGTTCGGTCAGCGGCTTGGTGAAGTCGCGGGTCGACCACCATTTCTCTGACAGCACGGGGAGCCCCCCGACGGAGAGCGGCAGCTCGCGGTTCTGGTTCGACTTGAAATGGAACACCACCCGGCGCTCGCTCTCGGCCACCGCGTCCTGCACGTCCGCATAGGCGACGCGGACCGAGGGGCGGCCCTTCTCCATCAGCGTCTTGAAGGTCCAGGCGACATCGGCGGCAGTAACGGGAGTGCCGTCGGAGAAGCGCGCCTCGGGCCGGAGCTCAAAGGCGACCCACATGCGGTCGGGGGCGAGCTCGATCGTCTCGGCCAGGTGGCCATAGCCGGTCGCGACCTCGTCCGCCGAGCCGACCAAAAGGCTCTCCCACACGTGGCCGCCCGCCGACCCGGCACTGGTGCCGCCCACGCCGGGCTGCCAGGACGCGCCAGTGCCGATCGCCGCGTTGCCGCGCAGGATGTAGGGATTGAAGCCGTCGAAGCTGCCGACCATCGCGAACACGGCCTCGCCGCCCTTTGGCGCTTGTGGGTTCACGTACGGGAAATATGGGAAGTCCGCCGGCAGCGCGGGGGTGCCGAGGATGGTGAGGGCATGGCTGCGCGTCGCCTGCGGAGGCGCCGGCGTCGTCTGCGCCTGGGCGGGAGCGGCGAGAAGCAACAGGAGCAGCAGACAGCGCAGCATGGCGGGCCTCCGTGGTCGGTCAGGCCATAGCAGGCGGCGGAGGGGATTGCGTCAAGCGGCCAGCAGCGCCAAGGCGGGGGCGAGCAGCGCCGGGTCGCCGACCGCGAGGACGTTGCCGTCGCTGTCAGGACGGAGCTTGCGGCCCTGCCAGTCGGTCATGCGGCCGCCCGCGCCTTCGACGACCGGGACCAGGGCAGCCCAATCCCAGACCTTGAGGCCGGGCTCGGCGATGACGTCGATGGCGCCCAGGGCCAGCAGGCCATAGGCGTAGCAGTCCCCGCCCCAGGACGTGCGGCGCGTGGCGGCGGCGAGGCGCTGCCACGCGGCGTTCTGCGCCGGGGTGAAGATCTCGGGGGCGGTGCAGGACAGCTCGGCATGGTCCAGGCTGGGGCAGGGCCGGCAGCGGGGTTGGCCGTGGGCGCCACGGAACCGGGTGGGCTGCCCGGCCACGCCGATCCAGCGTTCCCCGGTGATGGGTTGGTCGATAATTCCCAAAAGCGGGGTGCCGCCGTCCAGCAGCGCGACCAGGATGCCGAAGGTGGGGCGGCCGGTGATGAAGGCGCGGGTGCCGTCGATCGGGTCCAGCACCCAACGTAGCTGGGCGCCGGGGCGGTCCAGGCCGAACTCCTCGCCCAGGATGCCGTGCTCCGGGAAGCGCTGCGACAGCACGGCGCGCATGGCCAGTTCCGCCGTACGGTCGGCGATGGTGACCGGGCTGGCGTCCGACTTTAGGTCGGCATTAGGGTTTTGACGGTAGAATGGACGGATCGCGGCAGCGGCGACGTCGGCCGCCGCCTCCGCCGCCGCGATCAGGTCCTGCATGAAGCCTCTACTCGCTCTTGCCGCGCGGCCCCTGGCTGGTCGGGCCAGTGGTCGGACCCTGCGGCTTGGTCACGCTGTTTTCGGTGGCGGTGGGGACCGTCGGGCTGACCTCACGGGCGTTGGCCGGCTGCTGGCCGTTGTTCTGCAGCACCTGCGACTGGTTCTGCGTGGCGGAGGGCTGGGTCATCTGCTGGCCTTGCGCCCAAGCCGGGGCGGCAGCGAGCAGTGTGAAAACGGTAGCGGAAACGATCAAAGCGAGACGCATGGGGCTGGTCCTCCTGGGAGCCGGGCGGTTGCACCGGCGGGCCCGCCTACCTAATGTGCGCCGCACGCTATGCAAACGCTCCTCCCGCATCAACCCCGCGCTATCGCGTGAACCCGATCATCGTGATCCCGTCCCGGATGGCGTCCACACGCCTGCCGGGCAAGCCGCTGTCGCTGATCGCTGGGCGGCCGATGATCCTGCATGTGTTCGACCGTGCGCGGGAGGCCGACATTGGTCCGGTGGCCGTCGCCTGCGCCGACGCGGAGATCGCGGACGCCGTACGGGCGGCTGGGGGCATCGCGGTGATGACCGATCCGTCTTTGCCATCCGGGTCCGACCGGGTGCATGCGGCATTGGCGGCGCTGGACCCCCAGGGCGCGCATGACGTCGTGGTAAACCTGCAGGGCGATTTCCCCACGGTGCCGCCGGGTCAACTTCGGATGGTGATTACCCCGCTGTCCGACCCGGCGTTCGACATTGCGACTTTGGTGACGCCAATCCTCTCGCCCGAGGAGGCGGCAGCGCCGCAGGTGGTAAAGGCGGCGTGCGCCTTTGAGCGCGGGCGGGCGGTGTCGGCGGCGCTGTATTTCTCCCGTGCCGCCATCCCGGCCGGGGAGGGGCCACTGTGGCATCATATCGGCATCTACGCCTATCGCCGCGCTGCATTGGCCCGGTTTGTGAGCCTGCCGGAAAGCCCGCTTGAGCGACGGGAAAAGCTGGAGCAGCTCCGTGCATTGGAGGCCGGAATGCGTATCGCCTGCATGCGGGTGGAGCACGGGGCATTCGGCGTGGACACGCCCGCCGACCTGACCCGCGCCCGCGCCATCCTCGAGGCATCATGACCCAAATCGCGTTCCAGGGCCTGCCCGGCGCCTATTCCGACCTGGCCTGCCGCACCGCCTATCCCAAGATGACCCCGCTTCCGTGCCACACCTTCGAGCATGCGATGGACGCGGTGCGCACCGGGACCGCGGCGCTCGCGATGCTGCCGTGCGAGAACAGCCTCGCCGGCCGCGTGCCCGACATCCACGCGCTGCTGCCCGGCAGCGGCCTGTCGATCATCGGCGAGCACTTCCAGCGCGTGGAGCACTGCCTGTTGGGACCGCGCGGCGCGGTGATCAGCGACGTGCGGCGCATCCACTCGCACGCCGTGGCGCTGGGCCAAATCCGGGCGATCCTGCATGAGCTGGGCGCGGATGCCGTGGTGGAGGCGGACACAGCCGGGTCGGCCAAGCTGGTGGCCGAGTGGGGCCGGGCAGAGGACGCAGCGATCGCGTCGGCGCTGGCCGCCGAGATCTATGGGCTGGACGTGCTTCGCGCCAACGTCGAGGACGCCGCCCACAACACAACGCGGTTCTATGTCGTGGCGCGGGAGCCGCGGCTGCCGTCGCCGGATACGCCGGGGCTGATGACCACGTTCGTGTTTCGGGTCCGCAACGTACCGGCGGCGCTGTATAAGGCATTGGGCGGCTTCGCGACCAACGGCGTCAACATGTCGCGGCTGGAGAGCTACATGCTGAATGGCGAGTTCACCGCGACCCAGTTCCTGTGCGACGTGGATGGCCATCCGGAGCAGCCGGCGCTGGCCCGTGCGCTGGAGGAGCTAGGCTTCTTTACTGCCGAGGCTCGTGTTCTTGGCGTCTATCCGCGGGCGGCGTTTCGGTCTCGATAGATGAATAGCTAACTGCGAAGCCAGCTAAGGATAGCGCGTAGAGTGCGGCTCCACTTCCACAAAGGGAAGACGTCGGCTCCATTAGATTGAGTGTAGATTAACGGTCCGCTTAGCTTCATTTTCAATAAACTATTTGGCATTATCTCGCTCAAGGGTGGGCCTAACGCCTGTCCCGTCTTAGGAGCATGCCTCAATGACTTGGCGTCATCTTCCTGTGACCAACGACTCATAACATGACCTTCGGGAAATATCCCAGCTTGTCAGCAGCAAATATAACTGTGGTCGCCCCGAACGCCCAAATCAAGCTCCGAACCAGGTGCGATGAAGCCAAGGACCTGAACTCATAGCGGCGCTGGTTCAGATACCGGTTGAAAGCCGTCACGTTTGTGTAGGACTCAACTAGGGTTTCCCGCAACTGCCCTGCAATCTCCCGGTCCTTCTGATCGCCAATGACCCCAGTCTCGTCGTAGTAGGCTTGAAGCTCAGCCAATCTGGCGCGCAAGGCAGCTTCTGGCCCTACCCGTAGACACTCGCGGCGAGCAATCGCACGAGAGAGAAAAAGCAGCACCAAGCTGGCCTCGGCGACCGCCAAAGCAAGCAGGCCGCTCGCCAACCAGAAAGCGAACTGACTATTGTAAGTCACGGCGTCCGGCAACTTTGGCAGTCGACCCGCGGCATAGGCCAGGGAGCCAACCACAATGCCCAGCGCTGTGCCAAAGAACGGCAGGGTGCGGTGCACATCCTCCTCCGCTCCGAGTTCATGCCGGTAAAGTTCAGCAAAGGTCGCAAGCAAGAACGTCGTAGTCTCCACGCCTTCCGGAGACTGTGGCAGTGAAGGTTTAAGCCCCAAAGACGATGTCCTGCGCGCCCTCCCAAAGGATCTTCTTGCCAAGCGTGGCCAGGTTCTCCATCCCTTCGATGATCGTGAGGAAGTGGTTGCCCGCGAGCTGGCCGGCTTTGCTGGCAAAGCAGCAGGCGCCGTAGCTCAGCAGAATCTCGGTCTCGCTGACGCCGCCAGCGTGCATGAGAATCTGGCCCGGCGCCGGATAGCTGGTGGCGTTCTCGTACGGCAGGCCGGTATCGAGGTTGCCGAGCGGAATCCAGCAGGCCTCGCCGCTCCAGCGCACATGGATAATGCGCTGGCGATAAGGCAGCAGGGCGCGGAAGCTGGCGCAGGTCTGTGGGGCATTGGCCTCCTCGAACCGGGCGGTGAAGCTGAAGGGGCCGGCGATGATCCGGATGGTGTCCAAGATGTGCTCCGATCAGGTCAGTGGCTTCTGCCGTTCCACGCCGCCCGGTGGCGCCAGGCCGCGGCTGCGCAGACAGACCAGGCGGGCCTGCTGCTTGGCTGCGTTCAGCTCGTCCTGGCTGTTCGATTGGAAATACGGGTTGCCGACGCCCTTGATGATCAGCGCCCGGACGGTCGGGTCCTCGTCGACCGCGCGGTCGCAGGCGCGCTGATCGGGGCTTTCCGTTGTGCCACATCCCGCGAGCAGGGCAATCAGGAGCAAAGCCGCTGCCCGGGTCATGCGTGCGCCACCCAGTCCTCGATCAGGCGGCGGGCGATGCTGTCCCGGCGTGGCAGGCTGAAGCCGTGGGTGTCGGGATCGCGCAGCTCGGCGCGGGAGAACCAGCGGGCGTCCTGCAGCTCGTCGGGGTCGATGGTGATCTCCTCCGTCAGGCCCTCGGCATAGAAGCCCAGCATGATGCTGGACGGGAAAGGCCAGGGCTGGCTGCTATGGTAGCGCACGTTGCCGACGCGGATGGCGCTTTCTTCCAGCACCTCGCGGGCCACGGCCTCCTCCAGGCTCTCGCCGGGCTCCACGAAGCCGGCCAGGGTGGAGTACATCCTGGCCTTCGGGAAGCGCTGCGAGTGACCCAGCAACACGCGGTCGCCACGGTGCACCAGCATGATGACGGCCGGGTCGGTGCGGGGGAAGTGCTGCGCCGCGCAGCCGGTGCAGGCCATCGCATGCCCGGCGCTGCGCGGCTCGCACAGGCCGCCGCACACGCCGCAGAAGCCGTGGCGGATGCGCCAATGCATCAGGCCGCGCGCGTGGGCCACGATGGCGGCCTCGTTCGGCGCGAGGCCGGGGCCGATCATCCGCAGGTCCTCGAACCGCGCGACCCCGTCCGGCAGCAGCGGCAGCGGGTCGTCCACCGCGCTGATATCCACAGCGAAGACGGCCACGTCGTCCTGCAGGCCCAGGAACGCCCAGGGTCCGCCAGTCCTACGCAGCGCGGATGCCGCTTCCCCGGCCAGGAACACGGCCTGCGGCTTACCCTCGTCAAGGCCTTGGAACAGGGTGCGGGCGCGCCAGACCGGAACCCAAAGGCTGGCCAGGTCGGCCAGGCGTCCGGCGATCCAGGCCTCGTTGTTGCGGTGCCGGTCGGCGCGGTCCAGCGGGCTGCCGGTATAGACGTTGGGGCGGCTGGCGAGGATTACTGACATGCCCGCCGCATTTCGCACGCAGCCAGGCTTGTGCCAACCCCCGGGGAACGTGGTATGACCCCCGTGGGAGGTCGGCGGCGGACGGGCGCCTCGCCAACCCGGTCAGGTCCGGAAGGAAGCAGCCGCAACGAGTTCTCGGTCGGGTCGTTGTCCGGCCTCCCACCCCTATCACCGTCGGCGACAGGAGCCGGGCGCATGTCTGGCCTTGTCGAGGAAACCTTGCCCGAGCCGCCGCCGTCCGGCCCCGGGCTGTTCGGCGACTTGGCGGCTCCCGCTCCTGCGCCCGCCGCCACGCCGTACCGCGTGCTGGCCCGCAAGTATCGCCCCACCACGTTCGACGACCTGATCGGACAGGAGGCGATGGTCCGCATCCTGCGCAATGCCTTTGCGCAGAACCGGGTGGCGCATGCCTGGATGCTCACGGGGGTGCGCGGCGTGGGCAAGACCACGACGGCCCGCATCATTGCCCGCGCGCTGAACTGCGTGGGGCCGGACGGCACCGGCGGCCCCACCGCCGACCCCTGCGGCGTGTGCCCCAACTGCGTCGCCATCCTGGCCGACCGGCATCCCGACGTGATCGAGATGGACGCCGCCAGCCGCACCGGCGTGGACGACATGCGGGAGGTGATCGACGCCACCCGCTATCGCCCGCTGCAGGCCCGCACCAAGGTGTTCATCGTGGACGAGGTCCACATGCTGTCCCGCAACGCCTTCAACGCGCTGCTGAAAACGCTGGAGGAACCGCCGCCGCACGTGAAGTTCATCTTCGCCACGACCGAGATCCGCAAGGTGCCGGTGACGGTGCTGTCCCGCTGCCAGCGGTTCGACCTGCGCCGGGTCTCGGTGGCGGAGTTGGTAGGGCAGTTCGGCCGGATTGCGGCAAAGGAGGGCGTGGCGGTGGCCCCCGACGCGCTGGACCTGATTGCCCGGGCGGCGGACGGGTCGGTGCGGGATGGGCTGTCCTTGCTCGACCAGGCGATCGCCCAGGGCGCCGGTGGCGCGCCGGTCGACGCCGCCACGGTCGCCGACATGCTGGGCCTGGCCGACCGGTCGGCGGTGTTCGACCTGATGGAGGCCGTGATGGCCGGCCGTCCGGACCTGGCGCTGGCCATCACCGACCGCGCGCATGAACGCGGCGCCGACCTGGGCCTGATGCTCGGGGACCTGCTGGAGCTGACCCATACCCTGACCCGGCTGAAATCCGTGCCGGCCTTGCGCGACGGCACCGAGCTGCCGGAGGCGGAGCGCACCCGCGGCGCGGACCTGGCCGACCGCCTGACGATGCCCACGCTGGGCCGCACCTGGCAGATGCTGCTGAAGGGCACGCAGGAGGTCGAGCAGGCATCGGACCGCCGGGCGGCTGCGGAGATGGTGCTGATCCGGATGTGCTACGCCGCCGACCTGCCGCCGCCCGGCGAGCTGGTGCGGCGGCTGACGGAGACGCCGCCCCCTGCCGCCCGTGCGCCCATCGCCCCGCCGCCTTTCGATGGCGGGACCACCCGCGCCGTTGCCAATGGCCCGCCTGCCCACGATCCGGCGCCCGCCCCGGCCCCCGCCGGCCCTCGTTTGTCGAGTTTTCGCGATGTCGCCATGCTGGTCGCCGAACGGCGCGAGCCGCTGCTGCACGGCCTGCTGCTGCACGCCGTCCACCTGGTGCGCTTTGCCGCCCCGGTGATCGAGCTGCGGCCCGAGCCGGACGCGCCGCGCGACCTGGCGCCCCGCCTTGCCGCTCTGTTGCTGGAGGCGACGGGCACCCGCTGGACCATCGCGTTGTCGCGGGAGCCCGGCGAACCCACATTGGCGGCGCAGGGACAGGCGGCCGATACCGCGCGCCGGGATGAGGCCGCGATGCATCCGCTGGTGCGCGCGATCCTGGACGCCTTCCCCGGCGCCCGGATCGCCGGTGTGACGGATAGCCGGGCCGACGTGTATGGGCTGGTGGACGAAACTACTATGCTAGTGGATGAGCCGGCCATGCTGGAGGAAGGCGACGGGCGGGAGTTCGCGCCGCTCGACGCTGATGATGAGGATTTCGTGCCGCCGGACGCGGCCGAGCCGAGCTGATGAAGGAGGACGTATGAAGAACCTTGCCGGTTTGATGAAGCAGGCCAGCCAGATGCAGGCCAAGATGCAGGAGATGCAGGCCAAGATGGAGGCCATGGAGGTCGAGGGCGTCGCCGGCGCCGGCATGGTCAGCGTGACGCTGACCGGCAAGGGCGCGCTGAAGCGCCTGAAGATCGACCCCAAGCTCGCGGACCCCAATGAGACCGAGATGCTGGAGGACTTGGTCGTGGCCGCCCACGCCGACGCCAAGCAGAAGGTCGAGGCGTTGATGGCCGAGGAGATGCAGGCGGCGACCGGCGGGTTGCAGCTGCCCGAGGGCATGAAGCTGCCGTTCTAGGCCGTGGGTGGTCCCGAGGTCGAACGGCTGATCGGCCTGCTGGCCCGCCTGCCGGGTTTGGGCCCGCGGAGTGCGCGCCGGGCGGCGTTGAAGATACTGCAACAGCCGGAGGCGCGGATGGTGCCGCTGGCAAGCGCGCTGACCGATGCCGCGCGGGCGGTGCGGCCGTGCCGGCAATGCGGCAACCTGGACAGCCGCGACCCCTGCGGCATCTGCGCCGATCCCCAGCGCGACCGTAGCCTCGTTTGCGTTGTGGAGGGGGTGGGCGATCTGTGGGCGCTGGAGCGGGCGGCCGTGCATCGCGGTTTGTACCATGTGCTGGGGGGCACGCTCTCGGCATTGGGCGGCACCGGGCCCGAGGACTTGAACGTCGCGCCGCTGCTGGCCCGGGTGGAGCAGGGCGAGGTTGCCGAGGTGATTCTGGCATTAGGGGCGACAGTGGACGGCGCCACAACTGCGCATTGGCTGACGGAGCGTCTGCGCAAACTTAGAAGCCAAGCCCGCATCACGCGGGTGGGCCAGGGCGTGCCAATCGGCGGCGCGCTGGATGTGCTGGACGATGGGACCCTGGCGGCGGCATTACGGGGACGGCGGGCTTTCTGATAGGTCTGCGACCGGAGCTTAAGCGCAAGAGTTCTACCGGATGTAGACCCAGGCATCGTGGGTTGCTGTAGCGGTCGCGATCCGGTTCTCGTTGCTGTCTGCGAACCCGGCCGCCACGTGCCCACGGCTCGTTCCGTTCATCAACTCGTGGACCCAACTCGCCTGGCCTACTGCGTCCGGTGCCCGGTGCAAGGCATTGGAGTAGAGCTGCGTCACGAAGCTGCTGGCATCCAGGTTGCCGTAACGCTGGGTGAACTCGGGAGAGTCCACGAAACCCTGCGCCAACTGGTCCACCGTAGCGCCGAGCTGAAGCCGGGTCGCTATGAAGGAGAAGTTCGCGCTATCCGGCGCCCGGTTCAGTGCCGCTTGATAGAGCCGGGTCGCCTCGGCATCATCCTGGCTGCCAGCGATCGGGAGGGTCTGCCGGTGGTTCTCCTGGCTATTGGAGAACGCCAGCAGGGCATAGCCGCGCGACGTCGTGTTGGTGTAGTTGATCCAGTCCTGCCCGCCGGCATCTGGAGCCCGATGCAGGATATTCTGATACAGATGGCTCACGAAAGTCGCCGTATCCGTTTGGCCGTACAGCGCGATGAACTCGGGGGCCGTCGTGAAGCTGGCGGCCAAACCCGCGAGGCCGATGGTGTTGCTGGGTAACTGCCCAGGTCTTTCAGCGGGGTCAAGCCATGCGTAGGTCATCGATCAAGCGGTCGGGCTGAGTGGTCAGTGTCTCGAGCATATCCCAA
>JAABUT010002123.1_pt1 | contig 20075 bp, 19 predicted proteins | sample 5559281 | NCBI WGS metagenome assembly JAABUT01 (sample SAMN10711880, study PRJNA513359) | rock metagenome | isolation source: Antarctica rocks | place: Antarctica: Victoria Land, Ricker Hills nord | collected 2016-01-04
CCGTAACCAATTACCACTACTTCGTTTAAAGCATTGGTTGTGGACACTAAGCTTACATTAATAACATTAGAGGCCGGAATAGGAACTTCTTTAGAAGTATAGCCAATATAAGAAACCACCAAAGTAGTGGCCGAAGCTGGCGCATTGATCCTGAAACTTCCGCTGGCATCCGTATTTGTTCCGGTGTTAGAACCTTTTACAATAATGGATACGCCAATTAAGGCCGATTTGTCTTTGCTGTCAGTGATTCTACCGGTAATTACTTTATTTTGTGCCGATGCGGGTTGCACAACAAAGCAAATTAGTGTAAAAAAACCAAGATAGAGTAATTGTTTTAAATTCATATAAGGTAAGTTTATTGGTTTAACAATTATTGCCGATAAAAACAGCATGCTGTTTTTATCGGATAAAATTTAGTTTGGTGTTAGGTTTAAATACTTTGCTTCTTCTTCATTCTTTTTTGGTTTAATATGTTTAGTGCAACGGAAGTTAAGAATAAGTATACTCTACGGCCTGCATTATCTCTTACCCAAGCGCGGCCCATAAACAGCAATATCAAAAACGGATATTTAGGTTATAACTACTTATTGTGGCCTCTAATAATTGGTGCTGCTAAGATAACTAAAGCAACAAGATTTTTACAATACTTTTTATGATTTTCTTTGCAAGCGATTTTATTATTTCGATAAGGCAAGAATGCAGTATCAAAGTTCAGCCATGGTTTTTATAATCTGGCGATCACCCTGGCAATTAAGCAGGAAAACCTTGAAGCCTAATTATGATGAAAATTAAACAAATACTGTTTTTACAGGCATAAAAACAGCATCAGTGACGCAGCACAATCTTACCAAACTGTGCAGAATCATCCATCTTACGAATGGCATTTTCGGCCTCTGCCAAAGCAAACACCTCATCCACCACCGGAACGATCTTATGTTCGTTTATCAGATCGAGCATCGCTTCAAAATCTTTCTGCGTGCCCATTGTTGTTCCTAAAAGCTGCAATTGTTTCCAAAAGATTTTTCGGGCATCCAAAGCTGGCAAATTACCGGCTGTTCCTCCGAAGAAAACAATACGCGCACCGGGATTGCATAAATCCAGCAGTTTTGCAAAACTTTCGCCCAGCGCACTATCAATAATCACATCAAAACCGCCCGCCAATTGCTTTAACTGCTCGGCCCAATCCTGCGCTTTGTAGTTTACACCAGCGGCTGCGCCTAGTTCGCGTGCTTTTTCAATTTTTTCTCCCGTGCCGGAAGTTACAAATACCTGACAACCAGCAGTAACGGCCCATTGCAAAGCAAAAGAACCGGTTCCGCCGCCAACGCCCACGATCAGCACTTTGTCGCCCTTTTTCGCTTTTCCCTTAGTAAACAAAGCACGGTAAGCCGTTAAACCAGCCAATGGAATAGCAGCAGCCTGCTCCCAGTTTAAGTGCGTTGGTTTTGGGTACAAATATTCGGCACCAACTTTTACATATTCCGCAAAAGTGCCGTTTTCGGGCAAACCCAAAATTTTGAAATCTTTTTGCTGATAATCCGGATGATTGCCCCAATTGGTTGAGGGGTTGATGATCACTTCTTTGCCAAGCCAGCTTTGATCCACATCGGCACCAACTTCAGCCACAATCCCGGAACCATCGGAACCTAAAATAGACGGATATTTGATGCCTGCGTATTTCCCCCGGGTAATCCACCAATCGCGGCGGTTTAGTGCGGCAGCTTTTATCTCAACCAAAACTTCGCCAAACTCCGCCTTTGGTTTTTCAACATCTTTATAAATCAGCGGCTGATCAGCGGCTTCCAAAACGATTGCTTTCATAATTGATAAAATAAAAAACCGGCCTGATGTTTATCCAAGCCGGTTAAAATTGTATGATAAAAACAGTATTATACGATTGCTTTTTTGTATAATTCTGTTACGTGGTTCCAGTTTACTACGTTCCAGAAAGCGGCTATGTAATCCGGCCTTCTGTTCTGATATTTCAGGTAGTAAGCGTGTTCCCAAACATCCATTCCCAGGATCGGCGCGCCCTTCACCTCAGCAATATCCATCAAAGGATTATCCTGATTTGGTGTGGAGCTAACCACTAATTTCTTATCGGCACCAACGGTTAACCAAGCCCAGCCAGAACCGAAACGGGTCGTTCCGGCTTCTGCAAATTTGGTTTTAAAATCTGCAAAAGAACCGAAAGCTGAGTTAATTGCTGTTGCCAGTTCTCCGCTTGGCTCGCCACCACCGTTTGGCGATAAAAGCGTCCAGAACATGGTATGGTTATAGTGGCCGCCGCCGTTGTTGCGCACCGCAGGCGGAAATTTGGAAATGTTTTTGATGATGTCTTCAATCGGACTGTTGGCTTCCGGTTTGCCTTCCAACGCTTTGTTCAGGTTGGTCACATAAGCCTGATGGTGTTTTCCGTGGTGGATTTCCATCGTCATTTTATCAATATGCGGTTCTAACGCATCGGTGGCGTACGGTAACGCCGGTAATACAAATGCCATAACGTTTAATTTTAAGGGTGAATAAATTGTGATTTCCGCAAACGTACAAAATTATCGGCGGTACTGTTTTTATCGGTTAAAAATTGAATTTGGGTTGATAATCAGTTGAAATTATAAGGTTTAAAAACCAATTTTGTTCTGTCGGAGCTCAGTTTTTTAACCGTTTTCTGCGGAAAAAAGAGCGAACCAACTCGGCGCATTCGTTTTCCATTATCCCGCCGGTTATCAAAGTTTTGGGGTGAGTGATGCGCTGGTTGATCCGCCCAAAACCACGCTGCGGATCATGCGCACCAAAAACGATTTTCCCGATCTGAAACCAATAGCTCGCGCCGGCACACATCACGCAAGGTTCCATCGTAATGTAAAGCGTGCAATTTTGCAGGTATTTTCCGCCCATGGCGTTGGCTGCGGCGGTCAACGCCTGCATTTCGGCGTGGGCAGAAACATCGTTCAATCGTTCCGTTAAATTGTGGCCGCGGCCGATGATTTGTCCGTTGCAAACCACCAGCGCACCAATCGGGATTTCATCTTCTTTTAGTGCAGTTTTTGCTTCTTCCAGAGCTAGCTTCATAAAAAAATCATCCGGCGAAAGCACTGGTTCATCTGTAAAACTATAATATCTCATGTTAATTTTGGGGTGATAAAAACAGTATTGGCTAATTAAACGCTAATACGATCTTTACCACAAAAGTAGAAAGAAACCACATTTTGATTTGATATTAAATCCATAACTTTAAACATTAGATTTTTAGTCATGACAACCTTAACCATACGTATACCCGCAGAAGCAACCGAAAAACTATCCGGCTTTATTGAAAGTTTAGGCGGCGAAATTGTATCTGCAGAAGTAACAAAGGATGAGTTGCGGCAGGAAACACTACAGGAGCTAAAACAGGGTTTTAACGAGGCGTTTGATATTATTGAAGGTAAAGCCGAGCGTAAATCTTTAATGGAAACGTTGCGTGGGTAATCGCGTTACACCAACTCCGCTATTTATTAAAAAAGCAAAAACGACTGATAAAAAGCTTTCCGACGCCTGAATCAAACCTCGAAAAATTAGAACAGGAACTAATAATAAATCCAAAATTGGGCGACAGTTATGGTTCTAATATTTATAAAATCAGACTGGGTGATGAAAGCAAAGGTAGAGGAAAAAGCGGTGGGTTTAGGATTATTACCTATTTGGTACATGAAACCACAAATACTACCGAAATTTTACTCATAACGATTTTTGATAAGTCTGAAGAAGCAACCATTAAAAAACAGGATGCTAAAAAGCTAATCGACACAATTAAAAATCAGCGGAATTTGAAATAATATCCTCCTTTTTCTAATAATTTTTCACCCAAAAAAACCCCGATAAAAACAGCATCCCACTTCTCCGCAGAAAAAAATAACAGCTGCCAAAACCAGCAAACTAAACCTTTTAAAAAGCTGACAGTCAGCATTAACAAAGCATTTATATTTTTGATATGATGAAAGCTGCCTCCAAATGGTTTTACGGTTTATTGATCCTGTTTGGCGGATCACTTCTGCTTTCTTCCTTTTTTTATTTGCCAAAAACAGTATCGCCCAGCTTCGACCTGCCATATAAAAAAGCCGGGTTAACTGAACGTGAAGCTGCGGCGCATTTGCTAAGCCGCTTCACGTACGGTACCACGCCCGGCCAGGTGGATGAAGTGGTTAAAATCGGCTTGAAAAAATGGTTTAATCAGCAGTTAGACAGCCAATTGCCTGATGATTCCCTCAAGCAGTTGTTGAGCAAATACGATGATTTAAACCTCAGCAATGAAGAAGTTGCGCATACTTTTCCAAAACCGGGCCAGGTTTTGCGCATGGCTGTTCAGGATGGCGCAGTGAACAAAGATTCTGTAAAAACCGACCGGCCAGCTTACAAAGCCATGCTGCAAAACTACATGCAGCAAAAAGGTTTGAAGCCGGAGCAGGAACTTTTCCGTCAGTTCATCAACCAAAATGTGCTTCGGGCGGCTTATACCAATAATCAGTTGCAGGAAGTGATGACGGATTTTTGGTTTAACCATTTCAATGTTTCGATTTCCAAAAATGATTGCGCGCAGTTTATCCCGGCTTATGAACGGGATGTGATCCGCCCGAATGCGCTGGGCAATTTTACAGATTTAGTGTTGTCTACAGCAAAATCTCCGGCGATGCTTTATTACTTAGATAATTTTAGCAGTGCGGCTTCCAATAATAACGGCAATGTGCAACCAAGACCAAGATTGATGGCAATACAAAACCGCATGAACCAGGATACTTCGATGCAAGCCAACAATCCGCCAAAACCAAAAAAAGTACAAGGTTTGAATGAAAATTATGCGCGGGAAGTGATGGAACTGCACACTTTGGGCGTGGATGGCGGCTATACACAGCAAGACGTAACCAATGCAGCTAAAGTGCTGACCGGCTGGACGATCTTCCCGATGAACAGCAATTTTCAGGCGATAAAAAGAGTAAGCGATGACCAGGCAATTAAACTGGGTTTTGTGCATGAAGGTGACTTTTTGTTTACCCCAAACCGGCACGACAGAACCGAAAAAACAGTGCTTGGAAAAAACTTTGGCCCGAATGGCGGCTATCAGGAAGGCGTGGATTTGCTGACGATGCTCGCCCAAAAACCGGCTGCTGCTAAATTTATCTCCCGCAAAATAGCAGTCAGGTTTGTGAGCGATAACCCGCCGCAAACGCTGGTTGATAAAATGGCAGCCACTTTTTTAAAGAAAAAAGGTGATGTAAAAGAAGTATTGTTAACCATGGTGTCCGCGCCGGAATTTTGGAATGCGGCTGCTATCCGCCAGAAAACAAAATCACCTTTCGAACTGACGATCAGTGCCGTGCGCAGTTTGCAGGCAACCATTAATCAGCCTTATCAGTTGTTTAATTGGATTACTAAAATGGGCGAAAAAAAGTATTATTACCTCGCCCCAACCGGTTTTCCGGATAAAGGCCAATACTGGATCAACACCGGTGCATTGCTCAACCGCATGAACTTTGGTTTAGCTTTAGCAGCCGGCCGCATTCCCGGAGTTACGGTAGATTTGATCGCCCTAAACCATCACCATGAACCGGAAAGTGCAGAAAACGCCTTGATTACGTACAGCAAATTAATTTTGCCCGAACGTAACCTCGATCAAACCATCAAGCGTTTAACACCGATGCTGAATGATCCTGAACTGATAAAAAAAGTGGAAATAGCAAGCCAGAAAACTGTTCCTACTGATGCAAGCATGGTCAATAATCCGCAGCAAACGCAGCCAAATGTGGCATCTGTCAACAAAAAAAATCCAACCGGCACTAACTCTACTATGCTGGCGCAAGTTGTTGGGGTGATTATCGGTTCGCCGGAATTTCAACGCAGATAAGTCTCATTTAAATTTAATATCAAGCTTTAAATCAGTTAATTATGGTTTCCAGAAGAGGATTTCTAAAAGCAGGTGGCGTAGCCTTATTGGGCGTTGGTTTGATGGGCGGCATTCCCGGCTTTCTGGCCGAAGCCTTAGCCCAAAACCAGTTGATTGCGCCATATAAAAAACGCAAGGTGCTGGTGTGTATTTTTCAGCGCGGCGCGATGGACGGGCTGATGGCCGTTACGCCTTTTACCGATGAATATTTAAAAACTGCCAGGCCCAACCTGTTTATTTCGGCTGCTAAAAACAGTATCGGCAAATCGTTAATTGATCTGGACGGCCACTTTGGTTTGCATCCGGCCATGCAGGGTTTTGAGCAGGTTTTCCGGGATAAACGCCTGGCTATTGTGCATGGCATCGGCTCGCCAAACAACACGCGTTCGCATTTTGATGCGCAGGATTACATGGAATCCGGCACACCGTTCAATAAAGGTACGGCAAGTGGCTGGCTCAATCGGGCTGTTGGTTTGCTTGGCCATGATGCGATCACGCCGTTTTCTGCCGTTAGCTTAACTTCTGCTATGCCGCGCTCGCTTTATGGTGATAATCCGGCGGTAGCGATCAATAATCTGCAGGATTTTGCAATCCAGATGCGTGGCAACCCTTCGGGCGTAAATATGGCGGCCAAAAGTTTTGAAGATTTATATGACCAAACTTCGCCCGGATTATTAAAAGATACCGGTAAAGAAAGTTTTGATGCAATGAAAATGCTTCAAAAAGCCGACATCAAAAATTATAAACCGGCGCAAAATGTAGTTTATCCAACTTCGGCTTTGGGTAATTCCCTCAGACAAATTGCGCAACTGGTTAAAATGGATGTAGGCCTGGAAGTTGCATTTACAGAATCTAACGGCTGGGACACGCACTTTAACCAAGGCAACGATAACGGTATTTTTGCCCGAAATGTGAACGATTTAAGCAGCAGCATCATGGCTTTTTGGAACGATCTGGATGCTTACCAAGACGATGTTACCGTAATGACCATGACCGAATTTGGCCGCACCGTACACCAAAACGGAACCGGGGGAACCGATCATGGCCGCGCTTCCTGCAATTTTATTTTAGGAAATTCCGTGAACGGCGGTTTGGTTCATGGCAATTTGCAACCTTTATCCGTAGAAAACCTGGAAGATGGCCGCGACGTTGCCGTAACCACCGATTTCAGAAGTGTTTTTAGTGAAGTGGCCGATAAACATCTCCAAGTTAATAACGACCGCGTGCTGTTCCCGGATTGGAAAGGCAGCCGCATTGGCGTGATGAAAGGCTGATGCTTCTTTTATCGGTATAAAATCCATCACATTTCTGCCATTTGCCCGCTGCTTTATTATATATTTTTTGCCAAGTAACTTTCAGCAGTAATCACTTTAATCTGAGCCGTTTTGTAATCTTTAATATTTCGGGTAATTAAAACAGTAATTTCATTTTCGATAGCGGTATTATATTGAATAGCATCTTCAAAATCATTAAAATCAGAAGCAATTGCTAGATCAATCGTTTTGCTTTCTACCGGCAATGTGGTGACTAAAGTTTTAAACTTAGCAATCAATTGCCGTGGGTTTTTTACAGCATAATGAGCATGTAAAATATAATCAATTGTAGAAAACGACAGCGCAGATACACATATCTCGATTTCTTTTTTGTCGCTCAAAGAAAATAATTGCTCAGCAAAACTGTTGAATGGTTTTCTGCCAGAAAGCAAATCCAGGCAAATATCAGTATCCACAAAAATCCTTTCCATTAAATTTTACTTCAAGTATTTTTTAGAAAGATGATCTTTGTAACTTTCCTTATAATCATCATCCGAAGGCAGCGTTATCGTTCCTGAAAGGCTTTTAACAAAAGGTGTAACTGCAATTTTTTCTTTACTATCTGTCAAAAAATCTAAATGGTTTTCAATCAATTTGGACAAGCTAATATTTTTTGTTTTGGCATAAGATTTAGCCTTTTCGATAACATTTTGATCGAGCTTTAAAGTGAGTTTTGTATCCATAAAAACAGCATGTACGTACAAATATGAACAAATTTACGTACAACATAAATGTTTTTTTAGTATAGCTGTCTTATCTTCCCGTAAAGTCAAATTTATAGAAAAACTTCCTCCACTTTCATCCTTCCTCGTTTCGCTTCAAACCCTACCTTTGCCCTTAATGAACGAAATAATTCTAAAAAAAGGCAAAGAAAAAGCAGTATTGCAACGCCATCCCTGGGTTTTTTCCGGGGCGGTTGAAAAGGTAGATGGCAAGCCGGAAAACGGCGAAATCGTGCGGACAATCGATAGCAAAGGTAATTTCCTGGCTTATGGTTTTTACAATAATCAATCGCGCGTGGTGCTGCGTTTGCTGGAATGGGACGATGCTGTTTTTATCGATGAAAATTGGTGGCGCAAACGAATCCAGACTGCTGTAAATAACCGCAAAACAGTTTTGAATGATACAACCAATACTTGCCGTTTAATTTTTAGTGAAGCCGATTTTTTGCCTGGATTAATTGTGGATAAATACGAGGATCATCTTTCGGTGCAAATCCTAACCTCAGGCATGGAAAAAGTGAAGGAAATCTGGATCGATGAGCTGCGAAACCTGCTTCAGCCCAAAAGTATTTTTGACAGAAGCGATGCAACTTCCCGTTCGCACGAAGGTTTGGAAGCTTCATTTGGTTTACTTTATGGCAGCAATCCGCCGGATTTTGTGGAAGTTGCAGAAAATGGAATCCGTTATGAAGTGAGCATTTCAGAAGGGCAAAAATCCGGTTTTTACTGCGATCAGCGTGAAAACCGGAAACTGGTTGCAGCCCATGCTTCGGGCAAAAAAGTGCTGGATTGCTTTAGTTATAGCGGCGCTTTTAGCTTAAATTGCTTGCAGAACCATGCCGAATCTGTGGCCAGCGTTGATAGTTCTGCACTGGCAATCGAAACTTTACAAAAAAATATCAAACTCAATAATTATGATGCTAAAAGAAGCATCGCTATCCAATCCGATGTAAATAAACAGTTGCGAAAGTTTCGCGAACAGGAGGAGAAATTTGACCTGATTATTTTGGATCCGCCCAAATATGCGCCTTCGCGTTCGGCTTTGGACCGTGCTTCGCGTGCTTACAAAGATTTAAACCGGCTGGCAATGCTGCTGCTTCATAAAGGTGGTTTGCTGGCCACGTTTTCTTGTTCCGGGGCGATGGATATGCCAACTTTTAAACAGGTTTTGGCTTGGGCTGCGCTGGATGCAGGCAAAGAAGTGCAATTTATCAACCAGTTGGGCCAGCCGGAAGATCATCCGATACGTTCTTCTTTTCCCGAAGGAGAATATTTGAAAGGTTTGATTTGCCGGGTGAGTTGAGTTTGCAGTCTGTCATTCCGACGATAGGAGGAATCTTCTTCAAAGCAACTTGATTTTATACCGATAAAAGAAGCATCGTCGTTTCGATGAAGATCCTTCAACAAGCACAAGATGACAGGCGCATATCTTGCAACGCCAATCAGTATGAAAAGTATTTATTTTTTTGAATAAGATTTCTCCCTTCGGTCGAAATGACAAAAAACAGAAATGGCAACTTGTGACAATGCTTCTTTTAGGCCATAATTTTTTGTTTTTTTTTGGATTTGGATTTCAGCTTTAAATTCAGCAGTTCTACCAAAATCGAGAAACCCATGGCAAAATACAAATAACCTTTCGGGATATGCTGTTCGAAACCTTCGGCCAAAAGCGAGAAACCGATCAGCAATAAAAATGAAAGTGCCAGCATTTTGACAGTTGGATGCGAGTTAACAAAGTTGGCTACCGGACCAGATGCCCAAATCATAATACCAACAGAAATAACAACGGCAGCAATCATTACTTCCAGGTGGCTTCCTATACCAACGGCTGTAATAACAGAATCAAGCGAGAAAACAATATCAAGCAGTACAATTTCCACGATTGTTACCCAGAAAGAGTGCGGTTTTACGTTCGCTTCGTCATCATCTCCGCCTTCAATTTTTTCGTGGATTTCGGCGGTACTTTTATAAATCAGGAACAATCCGCCCAAAATCAGGATCAAATCATGGCCGGAAATAGCCAGTTTTTCTACCCAATCCGGATCAGTTGCGCCAATTATTCCAGCCAAATTAAAGATCGGTTTGGTCAAACTCATGATCCAGGTGAGCGACAACAGCAACAAAATACGCGTAAACATCGCCAGGAACAAACCTAATTTTCGGCCTTTATCTTGCTGGTTAGCAGGCAACTTGCCGGACAAAATGGAGATAAAAATGATGTTGTCAATTCCTAAAACAATTTCTAAAACCGTTAAAGTAATCAGCGAAATCCAGGCTTCAGGTTGCGTTAAAATTTCCATTTTGCAAAAATGCTTCTTTTAGCGGTATAAAATCGTAAAAAGAAAGCCAGTTAACGTTTTTGTAAAAATTATAACTTAATGTGATATAAATCGTTTATGAAAATTAAAAAGCTGTTTCTGCGTTTTCGGGAAACGGTACGGCCTGCTGAATATTTTTACAGATGCTTCTTTTATCGGATAAAAAACCGTGGTAATCAATCTTTATCAATGGCTGTTTTTGGTAAAAAACAATTCATTGTAATATTGTTATCATTGAGCTGACAGCCGTTTTGACTGTCTTTTTTTTGTTTTAAATTAGCAAACTGTATTTACTATTAAGGCGGATGTTTGGTACTGAAATTAATTTAATGTTGATAAAAAATATGTTCAAGAAGTTGTATTTGATGGCAATCCTGGGTGCATCTGTAGCTTGCCACGCCACGCCAGGAGAACCTATAAAAGTTGCCGGTTCCAGAAACTTGGAGCCAGACGAGCAGCAAGCCATTGTTTGTAAGGAAGTTACGGAGATGATTACCAATTACAATTACAAAAAGATAAAGCTGAACGATTCTATCTCCACCATAATTTTTAACCGGTATATTAAAGCTTTGGATGAAAACCACAGCTACCTGCTGGCTGCAGACCTGAAAGATTTTGATCAGTATAAAACCCAGTTAGATGACGATTTGAAAAACGGCAACCTGAGCCACGTTTTCTACATTTTTAACGTTTATCAGAAACGTTATAATGAAAGGATTAAATATTCATTAGATCAGTTGGGCAAAAGCTACGATTTCAACCAAAATGAAAGTTTTACATTCAACCGTGAAGATCAGCCCTGGTTTGCAACAGCTACAGATTTGAATAAATTTTGGGATAAGCGTGTGAAATATGATTTGCTGAACCTGAATTTGGCTAAGCCTGATCTGGCAAAAAACAAAGAAACGCTGAAAGAACGTTACCAGCTTCTGATTTCGCAGTCTGCCAAGCTGAACAACAAGGATGTTTTTCAGCTTTTTATGGATGCTTTTACTGAATCTATCGATCCGCATACCAATTATTTTGACCCATCACATGCAGCACAATTTAATATCGATATGTCTAAATCGCTAGAAGGTATTGGTGCTTCGCTTCAGTCTGTAAATGATTATGTAACAATTAAAACCATTGTAAAAGGCGGCCCGGCAGACAGAAGTAAATTGCTGACCATTGATGACCGCATTGTTGGTGTGGCACAAGGAAAAACCGGTGAATTTAAGGATATCATCGGCTGGCGGCTGGATAACGCGATTGTATTGATCCGTGGCACGAAAGGAACAACCGTCCGCCTGAAGATCCTTCCTACAGGAAAAACAACGACCAACCCAAAAATTGTAGAATTGGTACGAGAAAAAATTGTTATAGAAGACCAATTGGCCAGTAAAGAGATCAGGACTTACAATTTAAACGGAAAAGCCGTAAAAATCGGTATTATCAACGTACCGGGATTTTACTTGGACTATAAAGCTTATCAAGCTGGAGATAAGAATTACCGCAGCATCAGCCGCGATGTAAAGGTGATAATCGATAGTTTAAAAGCACAAAAAGTGGACGGCATTGTGATGGATTTGCGCCAGGACGGCGGCGGTTCTTTACCGGAAGCAGTCCAATTAACTGGTTTATTTATCAAAACAGGGCCTGTGGTGCAAGTTCGGGATGTAAGAAACCGGATTGAGCAAGACGATGATGATGACCCGGAAATTTCCTGGAACGGACCGATGGCGGTGTTGGTGGACCGTTTTAGTGCTTCTGCCTCCGAAATTTTTGCCGGCGCGATCCAGGATTATGGCCGCGGCTTAATCATCGGCACACAAACTTATGGTAAAGGCACAGTGCAATCAGCTATTGATCTGGATAAAGTAATTGGGAATTCTTTTTCTAAATTACTGGCCAGTGTAAAAGGAAAATCGACCAGTACAATGGGCGACGGGCAACAAAGCTTTGGCCAGATCAACTTAACAATTGCCAAGTTTTACCGGATCAGCGGCAGTTCTACGCAGCACAAAGGCGTGATGCCGGATATTCAGTATCCGTCTGTCATTCCGCTGGATAAATACGGCGAAGATACAGAAGCTTCTGCCCTGCCTTTTGATATGATTGCGAGAAGTAATTATACAACAGTTGGTAATTTTTCAACTGCTATTCCTCAGCTTAAAACTTTGCATGATACGCGTATGCAATCCAATATCAATTATAAAAACCTACTAGAAGAAATTGCGGATTATAAAAAACGCGATGCTGAAAAAGTTGTTACGCTCAATGAGCCGGACTTAAAAAAAGAGCGCGATAATGAAGATGCTAAAACGCTGGCCCATGATAACGCCAGAAGAGCAGTTTTGGGCTTGAAACCGCTGACAAAAGGCGAACCCCGCACGAAAGATAGAGATGCTGATTTCCTGAAAATTGAAGCCGGACAAATCCTGACAGATTATATTGGCTTAAAAAAGTAAGCTGTTTTTATCCACCTAAAACCTTCGGCCAAAATGCCGGAGGTTTTTTTGTTTCAAACCAAACCCTCGCTTCTCCCGTTACACCAATTATGGCGAAACAGCTGCTTCAGTTTACAGATAACGGCATTTTTTGTGCCGAAGGAAATTTCTACATCGATCCCTGGAAACCGGTAGATGATGCCGTGCTCACTCATGCACACGCCGATCATGCCCGAACCGGCAGCAAAAGGTATCTGGCACACGAACTTTCCGGAGAAATATTAAAATATCGTTTGGGCGAAGACATTAATTTACAAACTGTGCCGTATGGTGAAACGGTTTACAAAAACGGTGTGCAGATTTCGCTTTTTCCGGCCGGGCATATTATTGGTTCGGCCCAAGTCCGGGTAGAATATCAGGGTGAAGTTTGGGTAGTTTCCGGTGATTATAAAGTGGAAGATGATGGCATTTCTACATCTTTTGAACCGGTGAAATGTCATCATTTTATTTCGGAATGTACTTTCGGGATGCCGGTTTATCAATGGAAACCACAGCAATTGATCTTTAACGAAATTAACCGTTGGTGGGAAAAGAATATTGAAGAAGGAAAAGCTACCATTATCGCCGGTTATTCGCTGGGTAAAGCACAACGTATTTTGTGCAACCTGGATCTTTCATTGGGAACAGTTTTTACGCACGGCGTGATCGAAAATACGAATGATGCTTTGCGCAGAAACGGAATTGAGCTGCCAAAAACAGTACGCATCAACTCGGAAATCTCCAAAGAAGAATTAAAAAAAGGAATTATTTTGCTACCGCCATCAGCTGTGGGTAGCAATTGGATGCGAAAACTTGCACCGTTTGAATTCGGCTTTTGCTCCGGCTGGATGAATGTGCGCGGAGCCAAAAAACGCCGTGCTGCCGATCGTGGTTTTGTACTTTCTGATCATGCCGATTGGGATGGCTTAATTGCTGCCATTGATGCCACGGGCTGCGAATCGGTTTACCTCACCCATGGTTATACGGCTTCATTTTCCAGGTATTTACGGGAAATTGGGTTTGATGCACATGAAGTACATACGCTGTATGGTGGTGATGAAGACAGCCTCATCCCCGACCCTTCTCCACAGGAGAAGGGAGAAATGACGGATGCTTTTAATGAAAAAACAGGTGTAAAAGAAGCATTGCCACCCGAAAGGCAAGTCCTCTCCCCTGGAGAGGATTTAGGTGAGGCCGAAGCTAATTCTGATCCTAAATCACTATGAAACATTTCGCTGCCTTATTTGCCGCCCTTGACGAAACCAATAAAACCAACGAAAAGGTAAACTCTATTAAAGCGTATTTTTTAACCGTTAGTGATTCCGACAAAATGCACATGCTTGCTTTGTTTAGCGGCAGGAAACCTAAACGCCAAATCAATTCGACATTAGTTAAAAACTATGCGATTGAATTGGCTAATATTCCGGTTTGGCTGTTTGAGGAAAGCTACCAGGCGGTTGGCGATCTGGCCGAAACCATTTCGCTGCTTTTGCCGGCTAATAACGGAACTTCCGACAAAAGCTTAACTGAGTGGATTGCAGAAATAAACCACTTAAACAAGCTCGATGAAACAGAACGCAAAATCTGGCTTACCGAATCCTGGGCTTCCTTAACACGGCAGGAATGTTTTGTGTTTAATAAACTGTTAACCAGCAGTTTCCGCGTTGGCGTTTCGCAAAGTTTAGTGGTAAAAGCTCTGGCCGATATTTCTAAACTGGATGCACCTACGCTTACACACCGCATTATGGGCAGCTGGAACCCGGACGTTTATACCTTTTCCCAATTGATGGAAGAACAAGGTGCACTGGACGATCTTTCGCGGCCTTATCCTTTTTTTCTGGCTTATCCAATCCAGGAAACTTCTGAAAAGCAGAAATCACCTGAGGAAATGCAAACTGCTTTGGGCAATGCTGTTGAGTGGCAGGCCGAATGGAAATGGGACGGCATCCGTGCGCAAATTATCCACCGAAAAGGCGAAATTTTTATCTGGAGCCGTGGCGAAGATCTGGCGACAGAAAAATTCCCGGAACTACATCCGTTTATCCAGGCTTTGCCGGACGGAACGGTTTTAGATGGAGAGCTTCTCACTTTTAAGGATGAGCAGCCGCTTTCCTTCAATCTGCTGCAAACCAGAATCGGACGGAAAAACCTCACCAAAAAAATCCTGGAAGAAAACCCGGTTGCCTTTATCGCTTATGATTGTTTAGAAGTTGGCGGCGAAGATATACGCAGCAAAACACAAACTGAACGCCGCGCCGTTTTGGAGCAGTTGCAGCGCGATACTGTTTTTAGCACTATTTTTCGGGTGTCGCCTTTGATTGATTTCAGTTCCTGGGAGGATTTGGCCGAGATCAGAAAGCAATCCCGCGATATGGTTTCGGAAGGGATCATGCTGAAACGGAAAAGCGCAACCTATCAGGTTGGCCGTAAACGCGGCGATTGGTGGAAATGGAAAATTGATCCGCTTTCGGTAGACGCTGTGATGATTTATGCACAAAAAGGCCACGGACGCCGTGCCGATTTATACACCGATTATACTTTTGCCGTTTGGGACGGCAACCGTTTGGTACCTTTTGCCAAAGCTTATTCCGGTTTAACTGATCAGGAAATTGGTAAAGTAGATGCTTTTGTAAAACGCAATACGCTGGAAAAATTTGGTCCGGTGCGCACCGTAAAACCCGAACTGGTTTTTGAAATTGGCTTTGAAGGAATTAACCAGTCTTCCCGTCATAAATCGGGCATTGCCTTGCGTTTCCCGCGGATTTTGCGCTGGCGGCAGGATAAGAAAATGGAAGAAGCAGATACGCTGGAGAGTTTGAAAGCACTGTTGTAAGATGAAAACTGCAATAATAATACTTCTTTTATCGGTGTTTTTTTGTGAAGTATCTTTCCCGCAAAAATATTCGGAAAAGATCATTATCAATCCAAAAATTAAAAAACAGTTTAAATATAGAGATACCTGCGTAGCTGTTTTTGATGCTTTTAAAGATTGCCGTTGCTTTTTAGATACTGCAAAAAAAACAATCGATATTAAAGCGGGAAGAAATTATGATTATAACCTACATTTTCAAATAAACACAGACTTAAGTGCCAAAGTTGAACATGTTTCTACTGGTGATGAATATGATATTAATGATAAAAATCCTTTTCCACCCTTTCTAATCAAAAATTTTTTGATGGAAACTGATAAAAACCCTTTCGCAAAACGTAATAAAGGATTTTTATTGAAATATAGATTTGGAGAAAACCGTCGTTCAACTTATTCAGAATATCCTGATAAAACAAATGAATTTACAGGGTTTATCAATTGTCATCATGTAACTATCCACAAAAAGACTTATGGAAGACTCTCTTTTGCTGATAGCATTAATCTGATGACAACTTTTTTAAAAAGTAAATCTCTTCATAAAACGCTAAAACATCTTGGCTTAAAAGATTTTGAAAAAATATCAGGAGCAGTGCAAGAATGGAAAACACCAATTCCTCATTATATTTTGATCAAAAACTATGCTGATTTAATTACTTCCAAAAATCGTATATTGAGTATTGTTTTCAGTGCTATTTATAATGAAATTTTAAGTGGAAGTGAAACTGTTATTTGGAGTTATCGGGAAAACGGAAAACCAAAAGATTTTCTTGGCGCATTCAATTATCAAAAGTTTAGAAATAAATGGATTTTGATGCAAAAATCTGTTTTTAATACACGAACTAGTAAATCTGTCTTGCGATAACATTGTCATTATGCAATCTAAAACCTACCTCATCAGCGGTGCAGGAAGCGGCATCGGCAGATCAATCACCCAAAAACTGGCTTCGGCAAATCATATTTGTATTTTGCTGGGCAGAAATGAAATCAGCTTAAAAGAAACGCTGGAAACATTACCAGGAAGCAACCACCAAATTTTAGTAGCGGATATCCGCGATAAAAACCAATTGGCAAAAGCAGCAACGCAACTCAATGCTTCTTTTATCGATGGAATTATTGCCAACGCTGGTGTGGGCGGCGAAAATTATTGGGGCGAAAATGACCGTTGGGATGAGATCATCGGCACGAACCTAACCGGAACTTATAACCTGGTGAATACCTTTTTTCCTATGCTAAAAGAAGCATCGGCAGAAAAACATATTCTGATCACTTCTTCGGTTTTGGCGCGTTTGGGCGTTGCTAATTATTCGGCTTATTGTGCTTCTAAAGCGGGATTATTAGGTTTGATGCGATCGTGGGCGGTACAATTTGCACCGCAAAATATTCTGGTAAATGCGATTTGTCCGGGTTGGGTAGATACGGAAATGTCTCAAAATGGTTTACAAGGAATTGCAAACGGTATCGGCATCAGCAAAGAAGAATTTTATAAAATGGCGATGCAAAGTGTTCCATTGGGGAGAATGAGCGCACCGGAAGAAATTGCCGAGTTGGTAGTTTATTTACTCAGCCAAAAATCCATCACCGGCCAAACTATTGATATTAATTGTGGCACCGTGATGAATAGCTGATACTTCTTTTACCCTATAAAAATCAGTGTCGGCTAACGGACGCATACCAAATTTTATAGGGTAAAAGAAGCATCAAATTTATTTTTTAGACAATCGGGAATCCTCACCATAATTTACTTTAATTAATCCAACATCAATAAATTGTCCTCCGCCTGCCTGATGGCAATGTACGGCAATGATATTGTCTGCATCTGGTTTCAACGCTTTTTGCACTGCATCTGTTAACGGAATATTCACGTAACCGATTGAATGTCCTTTAGTTGATGCCACCAAAAGGCCGTTAAGGTAGATTTCGCAATCATCATCGTGATAAATATGGAAGGACAAATTTTTCAAATCAGCGGCCGTTAACTTTCCCGGTTTAAAATCTTTCCTAAGCCAGATATCGCTGGTATTCCATTCTGTATTGATGCTGCTGTTTGGAGGCGGTCCGGCCCCAAACCCGGCCTTGCCTGTACGCCAGTTTGCATCGTTAAAGCCGGTTTTAACCCAATCAGATGTTGGTTCTGCTGTGGTATATTTCCAGGTTTGGGCTGAAGTGGAAGCATCGGGCAACAATTCCTCTTTACTGTTAATGGTTTGATAGATCAGTTTTTCGTTGATTGCTTTTATCCGCTGAATATCTACTTTGGAAACGCGGTCGTAAGTTAGGAAACCATTTATTTCCTGCTCCACATCTGTTAGCTGGGTAAATACGGCCCCGCTCATTCCGTTTGCTGCTTTGTATTGAGACAGCATATTGATATACTCTTCGTACGTATCCTCCAAATCCTGACTCGTTTTCCTCATAATCCCGCTTACGCCGGCATTAGGTTTCCATTCATGGCCTTTCACAGCCAAACCGATACTGCCAAATTCTCCGCAAGCCGTAGCCATGGTTTGGCTTTCGATAATTTTTGGGCCGGGATAGGAATGATAATCCAAAATATCGCCAATGTAATCTTTGTAGATATTATCGCTTGCCGGGTTAATCAAACGCGTTGGGTCTTTTGCCCGCACCACATTTACCATTCTTGGCGTTAAGTTGGTTCCGTCCGCTGCTTTTTGTCCCTGCGTTTCATTATACAATATCCAGGTAACAATGGAAGGACTGTTAAAATGGGTTTCCACCATCCGTTCCAGTTCTTTTCTGAATTCCAATGTATCAACCGGTGGCGGATTGTGTTTGTACGAATCGGCCGAAGGCATATCCTGCCAAACCATGATCCCCAGTTTATCAGCCCAGTAATACCAGCGCTGTGGCTCAACTTTAATGTGTTTGCGCACCATATTGTAGCCAAAATCTTTTTGAATTTGGATATCTGCTTTTAAAGCCTCGTCTGTTGGGGCAGTATAAATCCCATCAGGCCAAAAACCCTGGTCCAAAAAGCCCAGGTTGTAGCTGAATTGGTTGTTCAGGAATATTTTTTTGTGGTTGCCTACTTGTTCTACACTGATTTTCCGCATCCCGAAATAACTGTCGACCGCGTCAATAATGGTAGAACTGCTTTTTAACTGAACGGTAAGATCATAAAGAAATGGAGAGTTTGGCGACCATAATTTTGCATTTTTAATGGGAATGATTAATTCAGACCCTGCTTTTCCAGAGATAGTCCCGATTATAGTTTTCTCATCTTTTACAATCGCTGTTACGGTGGCGTTTGCTGCTTTTCCTGTAGTATCTACCCTCAGTTTTAAACGGTTCCCGTCCACATCCGGAACGATTTTCAGGTCTTTGATGCTGCAATTTTTCAGGGGTTCCAGCCAAACCGTTTGCCAGATCCCGGTAACCGGCGTGTACATGATCAGGTTTCCATGCGGCGGGTTTTCCTGTTTGCCGCGCGGCTGGCCTGCTGATTCAGTCGGATCATAAACCCGTACAATTACTTCCTGTGTTTTCGTACTGTTTTTGTTGAGGTAAGGCGTTAGATCATAACTGATCTCATCGTAACCACCTTTGTGTATGCCCAGGCTTTTACCGTTGATAAATATTTCTGATTCCCAATCAATAGCGCCAAAATGTATCATAATCCGTTTACCTTTCCATGCAGCAGGAATAAAAAAATTGCGGCGGTACCAAAGCCGGTCGTGGTGTTCCATCACGCCCGAAAGTGCAGATTCTACCGGAAAAGGCACCAGTATTTTTCCGGGCAAAGTTTGTCCTATGGGTATGGCATCTTCGCTTTTGCCACTTTTAAATTCCCACAAACCATTTAAGTTCATCCAGTCTTTCCGCACCATTTGCGGCCTCGGGTATTCTGGCAATGGTTTTTTGATATCCAAGTTGGCTGCCCATTTAGTCATTAATGGTGCTTTTTTTACCGACCAATTTTGTGCTTTGGATAAAAAAGGAAACAAAAGAACGGAAAGCAGGCAGCAGACATTTAGTAAAGTAGATTTCTGTTTGTTCATCGGTTTAATACTCGAAATTGGTTGGTTTATTAACGCAGGTTATCCGGTAAGTTTAGCCTATTTTTTTAATATTTTGGGTGGAAGTGTTTTTTTGAGATCAGGCCTATTCTTATCCAAAGAAATGTGATACTTCTTTTACCCCATAAAAATCTTTGTTCCGATCTTAAAAACATCAGAAACTTACTATTTTTTATGGCATAAAAGAAGCATTAAGAAATAGATTCAACAAAAGTTCAAACCAGGTTTAAATATAAAAAAGCGGTAAAAACTTTATTTCTACTTTACAATCTAAGAAAAACCAATACTTCTTTTACCACCTATAAACTGTCAGCCGGAACGCTAACAACAGCCGTGTTGGATGGGTAGCTTTCATTTTTCAATCTATCCAAAGTAGTTACTACATATTGATAGGTTTTTCCGGCTTCGGCAGTTTGATCTGCAAAAGAACG
>JAABUT010002124.1_pt1 | contig 20074 bp, 26 predicted proteins | sample 5559281 | NCBI WGS metagenome assembly JAABUT01 (sample SAMN10711880, study PRJNA513359) | rock metagenome | isolation source: Antarctica rocks | place: Antarctica: Victoria Land, Ricker Hills nord | collected 2016-01-04
GCGGCTCCACCGGCTCAATCGCGAACAGCCCATCATCACCTTGATCTGCAGACACACTCAAGTGTCCCAACGATCAGCCAGCTACCGAAGCACCCCGCCGCGCGTGTTTCGTACCCACGCTCCTAGGAGCAGGGTGCAGGTCAAGACCCGGAGTTGGCCCTGCTGGGTGGGCGGCAAGTTCAGCAGGTGCACCCCGTACAGGCCGGTGAACGCCACCAGGGAGGTGGTGGGCCAAGACCCGCGGCGCAGCATGACGTCGGCGAGGAGCGCGGCGACCATGACGCTGGCGGTGTAATAGTCGTAGGTACCGGGGTCCAGTAGCAGGCGGGCCGCGACCCCGGCGAGCAGCACGTTGGGCCACTGGCCCAGTCGGATGCTCCAGGCCCCGATCCCGAGCCCGAGCGCGAGCTGCGCTGGGCGGCACCACGACGGGGTGCGTGGGTCGGTGACGCCCAAGGCGCGTAGGGCGGAGTCTTTGGCGTTGCTGATGGTGAACTTGCTGGTCGCTAGCAGCGTGCCCGGGTCGGCCAGGATGAATGGCAGCCACGCCAGGACCGGGATCGCGATTGCCCAACCCACCGCTGCCCTGCGGTGCTGGCCAGGGAGGACCCACAGCAGCGGCAGGAACGCCGCCGCCCACGGTTTCGCGCCGATCGCCGCTCCGAGCAGCGGACCGACCCAACCGATACGGCCAGCAGCTAGGGCGGTGACCGCTGCGACGGTCAGGGCCAGGGCCAGCACGTCGTCCAGGTGCGCGTAGTGCACCGCGAGTTCAGCCCACAACGGCACGAACAACAACTCCGCGCCCAGCAACCGGACACCGCTTCGCACGCCAGCGGGGCGGCGATCAGGCGTTCGGCGGCCACCACGATCGCCACGCCCACGCTGACCATGAGCAGCTGCGCCGTCGCCACCCCGAACGGCTGGATGAGCGCGGCGAGTAGGAACGTCAACGGCCCGATCTGGTACTGCGGGTAGTTGCGGTACAGGTGCAGCCCTCCGGCCGCGGTCAGCCCCCGCGGGTGCCCCCCGAACAGCAACACCGACCCGTGGTCGAAGTAGAACCAGGAGTACCCGCCGTGTGCGGACACCAACACGGACCACAGCGCCGCCCACGCCACCAGCACCGCCCACCGCCGACGTCGACCCCGACCAGGCAACTGGGCCTGGCCAGCCCCGGTGGTCGCCGCTGGGGCGGCTGGGCGGCCCGGCCAGCCGCCCGCTGGTCGGGGGCGCCGCGGGTCCAGATCTGCCGGCAGTTGGCTGGGGCTGCCAACTGGCTTGGGGTCGGCACCCAGTGGCAGGGCCGCGGTGCGGGACGGCCATGACGGCCCGGCGGCGTTGCCGCCCGGGCTGGTGCTGGGGTGGTCGGGCCGGTGGTCGGGGTGCACTGTCGGGTCCTTCTCAAAGCGCTGCGTCGGGCAGGGGTAACCGGACGGTGAACGTTGTGGTGGGGCTGTCGTCGACGGTGATGCTGCCGTGGTGTCGTCGGGCGATCTGCCGGCTGATCGCCAGGCCAAGTCCGGTGCCGCCGCCAGCGGGGGTGCGGGGGCGGGCGGTGTCCAGCCGGCTGAACCGTTCGAAGATGCGTTCCCGGTCACCGACTGGGATGCCCGGTCCGTCGTCGGTGACGCTCAGCACTGCGTGGGTGTCGTCGCGGCGCAGCCCGAGGCTGATGTGGCTGCGGCTGTGGGTCAGGGCGTTGTCCCCGAGGTTGCGCAGCAGCCGGGCCAGTTCGTTGGCCGAACCGGGCAGCCGCACCGCGGCCGGGCCGTCCAGGGTGATCGTGGCGCCCAGCGCGCGCAGCCGGTGGGCTTCGTGCAGCACCAGCTCGTCCAGGTCGACGCTTTGGTGGTACTGGCGGGCGGTGTCGTCATCGGCTCCGGCCAGAAACAGCAGGTCGTGCAGGAGCTCAGCCATCCGGGTGGCCTGCTGGGACAGCCGGGTCAGCAGCTGCTCGGTGCCGCTGCTGGTGTGGCTGTCGCTGGGGTGGGCGAGGGCGACGTCGAGTTCGGTGCGCATCGCGGCCAGTGGGCTGCGCAGCTCGTGGGAGGCGTCGCCAACGAACTGCTGCTGGCGGGTGGCGGCGTCATCGATCCGGGCCAGCATCGCGTTCAAGGTGCTGGCTAGGCGGGTGATCTCATCGCCGGTGGCCGGGACCGGGACCCGGCCACCTGGGTGGGCGCCGCTGATCCTGGCCGCACCGGCCCGCAGGCGTTCCACCGGTCGTAGGCCACCACCGACGGCCTGCCAGGTCGTCGCGGCCACCACGGCCAGCAACGCCGGCACACCCAACCCCAGGAGCAACGCGAGCCGGGCGGTAGTCAGCTCGACTTGCGCCAGGGACGTCGCGACATACACCCAGCCCGGACCTGTTGGGAGCCGCACCGGTTGGGCCACGACCCGAAACGCCTGCCCGGGGTCGCCGATCGGCAGCCCGGTGCGGGTCAGGACCTGCCGTGCCGGGCCGGTCGGCGGTGCGGTGAGCAGCGGTGGTTCACCGGTGCTGTTCGGGCTGGCCGCAAGGACCCGGCCGGTGCTGTCCACCACCTGCACGACCGAGCTTTCCTCCCCGGTGCTGGCCACGGTGGCGCTTTGCCGGCCGGTCGCGGCGACCGCGGCGACGTCCCGGGCCCGGGCCTGCCCGGCAGCGTCCAAGCTACCTATCAGGGAGCGGTGTACCAGCACCACCAGCAGCGCCCCACCGACCAGCAACGCCCCGGCCACCACCGCGGTGGCGATCACCGTGGCCCGCAGCCGGATCCCGACCGGGCGACGCAACCATCGCTCAGCCGGCCGCGGACACACCAGGCCGGGTCCCTTCCTGCAGCCGGTAGCCGACACCCCGTACCGTCTGCACTGACCGGACCCCGAACGGCTGGTCGATCTTCTTACGCAAGTAGCCGATGTAGACCTCCACCACGTTGGAATCGCCAGCCACGTCGGCGTCCCAGACCTGTTCCACGATCTCCCCGCGGGTCACGACCTGCCCCTGGCGCCGGGCCAGCAACTCCGCCAACGCGAACTCCCGGGCCGTCAGGTCCACCGGCACCTGGCCGCGGAAGCACCGGCGGGTCGCCGGGTCCAACCGCAGGTCCCCGACCGTCAGCTCCGGCGACCGATCAGGCACGCTGCGGCGCAGCAACGCCCGCAGATGCGCCAACAACACCACGAAGGAGAACGGCTTGGACAAAAAGTCGTCCGCGCCCAAGTCCAACGCGTCCGCCTCGTCGTACTCCCCGTCCTTCGCGGTCAACATCAACACCGGGACCGCGGAACCAGACCGGCGTAGCTGCCGGCACACCTCATACCCCGACAACCCCGGCAGCATGATGTCCAGCACCACCACCGCCGGAGCGAACTCCCGGGCCATCCACAAGCCATCGATGCCGTTGCTGGCGGTCTGCACCACGAAGTGTTCCGCCCGCAACCCCCGAGCCAACGCCTCCCGCAGATCATCCTCGTCTTCAACGACCAACACCTTCACGCCCACACCCTCCCGCACCCCGCACTGACCCCGCCACGGTCATCCACCAGAGCCCACCTGGCCGGGCTGCGCCCATCCGTGGCGGCTATGCCGTGGAGCAGGCCCAGGGCGGGCCCGCTCCACGCCCCCCGCCAGCTGAGTGCTAGTGCTCGCCCTGCTGCTGGGTGTCGGCGTTGCCACCGGCCGGGTCGGCGTAGCCGCCAGGGCCATCCGAGACGCCGGACTCCACGCCGCCAGCGGTCTCGCTCCCGGCCTTGTCCGCAGAGGTCGGGGTGTCGGCCCGATCGCCGGCGGTGGCGGTGTCCGGGCCGTTCTGGTCGCCCTGCTGCACATTGTCCCCATCGGTGGCACTGGCGGTCTGGCTGGCGGTCACCGCCGGCGCGGGCTTGCTGGGCGATGTGGTCGAGGCGAAAGCGGTGCCCGCCCCGGCACCGGCGATACTGACGGTGGCCAAAGCCACCACAACAGCGTTGCGCTTGTTCATCTGCAAGTTCTCCTTGGATATCGGTGTTACCAGCGGCGGCGCCGCTTCGCCATACGCTCACCCACGGCGGCTAAGAACACCGTGAGAGCCGCCACGCACCCGGGCGCTCGCCCCCGGCCGCTGACCGTGGGTGCATCAGCGCAGCCGGTCCTCATCCCCGTCTTATCCGCACTCGGCACACTCAACGCAGCAGCGCCAAGCGACAGATGAGGAAATCGCATGAGACCAACCACAGCCAGGGATGTACCGGACTGGAGCCTGGAAGGTGTGCAACGGATCCGCACCACGGTGCACCTGTGCCTAGTCAGCTACCTGCTGGCAATCGTGGGAAGCTGAACCGACCTGGGCGCCGACACCGCCCAACGACCTGATCGTGCCCGCACTGGCGCTCAGCGCAACCCTCGGCCTAGCTGCGCTGCTCACCCAGCTGCACCACCACCACAGCACCGCCCCACCGACAGTGGGGAACGAAAGGAACGCATCATGACGACGAGGCTCACCCCAGCCGAACGCGCCTTGGACCTTGCCTGGTCGGTGCTGAACATGGCGTTGCTCGCCGCGGTCATCAGCGGCCTCATCATGCTGCTGCTGTGACAGCGAGCAGCAGAGGGTGAACTTCCCCTGCAACCGTGGAGACTTCTTCATGTTGGGTGGGCACTGCCAGCGCCAGTGCTGGCCCAGGCAGCGACCGGGTGAACGGGCGGGCGGCGCGGGCGAGGCGGCCGGGCACGTTGATCAGGTGGACGCGCAGGGTCGCGAGCCGTGCGCGGGCTTGGAAACGCGAGGGGAGGCTCCCGGCGGCGCGGGTGAGGTTGAGCGCGATCCTGGCCACCACGGGCAGGCGGTGTTCGCGTTGGACTTCCCGGTGGGTGCGCGAGCGGACGGTCCTTCAACTCGACGATGCCCTGCTCGATGGGCGCGGGGCCGCGGGGCGCAGCCTCAGCGTCCAGGCTGGGCCGCCTGCACCGGTCTCGGCGTCCCCGCCGGCCAACACCTACTCGCCAGCCTGCAGCACAGCTAGGGCGCGGCCACCCTCCTATGCCGCCAGCCTGTAGCCGGACGTTCGCAGGCCGGTGACTCGCCAACCACAACGATCACCGCGTGCTGCCCTGTCCGGTTGCCGCTGACAGGCCAGCGGACACGAGTGGGTGTCCTTCCCCCTGCGTCTTGCGCACCAGGCTGAGGCCACCTTTGGTTTCGTACAGCACGTATTGGAGCTCACGCAGGTCGAATACGCCGCGCAGCCGAAGTTCGGCGTACAGGTCGTTGTCGGTCAAGCCGCACAGACGCAGCTGGCCCCGCCGGAGCTCGCCGTTCAGAACCAGGACACGGATGCGGTGGTCCTGGAGCTTGTTGAACAGGGGCGAGAACCGCAGCAGGCTGGCCAGGCGATGAACGGCCACGATGGTCACCAGCGCGACCGCACCGACGGCGTACGACTGGTCCTTCGCGACGGCCGTCCGGCCCACGATCGCGCCGACCGCGACGGCCGCGGCGAAGTCGATGGTCGTCCACTGCGCCAAGGTCCGCCGTTCCCCCACCCGCAAGACCAGCAGGGCGGTGCCGTAGATCAGCGTCACCTTCACGGCGACCCCGACCAGATCAGGAGCGGGGCTGGTGAGCCAGGACATGACGGAGCTCAGCTGTTCTGCTGGACGTAGGCCCGCGGATCCCGGTCGCGGGCCGCGATTCCGGCGGCGTGCTGCGACTCAAAGGTCAAGAAGGCGACCGCGATTTCATGCCGGAGGTCGTGGTTGGCGTGGTGGCGGAAGTCGGCGAGGTCTTCTCGCTCTTCCTCCGCCATGTGGTCGCTGTTGGCCGTCCTGGCCTTGACGACTGCTTGCCACCACGCCTCGCTGCCGACGTCGTGCCGGTCGACCTCGGCCGTGGCGTCGCGGATCTCGTTGTGGTCCTTGATGACGTCCTTGGTTTCGCTCGCGGCACTGTCCTCGCCTCCTGCGCCGGTGCCGAGCTTGAGCAGGTGCGGGTAGAAAGTGGTCTCTTCAGCCGCCGCGTGGACGTCCAGCAGGACCGTCAGTCGGCTCCAGATAGCGCTCAGGGCCTCGGTGTTTCGGCGGTCGATGTCGTCCAGGAAGGCGAACATCCTTCGCTGCTCGTGGTGGTCGTTCAAGATGAGCTCGGTGATGTCCATAAGGGCCTCGATAATAGATGTCGGTTGGTACCGGGTCTACGACGTCAGGGGCTAGGTGTACTGCTGTCCGACGAGGTGCCGGGCCGCTCCCTACCGCCCGCGTGTCGTGGTTGATGGGGTTCACCACGGCTGGGTCGATGACGGCCCCGATAATCAGCAGGGTCACGCCGGTCGACTCCGATGTGCTCAGGGCCACGAACGCCGAGGCCGACGACCGCGGCGCCGAGGCACATCAGCACGACGGCGGTCCACAGCAGCTTGGGTGTCTGGTGCAGATCCTTGTCAAACGGCCCGTGCCCGATGATGCCGTCACCGGCCTCATCGGGGGTGACACGTCGTCCTGGTTGGGTGTGCTGTCCTGGCATGGCTTCTCCTGACGTGCTGGTGGGCGAGCCGATCGTTGCTCCTCGGCCGGTGCGTTGGCCATGCGGGTCCCGGCCGGCACCGAGCTGTCGTGGTCAGCCTCGTTCTGCCGGGCGATGGTGGAGCGGCGAGGACCGGTGGTGGCGCCCGACGTGCTGGCCGTGCCGGCCCAGGCGCGGTCGCTGCCAGCGACCACGCCTGGTCCGGGTCTACCTCGGGGTTCCGCTGGAAGGCCACACCGGCGAGCTGTTCGGGACGTTGTGCGCTTTCGCCGCCACCCCCCAGCCGACGGCGCTGACCGACACGCTCGGTGCGGCTCAGGTGCTGGCCCGGATGCTCAGCACCGTGTTGGCCCGCGAGCAGTTGGCCCTTCACCGGTCGAGGGAGACAGCCCAGGCGTGGGCGACCGCGGAGCTGGACCCGCTGACCGGGCTGCGTAACCGTCGGGGCTGGGACAGCGCCTTGCAGACCGAGGACCAGCGCTGCCAGCGGTACGGGGCCCCGGCCAGCCTGCTGGCTCTGGACGTCGATGACCTCAAACACCTCAACGACCGGTCCGGGCACGCTGCCGGTGATGAGCTGCTCACCCGGTGCGCGGCGGTGCTGTCCAGCACCAGCCGCCCCGGGGATGCGCTCGCCCGGGTCGGCGGCGATGAGTTCGCCCTGCTCGGTCTGGAGTGCGACGTGGTGTCGGTACACGCCCTACTGGCCCGGTTACGCGTGAGTCTGCGCACCGCTGGTGTCGCTGCCTCAGCCGGTGTCGCAACCCGCCGCGCCGGCGAGGACCTGATCGCGACTTGGCGTCGGGCGGACGCCGCGATGTATGTGGACAAGCAACGACGCAAACGCGGTTGGCAACGCGATGAGATGGCCCAAGAAGGATGACTGGAGTGGGGCGCCGGCGTAGGTGAGTTGTCGGCGACTCACCGGCAGGTCATGCCGGGGTGGACCTGGCGTAGCGGTCGCCGCGCCGAGTCAGTGGAAAGTGACGGCGGTGACCGGGTGCAGCTCGATGCCGTTGCCGGCAGCGCCGGTCTGGCCGTGCGGCGGGTCGAACAGCGCCAGCCCCTTCAGCACCAAGGTGCGTCGGACGTAGTGCCAGGACGTCGACGGGGGGTAGGTGTGGGTGAACGAGGCCCGCGCGGCGGCGATCGCCGCCTGCCAGCGGCTGCTGGCCGGGGCACACGCGCTGTAGGGCAGCTCGGCGATCATCTGGTGGCCGGCGCTGTCCTGCATGACCAGGTGCACGTCCCCAACGCTTTCCTGCTTGTACTGCAGCAGGGTCGCGGTCAGCTGCCACGTCATCCGCTCATACGGCACCAGGCGGTTGTTGTTCGGGTAGCTCGACGGCTTGGGCCGGCTGACCAGATAAGCGACCGAGGTCGCGGTGACCGAGGTGGACACCCGGTACCGGTCGGCGTCGGAACCTTCCTTCACCGGCCCGCGTCCGATCGGGCAGCTGAGCGCCGCAACGCCGGGTCGAACGGCGCCCCATCACGACCAGCATCGTCCAGCAGCTGCTGCATCGACGGCCCCGCAGCAACCCTTCCGGGACCGGGACCGGGGGTCGGACTGGTGCTCGGGGCCAGCGCGACGGCCAGGACCGCAGCCGCCAGCGCCGCCGGGGCGGCTACACGGGTGCGCATCGTGGCCGCCACGGTAGGGCCAGTCGCCGACGGATGTTGGTCGGGCCGCGGAGTGGGTGACCGGACGTGGGCGCGCTGGGCCTGTCGGGCGGCCAGAGCCTGCGTCACGACGTTGTAGGCGGTGCCCCGGCCCAGACTGGCGGCGACTTGGGGTGCTCCCCTAGCTGACACGAAGCCCCAGCCGACCCAGGCGGCTCCCGACTGCACCTGCACCTCGGCCGAACTCCTCGACCAACTCTCCAAGTGAGGCCCCTTCAGAGCGATTCCGCGCAGACCCGTGACACCGCCGACTGCTCCAGAACCGCCAAACTGTAGCCAGCACGCCAGCGCGTCGGCTGCTGCTTGGTCTCCTTCAGTCGGTCGAGCTCGCTTCGCCCGCCATAGGGTCTGCGCTCCGCGCCGGACCGCAGCCGCGTGCTGCCCCCCGGGCGCGCCACCTGGGGTTGAGGTCCAGCGCCCGCGCCCTACCTGCCGGGCTCGGCGATCAGGCTCCTCATGGCGGAGCCGGACCGGCTGCTTGAGCAGCGCGGAACTGGCGCCTGTGGCGGCTCCTACTCACTGGGTTCCGGCGCGGCGAGCCGGACCTCCTCGGTGTCGAGACGGGCCTGCACCCACCGCAGGACCGTGTCGTCGATGCGGCCGGTGTCCCGCAGGCGCACGACGGCGGCCCGCTTGTCGGCGAGCAGGGCTAGCCGCAGCCGATCCTCGGCCTGCTCGTCCTGCTCCGCGCCCTGCTCACCGCGGGCGTCCAGGCAGGCCAGTCGTGACCGGTGCGCCGCCTTCACCCTGTCGATGACCTCCGGCGGTGAGAGCAACTGCGCGGCGCGCGCGTCCACGGCAGCCAGGCCGGCCAGGGTCGCCTGCCGTTCCACCAGGGCCTGCTCGTCCTGTACGTCGACGTCGTCCGGGAGGTGGGCCCAGCCGATGACCGCGGGCAACGTCAGCCCTTGGACCAGCAGGGTCAGCAGGATCAGCCCGAACGTGGTCAGCACGATGCGGTCGCGTCCGGCCACGTCCTGGGGCAGGGCCAGCGCCGCCGCCAGCGACACCGCCCCGCGAAAGCCTGCCCACCCGACCGGTGCCCGCTGCCGCGCGCGCACCCGCCGAAGCCGGTGCTCGGGGCGGCGGTCCAGCACCCCGACCAGGGGCGGCACCGCGGCGATCCACAGCAGGCGGGTGCCGACGACGACGAGCGTGACGAGCAGGACATCACGTAGGGCCGGGAGCAGTGCGACGTCGCTGCTGCCCAGGACCGGGCGCAGCTCCAGGCCGACGAGCACGAACAGCGCTCCGTTGAGGATGTAGGCGGTGAGCTGCCAGAAGCCCTCCGCCTGCAGCCGCGTCCGGGCGCTGATGACCCGGGGCGTGGCCTGGGACAGCAGCAGCCCGCAGGACACGACGGCGACGACGCCGGAGACGCCGAGCTTCTGGGCGGGCAGGTACGCCAGGAACGGGATCAGGACGCTGAGCTCGTTTTCCAGGCGCGGCTCGTGCAGCCAGCGGCGAACCACCAGCACCACGACCGCGGTGCTCAGCCCGAGCAGCACGCCGCCGGCGTAGGAGACCGGTAGGCGCCAGGCGACCTCGCCCAGGCCGACGCGCCGAACCCCGGTGGCAGCCTCCACGGCGAGTGCGTAGATGACCAGGGCAGTGCCGTCGTTGATCAGCGACTCGGCGCGCAGTGTCGTCAAGGTGCGCCGCGGCAGACGTCCGGCGACAGCGGAGACGGCGGTGGCGTCGGTCGGTGACACGACCGCCCCGAGCGTGAAGGCCGCCGGCCACGACATGCCGACGGCGTGCCCGACAGCGGCGACCGCGACGGCGGTGAGCAGAACCAGCCCGACGGCCAGCAGGGCGATGCCCCGCAGGTCCGCCCGGATCTCGCGCAGGCTGGTGGTGATCGACTCCCAGTACAACAGCGCCGGCAGGAACAGCAGGAGCACAACCTCCGGCGGCAGCTCGACGGCCGGCGAGCCTGGGATCGCTCCGAGCAGGGCGCCGGCCAGCACCCCGAGCAGGAGCAGCACCAGTGGGGACGCGACGTGCAGCCGCGCGGACAGGACCCCACCGAGCAGCAGGCAGGCCCCGACCAGCACAACGACCTGCGGACCCTGCACGGGCGCTCCTCCCAGCGTCGGCAGGCTAACGGGCAGCCGCCGCGAAGCCTGCCTGGTGCTCAAAGCGGAGTGCCGAAGACCTGATGCGCCGCCGCCGAGGTCGACCTTGACCCCCTGACGTTGAAGTGTCCGGGCCGGCGAGCTCATGGTCGAGGGCGTTCCGCAGCGCAAAGTCGACCGCCTTCCGAGCGCTGGTCCGGGCGGCCGAGGCCCTCAACGGCTAACCCGAGCGGTAGCAGATCGGCGACCGGACAGGATCGCTGCGGCCGCCGTCCCGGCCACATAGCGCCGCGAGAACTGCGCCAGCTACCGCTGCAAGTCACACCTGCCGTTACAGCTGCGTCGCGACCCGGGCCAGGTCGGCGACGGCTCGGGAGCGGCTGTGCGGCGGCCAGGCGATCACCGTCGTCACCGCGGGGGCGTCCAGCGCGGGCACTGCGGCCAGGCCCCAGCGCAGGTGGTCCCGGACCTGCTCCGGCACCACCGTCACCGCCCGGCCGAGGGCGACGAGCTGGAACATCTGCTCGTGGTCGCGCACCTCGGGGCCGGGCCCGTCCGAGTAGGTCCCGTCCCTGTTGGGCCAGCGGACGAACGGCAGGTCCACCTCGTCGGCCAGCAGCAGGCCCCGGCGGGTGGACAGCGGGTGCCCGCTGGGCAGGACGACGACCTGCCCCTGCGTCTCGAGCTCCTCGACGTCCAGCCCGGCGGTGCTGTCGAACGGCCGGTGCAGCAGGCCCACGTCGGCCCGGCCGTCCCGCAGCCAGCGTTCCTGCTGGCCCATGCCGCACAGCTCGATGTCCACCGGCACCGCCCCGGGCTCGGTCGCGTAGGCGTCGAGCAGCTTCGCGAGCAGCTCGGTCGACGCGCCGGCCTTGGTGACCAGGACGACCCGCGGCCCGCCGTCGGCCGCGCCGGCCCGGCGGGTACGGCGCTCGGCCGCGTCCACCGCGTCCAGCGCCGCCCGCGACTCATCGAGCAGGACGGCCCCAGCCGCGGTCAGGACGGCGCCGCGGCTGCTCCGCTTCAGCAGCTGCACGCCGAGCCGACGTTCCAGCTGAGCCACCGCCCGGGACAGCGGCGGCTGGGCGATACCCAGTCGAGTCGCCGCCCGGCCGAAGTGCAGCTCCTCGGCGACGGCGACGAAGTAGCGCAGCTCCCGGGTCTCCACACCCCAACGATACCCACCGGGTATCAGACCAGACCGGGATGGTCCTGGACCCTCCTGTCACAAGAGCCCACGGTGGGGCCATGACGACAGCACTGATCACCGGCGGCAACAAAGGCATCGGCTCCGCGATCGCGGAGGGGCTCGGCGCCCTGGGCTGGAGCGTCGGGGTCGGCGCCCGCGACCACACCCGGCGGGAAGAGGCCGTCGCGAAGCTCAAGGCCGCCGGCGTGGACGCATTCGGGGTGCCGCTGGACGTGACCGACGATGCGAGCGTTGCCGCGGCGGCGCAGCAGCTCGCCGAGCGGGGCGGCCTGGACGTGCTGGTGAACAACGCCGGCATCACCGGCGGGATGCCGCAGAACCCGACCGCGATCGACCCTGCTGCGGTCCTGCGGGTGGTCGACACCAACGTCGTCGGGGTCCTGCGGGTCACCAACGCCTGCCTGCCGTTGCTGCGGCAGTCGGCCCACCCCCGGGTGGTTGTGGTGTCGAGCAGCGTCGGGTCGCTGACGCTGCAGACCACGCCCGGCTCGTTCGTCGGGCCGGTCTCGGGGGGCTACGCACCGTCCAAGACGTTCCTGAACGCCCTGGTCATCCAATACGTCAAGGACCTCAAAGGAAGCAACATCCTGATCAACGCCGGCTGCCCCGGGTTCGTCGCGACCGACCTCAACGGCCACCGCGGCACCCGCACGCCCCAGCAGGGCGCCGCCATCGCCATCAAGCTCGCGACGCTGCCGGACGACGGCCCGACCGGCACGTACTCCGACGACGCCGGCCCGATCCCCTGGTGAACCAGCCCTGAGTCACGGCTGGCCGGGTCCGCCGGCATCGGCGTCGTCGAGGGCGCGGCCGTGGCGATGCACGTCGTGACCAGCGCCTGACGGCCGCGGCGCCCCACCGGTCAGGACGCGGCGTCGCCCTCGCCGACCGCGACCCTTCCCACGGTGCCCACGGGGGTCCCGGGCCGGCGTGTCAGGGCAACATCTCGAGGGAGCGCTCCCAGAGTTGTGTCGCGGCATTCGGGTCCAGCGCCCATCGCTTCACGCCGTGCGGGTGCTCGGCCAGGGTCGCTCGTCGGGCACCACGTAGGCCTCGCGGCAGTCATCGAGGTAGCGCCCGCCCACGCTCGCGAACTCAGGCGCGACAGCTGCTACGAGCGTGGTCGCTGCTCCTTGGCCGAGGATCTTGTAGGTGAAGACCCCAGCGGCCTCAGCGGCGTGCAGGGACGCGCGCTGAGCGGCCGAGAAGTTGCACTGCAACCCGGTGGCGACCCCGCCGGGGTTCACCGCGTTCGCCACGATGCCGTCGCCGTGCCATCGCCTGGTCGCCTCCACCGCGAACAGGCTGTTCGCGGTCTTGGACTGCGCGTAGGCGACCTGCGGGTCCTACGCGCGGCGCTGGAAGTGGATGTCGCCGAAGTCGACGGGTGCCCGCATGTGCGCGGTCGAAGACAGCGCGACGACGCGCGCCCCGCCATGTGCGCGCGCTGCTGCGGCCATCCCGATGAACCGGGTCGGCGACATCTACAGCGCCGTCGACCACCTCGCGACGCTGCCCTACGTCGATAACGAGCGCGTCGGGATGCTGGGCATCTGCGCAGGGGGCGGCGCGACCATCAAGGCGGCGAGCACCGATCGCCGCGTCAAGGCGGTCGCCACCGTCAACGGGGTGGACGTCGGCGCCTCCACCCGCAGGGGCTGGAACGGCGACGGCGACGAGACCGACCAGATCACCACGCTGGAGGCGGTCGCAGACCAGCGCACGGCCGAGGCCGCTGGAGCACAGCCCGGCTTCGTCCCCTACGTCCCGGAGGTCGGTGACACCACCGCTCCCAGCGACCTGCAGGAAGCAGCCGACTACTACCTCACCCCTCAAGGGATGCACCCCAACGCACCCAGCAAGATGCTGCAGACCAGCCTGAGCCACATGGTGGCGTTCCACGGGTTCGACCTGGCCGAGACGTTCCTGACCCAGCCCCTGCTCGTCGTGGCCGGCACCAAGGCCGGCTCGTTGTGGCAGAGCAAGGACCTGCACTCCCGCGCCGCCGGCCCCAAGGAGCTGATCCTCATCGACGGCGCCACCCACATGGACCTCTACGACGGCCCGGGCCGCGACACCGCGCTGAGCAAGGTCACCCCGTTCTTCACCGCTCACCTCTGAGACCGCCCACAAGCAGCCCCGGCACGCGGCAGCCCCGCCAAGCTCGGGTGCGCTCGTGCAGCGAGCTCGACACACCGCCCGCGCGCCGGGTCACCGGCGGTAACGCCGTCCAGTCGTCGAGCCAAGGGCCCAGCCTGCTCGCACAGGTCGACGGCCACCGCCACCTGTCCAGCGACCTCGCGCACGACGAGCCCGCTGCTTGCTCACCACCGCACGACCCGACCGGCCGCACGTCCCGCGCACAGCGCCGCGACCGCCGCCGGGCGATGAAGCACGTCCCCGACCGCTCACCCGACAGCACGACCGACACCTGGAGGGACGCCATGCACCGCATCAGCAAGCTCCTGGCGGCCACTGCTGCGGCCCTGACCCTGGCGGCGTGCTCGTCGCAGACCGACACCGGAACCGCGCCGACCGTCAAGACAGCTACTACCTCCCCGTCCGCCGCGCCTCCCATGTCGGCGGCCTCTGGGCCTGCCGCGTCGACGCCGACCGCTCCGACGGCGGACGGCCAGACGCCGGTCACGCTTATCGTCGGCGGCCGGACCATCACCGCGACGCTGAACGGCAGCGCCGTCTCCCGCGACTTCGCCGTGACGCTGCCGGTCACGCTGCCGTGGTTCCGCAACGGCAGCATCGAGTTCATCACAGGGCTCAGTGCGCCCCTGACCGAGACCGGGCCGTTCTACACCGACGTGCAGCCCGGCGACGTCGGCTACTACAACCCGCGAGACAGCCTGACGATCATTTACGAGCCGACCAGCTCGGTCCCGACGCTCACGAAGATGAGCGAGTCACCTCCGACCTCAGCGTCTTCCGTGACCTCCGGGACGACATCAACATCACAATCACGCGCGCCTGAGCGCATCCGCGAGCCAGCGCGTCCCCGGCGCCGAGCCTGATCCAGAGCGTGCGGCGCCGCCGGCACCAGAGCCGGGCACCTGCGGTCCGGACCGCCCCCGTACGACCCTTTGAAGGAGACACACATGCCTGCCCAACTCACCGGAACGTCGCGATCGTCACCGGCGCCAGCAGCGCCATCGGCGCGGCGACCGCGCGCCGGCTCGCCGAGCAGGGCGCCGCTGTCGCCGTGCTCGCCCGCCGCAAGGACCGCCTCGACACGCTCGTCCGCCACAATGAGGCTGCCGGTGGCACCGCGCTCGCCGTCGAGGCCGACATCGCCGAGCGCGCCCAGGCCGACGCCGCGGTGCAGACCATCGTCGACCGGTTCGGCCGCCTCGACATCCTGGTCAACAACGCCGGCCTGATGCTCCTGGGCCCCGTCGTCGGCGCTGACGTCGAGGACTGGGAGCGCATGATCGCGGTGAACCAGAAGGGCCTTCTCTACACGACCAACGCCGCGCTGCCGCACCTGCTGAAGGCGGGTGAGGACGGCCTGCGCGGTGTGGCCGACATCGTCAACATCTCCTGGATCGCCGGCCGGGGTGGCCTGGGCGAACTTCGGCGTCTACAACATGACCAAGTTCGGGGTGAACGGCTTCACCGAGGCCCTCCGCCAGGAGATCACCCAGAGGCACGTGCGGGTCGGTGTCCTCGAGCCCGGCGCCGTCGACACCGAACTCGTCTCGCACAACCGGCAAGCCGTCCGCGACGACCTGGCCGCCTCCGACGCCATCCCCGAGCCGCTGCAGCCCGAGGACATCGCCGACAGCATCGCCTTCATGGTCACCCGGCCCCGCCGAGCCTTGATCGCCGAGCTGTGGAACATGCCCACCTCGCAGGCCTGACCGTCCCCCTGACCCCGAACGGAGATCGACCATGAAGTACCGCACCCTGCCCGGTACCGGCACCGGCGTCTCGAACCTGGCCCTCGGCACCATGGGCTTCGGCACCGAGACCGACGAGGCCGAGGCCTTCGCCGTCCTGGACCGGTTCGTCGACGCCAACGGCAACCTGATCGACAGCGCCAACGCTTACGGCGCCGGCGCGGCCGAGGAGCTGCTCGGACGCTGGTTCGCCAACCGACCGGCGACGTCACCGAGCGCGTCGTGCTGGCCACCAAGGGCCGGTTCGGCACGGGACCCGACACCAACGAGAACGGCCTGTCCCGCCGTAACCTCGACCGCGCCCTCAGCGCCTCCCTGCGCCGGCTCGGCCGCGAGAAGATCGACCTGTACCAGCTGCACGCCTGGGACCCGCTGACCCCCATCGAGGAGACCTTGCGCTTTCTCGACGAGGCCGTCCGGGCCGGCAAGGTCAACTACATCGGACTGTCGAACTTCACCGGCTGGCAGATGCAGCTCGCCCTCTCCAGCGCCAGGGCGATGGGCCTGCACGTGCCGGTCACGCTGCAGCCGCAGTACAGCCTGGTCTCCCGGGAGATCGAGTTCGAGATCGTCCCGGCAGCGCTGCACAACGGCATCGGCCTGCTGCCCTGGTCCCCACTGGCCTCTGGATTCCTCAGCGGCAAGTACCGCAAGAACGAGCAGGCCGCCGACGGCACCCGAGCTGGCTCCGGCAACGCCATGTTCGACCACATCTTCGGCGACCTCGCCGCCAAGGACCAGAACTGGGCGACCCTCGACGTTGCCCGCGACATCGCGGAGAACATCGGCGTCACCCCCAGCCAGGTCGCGCTCAGCTGGCTCACGAACCGTCCGGGCGTCACGGCCCCGATCATCGGCGCGAGGACCCTGGACCAGCTGGAGCAGAACCTCATCGGTGGCGACCTCGTCTTGAGCCAGGAGCACACCGCGCGACTCGACGAGGTCAGCGCACCAACACCGAACGACTACCCCTACGGGCCGTTTGGAGTGAAGCAGCGCGACCGCTACCGCGACTCCAGCGACCAGGCCATCGGCGAGCTGTTCTGACGCCCGCAACCCCATCACCGGACAGCACCAGGAGAGGAAGACCCATGACCGCCTGGTCTGACGCTGCGCTCTCGGCCATTGCCGACAACAGCGATCTGTACGTCTCGCCGCTCCGCGAGGATGGCAGCACCTACGGCACCCCCACCCAGACCTGGGCGCTCGTCGTCGACGACAAGGTCTACGTCCGTGCCGCGAGCGGCCCGACGTCGAGTTGGTACCGAGCAGCGGTCGCCCAAGGTGCGGGACGCGTCCGGGTCGCGGACGTCGATCGCGAGGTCACGTTCAAGGCCGCCGACGACACCGACGAGTCCGCCATCGACGCGGCGTACGAGGCCAAGTACCCCGGCAGCTCGGCCGTGCCCATCATGCAGGGCGACCGCCCCAAGGCCGCGTCCGTCCGCATCTCCCCGCACTGAAGCGCGGTGCCAGTTCCGCGTCGTAGGAGACGGCCAGATTGCGCTGCGAGAAGTACGCCGTCCACCGCTGCAACTGACACGTCGGCGGGGGAGCGCGGCGTTCCCGTACGGGGTTCCCCTTTCGGGCGCCGGTCCATGAACCCAATCGGCTTCGATCCGGGGCTTTCATGCTGGGATGTAAGTAGTGAGGTTCCGGGTCAGTCGCTGGCGATGTGCGGCTGCGGTCGGGTGCCGGATTCGGCCGTGAGCGCGGTGGCGCAGGCGGTGAGGTCGGTGAGTAGGCGTTGTTGAGCGTTCGGCGTGAGTGGGGCGAGCATCTGCTTTTCGATGGTGCGGACTGCGCCGCTGGCGGCCTGCAGTTGCACGCGGCCGGCGGCGGTGAGTTCGGTGGGCAGGGCCTTGCCGTGGTCGGCGACGGCGGCCCGGGTGAGCAGGCCGCGTTGCTGCAGGCCCTGCAGGACCAGGTTCATGGACTGCCGGGTGACGAAGGTGGCGCGGGCCAACTCCGAGCTGGACAGTCCCGGCCGCTGGTCCAGCACTTCCAGGCAGGAGTACTGCGGGACCGTCAGCTCCAGCGGACGCAGCACGGTGTCCATCGCCGCGCGTAGGGCGGTGGTGGCCTGTTTGAGCACGTATCCCACCGCCTGGTCCACCGGGCCGACGGCCTCCACTTGACTCATGTCACTATCCTGACACACTGGGCAGTGTCAATGTATTGACTCGCAATCAGGAGGAGCTCACGATGACCGTGACCGGACCGACCTTCATCGCTTTGCAGGTGCGCAACATCGAACGCGCGGCCGAGTTCTACGAGACCCGACTGGGACTGAAGCGCATGCCCGTCGCTCCGCCCGGCGCCGTGGTGTTCGACACCACACCGGCCTCGTTCGCCGTCCGGGAACCGTTGCCCGGTGTCGACCTGGATGCGGCCCGCCCGAACCCCGGTATCGGTGTGGCGCTGTGGCTGCACGCCGACGACGCCCAGGCCCTGCACGACCGCCTGGCCGCCGACGGCGTCCCTATCACCGTCGCCCCGTTCGACTCCCCGTTCGGGCGGACCTTCACCTTCACCGACCCCGACGGCTACGCCATCACCATCCACGACCAGGCCTGACCCGCCACCGGCTCCAGGAAGGAACGGCGATGAGAGGGCACACCGTCGACGCCGAAGTGCTCGGCCCGTGGTCCCTGCGGACCAGCCGAGCTTTCTGGGAAGGCTTCAGCCCTTCGGCGCTGAGCGACCAGCGCGGCGGAGACGGGATCCGCACCGTGTTCCGGGTGGAGTCCGACTGGTCACGGGCTGAGGTGGAACTCACCCAAGGCGACCACCTCGCGACCATCAACATGGCCGGCGACGGCGACCTGGAGGCCGCAGCCGACCAGGTCCGCCGGTTCCTCGCCCTAGACGTCGACGCCCGTGGTTGGCCGGACGTCGCTGGTCGCGACCCGGTCATCGCCGCCGCGCAGACGCCGCCCGACTCCGGGGCGAGCTGATCGACCACCATGGCGACGCCGGAGCATTCCCGGCCCCACGAGTTCTACGCACCCTGGACCTGGATCTGCCCGGCCGCAAGACCAAGTACCTGCACGCCGTCGCCGACGCCGCGCTCGACGGGCGCCTGGACGGCAACGCACTGCGGGCCGTCGACCCCGACCACGCCATCCGATCGGTCCAGGAGATCAAGGGGCTAGGGCCGTTCGCGGCCGAGCTGGTGGTGCTGCGTGGCGCCAACGCCCCTGACCTCCCGCCACGACACGAGCCGCGCCTGGAAGCTGAGATCATCCAGCGATACGGCACGGACCGGACGCTGGCGGAGGTTTCCGCGGCCTGGCGTCCCTACCGCACGTGGGCAGCAGTCCACCTGCGCGCACTGCGCGAGCAACGGACCCACAAGATCGACGGAACCAACGGCCACTAACCGGCGGCGTCCGACGTCAGCTCAATCGACTGTGACCCCGGTGCGGGTAAACGCGATGTCGCACAGGGCCACGAGGTGCACGGGACACGCCGGGCAAGCGCGCGGCTCGATTCCTCCAGGGCGTCGAAGCACGGCTCGAACGGACATGAGTCAGTCGTCGGCGGGCCACCGACCTTCTTCGCCGGCGACACCAAACGCACCAGGCTGTTCATGACCTACGAGCAGGACAAGTCCATCAGCGGCAGCTACACCAAAGCCGGACTGATCACCCTGCACGTCCCGGCCGCGGACCTGGCCGAGGTACCGACAGCTCGGAGCACCAACCAGCGCACGTTGTACTCGGCCACGGCCTTCACCGCGACCACCCTGGGGGGCCTGAAGGGCAATCCGGAAGGCCTGTTCAACCTCACCGACGCCACGGCGCCCTTCAACCACATCGTCGGCGCCGGCACACCCCGGGCCACCGGCGGCTCGGGCAGCACGACCGGCTCGGGGACCTCCAACAGCCCCGGACAGGCCAGCGGCCCGGGGGCCACGGACAGCGCGGGCACGGGCAGCAGCTCCGGCAGCACTGGCAGCACCGGCTCGGGCGTCGTCAGCAACGCATTGGACAGTCGGACGTTGGCAGCCACCGGCTTGGACGCTGCAGTGCCGGCCGCCGGGCTGCTCGTCCTGCTGCTCGCCGGGCTGACGTACCGGCGCCGCCGCAGCTGACCAGCCGCCGCGACGGGCTGGGGAGCCGGCCCGCGGGCCGCGGACGGCTGCTTGCCCTCGTCGGGGAGTGAGTAGAAGTCCCTGGCACCGACCAGAGTTTACGAAGCCAACCGGGCCGCGATCCCTACCAGATCCTCACCGACGCCATCGACGACCTGACCGCCGCCGGGCTCCTGTCGCACGAGCGGCGCCCCGACAGCGAGATCGTCGCGTGGTCAGCAGTGCACGGCCTGGCCACACTGCTACTCGACGGGCCCCTACGCGACACCCCGCAAGCCGCGGTAAGGAGCATGTGGGCCAGGGTTAGCGACGCGGTCCTGAACGGCCTGTAGCCGCAGGAGCCCACCGCCAGAACTGCCGTAAGCCAAGATCACGACTGATGGCCTCGCTCCGGAAGCCGCTGCAGGACCAAGGCAGGGTCACAATGCCCTCGACCTGTTCGCGGTCGCCTACCGACGCAGACGCGGCCTCAAGTGTGAGAATTTGGGGTGCCGGTAAGAATGCTGTCACCAGCCCCAAACCGCGATGATCTTGCTGTGCCGCGTCAGTGCTGGCGTCGTCGAGCGGGGTCATGGGCCGCGGTCATCGCGGCGACGGCTTCGGCGGAGGGG
>JAABUT010002125.1_pt1 | contig 20069 bp, 18 predicted proteins | sample 5559281 | NCBI WGS metagenome assembly JAABUT01 (sample SAMN10711880, study PRJNA513359) | rock metagenome | isolation source: Antarctica rocks | place: Antarctica: Victoria Land, Ricker Hills nord | collected 2016-01-04
GTAGATGTACGTAGGTGCGTAGTAGCTGACTGAGAAAGGGGAGCTGAATACTTTGCTCGAAGCTAGTGAAGCTAGCAAGGGGGTTAAGCGAATGCGTTAACAACAATTACCCCGGCAAGGTAGTACTGTCGGTGGTGGAGGATATATGATCCGGCTCCGATATCGCTTACTGGAAGGGCTCAGTCTTGGACAGTTCATGGATTCATGGCAGAGGGTGCGGTCAAAGGTATCTGCAAAGAAGAAAAGAAGGGATTAGAGTAGAGTACTCGTATTGGTCTGAGCACATTTTGGATCAAGTAGTCAGGGCATGATTACAAAGTCGTGGACACTACGCCGCAAGTACCCCCCGTGAATCTGAAGACCGAACAAGAAAGAGGCATTAGAGCTGCTCAACAAGGTGTATCGTGGTATCACCCCATGGCGATCAGAACAGCTCGCTCTTCCAAGCATCGTCGAGCATATGATGTCCAGGCTACGGGAGATCTGTTGGTTAACCCTCATTCTATTCTTGGACTGGGCTTGTCACGGTCTAAAGGGCGCACCGCCAAAAGATTCCTGCCCTTTAGCTGGGATCGAGTCTACAACCTCCTCAATCGCGGCTGCTGTCTCAAGATCATCTGGAGACGTTGCCATGGATTCGTTGTCAAGGCCCGTATACATCGCCGCCTGTTTTTGCTCCATCAAAAGGACCTCCCCGGCGGCCCACTCTTTCCACTCCTCAAACACCTTGTCCTCCAGTTCCATTCCAATCTCTAGCATGGATTTACCGAAATACGCTCCTGTAGCTTCCGCCTCCTCCTTGGCTACCCGCCGCTCCACGTCTTCCTGAAGCCTTAGCTCGTAAAATTCCTTTCTTGCTTGATCGTAGGCTTTTGCTGGACTGATACTAGGTTCATCATGCATGAGCCGCATTTGCCGCTGGATAACGCTGGAGATGTTCAGCAAACGATTTGACTCCGTTGTGGACAACATTACCTTTCTCCGCTCACAGGCCTGTTGGACTGCGACATGTGGCTCCAATCGTCCCTCTCTGCATCCCTTCCGTCATTTTCGAGCACTACCCGCGGCCTCGCTAGCTCCCATGGATGGTCTTTATAGAATTCTCTCCGTAAAGCATCTTCCTCGTATACGATACTCTGCGGTTGGAACAATTTACTAGCTTTTTTTGTTTTCGACCTTCGTATCCGCTCTTGATGTCGGAGAGGTTGTGTTCGGACAAGTGTTTGGGCGGGAGGAATACTGCCTACAACGCTGTACCACGATGGAGTTCTATCGAGTCTCCCGGTAGCCAGGAGCTGGCTGGCGGCTTGATGGACTCGAAGGGGACGGAAATCGTAGCGCCCCATCCCAGAGTCCGCCTCGAGAATTAGTCGCAGACGTTGCAGAATCTCGCGCGGAGTTTTGGGAATTCAAAAACAAACGCCGAGAGTATTGTTATTGAATTTGGGTGATTGATGTATTCTGCAAAGATTCCGAGATTCCTCTCTTCACGGTCATCAACCGACCGCGGAAGATTCCGCACACCTCCCCGGTTTTAGAGAGTAAGGTAGTTCAAAGAACATGGCGAAATCCAGTCCGGTCCCTCACATATCACCGCTGGTCCACCAACGACCTTGACAGGTCAGAATTTGTGTTAGGGCCAATGGCTCACTGGCCTCCTATCTGACGCCATGTTCTTCGCTTCATGTCCATTCCTGGTACCTTGCCCATGCGCAGCAACAATGTCACACGAGGGCGATCTCCTCACATCTTGAATGTTCTCTTCCCATTGTACGCTTTTGCACAGCCCTTTGTCTATTTTTTAGTGGGCGCGACCTGCAAGAAGCCTCTCCACCAAGACTACAAGAAGTCCAAGCCTAAGCCTATTACTACGCCCATGCCAGTTGCTCGGCATCAAATGGAGAGCTTCTTCGTTGATGCTTTGGTACAGGCGGCCTCATACCGGCCTCATGCTCGTCTTCCATCAAGAAAGGGTTCGTTAACAGAACCTGCCTATACATACCACAGGACCCGGCGACGGCATACCCAGAGCACCCTGAGGCAAACTCGGAGACTTCATTGCTCACCTCGACTGACCCAACCTCCTCTCGGTGAAGCTCTTGTCTCCCGCGAAGAATGCATACAAATGCTCGATTATTACGAGTTCTACCGGCACTCTTCTAGTACCCTGGCCTCAGGTGTGACACCGGAGCAACCACCTGTAGTTGAACTGATCTCTCCGACCAAGGATCCGGGGACTAGCCACGATCAATCGTCTTTGCAGATGGTGGAGAATCTCACATATGAAGAGAGGAGTGCCATTGAGAACCTCATGGTTGTCTTACATGACGAGGATGGGCCCCATGAAGCCATCTACGAAGCTTACTGTGTTTTGCCCTCTCCCAGAGTCTCCTATCTCCCATATGAGATCTGCCGCCTACTTCTCCGTCGACTTTCCGTCATCGAAAGGAAGAACAAGGAGGCAATGCTTCGCTACCTTTCGGTTGTGGATGACATGAAAGCGGCAGCTCTGCCCCTGAAGGAGTCGGAATGGAACAGTGCAATAGCATACGCAGGGCGTTGTTTCGCGCGTGTTCAAGCAACTGAAGTTGAGACGGCTCTGCATACGTGGAAGGAAATGGAGCAGGAAGCTGGCGTGCAAAGCGGGAAAGTGACATTTAATATTCTATTCGATGTCGCTGCCAGAGCTGGCAAGTATGTCCTCGCCGAAATGATCTTAAAGGAGATGGAGGTTCGAAAACTGAAACTCAATCGATACGCGAGAGTGGGGTTTATCTACTACCATGGGCTCAAGGGCGACGGGCAGGGTGTAAGGATGGCCTATCGAGACTTTGTCGAATCCGGGGGAATTATCGACACGGTCGTTATGAACTGTGTGATTGCATCACTCATTCGAGCCGGCGAGCTTTCGGCAGCGGAGCAGGTCTATGAGCGAATGAAGCTGATGCTATCAAAGAAAACTGGCGCTGTCGTACCCTCGATAGATTGGAAAGGTACCAGAGAACTTGGCCGTGTACTAGACAAACTGGCAAGGGTTCATGAGGCAGATGCTGAAAGGCTTCAGCAAATACGGAATGAGCAGTACCTTGGACCAAACCTGCACACGTTCGCTATATTCATAGATCACCACGCTACTGAAACTGGGGAGCTGCGGCGTATAGCTAAATTGCTCGATGAAATGCAGATGTTAGGCGTGCCGATGCATGGTAGGATTTTTCTCAAGATATTCAAAGGGTTTGCTTATCATGGTGGGGTGCGATATACATCGTGGACTAAGGGACGTTTGGAAGGCGTCTGGGACTCTTTGCTGTCAATATTGAAGCAGGAGTTGCAAGACGTGCATGTGATGAAATGGATGGTAGTTTGGGCTATCAGGGCCTTTCAGAAATGTTGCGGAAGACAGAGGACCTTAGAGATATGGGAAGAGTTGAGGACTATGTGGGAACCCGAGGTGAGTGAGTTGGAGACCGTGGAGCACATACTGGGCAAAATCTTGAGGCCACAGAACGACCCTGAGGGCAGAGATGACCAAGAAAGAGACGACCCTTAATGGCTGGAAGCCACGTTCAAGAGAGTCCATCCAGCCCCAATAAGAGCTTCCTCTTCAGAATGGAACATTCGGGTGTTTTCATGCTCTGAAATCGATGATGCAACACCACAAATTCATGGGTACCCCTGTCCCTTCCAGCCAAAAAATTGCATGCATCTCAGCGATCGATGGTGGTGAAAGAGCAGCTACCTCTCCCTGGTGCTTTCTATTCCGGTCCCCGCCTCAGAAGAGCAATCACCCACCGCTCTGCCTGGCTCCCACCTGGCACCTAAACTCACCATCTCAGAGGTCAGGGCGTCGCTCCTGCTAAACGCTCTGAATTTTCAAGAGCTCCAGCGTGCGGAGTTAGACTATGTACTCATGGTGGATCAAAGTCTTTTTTTGTGGCATTCAGTATTCAGGTCGATGAAGAACACGGAAAGATGTGTATATACTTCATGACAGAAATGTACTTGTTACTTTTGAAGTAATAGCCCAAGATCTCGCCATATACGACACGGACCATTGCACAGCCGCTGAGATGGGGCATTCCAAATCTGTTGCAAGATTACGGGAGCTTCCTCACTGTGAGGTATTGAATCGGAATCAGGGACATTGATTACATTCGACCGCTCTTCTCGAGAAGCGTTGATTATAAGGTATCGTCGGCTCGTTAAAGCCGAAATTTCCGGAACTTGGAAAAATTGTCATCCCTTAACCAGAATTTCGTCCTTCAGCACTCCAGTACCACTCCGCACCGAATACTTCTTATGCCCCTATGCCTTCCTTCCAGTTGCGTGGCCACGTTCCCCCAACCTCGTTCAGCGCCAGACAGTCTTTAGCGCCCTCAAGATTCATCTATGACTAGTCAGATATTGGCGCTCAGCATGCTAGGCGTTAATCTATCTATCAAACTGAGAACAATAGCTCATTGGAACAGTACTGTCTCATCCTGCTTCAGCGCCAAAACCGCCGGCTACGCCATTTCATGCCCATAGTCCTTGTTGTCCGAAACCGCAACATCAAGCACACCACGTGCCTTCAAGTATCTCATGAGAACATTTACTGGGTCCCCAATAGCCTCGCCAGTGTACGCCGATTCAGAACGCGTTGTCGGGAGCTCAGAAGCTAATTCAACTGTCGCCACAAGTGAAGTGCCGCGGGAAGTGGTGATACTCCCAGTCAAAGCTTGGAGTTGTTTGAAGTAAGAGATACAAAAGGGACACCAATAACCTTGAAAGTCTGCCAATGTCTACCACTGGGCGTAGGTGCGTAACGGGGTACAAGAGCAGGTCACATACAGACTACGAAAAGAGAGCGAGATACCGCACGCAAGGTATCGGATCCCTTAAATGGATCTAACATTATTGAGAAACTGAGGAAGGAAACGGTTCCGAGCACAGGAGCGACCCAGAGCGCTTTGCAAAGAGTCTCCGGTTGCAGTCTTGGAGACGAGATGTATCTTGTAGTTTGGAAATCTACCTAAAAAAGACGTGGGCTCTTATGGGGCTAAAGAGACCATGTTGCAAACCCGGAGGAAGCAGTCCGAGACTGGAATAAACCAATACTATACGTAGAAAGCAGCTCCAGACTGAGAATGGTGACGATTTTACGAGTCATGCTGTGTGGCGATAAATGATCCCGATATTCTGTGTTGCCCTGTATGGCATCAAACAGGCCGCAGCAGCTCCAACATGTGGTTGATGTTGGCTGGTTCCACAGTATTTCGAGAGAGAAAGATCCAAACCACCTGTCAGGACATGATAGCAGATCAACATGACCCCTGTAATCCATCCTCAACTTGCTCTGTCGTACGGAGTACTACGAAATAAACGAAACCTTCGAGTCTTGGCAAATTGGAAGAGATAACACGCTAGCCGGTAAGCGGTTACTTCAAAATTCAAAGAGTTTTGCCTAAAGAACGCGATATCTGGAGCAATGAGTCGCAAACACTAGAGTAGCGATCCACATCGACAAGTGCATTGACATTGACGGATGGGATGGAGGGATTGTAGCGAGATCATGGGCACCAGATGTGGGCTAAGCCAAGATGATGATCCTTGCTTGTGTCGAGATGTTAGACGTCATAGAGTGGAAGTCGCGGGTATCAATTCGTTTGCTCCAGTCTCCAGATTTCGGTGCATTCCTACTCGTATTATAGACGGCCAATTGCTTTGGACAGTTAGTTACAGCATAGTGGGCTTTGCTGCTCGATACTAATCACACATACACATTAGATTTCGCGCGTTTAGTTCTCGTCACTGTTCCTCGTTCTCTGTATAAATCATTTCAGCTGGAATAATAGACAAGCTGTCTCCTTCGATCATCGTTCGGGCTATTGGTAACCGTTCAGTAGCAACGGCTGCTTCTAGGCTATCTGCCGTCTCCCACCAATTCTCTATTTCTCAGAAAGCCATGGCTCCCATCAGCAAAGAATGTGACTTTCTTGTCATTGGTGGCGGCAGTGGAGGTCTAGCCTGTGCAAGAAGAGCAAGCGGGCAACATGGGGCACGAACAATAGCCGTAGAGAGCAATCGGCTCGGGGGAACCTGTGTAAACGTAGGGTATGAATCGGGTGTCTTTGCGTTGGCAGACGATAGGGACTAATAGAGAACAGATGTGTTCCCAAGAAAGTCACCTGGAATGCCGCAGCAATTGCTGAGACACTTCACGAAGCTGCTTCTTACGGATTCCAGGTTACAGAGACAGCGCCATTCGACTTTACAACGTTTAAGCACAAGCGTGATGCCTACATTAGACGTTTGAACGGCATTTATGAAAAGAACCTGGGAAATGACAAAGTAGAATATCTCCACGGTCGCGCCCACCTCCTTTCGAAACACGAAGTCGAGGTAAACCTTGACAACGGCACCAAAGAAACAATCCGTGTCAAGAAGATCCTTCTCGCCACAGGCGGCCACCCAAACATCCCGGATCTTCCTGGCAGTGATCTCGGCATAACCTCTGATGGCTTCTTTGACCTCGAGAAACTCCCTAAACGCGTTGCTCTTGTAGGTGCGGGCTATATTGCTGTTGAAATGGCTGGTATGTTCCATCATCTGGGCAGCGAAACACACCTCTTCATCCGCCATGAGACTTTCCTCCGAACCTTCGACCCCATGATCCAAGAAACGATTGTGGAAGAGTATGAGCGCCAAGGCATCCATATCCACAAAAATTCCTCACAGTCCAAAATCGAAAAGCTCTCCGAGCCTGGCTGGATGAAAATGCACTACAAAGATTCCAAAGGCGAGGGTACGATAGATCTCGACTGCCTCCTCTGGGCTATTGGGCGCAGCCCCGAAGTCGAAGATCTGGGTCTCGACAAAGCGGGCGTCAAGCAAGACGAAAAGGGCCACATTATCGCGGACGATTATCAAAACACCAATGTCGATAACATCTATTCCCTCGGCGACGTTTGCGGTAAGATAGAACTCACCCCAGTCGCCATTTCAGCAGGGCGGCAACTTGCCAATCGCATATTTGGTGGCCCGCAATTCAAGAACGCAAAACTAGATTATGAAAATATACCTTCTGTCGTATTCGCGCACCCTGAAGTCGGGTCCATCGGCTTGACTGAGCCAGAAGCCCGCAAACAGTACGGCGACGAGAACATCAAAGTATATAATACATCTTTCACAGCCATGTACTACGCAATGATGGAACAGGATCAAAAAGCGCCGACACGGTATAAGCTGGTATGTGCAGGGGAAGAAGAGAAAGTAGTCGGACTGCATATTTTGGGTAGTGGGACGAGCGAGATGCTGCAAGGTTTTGGGGTTGCTGTGAAGATGGGGGCGAGGAAGAAGGACTTTGATTCTTGTGTGGCCATCCATCCGACGAGTGCGGAGGAATTGGTTACTCTAAAGTGATAATCAAGAAGATACTAGGATGAATGCCTCTTTGTATTGAAGTATCTGCATCTTCGATACCCCATTTTGATCGTTAAAACTGCAGGGCTTGTTGGCTTTGTTTGAGATTATGCTTGAGATACATAGAAGAAATGTGGCCTAGAGCTTGCATTGTGATGTCTGGAGATACATCCTCATTGCTCTTGTATATTGGTCTTTAGCGGCATCGTAAGTAGGCTCTAACCTCATGATTGAGAAAACGGAGCAAGTTGAACCAACTGTCGATGTAGCGATCTGCCAACATCCCTAGGCTGAGTGGTCGGTAAGGCAACAATAGCCTAGTAACTCAAGATGGTGCGTATCCCGCAATTGAAAGCAGTGCTGGAAGCTGAAAGACCGAATCATCAACCTCTGTGCAGAAGTACAGTGCGATCGCATCTCAACGACTTGTTAATCACCGATGTCTTATTTAGTTGGTCAGGCTGTGGTTCGTACAGTAGATGCCAGGCGGGGCATCTTGCTCAAAAGACTTTGATCACGGACCCTGTGATGACTTTCATGGGGCCTAATGGCACGAGACTTTTCACTGAGATGGCCCGGATGATCCAAAATATGTCCTGCCTAGTTTTTCAGCGTTCCTCGGGCTTTCGAATGAGTTCGCCTTTTTCATAATTTCACGTTAGCTTGGCACATTATGATTCAATATGTTGGGTCTTGTTAAGCTGAATCTGTAATCGCCATTCTTTCCTTATCTTCGACTTCGGAGTTCCCTATTGAGATGAAGTTTCCGAGACTTGAGGGATGACAGACGGCTTCTGACTATAACGGCTGACGACTCTTTGATATCGAACTCTCTTCTCCATGTCATATAAAGCTTCGAGTGACAGAGAGAGAGCCGGGCTACTTAGTGGATATACGGACGGAAAGAATTCTCGTTGGCCGAATACTATGTCATTCGAATACTCATATTGTTGGCGTTCAAGGATTAAAGGCGAGTAGGTGTCAAGCAATGCCTGACATTCATCAAGTGCTCCGAGTATAATTGGACCTTGCTATTACTTGAAATTCGAAATCCTCCGAATTGTCGCTGACGCGATTCACACGAAAGCCTTGGTCAATCAAGGAAAGTGTGTTTACAATGTTGCAGCAGTGTAGATTATTGCACAGTCAGAGCATGCTACATCTCCACACAACATCGTTGGACAATACACAGCTGACCTTCAAGGAACTGTTATATAATAGCTGACCATAAACCCACCGTTCGAAACGAAATACAGTTACAAATTTGCAGTAAAATTATAAGAATTCGACAGCATTTTATCACCTCGAAGCAACTCCTTCAATAATGAAGCGGAATCTTTTCCAACGTCTGCTGCCTGGCTCAAAGCAGCCAACATTCGGACCTTTCCCGCACCCCAACAGCCGCAAAAATGTCAAAGCCCCTGCAAAGCCACTCCAGAAGAAAGATATCAATTACGAACAGAACAAAAAGGAGATTACCGCACACTTCAAGCGCCAGCAAGATGCTTTGACTATCGTCAAAACTACAACGACGTCCAAGGGCAAGACTATCGATTGGATTCCCATTGGCTCGCAGGGAACCATTGCCACGCCGCCGCCGCCACCTGCGACAGACCTGGAATTGCGGGATGCAAGACACAAAGCAACCCAAGCCATCCCTGAATTGGCCATGGAGGGCGCTGAGAAGGGTCCTGAAGGAACTGTTCCAATCCTCCGCAAGAATTTGGAAAAGCTAGGATTCACGCAAAGCCTAGACATGTATTTATCCAAGACCAAGGGCAACAAGATAGGCTCAACGCACATGCCAACCCCATCTGTCGCCGGTGTCCACCGCTACGCAAACTCGACGCAGTCAGTAACCAACTACGGCGGTCAAGGTGTCATATCCGGCTACTCGCCCTATGTCCAATCCTCCAACGACTTCTCGCTCCTCCAAATCGGCTGCCTCGGAACCTCCCTCGGTTACTACCAAACCGTCGAAGTCGGTTGGCAAGTCTATCAAGAAATTGGCGGCGACTTCTCCCCGCACCTCTTCACCTACTTCACCAACAACGGCTACCAACAACAGGGCAACAATCTTGGCGGATACAACCGCGACGTCCAGGGCTGGGTCCAAGTCGATAGCACCATCTTCCCCGGCTCAACCTTCACCCCCTACAGCGTTCCCGGCGGCAGCCAAGAGGAAATCGGCATCAAAGTCCAGCAATACCAAGGCAATTGGTGGGTCAATGTCCAAAACACTTGGATCGGCTACTACCCCGGCAGCCTCTTCAACAGCGCCGGCCACGAGGGGTCCACCATGCCCGACCACGCAGACGTCGTTGGCTGGTGGGGCGAGGTGTACGATTCCGAAGGTAGGACGACCACGGATATGGGCAGCGGGCTTTTCCCCGGAGCGAACGATGTGGGGAATGTGGCATATATGCGGAATCTGCAATTCCAAAACAATGCGCCGGGGAATATGTCGGATTATAACGGCGCGGCGGGGAATTCGGATCCCGATATGTATCAAATCGATGCGCATTTTAACAGTGGGACAACTTGGGGGAGCTATGCTTGGATTGGAGGGCCGGGAGCGGGCTAGGTGGGTGGGTGGTTGGTGGGACCTTTGTGGATGGTATGGAATCGTTCTTGTGGTAGATGACGGATAGAATGGTAAACAGGATGTAGGAAAGGAGGTGGTAGGTCAAGAGTTTCCTAGCTTTGTCTTTTTCCTTACGAAGGTTCGAATGTCACGGTCGTTGTAGATACTCTGCTTAGCCAACTCACATAATCCTTTCTTATCCCCGCATATTAAACTAGAAAGAAATCCGGCGCATCTTGTGGTAGTTTTGATCTTAACAAATGCCCACAGTCGCGTAGCCTCGCTCTCGTTTTCTCGTAACAATCCTTTTCCATGATCATTCTCCTGATTCCAGGAATTACGAGGACTGCAAGTACCGCCGATCTCCCCCCCCCCTCTTTAAACCAGGATTCTACGCATCTACTTGAAAAGTCCCTGCATTGCACGATCTCTTATCCATCCCCCTCCACTCCCCGCCCCATTCCCCTCCACCCTTCCTATCCCTATCCCATCCCCACCCCTATCCACCCCCCACCCTAACCCCAACCCCCTTCTCCACCATCCTTTCCCTACTACCCATCTTCCACCTCACCCGCCCCTCCCACACCATCGATTCCCAATATCGCTGGGCTCTGATATACTGTAGCTGGTCATACATCAAGAAAGCTATAGTAACCCCTTCCGCAACTCGCAATAATGCTCCCGATACCCACCACCTCCAGAATCTCAAGCTCGACATCCCGCACAGAAGTTACGGAAGAACGCCCACCAGGTTTCTCCTCGCAGCATGTCCCGAATAGATAGGGGGGGGGGGAAGCTCGCCATGCGCCTTGTGTTTGCAAAAGACTAGGTATCACCAACCACCCTCTACAAATATCGTCACTCCACCAGGCGTGGCTGACTCATACACGCCCCTCTAGCTGTTTGTGGCGGCACACCCGCACAAGACCTTTGCCCGTTTCCCTGATCTTGGTTGGTTTTCTGCAACACCCATCCCAACACCCCCGTTTACTTGCAGAATATGCAGTACCCCAGCAATCTAGGTCCGCCCGTGCTACCCCCGCCTCCTGCACCGAAATCCTGCGCCGCCGCGCTATCCCCGGCTGCAATGCCCTGCCCAGCCGCCTACCCATTTCCCTACCCGTTCGACTACCCATTCTGATACCCCTCGTTATCAACATTGGTGCAGTCGCCCGAGTTGGAGCAGAACCCGCAGTGGCCGCCGTCGTTGGTGTTGAAGTTGCAGTCTTAGTTCTGGGTGCAGTTGCACTCCCAGCAGTAGTCCATTCCTTGGCGGCTTTTGAGGGTGGGAAGGGGAAGGGCGGTGGTGAGGGGGAGGAGGAGGGTGCGGGGGGTTGGTTTTAATTTTTCCAATTTTTTTTTTTTGGAAAGCGAGGGGGTTGAGGGGTGTGAGGTGGTGGATTGGGGTGAAGATTGGGGTTGGGAGAGTATTTGATTTTTGATTTCAGCCTCGAATTTTCAGAGGGGAAAGGAGGCGTAGAAGAAGAGAAGAGAGATGAATTGTTTGAAAAAAGACAGCCAGCAGCTGTTTATATAGACTTCGGAAACGCTCCTTCCCCACACCATTCATGGCATTTTTGCTCTACGGGACGTTGTGACGAGAAGATCAATGAAACAGGAGGGGCATCTTCTTTGGGGGGCCCACATATTTCCAGGCCTTCCATCAGAAGAAAGAGGCTTTTCAAATAGGAGATGGGAAACATTTGTGTATGGCACAAAATAGCATGTTTTGACCAACAATCTCTGCAGACTGAAGCCATGTCAAAATCTGTTTCCTGACGCAAGCACCCTAAGGAGATATGAACAAAACTATCGTTCAACCTGGTGATGAAGTAGAGAGTAGCCCACACCTCAAAGAACATAAGTGCGCTCTTTCCGCTTCGGTTAGAATCTTTCAAACTTCATGAAACAATTGAACACCCCGTGCTTTCCATCCACGATGGCGGTTGAGTATAGTATCGAGTAACCTACTATTTTGTTTTTATTAGGGCATCTGGTTGAGTGGCTGGAGAAGACATAGGAAATGAAATGCTATGTTATGTTGTGCCGTGCTGCCAACATTAATATTGAAACTTGATATGAGCCGCTTATCATTTGCCAGCCGAGTCTGTGGTCAGGGGGTGGAGGGTGATGATGGCCTAGCATCGAGTTGTCAATTCTCTAAGCAGACAGAGCGAAGTCTCGAGTATCATCATCTGGGCAACCATTCAATCTCTGGAAATCAGCTTTACACAATAAATGAATCGAGCCGCGATTAAAGGGAGAATCCATCTCATGGATAGGGAGCGAGTTTGAGCCTCGATCTAATATACAGAATGCTATATTCATGGATCGTCAACTATGAAACGACTGTTCGTTTTTCAATTGAGTGTTAATGGCTGAGATCAAGATGGTGTCTTTTTTGTTTCCCTTCTTCTTTCTACCTTGCATGTCAATTATCCATTTCGTGTACCGGAGCAAGTAAACACTTGTGTAGAGCGAGCAGGAAAATCAGTCACCAAAGACTGTCAAAAAGTAACGATCAAACAAGCGGTCTCCGGGGAGATATCCACATGGAAGAATGGCCTCATTGTTTTCCTGAAATCGCACAATGAATGACTCACATTCGATTGCAAGACTTGCGCGATAAGAAGAATTGGACGGAGGAACATGTGGAATGGTATTCAAGCTTGACTTTCCATACCCAGATTATGACTTAGTCCGGCCGTTGACCTGGCGTGCCTGGCTATAAGTCATTGAGTACTGACTTTTGAGATCCGACGGACCACGATGGCGTGGTGGATGGCTCATCACTTGTTCGAGGTTGCTTACGGAGGTAAAAAGCTGCTACATCCTGGATCATTCAATGCTCAAATCGGCCGTTTTTGCTTCTATTCTCCGATTGGCAATGCTAAAAGATGCAGGGCAGCGCGAACAAATGCACGAAAACAGCTCCCCATCTTACGGTAGCTTTCCTCTCTCTAAACGCACAAATACTATTCCCAACTCGATTATTTCTGCTCGCAGCTTCTCAGTTTTGATACATACTAAACGACCTACCATGGGCGACTCTCACCCCTCCACCGAAATCTTCAACCAAAAAGGCCTCGAGTACGAAGAAGCCTTCGGCCACGACGCCGGCCTCCAAAAGAACGTCCAGAATTTCCTCGAGCTCCTCCCCGCCAACGCTCGAGTTCTAGACTGTGGCTGTGGCACGGGCAAACCCGTGTCTCACTCGATTGCCGCATCAGGACGTCGAGTACATGGGATCGATCTCTCGCCAACAATGGTCGACCTCAGTCGCAAACAGGTTCCCCACGGGACCTTTGAGAAAGTGAATATGCTCTCGTACGCTCCGTCGGATAAATTCGATGGAGTCGTGGCGTCGCTCTCGTTGTTTGAGCTTACACGGGAGGAGCTCACGACCATGGCGCACAAGTGGTTTCAGTGGCTTCGGCCAAATGGCCTTTTACTTATCCTGGTCATTGGTGCTGACGATGTCAAGACGTCGCCTGAGATGTGGGACTCGGACGGTCAATGTGTTCAAAGGATCGGGTGGACGTTTATGAGTCGCACCGTTTACATCACCTTGTTCACCAAGGCTGGTTGGAATAGCTTGCTGGAGGGGGCGGGGTTCAGCATCGTGCACACTGAGACTGACACGTTTGTTCCTGCAGCCGAGGGCTGCGATGTGGAGCCGCATTATTTCGTGATTGCTCGGAAGCCTTCTAGCACTTAAGAATCAAGACTGGTAAGGGGTGAGGTGGGGATGTTTTATGATATGGACAGGGCGAAAAGGTGTTGGTTTTGAAGTAATGATGTGATTGAGACACCTGCCGTATACTTCCACTACTAATCTAACAATAAACAGATCTAGCTAAACATGCGAAAAGATACTATTCCGTTGAACATGGATCAAGAAGAGAGCTGGGAATGCCATGGAAGTCCGCAGCGGGTGTCTGAAAAAGGGGCCCATCGTTTCGCAGCGCTTAAACAATCAAGACCTCCTAGGCAATTGAGAACAACTGGCCAACATCACTGCCACATGCTGCAGAGCCTAGCTTGGCACCAGCTGGAACGAGGCAAGTCGCACCCTTTGCGTTTTCTGGGGCTAGCTGGACGCTGGATTTCCCAGCAGTGAAGGTGAAGAGTTGGGAGTCGGTGACGAGTCCCTCTGTAAATAATGATGTAATGTGAGCGAGCCATAAATGTAAAGGTACAATGTTGGTTACGTACCTCCGTCAGCACGACCACCACAGGAAAACAGTAAAACCTGATCGCCGGCAGCGCGGCGAGGGTCGAAGTTCAAGCAGCCCTGGGTCTAAGGACACCACGCTGTCAGTCTTACGCCTTTGTCAGTGAGGACTGATCATTCCTTACCAAGCTGCTCACAACAAGCATAGAGTTTGCAGCGCTATTATGCTTGCCTGCAGTAATAATATCAAACTTCTCATTCGCGCTCCCATCACAAGCCTTGAGCTGAACAGGAATTAAGTTTTGGCGGAAGTCGCCCGCTAGTGGATCGATGAAGAGGCATTGACCGTTGGCTGCTTTGATGGTGGCAGAGGAGAAAGCTCGAGTGGCTGTGCCATCGCGGACGTTGGCTGCGGTGGCGGCTTGGGGATTGAGAACACCGCCGGCGCGTGCTACGGGGACGGCTTGGAGGGTGGTGTTCTGTCTGGTGTATAGAATTCGTGCCGAGTGTGCGGTGTTCTGACCCCGGGGTTGTATCAGAGCAGATGCAAGGTTCTCTCTTTCGAAAGTGGGAAGAGCGGAGACGAGGGCGGCGGAGCCAAGGAGCAGAGCAGTGAGCGGGGCAATCATGATTGCAGTATGGGCTGATGAAACAGAAATAACTTGGCACAGCGGAAAAGTAACTTAGGGAGTGACGAATATGGAAACCTGACCGGCAGGGAAGAAAGGAGACAGTAAAGGGATACCCAGAAAAGAGAGACCTGTGTAACCAGAAACGAAGACAATGGTCGATAAATCGAGGAAGGCATGTCTCAAATATAACACTCAGAAACCCTAGGCGCCGAACACGCTTCTCAAACAAAACACAAAGCACAGAACAACCCCATAGCATGAAGCCACCTTGAAACGTAAAACCAGTAGATGAGAATATTCGCATGAACAGCACGGAACACCAGCTGGCCAAATCGCCATGTCGACTCTTGGCACTACCGCACACCAGCAAGAGCTGACGATTGGACGATCTTGCCTCTGCTGAGTATCATGATCGAGCATTGATCAAGGTCCTGCTGGATTTCCGAGGGGAAATGGGCTTGCCAAAACTGCTCATGATCGATTAGCTGGTAAGGCGGCGCTTCGAAACCTTCAGTCCACTGCTTGCATTGTTGGATCTACAGTCGTAGACTCGAAGTTATCGATTTTCGTGCGTTGGGGGTGCGGATTGGCTTGGGGGAGACATTTCTGAAACCACGGGGATTTCAGGTGACGTTAAATGCGATCAAAAGCCATTACATAAGCAGGGCGCCAGGATCCCGCGTCGCGTTCATCCGCGTAGGACTTTGATACCTCTTCTCTCGCCCACTCAGCAGCCCCAACATCGCACCTCATCCGCAATGGATGGCCTCCCGACTCTCCTGGCTAACCACGTGCAAGCTCTCCCAACTCAAGACTATCGCCACCGCCACAGGCATCAACTGCAGCGGTACAAAACCCGTCCTAACCTCGCGCCTGCTCGCCGAGCTCCCCCACTCAAAACTCGCTCCCAATGACAACCCGAAAAATGGCGGTAGTAAGAAAAAAGAACCCAAACACCGCTCCATCATAAGCATCGACATGGGCATCCGCAATCTTGCCTACTGCCGCCTCGTCCTCCCTTCCTCGCCAACCGCAAAACCAACCCTCACCCACTGGACCCGCATCGCCATCTCCCGCAAACAGGCATCCACCCCCGCCGCCCCGGAAGCCTTCGACCCGCAAACCTACGCCGCGCACGCTTACGCTCTCGTCACACGCACCTTGCTCCCGCTCCACCCGTCTCAAATCCTCATCGAGCGCCAGCGCTTCCGGTCCATGGGCGGCAGCAGTGTCCAGGAATGGACGCTGAGGGTGAATATGTTTGAGGCGATGGTGTATGCGGTGCTGAAGACGGTGGGGGAGCAGGGGGCGTGGGCGAGGAGGGTGGATCCCGTTGCGCCATCCAAGGTTGCGAAGTTTTGGGTTGGGGAGGGGGAGGGAGGGGCGGAGGAGGGCGTTGATGGGACCGGGAAAAAGAAGAGGGGTGGGGCAAAGAAGAGTGCGAAGACGAAGAGCGCGAAGATCGGCCTTGTAGGCCAATGGCTTCCGGACGGCAACGTCATCACGCTGGAAGGACAAGCAGAGGACATGGCAAAGGCGTACATGGCCAAAAAGGAAGGCGGCAGGAAGGTGATGATTAGGAGCACGCCAGTGCTGATGCATAACACCGCGGTACAGGACGAGAAGAGCGAAGAGGAGTTGGGTAAATTAGACGACTTGGCAGATTGTCTTCTGCAGGGGATGGCATGGTGGACATGGGAGGGGCACCGGAGGCGGGTTGTGGAGAGAGGCATTGACGCTTTAGATGAGATGTAGAGTAACAAACTCAAGGCTTTCACACGGAACACTTGATCTGCGTGTACTGGGGAGAAGAGCATCATTAAACCCACCATCTGCGTACCGCCATCTGTCAAAATCCCAGCCAAAGCTCACGTGTATGTGCTGGAAGTAAAAGTACACAGTTATCGATTAAGCTCAAAAAGCAGCACGCATGTCACATCCCCTCCCCTCAAGCACAGCCATTAGCAAAAACCATCAGTATGCCCGCACCTTCCCCACGTCCCCTCATCCCCATCCCTCATCAAAGCACACCCGCCCCTCACGCCGACTTCTTCAACTTCTTAGCCTGGTTAGCCACGGCCCCAGCCCCCTCCTCGCTCTTACGCTTCGCTTTCTTCGCAATTGTAGCAACGCTCTTTGTCGCAGCAGCAGCAACGCCTTCCTCACCATCCGCTTTAGCCTTGCCTTTCCCACCTTTCTTCACCTTGGTGACGATGATTTCCTCCGAGATCACCATGGCGGTGTCGCCATGGGGCGGACTGACAACCACAGTCTTCTCTTCCTCCTCGATAGCAAGGCCCTCGGCCGTCTCCCCGAATACCGTCTCGGAGACTATCTGTGCGATCGTCTTTGACTCTTTCACAGGCACGGTATCAATTCCCTTCAGTGGCGCGCCCTCGAACTCGTACCCAATCTCCTTGAGCTTCTCCCCCTTCTTCGCTCTCTTATCGCTCTCCCGCTCGATACGCTTGCTCCACTCCTCCCTCCCAACCCCGGCGCTCAGCTTCCGCCCCTCGATCTTATTCCACGGCACCTTCTTGAATCTCTTATCCGCACCCTTCCAGATGTCCTCGTGTAATTGCTCTTTTGTCACGAAGTTCGTTTTCAGGATATGTCCAAACATGAGATAATTGTTCATTGTCTCCGCTACGATTTTGGCTACCGAGGCAGACTCGAATTCAAGGAAAGCGTAATGGCGGGATGCGCCGGTGCGTTTGTTGCGAGAGAGACGCAGGCGCGCAATGGGGCCGAATTGGGAAAAGTACTGACGCATTTGGTGTTCATAGAACCCGTGAGGGATGCGGCTTTTGATGGAGGGCATGGATTAGCATCGGGTGGAGATGATGACCGGAAGGGGAAAAGGGTTGACTTACCCTACGTAAACAACGCCAGGGCCGTCATCGGTGGACTTGATGTTTTTGAGTTTCTTTGGGATCTGCTTGCCTTCTGGGAGGCCAGGGAGTTCTTGTCCTGGCTCGAAGCCTTTTCCTCCGTCTGTAGTGGCCTCTGGTTCTTCATCAGACTCAAACCCTTTTATCAAGGCCAGGGTTTGGTCATCCACTTCGAAATCTGATTCGTCTCCTTCAACACCATTTTCTCCGGTAGCTCCTTCATCGGACTCGTCTGCACTATCGAAAGTTGGTACCTTGCTCGAGCTGCTGGCATCTACTTCCTTCGCCTTCCCTGTTCCTTGGCCTTTGCCTATTAAAGTCTTTGCTGCCTCCTTGGCATCCACAACAGCTTCAGCCGCCTCAGTTACATCGCCCATGATAGAAGTTTGTGCGCCAGTAGCGGCATCCGTGATATATTCTTTAGCTGCGTTGGCACCCTGTGTGGCAGCATCTAGACCGGAAGCAAGGAGTTCTCCAAGCTTATCTCCAGCAGCTCCAAGAGAGCTCTTAGACTGCTTTAGCTTCTTCGTCGATGGTTCAAGTACATCGGTCCGTAATGTATTGGCACTCTGTGAGGCAACATCCAGGCTCGAAGTAACAAGTTCTCCAACCTTACCTTCAGCAGCTTCAAGAGAGCTCTTAGATTGCTTCAGCCCCTTCGTTGATGATTCAAGTACGTCGGTCCGTAATGTATCGGCACCCTGCGAGGCAACATCTAGGCCCGAAGTAACAACTTCTCCAAGCTTGTCTCCAGCAGCTCCAAGAGAGCTCTTAGATTGCTTCAGCCCCTTCGTTGATGATTCAAGTACGTCGGTCCGTAATGTATCGGCACCCTGCGAGGCAACATCCAGGCCCGAAGTAACAACTTCTCCAAGCTTGTCTCCAGCAGCTCCAAGAGAGCTCTTGGATTTCTTTTGCTTCTTCTTGGATGATGCGTGCTCAGCCAATGGGTCAAGTACGTCGGTCTTTAACGTTTCAGCCACAGCGCTGGCAGGAGCTTTGCGCTTCTTTAAGTTGGTCGCGTCGGCCTGGGTTGCTGCTTCGGGGCCGTCGGTCGCCTGGCCCTTCTTACCCTTTTCTTTCGGCTGGTCGTCTCTTGGTTTCTTCTTGTCTTTCGCTTTCACAGCTGTCGGGGCCTTTGGTGTCTTCGCCGAAACCTCTACAGCATCCATACCTGCCTTTGGTTTTCTTCCTCTCTTAGACTTGATTTGTGGTTCCTCATCTTCACCTTCTTTGATTCCTGATGATTTGCCCTTCCCAGAGTCTAAGAGAGCATTGAAAGGCCCTTCATCCATAGTTAATTCCGAAGCCGGTCCGGCGTCATCATGTGCTATAGCGTCCTTCGTAGCAGCAGATTTTTCTTTCTTGGGCTTTTCCTTCGCTTCTGGGACAGCTACTTTTCCTTTCTTGGGCTTGTCATTTGCTTCGGGGGCAGCTGTTTTCTTGGGCCTACCAGGGCCAGCCTTTGGTTTGTCTGGAGCATCTACTTCTATACCTGCCACAGATTCTTTCACGGTTTTCTTAGGTTTCTTCGATTTCGACACTTTCTCGGCGGTTTGGACGACTTCCCGGGTCGAAGATTCGGAGGCGTTGTCTTGTGGCATCAACCCACTCTCTGCTTTCTTTGGCTTCTTGGCTTTCGCTTCCTCCGCCGACGGCTTTGCAGTGGCTGCTGCGGAAGCATCAGACTTAGACGTAGGACCCAGTGTCTCTTCGACTTTTTTCGCCTTCTTGGATTTCGCTTCTTTTGCCGCCGGCTTTGCAGTATCTGCTGTGGTAGTCGCAGACTTGGGCGTGGGACCGGGTTTCCCTTCGTCTTTTTTCGCCTTCTTGGGTTTTTGTGCTTTCGCGCTGGGCTCCGCGACATCTTCCATCGCAGCGTCAGATTTCTTTCCTTTCGCACTTTTACCCTTCTTGGATTTGGGCGCCTCAATGATGTCAACCTCAACCCTATCACCACCAGGAACGGTCTTTTCCGTCTCGACTGCATGGACACCGGCCTTGCTTGTCTTGGCGGTCTCACCACCTGCATCTGATATCTTAGGCTTCGTCTTTGGCTTTTCAGCCTTAGGTTTAGCAGACTTTCGTGAGGAGGCCTCATCGTTCCCCTCTTGGTCTTCAAAATCATCAAAACCACCGCCGCGCTTGCGAGATACTCGTGGGGCATATACTACATCTTCTTCGATGGTAGTATCCATTCCCTTGGGAAAGGGTTGCGGTTGTGGTTTTGTGGAATCAGCGGAGGCTTTTTCTGCACTTGATACCTTGGAATTCTTCTTCGGCTTTTCGGCTTTAGGTTTGACAGACTTGTTTGGGGGTACATCATCATTGTCTTCTTGGCCTCCTAGGTCATCAGAACCCCCACCGCGCTTGCGGGATGCCCGTGG
>JAABUT010002127.1_pt1 | contig 20052 bp, 17 predicted proteins | sample 5559281 | NCBI WGS metagenome assembly JAABUT01 (sample SAMN10711880, study PRJNA513359) | rock metagenome | isolation source: Antarctica rocks | place: Antarctica: Victoria Land, Ricker Hills nord | collected 2016-01-04
TGCCGCGGTTCGATGAGGTGTCCGACGTCGATGTGGCAGTGGTGGGTGTGCCCTTCGACGCGGGTGTCAGCTATCGGCCCGGCGCCAGGTTCGGTCCGGCCCACGTGCGAGAGAGCTCGCGGCTGCTGCGGCCCTACAACCCGGCTTTGCAGGTGTCTCCTTTTGCCCGGCTGCAGGTCGCCGATGCAGGTGACATTGCGGTCAATCCCTTCTCGATCGACGAGGCGGTCGCGCAGGTGGAGCGGGGCGCCGACGCCCTGCTGGAGCGGTCCGGTCGCCTGCTCACGATCGGCGGCGACCACACCATCGCGCTGCCGCTGTTGCGGGCCGTGGCGCGCCGACACGGACCGGTGGCGGTGGTGCACTTCGATGCTCACCTTGACACCTGGGACACCTACTTCGGTGCGGCTTACACCCATGGCACACCGTTCCGCCGGGCCTCGGAGGAGGGGCTGATCGACCGGTCCGGTTGCCTGCACGTCGGCGTCCGGGGTCCGCTCTACGCCTCGACCGACCTGACCGACGATGCGGCCTTGGGCTTCGCGGTCGTGTCGGCTGTGGAGATGGAGGACCTGGGCTCCAAGGGCGTCGCCGAGCGGATCGCGGCCCGTGTGCAGGACCGGCCGGTCTACGTGTCAGTCGATATCGACGTGCTCGACCCGGCCTTCGCGCCGGGTACCGGAACGCCCGAGTCCGGTGGCCTACTCAGCCGCGAGCTGCTCGCGATGCTACGGTCGTTCAGCTCCCTGAACCTGGTCGGGGCCGACCTCGTCGAGGTCGCGCCGGTCTACGACCACGCCGAGATCACGGGCATCGCCGCCTCGCACGTGGCCTACGAGTTGCTCTCCGCGATGGCGCTCACTTCCGCCTGACGTGGGCTAGAGGGAGACCCCGCACAGCACCAGGACCCGTTCCTCGGTGAGGTCCGTCATCGCCGCGGTGAGGCCCTCACGTCCCACCCCGGAGCCTTTTGTACCGCCGTACGGCATCTGATCCGCGCGGTAGGACGGCACGTCGCCGATGATCACGCCGCCTCGCCGCCTACCCGCAATTCGGCATGCGCCCGAAAGGCCGTGCTCAGGTCCCGTGTGAAGACGCCGGCTTGCAGCCCGTACGCGCTGTCGTCAATCCGGGCCAGGCCCTCGCCGAGGTCGGCGACCGGCTCGACCAGCAGCACCGGGCCGAAGACCTCTTCGCGGGACAGCCGCACGTCGCGCGGCACGCCGGTCAGGACGGTGGGGGCAAGAGTCGTGCCCTGCCGACCGCCGCCGACGCGGATCTTGGCGCCGGCCGCAACGGCTTCGGCCACCCACACCTGCACGCGGTCGGCAGCTTCGGCGTTGATGAGCGGACCCACCACCGTGTGGGGATCCTCGGGCGCCCCGGTGCCGAGCCGCGCTACGGCGGCCACGATCTCATGCAGCAGAGCGTCGTAGACCGATGCCTCGGCGTAGACCCGCTGCACGGCAACGCACGACTGGCCCGCCTGGTAGGTGGCGAAACGGGCGATCCGCTCGGCCGCCCACCGCAGATCGGTCGGTGAGCACCAGTCCGCGGCCACCAGCACGGCGGCGTTGCCGCCGAGCTCCAACGTCACGTGTTTGCCCGGCACGGCGGCGCGGATCTGCCAGCCAACGGGGCCCGAGCCGGTGAACGACACCACCGGAAGGCGCGGGTCGGCGACCAGCTTTGGCATTGCCGCGTCCGGCACGGTCAGCACCGACCAGGAGCCGGTGGGCAGGTCGGTGCCTGCCAGCAGCTCGGCCAGCACCAACGCTGACAGCGGCGTCTTGGGCGCGGGTTTGAGCACGATCGGCGCGCCGACCGCCAGCGCCGCAGCAACCTTGTGCGCCACCAGGTTCAGCGGGAAGTTGAACGGCGAGATGCCGAGCACCGGCCCGCGCGGGAACCTGCGCACGACGGCCAGCCGACCCTCGGACCCCGGGTCGGTGTCGAGGCGCTGCAGGGCGCCGGACCAGCGGCGTGCCTCCTCGGCCGCCCAACGGAAGGTGGACGCCGCCCGTGTCACCTCCGAGCGCGCCCACATTATCGGTTTGCCGTTCTCCGCCGTGATGAGGTCGGCGAGCTCACCGGCTCGGGCCGTGATGCCGGCGGAGACCTGGGCCAGGGCCGCGGCCCGAGCATGGGCAGGCAGAGCCGCGAGCGGACGGGCCGCCTCGGCAGCGGCTGCGACTGCCCGTTCGACGTCGTCCGGCGCGGCTTCGGCGACGGTTGCGACATGTCGCCCGTCCCACGGGGAGCAGACAGCGAACGAGCGCGATGAATGCTGAGGCTGGCCGGCCACCCAGAACGGCCATGGATCGGTCACGGGGTGCCTCCTCCGCGTGCCGGAGCGGCACGACGCCGGGCGATGCTAGCCACCTCAACGTCCGGAAACACGGGCCATTTTGGAGGGTCAAGCTCACAAAGCTGGCCGTGACGGCCACTCGCGGTGGACGGCCCTGGGGTGCTTGCCTGTGGCCCCAGTCACCATCTGCCGGACCGCCCGCACGTCGAAGGAGACCTATGGCCCAGGGCCTGCACAACTTCGTGGATGGCGCCCGCCTCGAGGCCGCGTCCGGCCGGGCCAGTGATGTGATCAACCCGGCGACCGCGGAGGTCTTCACCACCGCTCCGGTCTCCGGCGCCGAGGATGTCGACATCGCGTGCGCGGCAGCCGCCAGGGCCTTTGAGACCTGGCGCGACACGACGCCGGCTGACCGGCAGCGGGCGCTGCTGCGTATCGCGGATGCCATCGAGGCCCGGGCAGAGGAGTTCGTGCGGGCAGAGTCGGAGAACACCGGCAAGCCGCTGGCGCTCACAGCCAGCGAGGAGCTGCCGCCGATGGTGGACCAGATCCGCTTCTTCGCCGGCGCCGCGCGCGTCTTGGAGGGTCGCTCGGCCGGCGAGTACATGGCGGATATGACCTCCATGATCCGACGAGAACCGATCGGGGTGTGTGCCCAAGTGACCCCCTGGAACTACCCGATGATGATGGCCGTCTGGAAGTGGGCGCCGGCCATCGCTGCGGGCAACACCGTGGTGCTGAAGCCGTCCGACACGACACCGGTGTCGACGCTGCTGATGGCCGAGCTGATGGGCGAGTTCCTGCCGGCCGGCGTCTTCAACGTCATCTGCGGCGATCGGGAGACCGGCCGCCTGTTGGTCGATCACAAGACGCCGCAGATGGTGTCGATCACCGGCTCGGTGCGCGCCGGCATGGAGGTGGCCGCCGGGGCGTCCAAGGACCTCAAACGGGTGCACCTCGAACTAGGTGGCAAGGCGCCGGTCGTGGTATTCGACGATGCCGACATCGAAGCGGCCGCCGAGGCCATCGCCGTCGCAGGCTACTTCAACGCCGGCCAGGACTGCACGGCCGCGACGCGAGTCCTGACCGCGCCAGCGGTACACGATGACTTCGTAGCGGCGCTGGCCGAGCAGGCCCAAAGTGCCGCCAGGACCGGGATGCCCGACGACGAGGACGTGCTGTTCGGTCCCGTCAACAGCGCGGCCCAGCTCGAGCGGGTGCAGGGCTTTCTGTCCCGGCTCCCAGACCACGCCCAGGTACGGGCCGGCGGCTCCCGCTCCGCGGGCGAGCTCACCCGCGGGTTCTTCCACGAGGCAACAGTGGTCAGCGGCCTGCAGCAAGACGACGAGATCGTGCAGAACGAGGTCTTCGGGCCGGTCATCACCGTGCAGCGCTTCACTGACGAGGACGAGGCCGTCCGCTGGGCCAACGGCGTGGAGTATGGCCTCGCGTCGAGTGTCTGGACCCGCGACCACGGTCGTGCGATGCGGATGGCAAAGCGGCTGGACTTCGGCTGCGTCTGGATCAACACCCACATCCCGCTGGTGGCCGAGATGCCGCACGGCGGCTTCAAGCACACCGGCTACGGCAAGGACCTGTCGATGTACGGGCTCGAGGACTACACCCGGATCAAGCACGTCATGACCAACCTCAGGGCCTGACCCTCCCCGTACCGCCCCTGTCCCAGGAGATCTCATGTCCGCACCCATGCCTACGCGCACCCCGCCGACCAGGGTGTCGGCATCCGACCAGGACGCCGCCGACACCGCCCAGCTGGCCGAGCTTGGCTACCACCAGCAGCTGACCCGGGCTCTGGGCTTGTGGCAGAACTTCTCGGTCGGCTTCACCTACCTCTCGCCGCTTGTCGGCGTCTACTCGCTGTTCGCGTTCGGTCTCGCTGCCGGCGGCCCAGCGTTCCTGTGGTCCGTACCGATCGTCGTGCTCGGCCAGAGCCTGGTGCTCCTGGTCTTCGCGGAGGTCTCCTCCCAGTTCCCCTTGGCGGGCGGTATCTACCAGTGGGCCAAGCGGCTGGTGGGTTCGCAGTACGCCTGGCTTGCGGGCTGGATGTACACCTGGGCGCTGCTCGTCACGGTCGCTGCCATCGCGTTCCCGATCTCGACCTACGCCGGACCGCTGTTCGGGTACCGGCCAACGACGGCGACCACCCTGGTGACGGCGGTGGTGGCCATCTTCTTCGCTGGACTGGTCAATCTCGCCGGTGTCCGGCGCCTCGCACTGATCGCCACGATCGGCTTGGTCGCCGAGGTGCTGGGGACGGCCGGCTTGGGGGTTTATCTGTTGGTCTTCGAGCGACACCACGGCCTCAGCGTGCTCGGCAAGACGTTCGAGGCAGGCACTCCCGGCCACTACACGAGCGCCTTCCTAGGCGCGGCTCTGTTCGCCGTGTTCATCTTCTACGGATTCGAGGCCTGCGGCGACATCGCGGAGGAGGTCAAGGACCCCTCCCGCAAAATCCCGCGAGCCATGATCATGACGATGGCGGTGGGGGCATTCGCCACTGTGCTGTTGTCACTCGGCCTGCTGTTGTCCGTGAAGGACATCGGGGCGGTTGTCAGCGGTAAGGACGCCGACCCCATCGGGGGAGTCCTCAATGACGCGCTCGGGTCAACTGGTAAGACGTTCGTCCTGGCTCTCATCGTGATCGGCTTCGTCTCGTGCACCGTCGCGATCCAGGGCGCCACAGCACGCCTTGTTTACAGCTACGCCCGCGATGGCATGATCGTCGGCGCCCGCGCCCTGTCGACACTGCATCCCCGCTTCCACATGCCGATCGGCGCCATCGCGGTGGCGACGGTCATTCCGGCCCTCATCACGCTGCTCCCGTCGGCGACCGTCACCAAGATCATCATCTTCGCTGCGGTCGGCATCTACGTCGGCTTCCAAAGCGTCGTGCTCAGCTCCCTGATCGGTCGGGCACGAGGGTGGCAGCCCGCCGGAGCCTTCACGCTGGGTCGTTGGGGCTGGTTCATCAACATTGCGGCGCTCATCTACGGCGTGGCGGCGATTGTCATCCTCTCCATCAAGGGCGGAGCCGGCACGAGCTTCTTCGACCACTGGCTGGTGCCCCTGTCGGTGGCCATTGTGTTCGCCGCGGGCCTGCTCTATCTGCTGATCCTGCGCCCCAAGGAGAACGTCCGCGACGACGCTCGCTCCAGGAGTGCCCTTGTCCCGACCCGTCCCTAACGCCCCTAACAGCAAGGGAAACTCATGACCACAACCGCTGTTCAGCCCACAGCCGGAGCGGCGGACACCGCCGGTCCAGGTCCGTTGCTCCACCCCTTCGCCAAGCCCGCCGCCGCCGCCTCCTCGTTCACGCGCATCGTGCGGGGCGAGGGCGCCTTGGTGTTCGATGACCGGGGTCGGCGCTACGTCGACGCCATGGCCTCGCTCTGGTACTGCAACGTCGGTCACGGGCGGACCGAGATCGCCCGAGCCGTCGCTGATCAACTCGCCGAGCTCGAGAACTACCACCTGTTCGAGCGCTTCGTGAACCCGCGCGCCCAGGAGCTGGCCGAGCGGCTCGTCGAGTTGGCTCCGGTCCCGGGCAGCCGGGTCTTCCTGACCAGCGGCGGCTCGGAGGCGGTCGACACGGCGCTGAAGCTCAGCCGGGTCGCTCATGCGCAGGCGGGTCACCCCGAGCGCACGATCGTCATCAGCCGTCGCCCCAGCTACCACGGCGTCACCTACGGCGGCATGGCGCTGACGGGACTGCCTTTGAACCGCAAGGATTTTGGCAACGGGATGGCCGATGTCGTCCAGGTCGACAAGGACGACCTGGACGGGGTCCGGCAGGTCTTCGAGGACAATCCCGGGCAGGTCGCGGCCGTGTTCGCGGAGCCGGTGATCGGAGCTGGCGGCGTGTGGCCGCCGGCGCCCGGCTACCTCGAGGGCCTGCGGGCGCTGTGCGACGAGCACGGCGCCCACCTCGTCCTGGACGAAGTGATCTGCGGCTTCGGCCGGCTGGGGTCGATGTTCGCAGGCGCGTACTTTAGGGTCCAGGCTGACCTCACCACCTTCGCCAAGGGCGTCAGCAGCGGCTACATCCCGCTGGGTGGGGTGCTGGTGGGCCCTGCCGTGCACGATGCCCTCAGCGCCGACCCGGCTTTCGTGCTGCGGCACGGATACACCTACTCCGGTCACGCTGCGGCCTGTGCGGCCGGCTTGGTCTGCCTGGACATCACCGAGCGCGAGGGACTAGCTGCCCGCGCGACCGCTGTCGGCGAGCGGCTCGCCACCGGGCTCGGGGGCCTGCGAGACACCGGCCTGCTGACCGATGTCCGCGGTGTGGGTGCGCTGTGGGGCGTCAGCCTGCCGGCGGGGCTCGACCCGGTGGTGGTGCGCGACCGGATGCTGGAGGACGGCGTCGTCGTTCGCCCCATCGCCCCGTCGACGTTGGCGATCTGCCCGCCGCTGGTTATCGAGGACCAGGACGTCGACCTGATCGTGAGCACCATGCAAGCGGCGTTGACATGAGTCGCGCGATGAACCGCCAGCCCCGGGTCGACGGGACAAGCCCGTGAAGGTGGGCATCCCCCGAGAGGTCAAGAACCGGGAGTACCGCGTCGCCATCACCCCGGCCGGAGTGCAGGAGCTGGTCCGGCACGGCCATGAGGTGTCCGTAGAGGCGGGCGCGGGGCTCGGCTCGTCGATCGCCGATGACGACTTCTTGGCGGCTGGCGCCAAGGTGCTGGCCGTCGCGGACGACGTGTGGGCAGGTGCTGAGCTCATTCTCAAGGTCAAAGAACCGGTCGAGGAGGAGTTCCACCGCATGCAGCCGGGCCAGGTGCTGTTCACCTACCTTCACCTGGCGGCCGGGCGCAACTGTGCGAACGCGCTGCTGGAACGGAAGGTGACCGGTCTTGCCTACGAGACCGTCGAGCTGGCCGACCATTCCCTGCCGTTGCTCGCCCCGATGTCGGAAGTGGCCGGTCGCCTGGCGCCCCAGGTCGGGGCCCAAGCGCTGCTGCGCGCTGAGGGTGGTCGCGGGGTGCTCCTTGGTGGCGTCTCCGGGGTGCACGCCGGCAAAGTCGTCGTCATCGGCGCCGGGGTGTCAGGTCTCAACGCCGCCGCGATCGCCCTCGGGATGCAGGCCGAGGTCCTGCTGCTGGACCGCAATGTCGGGCGGCTACGGGAGGTCGACCGCATCTACCAGGGACACATGCAGACGGTGGCGTCGAACACCTACGAAATAGAACGGGCCGTGCTGGACGCCGATCTGGTCATCGGCGCAGTGCTGGTGGCCGGGGCAAAAGCTCCTACCCTGGTATCGAACCACCTGGTGTCCAGAATGAAGCCCGGCAGCGTCCTGGTCGACATCAGCATCGATCAAGGCGGCTGCTTCGAGGACTCCCGGCCGACGACACACGACGACCCGACTTTTCGGGTGCATCAATCCGTCTTCTACTGCGTGGCGAACATGCCGGGCGCCGTCCCGAACACCTCCACCTACGCGCTGACCAACGTCACCCTGCCGTATGTCGTCGAGCTGGCAGACCGCGGATGGCGCGCAGCGCTGAATGCCGACCAAGGACTCGCCAGCGGGCTCAACACCTGGGACGGTCACGTCGTCTACGGCCCCGTCGCCGACGCCCTCGGTCTCGACTGCGTCCCGCTGGACACCGCGCTCACCTCCTGACAGACCGCCCCCGCCACAAGGAGAAACATGACGACAGCACCAGTCAAGGAACCAAAGGTCGGCGGCATCGAGGTGCGCTCGATCGACTACGTGCCGCTCAGCGAGCGGCACGGCAAGCTCTGGCACCTCGGTCCGTTGTGGTTCATGAGCAACGCCCAGATCGCCACCCTGGCGGTCGGTCTCATCAGCATCACCACCGGCGGCAACCTCGTCTGGTCACTCATCTCGATCGTCCTCGGAGCGCTGGTCGGCACCTTCTTCATGGCCTTCCACTCTGCCCAAGGGCCACAGCTCGGTCTACCGCAGATGATTCAGTCGAGGCCGCAGTTCGGCTACGTCGGGGCCCTGCTCATCTGGCTATTCGTCTACGTCCAATACTTTGGCTTCAACATCTTCAACAGCATCCTGGCCGGGCAGGCGCTGCACACCACGGTGCACGGCAGCGACAAGCTGTGGTTCGTCGTGGTCACCGCGGTGGCGTTCGTCGTGGCACTGGTCGGCTACGACCTCATCCACCGTTTTGAGCGCTACCTGGCCTACGGCTTCATCCTGATCTTCGGCGTCTTCACCATCGGGGCCTTGGCCACGCTGCACTTCCCGGCCGGCTCCCTGAGCCTGTCGGACTTCCACTGGACGCCTTTCCTGGCGCAGTTCGGCATCGTTGCGGGCTACCAGATCAGCTGGGCGCCGTACGTGTCGGACTACTCTCGTTACCTGCCGCCGGACGTGACGGTGCGCAAGACGTTCCAGTGGACCTACTGGGGATCCGCCCTCGGGGCCGTTTGGCTGATGAGCCTCGGCACCGTCCTGGCCGCAGCCATCAAGACGGGCGACACGTTCGACGCCGTTCAGGCCATCAACATCGCCGGCGACAAGGTGTCCAGCGGCTTCGGTGCCGTCGTTCTCATCTTCTCGGCCGTAGGACTGATCTCCGTCATGGCCATCAACATGTATGGCGGGTCGTTGACGTTGATCAGCGCGATCGACTCGTTCCGGCCCGTGAAGGCCACTTTGGGAGTCCGTGTTGCGACGATTGCCCTGACGGCGGCGCTTTCGCTGGTGGGAGCGCTGGCCGCGTCCGCCAACTTCCTGGCCAACTTCAACAACTTCTTGCTGCTGATCCTGTACTTCTTCATCCCGTGGACCGCAGTGAACCTGGTGGACTACTTCATCGTGCGCCGCGGGCACTACGCGATCGCCGAGATCTTCAACCCCCACGGCTTGTACGGCCGTTGGGGGTGGCGCGGCATCACGGCATACACGGTCGGCTTCGTGGCGATGATCCCGTTCTTCAGCACCGGGCTGTTCACCGGCTTCATCGCCAAGGCGTTGAACGGCGCCGATATCTCGCTGTTCATCGGACTGCCCGTCGCGGGCATCCTTTACTACCTCTTCGGCCGGTCGATCGACGTCGAGGCCGAGATCGTCATCGAGCGGGCCGAGGCGCAGGAGCTGCTGGCGGCGGGGACCCGGTCCTGAGCAGGACCCCCCGGTGATCGCGGCGGTCGCCCGTCTGGTCCGGGAGCGGCAGGCGTCCTGCGTCGAGCTGGTGGAGCGTTCGGTAAAGCTGATTGAGGCCGGCAACCCCGCACTCGGAGCGGTCGTGGCGTTGCGGGCGGAACAGGCCCTACTCGAGGCTGCCGACCAAGACCGGCGGCTGGCGCAGGGCGAGGTCGTCGGCCCGCTCGCGGGCGTCCCGCTGCTCGTCAAGGACCTCGAAGACGTCGTCGGGATGGTGACGACGCAGGGCTCGCTGGTCTACGCCGACTCGCCGCCGGCGGCCTCGGACGGTTTGATCCCGCGGCGACTGCGGGCCGCCGGCGCCATCGTGGTCGGCAAGACGAACCTGCCCGAGTGCGCGTTTGAGGCTTACACCGCCAACAGGTTGTTCGGAGTGACCCGCAACCCGTGGGACCTGCGCTACTCGCCCGGCGGGTCCAGCGGCGGCTCGGCAGCGGCCCTGTCGGCAGGGATGGTGCCGCTAGCGACCGCGACCGACGGGGGTGGCTCGGCGCGGATCCCGGCAGCCTTCTGCGGTCTCGTGGGCCTCAAACCGACGAACGGCATCGTCGGACGCTCACCCATCCCATCCTGGATGGACCTATCGACAGACGGGCCGATGGGCCATTCTGTCGCTGATCTTCGGCTGCTGCTCGGGCTCACGAAAGGACCGGCGGTCGGTGATCCCAGTGCCCTGCCGCACTGGGCGCCAGGAGCCCCGGGGCGCCTCAGACGGGTCGTTGCGGCTGTGCGGACCTCCGACTGGGGCCCGTTGGACCCCGCGCTGCAGGAAGCCTTTCAATCGGCCGTGCATGTCCTGGAGAGCGAGCTGGGCCTGGCCGTCGAGTGGGTCGAGCCTGGCCGCGTCACTCCGTCGGGCAACGCCGATATCGACTGGTTCACGATCTGCTGCACCGAGCAGGCCCACCAGATCGGCCGAACGGTGCTCGATGAGCGCGCAGAAGACTTCGACCCGGTGCTGCTGGCGCAGATGCAAACCGGGCTACAGACCCCACTCGTGGAGTACGTCAACGCCCGCAGGCGTCGCTTTGAACATGTGCGCCACCTGGACCTGCTGCTGGGTGACGACGGCGTCCTGGTCACTCCGACCCTAGCCATGACCGCCCAGCATGCCGATGGGCGGATGCTTGGAGCACCGACTGCCGGGACCCCCGAAGACGCGCTCAACACCTGCCTGCAGAACATCACCGGCCACCCCGCGGTGTCCGTCCCGGCAGGTGCGTTGCCGGACGGTCTGCCCTTTGGGCTGCAACTGACTGCACCGCGATTCCGGGACGACCTGCTGCTCGATCTGGCGGAGCAGTGGGAGCAGGCTCGCCCGTGGCCATGGTTCGCCCCCGGCTACGAACCGCTCGTCCCGGCGCCCTAGCCCAACTACCCAAGGATACCGCCCGCTTCTGCCGCGGATCGAGCGCGACGAGCCGGCCCGCCTTGCGTGGAGAGCCGCTCCCTGCGGGGTAGATGCCCCGTCGTGCGACGCCGGAGAAGGCGGAGTCGGGGTCACACGCCGGCTCGTCCTCGTGGTCCGTCGTCGTATCGGTGTGGTGGGTGAGGGCGGCTCGGCCGCGGCGGACCTTGGCGATGATGTCGTCAGCAGTGGCTTTCCAGACGAAGGGCTTGGGGTCGTCGTTCCAGTGGGCGGCCCACAGTTGGATGGCGTCTTGAAGGTCGTTGACGCTGGTGAATACGCCGCGGCGTAGCCGCCGGTCGGTGAGTTCTTTGAACCAACGCTCGATCAGGTTGCTCCATGAGCTCGACGTCGGGGTGAAGTGCAGGTGAGCGGCGTCGGTCCTTGTGCGCCAGCCACTTGGTGATCTCCGGCGCCTGGTGCGCCGAGAGGTTGTCGAGCACGACATGCACGGCCAGGCCGTCCGGGACGGTCGCGTCGATCTGCTCAAAGAACCGCAGCACGTCCTTGGCGGTGTGGCCCTTCTGGCAGTGCGTCAGGACCTGGCCAGTGGCGACGTTCATCGCGCGAACAAGTCGGTCGTGCCATTGCGTTTGTCGTCATGGGTCATCGTGCCGGCCCGCCCCGACACCATCGGCAGGCTCGGTTGGGTTCGGTCCATCGCCTGACACTGGGTCTTCTCATCAAAGCTGAACACCACCGCCCGCTTGGGTGGGTTCATGTACAGCCCGACGACATCGACGAGCTTGGCCTCGAAGTTCGGATCGTCGGAGATCTTGAAGCTGGCGACCTTCCCCGGCTTGAGGCTGTGCTCGGCCCACACCTTGGCGATGGTGTCCTTGCCCAGCCCGAACCGCTTCGCCAGTAAGCGAGTCATCCAGTGCGTCCCGCCGTCACCAGGCTTGTCCTGGCAAGTCACCCGGTCGCTCTCACTAGCTTCACGGCCTGCTCCCGGAACCCAGGACGATCGACCTCGGACTTCCCTGTAGTCATAGCGCCGCAACGGAGTGCGCAGCCGCCGACCCGGAGGAGTTCACCAGCGGCAGGTGGCATGCGGTGAAGCGGCGAGGTGCCACTTCGCGCAGGGCTGGCCGCTCGGTGCGGCAGCGGTCCACTACGTAGGGGCAGCGAGGATGGAACGGGCAGCCCGCAGGCTTGTCGACGGGATTGGGGACGTCGCCCGTCAGGACGATTCGCTCGCGCGGCAGGTCTTCGGTCCCGTCATCGATTTCCGGGGCCGCAGACAGCAGGGCCTCGGTGTAGGGGTGGGCGGGCGCGTCGTAGAGCGGATCTGCGTCGGCTACCTCCACGACCTCGCCGAGGTACATGACGGCGATGCGGTTCGAGACGTGTCGGACGACACCAAGGTCGTGGGCGATGAAGACGTACGTCAGTCCGAGGTCGTCCTGTAGGTCGGCGAACAGGTTGAGCACCTGTGCCTGGATCGACACGTCCAGGGCTGACACTGGTTCGTCGGCGACGATGAGCTGGGGGTTCATCGCCAGGGCGCGGGCGATGCCCACCCGCTGCCGTTGGCCGCCGGAGAACTCGTGGGGGTAGCGGTCGTGGTGTGACGCAGACAGGCCGACTATTTCCAGCAGCTCCGAGACCCGGTCACGAACGGCGGCGGGTGTCCCGAATTTGTGGATCTGCAGGGGCTCGGCGATGACGTCCCCGACGCGGCGCCGTGGGTTGAGCGAGGCGTATGGGTCTTGGAAGACCAGCTGGAGGTTCCGGCGCACCGGCCTCAGCTGCCGTCGGGACAGGGAGGTGAGTTCTTGCCCGGCGAACTCGACGGTCCCGCTGGTCAGGTTGGTCAGGCGCACCAGGCAGCGTCCCAGTGTTGACTTGCCGCATCCGGATTCCCCGACCACCCCCAGGGTCTCGCCGCGGCGCACCTCTAGCGAGACACCGTCTACAGCGTGGACCACGGGCTTGTCCCCGAGCTTGGGGAGCAGGCCGCCCCGGACCGGGAAGTGCTTCACAACGTCGGTTGCCCTTAGCAGGACCTCGCCGCGCTCGACTTCGATCACACCTCGGCCTCGGTCTGCTCTGGTTGGGGCAGCAGGACCTGTCCGGGGTCGCCGATGGCGATGGCGGCGGCGGTTAGGGATAGCCGTAGCTCCTGGCGGTGGTGTGGCGGAAGCCAGCAGGCGTCGGCGTGGCTCCCGCCGACGAGCGGTGGCTGTTCCGCGCAGCGGTCGTGCCGGTGGCGGCATCGCGGCGCGAATGGGCATCCGCTGGGGGCTGTGGACGCCGACGCTGGAGAGCCTGGGATTGCTGGCAGGCGCCGCAGCCGGGGTGCGCGGGCGCGGGGTACCGACCCGAGCAGCCCCCACGTGTATGGGTGGCGGGGACGGTGAAACACCTCTGTCTTGGGTCCTTGCTCTGCCGCGCGCCCGGCGTACATCACCAGGACGCGGTCGGCGAGTTGCGACACCACGCCCATGTCGTGGGTGATGAGGATGATCGAGGAGCCGTGGTCGCGGCGCAGCCGTCGCAGTAGGTCCAGGATCTGGGCCTGCGTCGTGACGTCCAGCGCGGTGGTGGGTTCGTCGGCGATGAGCAGCGCCGGGTTGTTGGCGAGCCCCATCGCGATCACCGCACGCTGTCGCATGCCGCCGGAGAACTGGTGCGGGTAGTCATCGATCCGGCGCGCGGGGTCCGGGATGCCGACCTCCTCGAGCAGTTCCACCGCACGGTTTCGTGCCTGGGCTTTGGAGATGCGGGTGTGCGCGCCCAGCGCCTCAGCGAGGTGCCAGCCCACCGTGTAGACCGGTGTCAGGGAGGTCATCGGGTCCTGGAAGATCATGCTGATGTCGCGGCCGCGGAGCTCCCTGAGTTCCCGGTCACCCATCGTAACCAGGTCCCGGCCTCGGAAGATGGCCTGGCCGCTGACGGTGCAGTTCGGGTCTCGGATCAGCTTGAGGATGCTCATCATCGACACGCTCTTGCCCGACCCGGACTCCCCCACGACGCCCAGCACCTCCCCGGGAGCCACAGCAAAGGACAGCCCGTCGACGGCTCGGGCCTCGCCTCTTCGGCTCCGGAACGTCACCCGCAGGTCGTGTACCTCCAGCAGGGGTTCAGACATGCCGCACCCTGGGGTCAAGCAATGCGTAGAGCACGTCCACAACGGCGTTGGCGAGCACGACGAAGAACGCCGCGTAGAGCACCGTTCCGAGGATGACCGGAAGGTCGAGGTTCTGCAGCGCCTCATAGGTCAGCCGGCCGACGCCGGGCAACCCGAAGACAACCTCGGTGAGCAGCGCGGACCCCCCCACTAGAGCTCCGAAGTCCAGCCCGAACAGGGACACGACCGGAATAAGCGAGCAGCGCAAGGCGTGACGCACCAGGATGCGACGCTCCGAGACACCTTTAGCCCGGGCGGTGCGCACGTAGTCCTCATCGAACGCGGAGAGCATCTCCGAGCGCAGCACTCTTGCGTAGATCCCGGCGTAGAGCGCAGCCAGGGTAAGCCAAGGGAACAGTAGGTGCAGGGCCCACTGCGCCGGCGAGTCGGTGAGGCGGGTGTAGCCCAGCGCGGGGACCCACGAGAAGACGCTGCCGTGCAGCCGGCTCTGGGTCAGCAGGTTCGCCACCTCGCCGAGCCAATACACCGGCATCGAGACGCCGACAACGCCGAGCAGGACGATGATCGGGTCCACAGCGCGGCCTCGCCAAGCCGCTGCAGCCGTTCCCATGGCGACCCCGACAACCATCCAGATGAGCGCCGCCCCGATGACCAGGGACAAGGTGATGGGGATCGCCTGAGTGATCTGTGGGATCACCTTGACGCCACGGTTGATGTAGGACGTGAGGTCCCGGTCGATGAACAGGTGCCGCATCATGAGTACATACCGGATGGGTAGGGGGCGGTCCAGCCCGAACTCGTGACGTACCTGTTCCAGCGTGGCCTGGTCGGCGTTGCGCCCGGCGATGCGGGCTGCCGGGTCGACTCCGGGTGTGGCGAAGAAAATGAGGAAGACCAACACGCTGATCGAGAACAGCACCAGCAGCGCGGCGGTGGACCGCTTGAGGATGAAGCTGAGCATCAGGCGGCTCCGCGCAGCCGGGCCCGCGGGTCGAGCGCCTCGCGCACGCCGTCACCGAAAAGGTTCAGCACGACGGCGGTGACAGCGATGGCTATCCCAGGCGCGAGAGTCACTGCCGGCCGGGTGTAGAGCAGGCCCAGCCCGTCGTTGATGATCGTGCCCCAGCTCGCCTGCGGCGGTTGCACTCCGACCGACAGGAACGACAGCGCAGACTCGGTCAACATGCTCAGCGCCGTCATCAGCGGCAGGAAGACCGCGACGGTCGGCAGCACGTTGGGAAGGACGTCGCGGCGCATGATGCTCAGGTCAGAGGCGCCGACTCCGACGGCGGCGGCGACGAATTCCTTCTCCTTCAGGCTCAGCACCTGCCCTCGCAGGGGACGGGCCACGTACGGCACGTAGACGACGGCGATGATCAAAACTGGCAGCCACAGGCTGCCTGCTCCGATGTGGACTGGCCCTAGTCTGATGCCGCTGGTGAGTAGGACGACGGACAGGCAGATGGCGAGCAGGTACACCGGGAAAGCCCAGACGACGTCCAGCATCCGGGCCAGGATGGAGTCCACGACCCCGCCGAAATAGCCGGCCAGGACTCCGGTCACTGCCGCCAGCGCGCAGCACAGCAGCGCCGAGGCGACTCCGATGAGCAGGCTGTTGCGGCCCCCGTACAGCAGTCGGGCCATGACGTCACGGCCCTGGTTGTCGGCGCCCAGGAAGTAGTGGCGCGGGTCGTAGGTAGGTCCGATGGGGGTGACGCCGAGGCCGAGGCCGGTGCTGCTGGGACGCAGCACCGGCACGGTCGCGCCGTTGATAACGGTGCTGCCTGACACGTTCGAGGTGAAGGGGTCGGTGTGCGCGATGTGCTTGGCGTAGAAAGGCGCGAGTAGGCACGCGAGCACGACCAGGACCAGGACGACCGCGGCGGCCATAGCGGCCCGGTTGTGGCGCAGTTGCGCCCAGGCCCGGCGCCAGGGCCCCTCCGACGGTGCAGCCTCGGCCGCGCCTCCGGTGGAGGTGCGGCCCAGACCCAGGCTCAGCTCGACCATAGCTGGCTCACTGCGTCCAGAGCTGGCTGACGAGCATGTAGAACTGCTTGCTGAACTGGTAGTTCCCGACCCGCTTGCCCAAAAAGTCGATGAGCTTGGGTGTGAACAGTGGCGCGACCGGTGCCTGCGTCATGACCGCCTTGTCGACCTGCGCCCACTTGGTGTTCGCCGCGTCTAGGCTTGTGCGTTCGGTGACCAGCGCGTCCTTCATCTGCGCGTCGATTGTCTTGTCGCAGAAGCCGGCGATGTTGATGCTCGAGTCGCTTCCGGGCACGAACGACGCGCAGGACTCCAGGACGTTCAAAAAGTCCGAGGCTGCCGGGTAGTCCTGGTACCAGGACGTCAGGCTGATCTGCACCTTGTTCTTGGTGTTCTGGATGTAGGTGAACTGGATGTTGCCTGAGATCGGCTTCAGCGTAACCTTGTAGCCCAGCGAGCTCAGCAGGCTTTGTAGGTACTCCCCGATGGACTTGTTGACCTCGTCATCGGAGACAACAATTCCGACGGCCTGCCCTGCGGTGCCCGACTCCTGCACCAGCTGCTTGGCTTTGTCGAGGTCGGCCGCTGACCAGGTCGTTCCGCCGCCCTTGGTGTACTGGCAGTCATCGACGTGGCCCGGGAACGCCGGTGGCAAAAAGGTGCAGACCGGCTGCGCGAGGTTGGTCCCGCCGTACAGCTTCACAGCGGCGTTCCGGTCCACCGCGATGTTCACCGCCTGACGAACCTTGACGTTGTTAAACGGCGCCAGGTGGGTGTTCATCGCCAGGTACCAGAAGGCAGTGAGCGGGTTAACGTGCGCCTGTGCGCTGTACTTCGTCCCGATCTCGTTGAGACGGTCCGCGGGCGGCGGATCGAACAGCCAGTCGGCCTGACCGTTCTCCACAGCCGTGACTGCCGCCTCAACCGTCAGTCCGAAGCTCTCGACGATGCTGTCGGAGTAGCCCTGCGGCTGCGCTTCGTGCGACCACTCCTTGAAGGAGGGATTGCGAACCAATGTCAAGGCCCGGTTGGGGTCGTAGGAGGCGGCCATGTACGGCCCGGTGGTTGGGATCGGCTGGTTGCCGGCGTCCTTGGCCGGCGCGCTTGCCGGCAGGATGGCGGCATGTGGAACAGACAGCTTGTAGGAGAACTCCGGGTCGGCATCGTTGAGGTGAATGACGATCTGATTGGTCGCCGGGTCCACGACCACACCCTTGGACAGGTCGCAGCTGGTCGGCGTTTTCAGGCACGCGTCCGCGCCGACGATGCCGTTGTAGAAGGTGCCCGCCGTCGGACTGGAGACGGTGAAGATCCGCTTGAACGACGCGGCGACGTCTTGGACCGTGACGTCCTTGCCGTCGGAGAACTTCACGCCCTTGCGCAGCGTGAAGGTGTAGGTCTTGCCCCCGTCAGTGATCGTCGGCAGCTTCTCAGCCAGGTCCGCCACGACAGTGAACGATTCCTGGCCGTTCACTTTCTTGAACGCCAACAACCCGTCGTACATCGCCTGGTAGAGCTGCCAATACTGCAGCGTGTAGTTGACCTTCGGGTCAAGCGTCCCGCCCGCGGACTTGGCCAGCAGCTTCAAGGTTCCGCCCTTGTGCTGCGCCTGAAAGCCGGCGGATGCTCCCGACGCCGTGCCGCCCGCGGTCGGGTTCTTGGCGCCGCTACCTCCGCAGGCCGCCACGCCCAGGGCCAGTAACGCCACAGCAGTGGACAGGTGGGGTGAGCGCCGTGTCATGGTAGAGCCCTTCGTTGGGTGGTCAGGCGACGTACGCGGTCGGGGCAGGTGCATCCTGGGCGTCAAGGAAGGCACCCACTACCTGCAGATATCGCTCCTCCTCCTCCACCTGTGGTAGGTGGCTGGAGTTCTCGAACACCTCCCAGCGGACATCCGGGATGCGGTCGGCGAAGGGTTGAACGCAGGCCGGTGTCGCCTCATCGAAGCGCCCGTTGATGAGCAGGGTCGGGGCGGTGACCTGACCGAGGCGCTCGATGACGGTCCAGTCCTTCATGGTCCCGATGACGTGGAACTCGCTCGGCCCGTTCATGGTGTGGTACACGGTCGGGTCCTTCGCCAGCGCGTCGAAGCTCGCGACGACCTCGGCCGGATTCGGAACCACCCGGCAGACATGCTTGTCGTAGAAGACCTTCTCCGCCTTCAGGTACTCCGAAGAGTCGGTCGTGCCGGCCTGCTCGTGCCGCAGCAGCGTCGCCTGCACATCAGGCGGCAGCTCAGCCCGGAGCCGGTTGGCCTCCGACAACCACAAGCCCATCGACGCGGGTGAGTTCGCGATGACCAGCGCACGAAGGCCCGCAGGCCGACGCACGGCGTGCTCCGCCGCCAGCATCCCTCCCCACGACTGGCCCAGCACGTCGTACGACTCGCCGATCCCGAGCCCACCGAGCAGGTTGTCCAACTCGTCCAAGAACAACTGCACTTCCCAGAAGTCCGCGCCTCTGCCGGGCAGATGTGTCGAACGGCCGCAGCCGATCTGGTCATAGTGCACGACAGGGCGCCCCTGCTCCGCCAGGCGCGCGATGCGCAGCGTGTAGTCGTGCGGCACCCCCGGGCCACCATGCAGCACCACCAGCGGCGCTTTCCCGGCAGCCACCGACTGTTGGAGGTTCCCGGTGATGCGATACCAGGTCTGGTAGCCGCGAAAGTCCACCACGCCTTCGCAGGTGGCTTCGGGGATCGACAACGTGCGCCTCCTACAGGACCAGGCCAGGCAGCTGGTCGGGGGGACAGTCGCACCTCAATGGTCTCCTGGGAAGGCCTTTCGTGTAACAAGCTGGTTTCGGCAGCTGAATGTGGGGCTGGCATGGTGCACCCTGCGCCGATGACGTCCCCGAGCCGCCAACAGACACCTGTCCACAGGCCTGGCGGGCTGGCGCCGCTGATCGTGCCGACGGCAGTCGGTGAGGTGACCGACCGGTTGCTGACGGCTCTGGCGCTCGGTGAATTCGTGCCAGGTCAGCGGCTACCTGCCGAACGGGAAATGGCCCGCCTGTTGAGCGTCAGCCGCAATACCGTGCACGAAGCGCTCGGAAGGCTGCGCGTCGCCGGCGTCATCGAAGTGCGCCGCGGACGGGCGGGCGGCTCCTTCGTTCTGGACAGCTGGAACGCCTTCTCCGCCGAGGCCGTGGGAAGGACGCTGATCCCTCGCCGTCCAGAGCTGGAACAACTGTGTGACCTGCGCTGCCGCTTCGAAGAGGCGGTGGCCAGGACCGCCGCTGAACGCTGCACCGCCGGCCAAGCGCAGGAGCTGAACAGCCTCTTGCGCGCATTCCGGGAGGCCGGCACACCGGAGCAGGAGCACGCTGCTGACATCGCCATGCACGAAGCCGTCCTTCGGGCCACCCACAACCCGCAGATGGCTGAACTGAGCCGCGACCTTCTAGCTCGGGTCGCTCTCGGCCTACCGATCGAGCCATATGACCCGAATGTCTTCCAACGCGCCCTCACCGAGCACACCGCGTTGATCAGCGCAGTCATCGACGGCAGACCCGAGGAGGCCGGCCTCGCCGCACGCCAGCACTTCTCCATGTCCGCCAGGCTGCTACGAGCGGTCATGCACCGCGGTGCGAACGCACATCCAGGCTGAACCCAGTCATCACGGCACTGGCGCTCACGGCGCGACAGCGACTTGCCTCACGCTGGCACGCACCAAGGTCGGTGGCCGCTTACGGCTCCGACCGTCGCCACGGCACGCACCGACCTGGGTGGGGGTTGCTGAGCTTCACCTAGGCGTCGACTGTCTCGGCGAGCTTGACAAGGCACTTGCTCAACCTTCTACAACCAATAGCTGCCTGATTGGAGGGTTGTGGATCGGCTGCGCAAGGCCGTCCAGTCTGGGGCCAGCTACGCCTTTGACGTGCTGGAACGCCTGGTAGCGCAACCCAGCACCGTCGGCCAAGAGGCTGGCGCTCAGGAGGTGCTGGCCCAGGACGGAATCTGTCAAGCCGGGTGAGACACGTGGTGTGTATGCGCTCTGTGCGGCCTCCTCGATGGGCTGGTTGATCCACGCGATCGTCGGGAGCTTCGGTGGTTGTGGTCGTCGGGTGAACCGGGTGGG
>JAABUT010002130.1_pt1 | contig 20031 bp, 21 predicted proteins | sample 5559281 | NCBI WGS metagenome assembly JAABUT01 (sample SAMN10711880, study PRJNA513359) | rock metagenome | isolation source: Antarctica rocks | place: Antarctica: Victoria Land, Ricker Hills nord | collected 2016-01-04
ATCGGACCCCGCACGAAAGTTCTTTCGGGGCTCGCAGCCACGACGTCGGACGCCCCAGATCAGCTCCCCGCGCCGGCCCGGGCAAACCGCGCCTCCCCAGACGCCCGCTTCACACCAGCTACCTAGATGCCCTGTGGGTCCTGTTGACCATGACTCTGCTCGTCCTGGCCGTGGTCTACCTCATTGAGCGCGTGTAGCCCGGCCGTAACCACGAAGCGTTCCTCACGCGGCGATACTGGCTGCTTGACCCAGGTCCGCCCCCTCCACGGCGCAGCCGACGACCTCACCGGGGAGCTGTCGATAGCGGGGGCTCATTGTGCACGTGCAGCCGAACGGGCCATCTTCTGTCTGGGCCTTGTTCTTGGGAGCTTGGCGGACGGCGCTGACCTCGATGGTGGTGGTAACCGAGGGATCATGGAGGATCTCGACCATTTGAGGGGCTGCTCGACGCTGCTTCGGTGAGTGCCGGTTGGGTCAAGTTCGGCACGATCAAGGATCGAGGCTTCAGGTGATGTGTACGGGGGTGCCGAGGGGCAGCAGTTTGGCCAGGGTGGTGATGTCGGTGTTGCTGAGCCGGATGCAGCCGTGGCTGACGGAGTGTCCGATGCTTGCGGCGTCTGCGGTGCCGTGCAGCCCGATCTGGCCAGGACCGCCACCGAAGCTGGTGAGCACGTCGGAGAACGCCGACAGGCCGTAGGCGTAGGGCCCGTAGCCGGAGTTGGTGGGCGCTAGGAGCTCTGTGAGGTAGAACCGGCCCAGCGGAGTTGGGGTACCACCGGTCCCGGTCGCTGCGGGGTAGGTGTGCAGCAGCTGATTGTCCCGGTAGAGCCGGAGCTGATGGGCTGCGGTCGAGATCTCGAGGCGGTACGGGATCGGGGCTTGGGCGACGTCGATGGTGCGTACCCAGCCGGTACTGCCGTTGGGGCGCACCGGGAGAAAGACCTGCAGCCAGTCCCCGTCCTGCCGCTTCCGCAGGAACGTCAGTGGCGCCCCCGAGGGCTGAGGGTTGGTGAAAGTCTGGGTGACCGGGCCGCCGGGGCCGCTGTGCACCCCGATCCGCGAGTCAAGAGCGGTGACCGCCTCCGCCATCGACACCTCACCCGGGCTGGGAGCCGGACCCAGGGTCGTGGGGCCGGGCGAGGTAGCCGAGGTAGATGCCGTAGGTGCGGTCGGTGTGGTCCTGACCGGGGGCGCAGCGCTGTTGGTGTCGCTTGCGCCTGTTCCGCAGCCGGTGAGCACGCTCACCACGACCACAACGGCGAGGAGCGCTGCCAACGGTCCTCGTGGACCGGTTCTCAGCGCTGGTGCTGAAGGGGGCCGCCAGGTGATGGCGACCTCCCTCACAATGTTGCGATTGCACACGAGTGGAGCTCGGTGGTATTAGCCGGTGAACGCCGCCGCACCGGACACCGCGGTCGCGACCCGCGCCGGGGCGACACCGGACATCGAAGGGGCCCGCTGCTGCAGCGAGCTCACCCGGTTGGAAACGCCGGAAGCGGATCCCTTGCTCACAATCCTGACTGGCACCACCGGCGCCACCGGCGCAGCAGGCATGCCGTTCATGATCCCAGGGGTCTGGGCGAGGGTGTCCCGCGCCATCGCGGCCTCACCAGTGGCGTTGGGGTGCACCGGGAAGGCGTTGACCGGAGCCACCGCAGGCTCCAACCAGCGCTTCAGGAGCGGCTGGCAGGCGTCGTGACCGGCAGAGGCGGTGAAGGTGTCGATGTACCGGGCGCCGGTGGCGGCCGCGGCCCGCCGCACCGCGTCGTTGAGTACTACCTGCTCGTTGACCAACCAGGGCACGTCACCCATCGAGATCGGCATCGCCGGGTAGCACGTCGGCACGCCGATGTTCGGCAGGATCTGCGGGTACCCCAGGATCAGCACGGTCGCGCGCGGCGCCTTTGCGCGCACCGCGGACAGCGCCCGGACTAGGTGCGGGTAGGTCTGGGTCCTGATCAAGTCCGTGAACGTCGAGCCGAACTTGGTCTTACACGGGTGCCCGTATATCTTGCCGGCGTCCACCTTCACGCAGCCGAAGAAGGAATTGACGAAGACTCCTTCGTCGTTTCCGCCGATGGTCATGGTCACCAGCCGGGTGCCCGCGCCGACCGCGTTCAGCTGCGGCGCAACACCGGATGCCTGCGAGGAAAAGAAGTCCGAGGTCGTCGCCCCGCTGCACGTCACGTCGGTGAACCGAGCCGGGTGCGTGCGGGCCGCGATGTCATGGGCGTAGTTCAGCTGAGAACGACTACAGGTTGCCGGGGCGCCTACGACCTGCGGCGCGACCCCGGCCGCTGAGGAGTAACTGTCACCGAGCGCGACATACGGCGACGTCGTGATCGAGGCCACCGCGGCCGGGGTGCCGTTGGCGGCGGCCGGCAGGGCCGCGGTCACGACACCGGTACCAGCCAAGGCAGCACTAGCGAGCAGAGCAACGAAGCGGCGCATGGCATCTCCAGGCAACGAGGCCGGCACTGCAGACCGGCGGAAGCGAATGTGGGGCACCGTACAGCCGCTCAGGAGCCACAAACAAGATCATCCGTTTCAGCTGCTGGCACGTGCGACATCACGACTCCCTCGGCACAGGACAGATCGCTGGGAAGCGGCGTGCACCAAGGGGTCCAAAGCAAGGACAGCGAAGCCCCATAGAACTGCACTCACCGCCGGCACCTCGCCCACCAGGTCGGTCAGGAAGGCCCGGAAGTCCTTGCGCATCTGGGCCACCGAGACCGTGGTCCCGGCCAGCAGGCTCAAGAGCTCCTCCAGCTCCCACTGCGCAGTGAGCCCGTGCCGGGCGAAGTAGATGGCGAGGCTGTGCAGCGCGTACTCGTCCTCCCAGTCCAACAGCGCGTACCCGGCCAGCTGCCACAGCTCGTGCGGCTTGGGACGCCCCGGCTTGGAGACCTTGATGTCCAGGAGGCAGCCGCTCGCGATGAGGTCAGTGTCCGCCCCGCCCACGTAGTCGCTCCCGGCGAAGGTCGGGTTGAGACGCAGCGCGGCCGCCGGCAGGTCAGAGTCTCATTCATCGCGACCGACACGCGCTCCGGCATCGCCATCGCCCTGCACAGCAGCATCGATCGTCTGGTACCTCTTACTCACGGTGGTCCCCTTCTTGAAGTGGTGTCTTGGTCGACGCCCAACTCCTACCGCGAGGCAGGAGGGGGATGGATCAGGTTGACCCGCAGCAGCACGCCGGGTTGCTGAACCAGGTCGGGGTGGACCCGCAGCAGTTGCAGAACGGCGGGTACCAGCAACATCTGGACGCCCAGCAGCAGCCTGGCTTCAACGGTTACCAGCAGGGCCAGGACTACGGCCAGCAGCAGCCCAGCTTCGGCGGCGGCGAGTCCCGCCAAGGCGGCGACGGCCAGCAGCAGGGTGGTGGCCAGGGCGGTTATGACCAGCAGCAGCAGGGTGGCCAGGGCGGCCTGGGTGGCTATGACCAGCAGCAGCGGGGTGAGCAGCGGTAGGTGAGGGGCCCTGCTTGGCTTGACTGACACGCGGCAGACCGTGTGCTTTGGGCTGGCTCATCAGATTCCGTTGGCAACCGGTGCGTGTAGTTGCTCGGTGGCCCTCAGGTTGACCGGTCACACGTCGTGGACCGGTGCCGGGTCGGCAGGGTGGGGGGGTCAGCCCACCAGCGACGCGAGGGCGATGCCGGCCGGGACGAGCAACCCGGCTCCGATTGCCAGCCCGGCCAGAAACGCCCGCCCGCGTTGGGCTCGGGCCAGCACGAGCACGGCAGCCAGTGTGATCGTCGGCGCCACCCCGTACAAGGCCAGGGCTAGGCACACCCGGAACCCGGTCTCGTTCAACGTCTGCACGGCCAGGGACGCCCCAACAGCGATGATCGCCCCAGCCAGTGTCGGGACCAGCAGCAGCGCCGTCAGCAACCCCCAGCCCAACCGGCGCCCGGGCCGGCCCCGGACCCGGCGCACGCGCACAGCGCCCGCCAGCCCCCCGGGTCTCGCCGCACCGGGCCTCACCCGGGTAGGAGCCCGGAAAGAGCGCGGCGGCTTGACTGAACTCAACGGTGCCTACCAGAGACGCGAGGGACTGGCGAAGTTCGCCGGCGCCTCGAGCTATGCCCCGCCTGGAGATCATGTAGGCCCTGCCCTGCGGCCTGGGTGGCGCGTCCACTGCCCGGATGCTGGTGGGGTGTGGACGAGGTGTTGTACCTGGCTGTCACCGGTGCTGGTCACCTGCGATCGGGACTGCTACTTTCCCGGGCGCTGCCGGTCACCGGCTGCTACTGGGGCCGTCACGCCGAATCCTGCCCAGGACGCCCAGTGCCGACGAACACGACCGGGCAGGTCCGGGGGAACCATCGTTTGTGGAGAACCGGCCGCTGGCCGGGTCTTCTTGGGGTGAAGTCAACCGTGGTGTTGCGGTTGGCCGGGTCAGTCTCTGCGCCCGAACCCGACAGCTCACCTCGTAGGCGTGCAGAGGAGCCCGCCTTGCCCACCCACGCCCGAGCCAAGCACGCCCCGAAGCACGCCCGACCCAGCCGCGCAGCTGGCCGCCTGATGGTGCTGACCACCGGCGGCGCGGCCGCCGCAGTCGGAGGTGTGCTGTCCGCGCCGCCGGCGCACGCCTCCACCCAGGGCGACCAGGTGGTGTCGGTCGCCAGCCGCTACGTCGGTGACCCTTACCTGTGGGGCGGGACCAGCCCGGCCGGTTTTGACTGCTCCGGCTACGTGCAATACGTCTTCCACCAGGTTGGGGTGCAGCTGCCCCGGACGACCAACGAGCAGTACGCCGCGGTGCCGCACCTCAGCGCCGACCAGAAACAGCCCGGGGACATCATCTTCCTGCCCGATAGCAGCGGCAGCATCTACCACGAGGGGATCTACGCCGGCCAGAACTCCTGGTGGGTGTCCTCCCACACCGGCACCGTGGTGTCGTTGCAGACCATCTGGACCAGCAACTACCTGATCGGCCGGCCTACCGCTGCGGGGGCGGTGGCTGCGGGCGGTGCCCCTGGCAGCGCTCAGCCGGTGTTGCAGCTGGGTTCCACCGGGCCAGCGGTGGTGGTGCTGCAACGCCGGATCGGTGCGGCGCCGGACGGGGACTTCGGTCCGCTCACCCGCCAGGCAGTCCTGACCGCGCAACGCGTCCACGGGCTGAACCCCGACGGCGTCGTGGGACCGCTGACCCGGGCAGCCCTGGGCCTTTAACCAAAGACCGCGAGGCAGTTGTCGGCTGGCGAACCGCCGACGCAGGGCTCCCGACGCCCGTGACTTTCTCGGTGGGAGCTGCTGACAGCGCGGCTGCGGGGGCGGCACACTCATCAGGTGCCGCTACCGCCGCCTGCTGCGGCCAGCCCAGGGTCGTCGGCGTCCGACCCCGACGCCGCGGTGCTGCGCGCCGTGGGTGCCCAGCTCACCCGGGAATGCCCGCATCTAGCAGAAGCCTTCACGATCGGGCCGGCGCTGGCGGCGGGCTGCACCGGGTCGCGCGCCAAACGACTTGGCAGGCGGTTGTCGCTGACCGCCCTGGGTCTGTTCGTGCTCTACCTCGCCACCAACAGCGCCCTAGCCGCACTGGGCGTCGCCGGCACTTTGGTGCCCGGCTGCCTACTCACCAGCTGCGAGCGCAGCCAACTAATCGAACTCGAGCGACGAGCACTGGGCTGGCGGCTGATGCAACCGTGGTGAACAAGGGGTGTGAGCAGCAACGGCGCAGGATCCTCCGCTAAGGCGGCTGTGTGGGGGGTCTGATCAGTCGTCGGCGGTGCGTGGGTCGCGGAGCGGACGCAGCTCGTCTGCGGGGTTGTCGGGGTTGATGAAGTGGTAGCGGCCGAGCAGGTTGGTGTGGTCGTGAACGAGCGGGGAGAGCCGCAGGCGCGCCGGGCACCGCGCCCTCCCGGGGCCGGTCCCCGCCGGCCGGTAGCCTGGGCTCGGTCCCACCCGCGAGATTGAGACGAGCGCGTGACCAGCCTTGCACGAGCCCGGTCGAGTCGGGACGGGACGCGCCGGCCGCCGGCCGGCGGTTCGTCTCTCGCTCGTGGACTCCTGCGGGAGGCCCGTCCTAAGCAGTGGTTGAAGAACGTCCTGTTGCTCGCGGCGCCGGGGGCTGCCGGTGCGCTGGGCCAGGGCCGGGTGCTCGTCGACGTCCTACTCGGCATCCTGGCGTTCTGCTTCACGGCGAGCGGCGTCTACTACCTCAACGACGTCAGGGACGTCAGAGACGACCGGGTGCACCCGGTGAAGCGCCACCGCCCGGTGGCAGCCGGCATCGTTGGGGTGCCGACGGCCGTTGCCGTCGGCGTCGTGCTGTTGGTGACCGGCGCGGGCGTCGCCGCGCTGGTCGACTGGCAGCTGCTGGCGGTGCTGCTCGTCTATGCCGTCGGCACCACCTGCTATTCACTGCGGCTCAAGCACGTCCCGGTCGTCGACCTCGTGCTCGTCGCCAGCGGCTTCCTGGAGCGGGCGATCGCCGGTGGCCTGGCTGCACGGGTACCGCTCTCGCCGCTGTTCCTGCTCGTCGCGGCGTTCGGCTCGCTGTTCATGGTGGCGGGCAAGCGACACGGTGAGTTCATGGAGATGGGACAGGAGCGCGCGAGCGCGCGTCCCTCCCTCGCGGCCTACTCCGATGCCTACCTGCGCTACGTCTGGGGGATCGCCTCCGCGGTGACGATGGTGGGCTACAGCCTCTGGGCCTTCCAGCTCTCACAGGACCAGGCCGGGCCGATCTGGTTTGAGTTGAGCGTCGCACCGTTCGTGGTGGCATTGCTGCGCTACGCCTATCTGGTGGAGCGGGGCCAGGGCGGCGAGCCGGAGGAGCTCGTCCTGGGGGACCGGCAGCTGCAGCTGTTCGGCCTGGTGTGGCTGCTGCTGTTCGCGGCCGGTGTCTACTTTGACTGACGCGAACAGCGAGCAGGTCTTGCTTACCGGCTGGGGTGGGACGGTCCCCACCCGCGGGCGGCTGCTGCACCCGTCCGGCGCCGACGACGTCCAAGCTGCCTTGCTGGCCGGCGGCAAGCGCGGTGTGCTGCCGCGCGGGCTGGGCCGCAGCTACGGGGACGCCGCTCAGAACGCGGGGGGCGCCGTCTTGGAGATGACCGGGCTGGCCGGTGTGCACGCGCTGGACGTCGACGCCGCGACCGTCACGGTGGACGCCGGTCTGTCCCTGGACGCGCTCATCCGCTTCGTCCTGCCGTGCGGGCTGTTCGTCTCGGTCACCCCGGGCACCCGCTACGTCACGGTCGGCGGAGCGATCGCCTGCGACATCCACGGCAAGAACCACCACATCGACGGGAGCTTCAGCCGGTCGGTGCTCTCCTTCGACCTCGTGACGCCGGACGGCTCGGTCCGCACAGTGACCCCCGACGGCGACCGGGAGCTGTTCCGGGCGACCTGCGGCGGGATGGGCCTGACCGGGGTGGTCGTGCGGGCCACCCTGCGCCTGATCCGGGTAGAGACCGCCACGATGACGGTGGACACCGAGCGGGCCAGCGATCTGGACGACGTGATGCGCAGGATGGAGGACAGCGACGACCGCTACCGCTACAGCGTCGCCTGGATCGACCTGCTCGCCTCCGGTGCGGCCACCGGCCGGTCGGTCCTGATGCGCGGCGACCACACCCCCCGGGCGGAGCTGACCGGCAAGACCGCGCGGCGGCCGCTGCGCTACGACCCGACGCCGCGCCTCGCCGCCCCGCCGTGGGTGCCGCCCGGGTTGCTCAACCGGCGCACCGTGCAGGTCTTCAACGAGCTGTACTTCCGGGCCGCCCGCTCTCGTGCCGGCCGTCACGAGTCGATCGCCACCTTCTTCCATCCGCTGGACGGCGTCGTCGGCTGGAACCGCATCTACGGCCGACCCGGGTTCCTGCAGTACCAGTTCGTCGTGCCCTTCGCCGGACAGGACGCGCTGCGCCGCATCGTCCAGGAGCTGGTACGCCATCAGTGCCCGTCGTTTCTCGCCGTGCTCAAGCGGTTCGGAGCGGGCCAGGGACTGCTGTCCTTCCCGATCTCCGGCTGGACCCTCGCGCTGGACATCCCCGCCGCGCTCGCCGGGCTCGGTCCGTTGCTCGACCGGCTGGATGAGGTCGTGGTCGCCGCCGGGGGCCGGGTCTACCTGGCCAAGGACTCCCGGATGCAGCCCGACGTTCTGCGGCAGATGTACCCCGAGCTGCCTGCCTGGCGGTCGGTCCGCGACCGGGTGGACCCGGATCGCGTCCTGCGCTCCGACCTCGCCCGCCGCCTGGACCTGGTCTGAGCCGGCTCGAGCCGTCCCACCCCTGTAGAGGAGCTCCATGCGCAACGCCGTTGGCAACGTCCAGACCGTCCTGATCCTGGGTGGTGGCTCCGACATCGGTCAGGCGATCGCGCACCGGCTGGTCCGGGACGGCGCCCGGACCGTCGTGCTCGCCGGTCGCCGGCCCGGGACCTACGCCGGGGCCGAGCAGGCGCTGCGCGACGCCGGCGCGTCCGACGTGCGCTCGGTGGCCTTCGACGCCGACGACACCGGCGCCCACCAGCAGCTGCTGGACGACGTCGCGGCGCAGGTCGGCGACCTCGACGTCACCGTCCTTGCCTTCGGCGTGCTCGGGGACCAGGCCGTCGACGAGCACGATCAGGCTGCGGCGCTCGCGGTCGTCCGGACGAACTTCCTCGGCGGCGTCTCGGTGCTCACGGTGCTCGGTGCGCGGCTGCGCGAACAGGGCCACGGCGCGCTGGTGGTGTTGTCCTCCGTCGCAGGAGAGCGGGTGCGGCGCAGCAACTTCGTCTACGGAGCCAGCAAAGCCGGCCTGGACGGGTTTGCGACCGGGCTCGCCGACGCGCTCGTCGGCAGCGGGGCGCGGGTGCTGGTCGTACGCCCGGGTTTCGTCATCAGCAAGATGACCTCCGGGATGGTCGCCGCGCCGCTGAGCACCACCCCGGCCGCCGTGGCCGAGGCTGTCGTCACGGGCCTGTGGGCTTCCGCCACGGTCGTCTGGGTGCCGGCCCCGCTGCGCCTACTCATGAGCGTGCTGCGGCACGTGCCGCGACCGGTGTTCCGTCGGCTGCCGGTGTAGGTGTAGGTGTAGGTGTAGGTGTAGGTGCCGTCAGCCGGCAGGCTCCGGGCTGAGCCTGGTCCCGGTGTCACTGGTACCCCCGGTGCCGCGCCGCCGTTCCACAACCGCCGAGCCGGCACTGCCGACGGCGATCGCGTTGAGCAGGGCCTTGGCATAGCTGGACAGCACGGTGCGCTTGACCAGCTCGTAGCAGCCGTCACCGAGCAGGGAGACCAGCCACCGCTGGCGACTCCCTCGCCGCGTCACTGCAGGCCACCGCCGGCCGCACCGGCGTGCACTGCCTGATCTGGTACGGCCGGACTGGAACGCCGACCACGCTTACGAAGGATGGCAGCCCTACCGGGGTGCCGGTGTCTACAAGACCACCCCCACTACCCGGATGGCGTCACCGGCGGCCACTACGACCACGTCCACATCTCGGTACTGACAAGTACTCATGTCGCGTAAAGGCGGCATTGTTTTGATCCGCGGCACGATCCGGCTCCTGGCCTTGACCTGCGGCTCTGCCAACGACAGGTCGGTTGCTCGGGACTCGTTGCGCCACTACCGACGACCAACAGCCGGAGCAGCAGCGTCCGACGCTCCAGTCCTGTCGCGAAGGACTCCAGCCGTTGGTCGGCAGCCGGAAAGGCCTTCAGTTGCGTCACGCGGATGCCGAGGAGCCCCTGTAGGTCGACGACCTGGCGGCCCCTACCTGGCTGTGCAACGGCCTTGCTCGTGCGCCGCCCCGGACCGCTTGACCTTGTGATCCCAGTCCGTTCTTGGAGGTTGTGGCATGTCGATCCTGTTGCGGTCGGTCCCGGTCCTGCCGTGGGTGCCTGGACGGCGCAGCGGCGCGGTTCTGAGCGTGCTGCTGCTTGGTGTGTCGCTGCTGACCGTGGTCGGGGGCGCCGGACCAGCTCGGGCGGCCAGTACCTCACCGGCTCCGACGTCGTCGCGGTACATGAGCACCACCGACCCGGCTACGGCCTACGCCCAGGGCAAGGCCGACGGCCTGGCGGGGTCGCGGGGTGCCACGATCTTGGACTTCGGCCGGCCAGCGATGAGTGGCACGACCAGCGGGACGTTGGACTTCGCCGGCCACTTCGACTCCGACGCCACGATCCTGACCGCGGCGCAGCGCTACGCCGACGCCTACTACGACTACTCACCCAGCTACACGGTCATGCACCTCATGCTCGGTACCAGCAACAGCTGCGGCTCCGGCCAGCCGTGCGGTGGGATCACTTGTGGCTGCGGTCTGCAGCCGACGAGCTTCACCGCATGGGGGCAGGGGTGGGGCCGGACCGCGACAGCGCTGGAGTCCTACCTGCGGGCCAAGCCCAGCTACTACACGACGGTCGTGCACGGTGACGCCGCGGACGACGCCGAGCCGGGCTACGACCCGGCGTTCACCAACACCGCCAACCTGCTCGCCGGCTACGCCTCGGCGACTATCCGGCCGCTGGCGGACTACGGGTCCCTGGACGGCGGTCCCTGCTGCAGCGCTTGGACCGCCGCGCAGCAGTACCAGGTGGCGTACGGCTTCGCTCCGGACGTGCCGTTCGGCGAGATCTACTACTCCAGCCAGGCGGCGCAGTGGGCGGCGTTGGATCACTGGTCGGTGGTGAACAAGGGCCACAAGATGACGATGTTCGGGGTGCTCACCCAGTATCCGTCCGGCGGCTACACCCCGGCGCAGGGCTACAGCCAGATGCTGACCGACCTGAACACGTTCTACCCCGACACCGGCCAGAGCTCGATCCAGTGGCTGAGCAACATCAGTTAGCCCGCCTGACCCTCGCCCACCGCAGCCACTGGAGACCTTGTGATGCACGCCCCAACCCGTCGCCTGCTCGTCCTGGCCGCTGTCGCGGTCAGCGCTTCGCTGACCGTCGGCACCGGTGTCGCGCTGTCCGCCGGTCCGACCAGTGACCAGCAAGTCGCCGCGCACAAGCAGGACCTGGCGGCCGGGCTGCAAGCCGAGCAGCAACAGGCCGATGCCGCCCGCGCCGCCCACCCCACTGCGCCCGGGCATCCGGTGACGCCGGCCCCCGCCGGGCCGCCGGTACTGCAGGCGCCCCCGCACCACGGCCAGGTCGGCACCGAGGCGCTGTACGGCGGGATCCCACTGCCGTTCCGGCCCGGCGAGCTGAGCGTCACGAACCTCTACCTGGACCTACGCGGCCAGACCTACCTCGGGGTGTACGGCGGAGCCGTACCCACCGACCCGCAACAGGGCCAGATCCTCGTCCACACCGACAACCCCCTGGGTCACGACCCGGCCTACCGGTCCGGTTCCTTCCCCACCCCGCTGCGCGACGGGACCGTGACACTCACCCGCGTCACTGGCGCCCTCGTGCAGTTCCACACCGCCCACCACAGCGGCACCTTCAACCTCGCCACCCACCAGTACGTGGCCTGAGTAGTAACCGAGCATGGTCGTTCGATGAGGGCCTGGCCTGGCCGTGCTGTCGTCCCCGACCCGGCAAGGCCAGGGGGCCACCCGGCAGGGAGCGTGGTCCGGCCGGGTGACGCCATCGGCGCCCCAAGCAACTAATCGCAGAGCACGTGCATGGCCGACCCGGGAAACCCGGAACGGTTCCCGCGAAGCGGTACGCCAAGGCGAAGATCTGACACCACTGACACGATCGTGCGTCTGTTGTGTCAGCCGCTCAGGGCGTGCACCATGTTCATGGTCGTCACCATCTGCGGGCCGCTTCGGGTGGCGTAGCCGGCGTCGTTGGCGCCGAGGTAGCCCCACCAGTCCCAGCAACCCTTGGGGTTGCCGAAGGTGTCGTCCGGAGTCGCCTGCGGGTAGAGCACGACGAGTTTGTTGCTGTCGGCGTACTGGTTCAGGTACGCGTCGGAGACGAATGTCTTGCCGATCTGGTCGGCGGTCTGCAGACAGCCGTGCAGGGACAGCACCAGTCGGCACTTCTGCTGGTTGCTGCAGGTGCGGGGCACGTAGAGGTAGCCCGTCGAACCCATGCCGATCGCGGCAGCACCGATGCGGGTGACGTCGCCGGCTCCGACCGTGGCAGGCGCGGCGTACGGGTCCTGTGAGAACGCGGTGAGCGTGCCTTGCGGCGTTGCGGTGTTCGGTGCGTTGACCGGGCCCAGGATCGTGGTGAGCATCTGGCCTTCGGCGTCGAACCCACAGTTGTTGATGTACGGGAGCTGGTTGACGCCACAGGGGTTCGGGCCCAGCGGGCTGATCCAGGCGTGACCGGCCGGGTCGGTGCTGCGGTAGGTCAGGGGTGTGCCGTAGTGGCGGTAGTAGGCGGCCAGGTCGTCCGCGACCGGCGGCGCCACGACCGAGTCGGCTGTTCCGTGTAAGAACCAGGTGCGCTGTCGCGCCAGGTTGGCGGTCGGGTCGATCAACCCGGCCTGGGCCGCATGGTCGGTGTAGGCGATGGAGCCCGGCAGGTCGTCCGAGAGCACCGGGGGTGAGGTGCACGCCTCCAAGGCGATGACGACGCTGTCCTGCCCGCAGTGGTACGGGCCAGCGCTGAAGATGCCGGCGCCGGAGAAGCTGCTGGAGTAGGCGACCTGTAGCTGGGTGGCCATGTAGCCACCGGAGGAGATGCCGGTGACGTAGTCGCCGCTGATGTTCAATGCCGGCAGCTTGGTCGCGGCCTGCGACGTCGGGTCGCCCACGAACACACCGAGCACAACACTCACCGTCGCCAGCAGCCGGACCAGAACCACACGACGCTGCCGGTGCGCTCGCGTCCCAGATCGAACCCTGAACATCTGACCTCCAGCAGCCGGTGTAACCGCGAATGCGCGAATGTTTATCCTGCCTTTCTGCACAGGCCCGGAACCCGTCAACCTGTCAGGTCGACTTACCAAAGATGATCGGAAGATGACTCGTTGACTTAGCCGGTGATCGGTTGTTTTTGAGCATCTGCATTTTCCGGTTGTCGGTTCCCGTACGGAGCACGCTCTGGTAACACCGCCCGTCGATGACCCTGTCCGAGATGCAGGACCGGCACAGCTCCGCGCGGATGAGGCGCGAGCTGAGCCCGCTTCGTTGTCTGGTCCTGGCCGGATCGGGCTCCCGTGCGCCGGGTCGGCGTGCCGGCGATCACCGGTCGGTAGGGTCGATGCTGTGAGCCTGCTCCTGGAGGACCGTCCGCCGCCTCCTCCCCGGCGCCTGCCCAAGCCCGTCGGCCTGCTCGTACTCGTGGTGCTGGTGCTGGTGCTGCTTGGTGGGGCGGTGACCGGTGGCCGCGCGGTGCTCGCGGCGTTCTCGGGAAACGCCGACTACAGCGGGGCCGGCGCGGGCGCTGCCGTCGTGCAGGTCCACGAGGGCGACACGGCCAGGAACATCGGCGCAACGCTGGTGAGCAAGCAGGTCGTCAAGAGCGCCGGCGCGTTCACCGACGCCTCCTCGGCCGAGCCGAAGTCGAGGTCGCTGCAGCCCGGCTTCTACCGGCTGCGCGAGCACATGAGCGCCCGCAGCGCCCTGGCCCTGCTGCTGGAGCCCACCTCCCGGCTGCGCGGCCGGGTCACGGTGCCCGAGGGGGCACCGCTGGCCAAGGTCGTCGACCGGCTGACCAAGGGCACCGAGGTACGCCGGGCCGACCTGGCCGCCGCGCTCGCCAGGCCGTCCACGCTCGGGCTCCCGACGTACGCCAAGGGCAAGCCGGAGGGCTTTTTGTTCCCGGCGACCTATGACGTCGAGCCGGGCACGAAGGCCGCGGACGTGCTGCGGCTGATGACGGCGCGGTTCAGCATCGAGGCGGCCGCGCTGGACCTCGAGATCGCCGCGAAGGCGCAAAAGCGGCCGGCGTACGACATCGTGAAGGTCGCGAGCCTGGTCGAGGCCGAGACCCCCCTGGACGCCGACCGGGCCAAGGTCGCCCGGGTGGTCTACAACCGGCTGGCCAAGGGCATGCCGCTGCAGCTGGACTCGACGGTCAACTACGTGCGGACCGAGCGGGCCGCCCGCCTGTCCAACGCCGACATCGCGGTCGCCTCGCCGTACAACACCTACCTGCACAAGGGGCTGCCGCCGACCCCGATCGACTCTCCCGGCCGGGCGGCGCTGAAGGCGGCGCTGCACCCTGCCGCCGGCAACTACGTCTTCTTCATCACCATCGACAAGCAGGGCCACTCGCTGTTCACCGCGTCCTACCCGCAGTTCCTGACGGCGAAGGCCAAGGCACAGCGGGACGGCGTCTACTAGCTGGGGCGTGTCTCCGTTGTTGAGCGGTCCTTTGCCCGGATGATCGGTGGATGTCGCGGACTGCTGTTCTCTCTGACGAGGCGTGGGCTCGGATCGAGCCGCTGCTGCCGGCTGCCCGGCGGGGGGAGCCCGGACATGGGTGGGGTCAGCCCGGACGGCACGGTTCTGTGGCTGTCCGGGCGGTACAACGCCACCGTCTACAAGATCTCCACCGCGGACGGGCGGCTGTTGGGTCAGGTGCACGTGCCGGGCAAGCCGCATGGGTTGTGTGTCTGTCCCCAGCCTGGCCGGTTCTCCCTTGGGTACACCGGCAACATGCGGTGAATACTGGTCCTGTTGGGACAGCCTGCGTTCCACCGGCGATCCGTCCGCGCTCCCGTGCCCTTGGAGGTCCTGGCCATGACTGACCGCGCGCCGAGCGACGCCGATGGCCCTGGGGTGCGGTGGCGCGATCACTGGCTGACCCGCGCGATCATCGCGGTGGTGGTGGTGGTGGTCGTGCTGGTGGGGGCTTCTGTGGCCAGCGCGTTGAGTGTGCCGGGTTCGGACAGCTTGGCTGCGCGGGTGGCGGAGTGGGGACGGGGTCATGGCCTGTCGGGGGTGATCGATGCGCTGGAGCGCACGGCCTATCAGCCTCCCGCGGCCGGCGGCCGGGTGGCCGCCGGGTCGCCGCTGACCAAGGCTGGTGCGGCCGGGTCGCCGGCGGGGCTGCCCCCGTCCGGCTTGCCGCCGATCAGTGCGCTGGCCCGCCCGGCGGTGCGGGGCGAGGGTGTGTGGCGGGTGGTGGCGGCGGTTGGTGGGCGCCCGGCGTTGCAGGTGGCGTTTGTGCGTCCGGATGCGGTGCACACCTCCTACACCGCGGGTTTGGCGTGGATGGACACTTCGCTGCTGCGTTTGGTGTTGCACCCGGGTACGCAGGAGCCCGGCGGCGGCCGGTGGTCGCAGCCGCCGCAGCTGTCCGCGGCGGACCGCCCGGCTGTGCTGGGTGCGTTCAACGGCGGTTTTCGGCTGGACGCGGCCCGCGGCGGGTTCTTGTTGGGTGGGCGCACCGCCGGGGTGTTACGGGACGGCGCTGCCTCGCTGGTGATCACCGCTGATGGGCGGGGGCAGGTCGGGCAGTGGGGCCGGGACGTGCATCCGGGCCGCTCGGTGGTGGCGGTGCGGCAAAACCTTGACCTGCTGGTCGACGGCGGCCAGGTCGCGCCGGGGTTGGACAGCAACACCCGGCACCGGTGGGGCGCCACGATCGGCAATCGACTGTATGTGTGGCGTTCCGGGGTCGGTCAGACAGCGACGGGTGCGTTGGTCTACGCCGCTGGGGATCGGTTGTCGGCCGCGACGCTCGCCGAGTTGCTGCGCCGGGCGGGCAGCGTCCGGGCGATGGAGCTCGACATCAACGCCGAGTGGACCAGTTACGTGCTGTACCCGACCACCGCGTTCCCCACTGAGCGTAATCTGCTACCGGACATGCAGCGCTCGGCGAAGCGCTATGACACCACTGGCTCACGGGATTTCGTCGCGGTGCTGCGCAGGGGCCGGTGACCGTGCTGGTCGGCCCGGCAGGCTTGGGACCGGCGGAGCGGGACGAGCCGGCGGAGCCTGGGGTGGAGCGCCGGCCCGAGTTGCGTGCTGTGCGGGGCGGTCCCGGTCCGGCCGTGGCTGGGCGCGCGTCAGCTGCGTCCGCGTCGGTGTTGTTGCGGGCGGTACGGCCTCGGCAGTGGGTGAAGAACGTGCTGGTGCTGGCTGCGCCGTGCGCGGCCGGGGTGGTCCTGCACCCGCCGGTGGTGTGGGCGTGTGTGCTGGCGTTGGTGTCGTTTACCTGCGGTGCCAGCGGCTGCTACCTGATCAACGATGTGGTGGACCGGCGGTTGGACCGGGCCCATCCGCGTAAGCGCGAGCGTCCGGTGGCGTCCGGGGCGTTGGGGGTGCCGGTGGCGTTGGCTGTTGCCGGGGTGCTGCTGCTGGTAGGGGTGGGGGTGGCGGCGGCGCAGGGCACGCCGCTGCTGGTGGTGCTGGTGATCTACCTGGCGTTGACGTTGAGCTATGCGCTGGTGCTGAAGCGGCTGGTGTGGTTGGAGCTGGCGGTGGTCGCGGTCGGCTTCGTGCTCCGGGCCTTCGCTGGGGCGCTGGCTGCGGGGGTGGTGGTGTCCACCTCGTTCCTGCTGGTCGTGAGCTCCGCGGCGGTGCTGGTCGTGGCCAGTAAACGGGCCAGTGAACAGCTCGAGGTCCCCGGAGACCCCGGCACGGTCCGGCCGGTCCTGCGCCGGTACCGACCCGCTGACCTGCGGCTGGCCCGCTGCGTCGCGGCGGCTGTGCTGGTCGTGTCCTACCTGGCCTGGGCCGCCTTTCGGCCGAGCGGGCTGGGTACTGCGCTGGCGGTGCTGAGCGCAGTCCCGCTGGTCGTGGTGGTCCTGCGCTGGCTGGGTCAGACCGAACGCGGGCGCACCGGCGCCCCAGAAACCGCGCTCACGCAGGACCGGGTGTCTCGGGTCGGAGTCGGAGTGTGGGCGGTCATCTTCACCGCCACCGTGCTGGTCGCCGCGGCCAGCGGATGAGTCAGCTGCCGCAGCGGCTGGGGGTGCTCAGTGGGTGGGGGCGGACCGCGCCGAGCGCCGCCCGGGTGCAGCAGCCCCGCTGCGCCGCCAGGTCGCCCAGGCGCTGGCAGCCGGGGACGCCCGGGGCGTGATCGCCCGGGGGCTGGCCCCCGTTCCCCGCGCCTGGCGTCTTCCACAGGAAAGGCGCTTGCCAGTCATGATCATCTTCTGCTAGACTGAGTTCAGCGAGGTAGGACAATCACGCTCTGTTGCAGGGCTGGCAACACCGCCCTTCGCTGGCATGACAGGCCCTTCACCGATCCGGTGGAGGGCCTCTTTCTCGTTCCTGGCCAGCAGGCCCGGGACGTGCTGGGCCTGGGCAGCCGCCGGGGCTCTTTCGCATGTTCATCTCAAGGAGCAACACATGACCAGTACAGAGCGCCGGCCGCCGTTACAGGCGGTCTACCCACCACAGCACGACGACAGAGCGGCGTGGCAGCTTGACCGGCGGCGCTTCGCTGCCTTCCTGACCGCCAAGGACCTGGTCCTGGGCTACACCTGTACTGCCACCGAGGGCGCCGTTCGGCTGGCCGCCCGGCTGCACCTGGATGGGCTGTTCACGATGGCGCGCCGCTCCTACGGCTGGCTGCTCGGCGCTGCCTCAGTAGCCGCGCGCGGGCTGCGGGCACCGGGGGTCCTCGCCGGGCTTGTCTGGGGCCTGTCCACCGACGCGGGGCAGAGCCTGGTCGGCAAGGCCGTTAGGGCAGTCAGCACAGCCGTCAGCACCGTCGCTGGGGCGGTCGGGACGGCGGTCGGCTGGACACTGCGGCTGTTCGGCAGCCCCGGTGCCCGGCTGGCCACCTGGCTCGGCAACAAGCTCACGGTGGTCAAGCAGGCAGCCCGCGACCGGGTCCAGCAGCTGCAGCGCCTCAGTGGGCTGCTGCGGTCGCAGAACCTGCCCGCCAAGGCGGTCGGCGCGATCGCCCGGGAACGCCTGCTACGGACCCTGGTAGGTCGCTTCCTGCCCCGCCCATGGTCCTGGCTGGTCCGGATCGTCGCGAACATCGCCCTGCTCCCGACCGCGGTGCGGACCTCTGCGACCAGCCAGTCATGGCGTGAGAACCACCGCAGCCACTCCTGCCGCTACCGCCTCGTGCAGCCCGCGTTGGAACATGGTGGGAATGATGACCCCAGCGCTGAGCTGGGTCTCCCCGGTGGCGTCGGCTATCGCGGCGGCCGCTGCCCGGACCATCGCAGGGGTCACCGTGCGGGCCCTCGCCTGCAGCGCGCCCTTGAAGAAGCCGGGGAAGCACAGGGAGTTGTTGATCTGGTTGGGCAGGTCGCTGCGGCCGGTGGCGATCACCGCGTCCGGCCGGACCTCGTGCGGGAACACCTCGGGGTCCGGGTTAGCCAGCGCGAACACCAGCGGGCGCGGGGCCATCCGCTCCACCAGCGCCGGCTCGAACGAGCCACGGCGGGAGGTGGCGATCACCGCGTCGGCGTTGATGAACGCCGCCTCGAGGCTGCGCAGCGCCCGCGGGTTGGTGCGGTTGGCGAGGTCGCGGTGATGCGCCGACCAGCCCTCGGTGTCGCGCAGCACCCCGTCCTTGTCGAAAATGGTCAGATCGGTGATGCCAGCGTCGAGTAGCGCGTTGCTGATCGCGGTGCCCGCCGCCCCCGCGCCGACGACGATGACCCGCAGGGCGGCGAAGTCCCGGCCGGTCAGCCGGGAGGCGCTGATCAGCCCTGCCATCACCACGGCGGCGGTGCCGTGCTGATCGTCGTGGAACACCGGGATGTCGACCTCAGCCTGGACCCGGCGTTCGACCTCGAAGCAGGCAGGGGCGGCGATATCCTCCAGGTTGATGCCACCGAAGCCGGGGGCGATCGCGACGGTTGCCCTGACGAGTTCGTCGATGGAGGCGGTGTTCAGGCACAGCGGGAAGGCGGACAGCCCCGCGAACGTACGGAAGATCGCCGCCTTGCCCTCCATCACCGGCAACGCCGCGGTCGGCCCGAGGTTCCCCAGTCCGAGCACCGCGCTGCCGTCGGTGACGATCGCGACCGAGCTGCCCTTCATGGTCAGCGACCAGGCGTCCTGCGGCCGGCGGGCAAGCGCCTCGCACACCCTGGCCACGCCCGGCGTGTAGATCGTGCTCATGTCCTGCCTGGTCCGCAGCGGCGTCCGGGACATCACCTCGATCTTGCCGCCCAGGTGCCGCAGGAAAACGGCGTCCGACACGTGCACCAACGTGCACACCGGATCCTTCTCCACCGCGGCGGCGACGGCTTCGCCGCCGCAGCCGTCCAGCAGCAACACCGACACGTCGACCACCAGCCCGGTGGGGGCGACCTCCACCACGTCCATACCGGTGACCAGGCAGCCGGCCGCCGTCAACCGGGAGGACAGCTCGAGCAGCAGGCGCTGCCCGGTCCTGGCCGCCCGTATGCGCATCGTCAGGCTGCCGCCCGGCGGCACCTGCGGGATGACCGGCGGCTCGACCGTGGGCGGCTGGGCAGGCAAAGCCATCAGATGACCATCCAGGAAAGCACGCTGGTCGACTGCAGGTACACCACGACGCACATAAACAGCACGAAGGCGATGCTCCAGCCCAACACCTTGCGGAAGATGTCGCCCTCCCTGCCCGCCAGCCCGACGGCGCCGGCGGCGATCACCAAGTTCTGCGGGGAGATCATCTTGCCATGAAACAGTCCCTGCGCCGGGCTACCTGGTCCCCCGAGCGCGTCGGCGATGGGGCCTCCTGTCAGCCGGCGGGTCGATAGCTCAAAGGATTCGTCTGTCGCGGTCATCGTCTCTCCTCGGCGGCCGGGTCGGCTTCCAGTGCCTTGAACTCGGTGGGTGTGTCCGGCATGGCTGTTCTTGACGGAGCGTCTAGCGCGAACGGCCGCCGCCTGACTGGCACGGGCGGGCATCTCGAACGTTGGCGGCCTTGGATCCAACGGCAGCAGGGCTACTCAGGTCTCGGCTCAAAGCCGTGTCCTAGCTGACCCGTCCTTTCGACGGCGGCTCACCAGATCGCCCGATCACTCACCTCCAATCCCGTCTGCTTCGCCCAAGCCCGTACCTTGCTGCTTGTCTCAGATGCCATTGCGACAGTCTGCCAGGCAGCCGGATCACCGACGGGGAACCGGCTTGCATCGCGAAGCCGGTCTCTTGCCGGACTTCCGAAGATGATGGGCACACACGGGCTTGATCGTCTGTATCGCCGCAGGTCAGGGGTCGTGCGGGGTCTCCGGAACGCGATTCTTTGTAGGCACACGACTTGCGGCGTGTCGCTCGACAG